>SMEH01000104.1_pt1 | contig 29467 bp, 25 predicted proteins | sample 2456361 | NCBI WGS metagenome assembly SMEH01 (sample SAMN10132587, study PRJNA489261) | soil metagenome | isolation source: day1 control-loamy sand soil ammended | place: USA | reverse complement strand
GCGGACACGGCATCGCAGGCTGCGGACACGGCATCGCAGGCTGCGGACACGGCATCGCAGGCTGCGGACACGGCATCGCAGGCTGCGGACACGGTGTGGGGTCGCGTTGCGGCGGTATCGGGGGCTGGTTAGCGTCCTTGCGTGGGTCAGGTGAAGGCGGACGAGGGCAAGGGCACCAAGGGGGCGAAGGGCTCCGAAGACTCCCCTGGCGTCGCAGGTGTCAAGGACGCCAAGAGCGGTAAGGACGAGGACAAGCTGCTGCCCCGGCTGCGGAGGAAACATCCGTGGCTGGACCACGTGATCAGAGCCAACGAGGCGTTCACCGAGCGGTTCGGCAACCACTACGCCGCTGCCATCACGTACTTCTCCGTCCTCTCGTTGGTCCCCCTGTTGATGGTGGGTTTCTCCGTGGCCGGCTTCGTGTTGGCGGGCAACGACGTGGCGATGCGGCAGCTGCGCGAGGGCATCGTCAACTCCGCCCCCGAGGGCTTGGGCGGTCTTTTCACCTCCATCGTCCAGGCGGCACTCGATTCCCGTGCCGGTGCCGGAATACTCGGTCTGCTGCTCGCCCTGTACTCCGGTCTCGGGTGGATGGGCAACCTGCGTGACGCTCTGACCGTGCAGTGGGGGCAGGAGAAGCCGAAACTGCCCTTTCTGTCCACCAAGGTGAAGGACCTGGGGGCGCTCGCCGGGCTCGGTGTGGCGTTGGCGGTGTCGTTCGGCCTCACCGCCGTCGGCAGTGGGCTGGGTGAGTTCCTGCTCGAACTCATGGGTCTGGAGGACGCGGCTTGGGCGCGGTTCCTGCTCCGGCTCGGCACCATCGTGTTGGCCTTGGCGGCCAACGTGCTGGTGTTCTTGTGGGTGCTGGCCTGGTTACCTCGGAAGAAGGTCGCGGTCCGCAACGCCGTGAGAGGGGCGGTCCTCGCCGCCGTCGGTTTCGAGGTGCTCAAGCAGGTCGGTGGTGTCTACCTGTCCAGCGTGCTGAGTTCGCCCAGTGGCGCGCTGTTCGGTTCCGTGATCGGTCTGCTCGTGTTCGCCAACCTCGTCGCCCGGTTCCTGCTGTTCGCCACCGCGTGGGCGGCCACCGCGGAGGGGAACCTCGTCACGCGCACCGTGGAGCCGCCCGCACCCGCCGTGGTCAGGCCGACGGTGGAGGTGCGGCGTGGCGGTGGTCCGGGTCTGGCCGTAGGGGCGTTCGGGGCCGGGGCCCTGTTGGCCTGGCTCGCCAAACGGCGCTCGTGACGGTTTTCTGACCTATGCTCGCCCTCGGATCGAAAGGGTGAGTGTGAGCACGATGACCTCGACGCCGCGTGATGCGGCGCTTCCCCGCGAGATCTGGGTTCTTCTCGCCGCCAGCTTTCTCATCGCGATCGGCTACGGCATCGTCGCGCCGGCGCTGCCGAACTTCGCCACCAGTTTCGACGTCGGTGTGACGGCGGCGTCGGTGGTGGTCAGCGCCTTCGCGTTCGTGCGCCTGTTGTTCGCCCCGATGAGTGGGCGGTTGGTGACGCGGTTCGGGGAGCGGCCCATCTACCTGTGGGGTGTGTCGATCGTGGCGGTCGGCACATTGTTGTGTGGGGTGGCGGCGGACTACTGGCAGCTGCTGTTGTTCCGGTCGGCCAGCGGTGTGGGCTCCACGATGTTCACGGTGTCGGCCATCGGGTTGCTGATCCGGATCTCGCCGCCGGAACTGCGAGGTCGTGCCTCGGGCCTGTGGGGGTCGAGTTTCCTGTTGGGCGGCATCGTGGGCCCGGTGGTGGGCAGCGGGCTGGTGACGGTGTCGCTGCGTGCGCCGTTCTTCGTCTACGGTGGCGCGCTGGTCTTGACCACCCTGCTCGTGTGGTGGCAGCTGCGGGACTCGGAACTGGTGGCACGGCCGGCGGAGGAGTCCGGGCAGAGGATGACGTTCCCGCAGGCGCTGCGGCATTCGTCGTATCGTGCCGCACTGGCGTCGAACCTGGCCAACGGTTGGGTCGTGTTCGGCGTGCGCATGTCACTGTTGCCGTTGTTCGTGACCGCCGTGCTGAATCAGGACGAGGCGTTCACCGGGATCGCGCTCGCCGTGTTCGCCGCCATGAACGCCGCGGCTCTGTTGTACGTCGGCAGGGTCAGTGACAAGCGAGGACGCAAACCGCCCGCACTGCTGGGATTGGCGTTGCTGGCGGCCGGTGCGCTGGGGATCGGGTTGGCGAGCGATCCGTGGGTGTTCCTCGGTGCCGTGGTGGTCACCGGTCTGGGCGCGGGCGCATTGAACCCCGCGCAGAACGCCACGGTCGCCGACGTCCTCGGGTCCAAGGTCCGAGGCGGCTCGGTGTTGGCCGGGTTCCAGATGGCGGCCGACGTCGGCGCCGTGGCGGGGCCGCTCATCGCGGGTGCCGTGGCCGAACAGTGGTCGTACTCGGCGGCGTTCGGCCTGACCGCCGCGGTGGCGGTGGTGGCGTTGTTGCTGTGGTGCGGTGCGAAGGAGACGCTGCCCGCGAAGAACTGACGGGTCAGTCGGGGCGGCGCAGCAGGCCCTTGCGGTGCCCCACCAGCAGACCCGTGAGCACGAGGACCGTGACGATCAGGGTGACGATCCAACCGGTGGTGCCGAACGGGTCGCTCGGGGAGGTGGTCGCGACATCGATCACGTCGGTGCCCTCCCCGTCCTCGTCGACCGAGGAGAACGGGGGCGCGGTGGTCACGGTGCCCACGGGCTCCTTGCCCACGGCGGCGAGACCGAATCCGTAGTCCAGGAGCCGCTGCGCCTGTTCCGCGACGCGGATGGGCTGCTGCTCCGCCTGGAGCAGCACTACCGCGATGCGCCTGCCGTCGCGTTCGGCGGCACCGACGTAGGTGTGACGGGCGTCGTCGGTGAAACCGGTCTTGCCGCCGAGGAAACCCTCGTACGAAGCCCACAGCGGGTTGTCGTTGTAGACGGGGAAGTCCGGTTCGCCGGGGCCGCCGGGGAAGTCGATGTGCTTGGTGCCCACGGCTTCGGCGTACGCGGGCTGCTGCATGGCGTAGCGGAATATCAGGCTCATGTCGTACGCCGACGTCATCATGCCCGGACCGTCGAGGCCTGAGGGAGTGGCGGCGCGGGTGTCGGCCGCCCCCAACCACTCGGCGAGTGCGTTCATCTTCTCCACGGCGGCGTCCACGCCACCCAACGCGGTGGCCAGGGCGTGGGCGACGTCGTTGCCCGAGTGCATGAGCAACGCGTGTATGAGTTGGTCGACGGTGTACTCACCGCCTTCGACAAGACCCACACACGTGCATTCCTGGTTGGCGTCCTCCTTCGTGGCCACCACGACGTGGTCGGGTGGTAGCTCCTCCAGGACCACCAGTGCCAGCAGTGTTTTGATCAGCGACGCGGGCCGGTACCGCCCGTGCGGGTTTTTCGCGGCGAGGACGTACCCGGTGTCGAGGTCCTGTACGAGCCAGGCCGCGGCGGTGATGTCCTCCGGCGGTTCGGGACTGTCCGCGGGGCGGACGATCCCGCATTCGGCCATGCGTTCGCCTCCCGCCGGGGTCTCGGGAACCGGCAACGGGGTGGGCGATTGCTCACCGGGCGGCGGTTCCTCGGACTTGTCCACCGGCGGGGGAGGCAGGGTCCGGTTGGGGCACTCGGTGGGGGATTCGGTGGCCGCCTCGGCCGGTGGGGTGGCCACCAGCACCGACGTGCCCGCGAGCAGAGCTGTCACGAACAGGGCGAACAGAGTCCGAATCGGCGTGGCGATGCGCACCCATGCAGGCTAACGGGAGCGCGCAAGGGGATACTGCGGGGCATGCGGATGTCTCGCGGTACGTCGCTGTTTCTGACCGCGTTCGGCGTGTGGTCCTGGATCATCTGGATCACGTTCGCCCGGAACCTTTGGAACAGTGACAACTCCTGGAACTCCGACGGCTCTCCGACTTCGTTCTTCGTGGTGCACCTGCTGCTCGCGGTGACGTCGTTCGTGCTGGGCACGATCATCGGCGTCATCGGTTGGCGTGGACTGCGGGCGTCGCGAAACCGTGGGGAGGCCGAGGGAGCCGCCGAGAGGACCACCAAGTCCTAGCGCCAACGGCGGAACCAACTGGTTCCGAAAGTTTCGAAACTTCTGCTGAAACTCCGGTTTTTTCACGGTCATTCCAGCCCGAAATCAGCGGTTTTCGCAGGTGACACTGCCTTTCTGTGCTTGACCAGTATCGAAAACTTTCGGAAAATGGGTGTTGACCAGTGGTGTGACCATTGCCATACTTCCGAGCTGTCGTTGCTGGGCGCGCTGCCTTGATCGCGGAGAGTCACATTCGCGGCGGGGTGGGTGCCTTCGTGACGTCGCCATGTCCTCGACGAAAGGACTCGGAAGATGAGCACGGCACATCAAAGGCGATCCGGGCTCCGACGGGCCGGGACCCGGATCAGGAAAGTCGTCGCTGCGGTCGCGGTCGGTGCGGTGACCGCGGGTGGGCTCGTCGCCGCCGCCGGCACGGCGAGTGCACAGACCACTCTCGGTGACGCCGCCGCAGCACAGGGCCGTTACTTCGGCACCGCGGTCGCGGTCGACAGACTCGGCGAACCCGACTACACGGCCACGCTCAACCGGGAGTTCAACAGCATCACCGCCGAGAACTCATGGAAGTGGGAGAGCCTCCAACCCTCACCCGGATACTTCGACTTCAGCACCGCCGACCGCATCGCCGAACACGCGCGCCAGCAAGGCATGGAACTGCGCGGACACACCCTGGTCTGGCATTCACAGTTGCCCAGCTGGGTTGAGAACATCGGGTCCGCCGACGAACTCCGGGCGGTGATGCGCAATCACATCACCACCGTGATGGAGCACTACAAGGGACAGGTCCGCTCCTGGGACGTGGTGAACGAGGCGTTCGAGGACGGCAACAGCGGCGCCCGTCGCAACTCGGTGTTCCAGCGTGTCCTCGGTGACAGCTGGATCGAGGAGGCGTTCTGGATCGCCCGCGAGGCCGACCCGAACGCCACGCTCTGCTACAACGACTACAACACCGACGCCTGGAACACGGCGAAGACGCAGGCCGTGTACAACATGGTGGCCGACTTCGTCAGCCGTGGCGTGCCGATCGACTGTGTCGGTTTCCAGGCTCACTTCAACAGCGGCAACCCGGTGCCGGAGAACTACCACATCACCCTGCAGAACTTCGCCGACCTCGGGGTGGAGGTCCAGCTCACCGAGCTGGACATCGCGGGATCGGGCGCGTCCCAGGCGGAACAGTACGCCGGCGTCACCCTGGCCTGCCTGGCCGTGCCCCAGTGCACCGGCATCACGGTCTGGGGGGTGACCGACAAGTACTCCTGGCGCGCGGAGGACACGCCGTTGCTGTTCGACGGCAACTACAACCCCAAGCAGGCCTACTACGCCGTGCTGGAAACCCTCGGCGGTTCCGGCGGCGGAGGCGGTGGTGACGGCGCCTGCACCGTGACCTACGAGGAGACCGAGCGGTGGGGCGACCGGTTCAACGGCCGGGTCACCGTCCGCGCGGGCGATGAGGCGATCAGCTCGTGGAGCACCACCGTCACCGTGCACCCGCCGCAGCGGATCTCGGCGACCTGGAACGGCGATCCGAGTTGGGACGCCAGCGGCAACGTCATGACGATGCGGTCGAACAGTGGTCTACCCGCGGGTGGACAGACGAGCTTCGGTTTCACCGTCATGGCGAACGGTAACTGGACGGCACCGATCCTGGGTTCCTGTGTCGCCTCCTGAGGACCGTCCTGACCCCTGACCCGTGCCGGAGGGGAGGGGGGTCGGGACGAAAAGGGGGCCGGTCCGGTCATGACGACCGAACCGGCCCCCTCGTTTCGAGCCTGGGTCACGTGCGCCGGAACAGCAGCGCGCGCTTGACCTCCTGAATCGCCTTGGTCACCTGAATGCCCCGCGGGCAGGCGTCGGTGCAGTTGAACGTGGTGCGGCAGCGCCACACCCCCTCGGCGTCGTTGAGGATGTCCAACCGCTCTTCGGCGCCTTCGTCCCGCGAGTCGAAGATGAACCGGTGCGCGTTGACGATGGCGGCCGGACCGAAGTACGAGCCGTCAGCCCAGTACACCGGGCACGACGACGTGCACGCCGCGCACAGGATGCACTTGGTGGTGTCGTCGAACCGCTCCCGGTCGGCGGGCGACTGGAGGCGTTCGCGCGTCGGTTCGTTGCCGTAGGCGATGAGGTACGGCTTCACCGCCCGGTAGGCCTCGAAGAAGGGCTCCATGTCGACGTAGAGGTCCTTCAACGTCGGCAGCCCCTTGATGGGGGCCACCGTCACCACCGGCGGCTTGCCGTCCTTGCTCTTCTTGCCGATCAGGTCCTTCACGAGGACCTTGCACGCCAATCGGTTGATGCCGTTGATCTGCATGGCGTCGGAGCCGCAGATGCCGTGCGCGCAGGACCGCCGGAACGCCAGCGTGCCGTCCACGTAGTTCTTGATGTTGAACAGCAGGTTCAGCACGCGGTCGGTGGGCAGGGCCGGAACGTCGTAGGACTCCCAGTGCGGTTCGGTGTCCGTTTCGGGGTTGAACCGCAGGATCTTCACCGTGATGGTGACAGAACCTTCCGGCGCGGGGATCTGCGAGGTGTCGTGGACGCCCTCGGAAACCGTGGCAGTCATGTCAGTACTTCCGCTCCATCGGTTCGTACCGGGTGAAGGTCACCGGCTTGTAGTCCAGGCGGAGGTCCGCGCGGAAGCCGGGCAGCCCCAGCTGTGCGTCGGGGTCGTCCTTCTCCGGAAGGATCTTGTAGGACATGGAGTGCCGCATGAAGTTGACGTCATCGCGGTCGGGGTAGTCCTCGCGGGCGTGCCCGCCACGGGACTCCTTCCGAGCCAGCGCCGCGTTCACCAGGACCTCGGCCAGGTCCAGCAGGAAGCCGAGCTCGATGGCCTCCAGCAGGTCGGTGTTGTACCGCTGGCCCTTGTCCATGATCGAGATGCGGCCGTAGCGCTCCTTGAGCGACTGCACGTCCGTCAACGCCTGCTTGAGCGTGTCCTCGGTGCGGTACACCGCCGCGTTGGCGTCCATGGTCGCCTGCAGTTCGTTGCGGATGTCGACCACCCGTTCACCGCCGGTGGAACTGCGCAGGTGGTTGACCATGGTCTCGACCGTCTTCGCCGCGTCGTCCGGCAACTCGACGAAGTCGCGCGAGTTGGCGTACTCCGCGGCGGCGATGCCCGCCCGCTTGCCGAACACGTTGATGTCCAGCAGCGAGTTCGTGCCCAGTCGGTTCGCGCCGTGCACGGAAACGCACGCGCACTCACCGGCCGCGTACACGCCGGGGACGATGTTCTCGTTGTCCCGGAGCGCCTCGCCGTGCACGTTGGTGGGGATGCCGCCCATCGCGTAGTGCGCGGTGGGATACACCGGCACCGGCTCCTTCACCGGGTCCACGCCCAGGTAGGTGCGAGCGAACTCGGTGATGTCGGGCAGCTTGGTCTCCAGCACCTCCTCGCCGAGGTGGGTGCAGTCGAGCAGGACGTAGTCCTTGTTCGGGCCGGCACCCCGGCCTTCGAGGACCTCGAGGACCATCGAGCGGGCGACGATGTCGCGCGGCGCGAGGTCCTTGATGGTGGGGGCGTAGCGCTCCATGAAGCGTTCGCCGGAGGCGTTACGCAGGATCGCGCCCTCACCGCGCGCACCCTCGGTGAGCAGGATGCCCAGGCCGGCCAGGCCGGTCGGGTGGAACTGGTAGAACTCCATGTCCTCCAGGGGCAGGCCCTTGCGGAGGTAGATGCCCATGCCGTCGCCGGTGAGCGTGTGCGCGTTGGAGGTGGTCTTGAAGACCTTGCCGAAGCCACCCGTGGCGAAAATGATCGACTTCGCCTGGAACACGTGGATCTCACCGGTGGCCAGCTCGTAGGCGATGGCGGCGGACGCCACGGGGCCGTCCGCCGTGTCGGTGAGCGCGATGTCGAGGACGTAGAACTCGTTGAAGAACTCGATGCCGTGCTTGACGCAGTTCTGGTACAGCGTCTGCAGGATCATGTGGCCGGTGCGGTCGGCCGCGTAGCAGGCCCGGCGCACCGCGGCCTTGCCGTGCTCGCGGGTGTGCCCGCCGAACCGCCGCTGGTCGATCTTGCCGTCCGGGGTGCGGTTGAACGGCAGCCCCATCTTCTCCAGGTCGAGCACCGCGTCGATGGCTTCCTTCGCCATGATCTCGGCGGCGTCCTGGTCGGTGAGGTAGTCACCACCCTTGATGGTGTCGAAGGTGTGCCACTCCCAGTTGTCCTCTTCGACGTTGGCCAGTGCCGCGCACATACCACCCTGGGCGGCACCCGTGTGGGAGCGTGTCGGGTAGAGCTTGGTGAGCACCGCGGTGCGGGCGCGCTGACCGGCTTCGATCGCTGCGCGCATACCCGCGCCGCCCGCTCCGACGATCACCACGTCGTATTTGTGGAACTGCATATCTCGTCACTTTCGGTGTGGTGGCGTCAGTCAGCCGGGATGTTCGGGTCGAAGGTGAAGATCACCAGTGTGCCGAGCAGCAGGATCACCACCGTGGCCACGTACAGCACCATCTTCAGCCAGAAGCGGGTGCTTTCCTTACGTGCGTAGTCCTCGATGACCGTGCGCAGCCCGTTACCGCCGTGGATCATCGCCAGCCAGAGCATCGTCAGGTCCCAGAACTGCCAGAACGGAGAGGACCAGCGGCCGGCGACGAACGCGAAGTTGATCCGGTGCACACCGCCGTCGAGGATGTTCATGATGAACAGGTGGCCGAGCACCAGCACTACGAGCAGCAGGCCGGAGATGCGCATGAACAACCAGCTGTAGAGCTCGAAGTTGCTGCGCCGAGCCGCGGGCCTGCGAGGAGAGCGCGGCTTGTCGAGAGTCAGTGCCTCAGCCATCAGTTGCCGCCTCCGAACAGGTCACTCACGGTGCGTTCGAGCATGAAGTACGTGCCGGGGATCATCACCAGGACCCAGACGCCGATGAGCGACCACAGCATCACGTGCTGGTACTTGGCGCCCTTGGACCAGAAGTCCACCAGGATCACTCTGATGCCGTTCAGCGCGTGATAGAGGACAGCGCCGACGAGGCCGACCTCCATGAGATTGACGATCGGGTTCTTGTAAGTCTCGATGATCGCGTCGTAGGTGTTCGGGGAGACCCGGACGAGCGCGGTGTCGAGTACGTGGACGAACAGGAAGAAGAAGGTGAGCACGCCGGTGATGCGGTGCAGCACCCAGGACCACATACCTGGGTCGCCTCGATAGAACGTACCGCTCCGCCGTGAGGCGCCTGCCCGATCACTCGCAGCCGCCTTGGCGGCGGTGCTCGCAGTGGTGGACATCGGTGTACGGCCTCCAACGTCACTGATGGACTGTGCCCGGCGCACCTGCGGCTGCGCAGGTCCACAAGCCGTCGGGCGTGGATATGTCAGGATGCTAGACCTGCTTTGGCTCGTCAGCTGAACCTCGGGTTGGTCGCTGTGATGGACCAGACACGGATTTGACGCGCTCGTGTGTCCTAAGTCTCTTTGTGTCACGCGTTCAGCACTTGACGCCCTTGATTGGTCACCCTCTGTATTGGTTTGATCGCTTAGGTGATCAAGTCGTGAACATTTGGATTACGCGGTGACGGCCGCTATGTGCCCACGCCGTCCGCGGGCGGTACCGTTCGCCAGTCGCCCGGAAGTGTGAAGCCGGGCGCTTCCTTGAGGTGCGTTCCGCTGTCACAGCAGCGGGAAGGGAGACACACCGTGCGTCGAAAGCGTGGTGAAGCGCTGGCGGCTATCGCCATGGCCGGCGTACTGACGTTGGCAGCCTGTGCCAAAGACTCGGGTAACGACAACGCCGCGAGCGGCGGAGGTGAATCGAGTGGCGAATGTGTGACGGCCGCCGCGCCGCCTCGGCCCGAGGCCGGCGAGGGGAAGCGTGAGAAGGAGGCGGAGGACGTCGACGCCAGCGACCTCAAGGTCGGGCTCGCGTTCGACGTGGGCGGCCGTGGGGACGCGTCGTTCAACGACGCCGCGGCGGCCGGTGTCGACAAGGCCGTCGAAGAGCTGGGCGTGAGCGACACGACCGAGAGCACGGCCACGGGCACCGAGTCGGAGGACGCCAAGCAGCAGCGCCTGACCCAGATGGCCCAACAGGGCTACAACCCGATCATCGCCGTCGGGTTCGCCTACTCCGACGCGATAGATGCCGTGGCACCGAAGTTCCCCGACACCCAGTTCGCCATCGTGGACGACGACTCGGTGGACCAGCCGAACGTCACCCCGCTGGTGTTCACCGAGGAGCAGGGCTCGTTCCTCGTCGGCGTCGCGGCCGTCTACAAGAGCGAGAACTGCCACGTGGGCTTCGTCGGTGGGGTGAACACGCCGCTGATCCAGAAGTTCGAGGCGGGTTTCGTGCAGGGCGCGAAGGCGGTCTCCGACAAGGTCAAGATCGAGATCGACTACCTGACGCCCGCGGGCGACATCTCCGGCTTCAACGACCCGGGTAAGGGCAACGTCGTGGCCGAGGCGCAGATCGACAAGGGCGCCGACGTGCTGTACCACGCGGCGGGCGCCTCCGGTAAGGGCGTGTTCGAGGCCGCCAAGGCGAACGACGCGCTGGCCATCGGTGTCGACTCCGACCAGTACGAGCAGAAGACGGTCGCCGACGTCAAGGACGTCATCATGACCTCGATGCTCAAGCGCGTGGACGTGGCCGTCTACGACTTCATCCGAGCGGTGGCCGAGGACGACCTCGACTCGTTGCCCGAGCGGTTCGACCTCGCCGCGGACGCCGTGGGTTACTCGACCTCCGGCGGCATGGTCGACGACATCGTCGATGTCCTCGAGGGGTACAAGCAGCAGATCGTGGACGGCGAGATCGAGGTCTCGGCGACCCCGTCGAACTGATCCCTCCCGATTCACACGACGCACCGTCCGGTGTCGGGGTGGGTGGAGGTGATCCTTTCCGCCCACCCCGACGCCCTGCAGATGGCAGGCCGTCGCGGCGATGAGGCCGTCCGACGGTCATGGGGAGTTTTCACGACATGACCGAATCCCGACCAGCGGTCGAATTGAAGGGAATCACGAAACGATTCCCAGGTGTGGTGGCCAATTCGGACGTGCACCTGACCGTGCGCGCCGGTGAGGTCCACGCGGTGTGCGGTGAGAACGGCGCGGGCAAGTCCACGCTGATGAAGATCCTCTACGGCATGCAGCAGCCGGACGAGGGCACCATCACGGTCCATGGCGGGGCCGTGAGGTTTCGTAACCCGCAGGACGCGATCAAGGCGGGCATCGGCATGGTGCACCAGCACTTCATGCTCGCCGACAACCTCAGCGTCCGGGAGAACATCCTCCTGGGCGCGGAATCGCTGCACGGCATCGGACAGAAGGCCACCGCGCGGATGGCGGAGCTGGCCGAGAGCACGGGGCTGAGGGTGAACCTCGACAGCCTGGTGGAGCAACTCGGCGTGGCCGACCGCCAGCGGGTGGAGATCGTCAAGGTGCTCTACCGAGGCGCACGCATCGTGATCCTCGACGAGCCCACCGCGGTACTGGTGCCGCAGGAGGTCGACGCGTTGTTCGACACCGTGCGCCGGATGCGGGAACAGGGCTACACGTTCATCTTCATCTCCCACAAGCTCGACGAGGTGCGCCAGATCGCCGACCAGGTGACGGTGATCCGCCGGGGCACCACGGTCGGCACCGTGGACCCGCGCACCGTGAGTTCACGCGAGCTGGCCGAGATGATGGTCGGCTCGGAGTTGCCCAGTCCCGAGACACGGGAGTCCACGGTCACCGACCGGGTCGTGCTGCGGGTGGAGAACCTGCGGCTGAAGGCCGAGGACTCCGAACGCGCCGTGCTCGACGACGTGTCGTTGACCGTGCGGGCCGGCGAGGTGCTGGGGATCGCCGGCGTCGAGGGCAACGGCCAGACCGAGCTGGTCGAGGCCATCATGGGCATGCGTAAGGCGGCGACGGGCCGGATCGAACTGGTCGACGCCGAAGGCCGTACGCGTGACCTCACGAAACTCGGCACGCTCGCCCGGCGTGAGGCCGGCATCGGCTACATCGCCGAGGACCGCCACCGACACGGCCTGCTGCTGAACCGTTCGTTGTGGATGAACCGCATCCTCGGCTACCAGACCCGCAAGCCGGTGTCGAACGGTCGCATCCTCGATCCCGCCGCCGCGCGGGAGGACACCCGCCGCATCGTCGCCGAGTACGACGTGCGCACCCCGGGCGTCGAGGTGGCCTCGGGTGCACTGTCCGGCGGTAATCAGCAGAAACTCATCGTCGGCAGGGAACTGTCCGGCGATCCCGTGTTGTTGATCGCCTCCCATCCGACCCGCGGTGTCGACGTCGGCGCGCAGGCACTGATCTGGGACCGCATCCGAGCCGCCCGACGGCAGGGGCTCGCGGTGCTGCTCATCTCCGCCGACCTCGACGAGTTGATCGGGTTGTCGGACACCATCCGCGTGATGTTGCGCGGCAGGTTGGTCACCGAGGCCGATCCGGCCACCGTCACGCCCACCGAACTCGGCTCCGCCATGACGGGTGCCGACGAGGGCCGTTTCCTTCCCGAGGACGTCGCATGATCTCCTGGCGTACCGCCCTGCTTCCCCCCGCGCTGGCGATCGCGTTCGCCATGGCGTTGTCGTCCGTCGCGTTGCTCATCTCCGGGGCGAACCCGATGGAGGCGTTCGCCGCCATGGGCGCGCAATTGTTCAAGGGCACCACGGCCGTCGACACGGTGAACCTCGCGACCGTCTACTACTTCGCGGGGTTGGCCGTGGCCATCGGGTTCCAGATGAACCTGTTCAACATCGGTGTCGAGGGGCAGTACCGGTTCGCGGCCGTGATCGCCGCCATCGTGGGGGCGGCCATGGAGCTGCCACCGGTGTTGCACGTGCTGGCCATCCTCGCGGTGGCCATGCTCTCCGGCGCCGCCTACGCGTTGCTGCCGGCGATCCTCAAGGTCACCCGTGGTGTCTCCGAGGTCATCACCACGATCATGCTGAACTCGATCGTGTTCGGCATCGTCGCCTACCTCATCAGCGCCGATCAGTTCGGCGTCCAGCGCGGGAACAACATCAGCACCGCCCAGATCCCGGAGACCGGCTGGATCCCCGGTATTCCGCTCGGGGAGGCCGGGACGATGTTCGGTGCGGTGTTCCTCGCCATCGCGATGGGGGTGGGCTACTGGTTCCTGCTCAACCGCACCCGGTTCGGCTTCGAACTCCAGGCCAGCGGTGAATCGCCCACGGCCGCCACGGCGGGTGGGGTGAGCGCCAAGCGCATGACGATGATCGCGATGCTGCTGTCCGGTGCGGTCGCCGGGCTCATCGCGATGCCGGAACTGCTCGGCCGCGACCACGTGTACGCGATGACCGCCACCCAGGGCTACGGCTTCACGGGTATCGCGGTGGCGCTGCTGGGCCGCAACCACCCGGCCGGGGTGGCCTTCGGTGCGTTGTTGTGGGCGTTCCTCGACAAGTCGGCCGTGTCGTTGGAGTCCATCGGCATCCCGAGGGAGATAGCCACGATCATCCAGGGCACGATCGTGCTGTCGGTCGTGGTCGCTTACGAAATCGTCAAACGAGCGGAGCTCGCCGCTGAGCAGCGTCGGGTCGGTAGGCAGACCCGCAACGGCATGCCCGCGAGCGTGAGCCAGGGAGGTGCGGTGTGAGCACCACGGCCGTAGTCGAATCTCCGGACCAGACGGGCGGGACCGGCCGGGCACGGCCACCGCGGCGGAGCATGCCGGGCTGGTTGCGAGGTGTGCTGTGGGCCGTGGTGGCGATCTCGGTGCTGTCCACCACGTCCTATCTGACCGGATTGGACTCGCTCACGTCGAGCAACACCTCGCAGACCGCGTTGCGCCTGGCGCTGCCGATCCTGTTCGCCGCGCTCGGCGGGCTGTGGGCGGAACGCGCGGGTGTCATCAACATCGGGCTCGAGGGCATGATGATCCTCGGCACGTGGGGTGCGGCCTGGGGCGCCTACTACGGGGGCGTCTGGGCGGGTCTGCTCGCTGCCATCCTGTTCGGTGCGCTCGGTGGGCTGCTCCACGCGGTGGCGACGGTGACGTTCGGCGTCAACCACATCGTGTCCGGTGTGGCCATCAACCTGCTCGGACTCGGGGTGACGAAGTACCTCGCCAACATCGTGTTCGAGCCGTTGTCGGGTAACCCGAGGCAGTCGCCGCCCGTGCCGAAGTTCGAGACGTACTCGGCGACGTTCCTCTCGGATTGGCTCGCCGAACTGGAACAGGCCCAACGGGTCGGGATCTCCGACGCGGCGGGACTGTTGCACGGTCTGGTCACGCAGGTCTCACCACTGGCCATGATCGCGCTGTTGTTGGTCCCACTCAGCTACCTCGTGCTGTGGCGCACTCGGTTCGGGCTGCGGTTGCGGTCGTGCGGGGAGAACCCGGTGGCGGCCGAATCGCTCGGGGTCAACGTGTACGTGCACAAGTACCTGGCCCTGCTGATCTCCGGGGGACTCGCGGGAATGGGCGGTGCGTCCCTGGTGCTGCTGGCCGGCGGGGCCGACTACCTGGAGAACCAGACCAACGGCCGCGGTTACATCGGACTCGCGGCGATGATCTTCGGTAACTGGCGGCCCGGCGGCCTGCTGGGTGGTGCGGCGCTTTTCGGTTACTCCGACGGTCTCCAGCTGTCGGCGGGCGGGGAGGCCGTGCTCGCGCTCTGCTACGGCGCGGTGCTGCTGCTCGCCGTGATCGCGGTGGTGCAACTGGTGCGGCGCCGGTGGCTGGCCGCCGCGTTGTCCGCTGTGGCCGCCGGGGTCCTGTATTACGTTTACTGGGCCAACGACGAGTTGCCGCGCGAGCTGATCCCCTACACGCCGCACTTCGTGACGATCATCATCTTGGCCGTGGCCGCACAGAAGCTGCGTCCGCCGAAGGCGATCGGCAAGCGGTACCGGCGTGGGGAGGATGACTGAGGATGAGTGCGGAGGTGACGGCGGACGACTGGGAGCGGCTGCGTTCCGAGGCGGTGGCGGCGGCACGGAAGGCGTACGCGCCGTACTCCGGTTTGCAGGTCGGTTCCGCCGCTTTGACCGACGACGGGCGGATCGTCACCGGATGCAATGTGGAGAACGCCTCCTATCCGGTGGGACTGTGCGCCGAGGCCACGATGAGCGGGCAGTTGCGGTTGTCCGGTGGTGGCCGGTTCGTCGCGGTGACCTGCCGTTCCGGCGAGGGGGAGCCGTTGATGCCCTGTGGTCGTTGCCGGCAGCTGTTGTTCGAGTTCGGCGGGCCCGGATGTCTGGTCGACACCCCGCGCGGGGTGCAGCCGATGTCCGAGGTACTGCCCCAGGCGTTCGGCCCTGAGGACCTGCCGTCATGACGGGCGAACCATTCGCCGCGGTCGATGTCATCAGGACCAAACGCGACGGTGCGGCGTTGAGCGACGAACAGATCCGTTGGGTCGTCGACGCCTACACGCGTGGCGTGGTCGCCGATGAGCAGATGGCGGCGTTGGCCATGGCGATCCTGCTGCGCGGGATGGACCGGGCCGAGATCGCGTGCTGGACCGGCGCCATGATCGACTCGGGGGAGCGGCTGTCGCTGCGTTGTTCCCGACCGCTCGTGGACAAGCATTCGACCGGCGGCGTCGGCGACAAGATCACGTTGCCGTTGGCGCCGCTCGTGGCGACGTGTGGGGCCGCCGTGCCGCAGCTGTCCGGACGCGGACTCGGCCACACCGGCGGCACGTTGGACAAACTGGAGGCCATCCCGGGATGGCGGGCCGAATTGTCGGCCGACGAGATCAGCCGTCAGCTGGAGGACGTGGGTGCCGTCGTCTGTGCCACGACCCCGACGTTGGCGCCCGCCGACCGCAAGCTGTACGCGTTGCGCGACGTCACCGCCACCGTCGACTCGGTACCGCTGATCGCGAGCTCGATCATGAGCAAGAAGATCGCCGAGGGTGTGGATCGGCTGGTGCTCGACGTCAAAACCGGCTCCGGGGCGTTCATGAAGACCCGTGAGCAGGCCCGGGAACTGGCCACGACCCTGGTCGAGATCGGCGCCGCTCACGGGGTGGCCACCACGGCCGTGCTGACCGCCATGGACACCCCCTTGGGGTCCGCCGTCGGCAACGCCGTCGAGGTGGCCGAGGCCGTGGACGTCCTTCGGGGAGGCGGTCCCGCGGACGTCGTCGAACTCACCGTGGCCCTGGCCCGCGAGATGTTGGCGCTCGCGGGATTGTCCGATGTCGACCCGGCACGTGTACTCGCCTCGGGTCAGGCGTACGAGACCTGGTGCCGCATGATCCGCGCACAGGGCGGTGATCCCGAGGCGGCACTGCCCGAACCCGCTCACGTGCACGTCGTGGAGGCCTCCGAGGCGGGCACCATGACGCGGCTGGACGCCTACGGCGTGGGTGTGGTCGCGTGGCGGTTGGGAGCGGGCAGGGCCCGCAAGGACGACCCCGTGCAGCCGGCCGCGGGCGTGCGGTGTCTGGTCAAGCCGGGGCAGCGGGTCGAAGTCGGCCAGCCGCTGTTCGAACTGCACACCGACACTCCCGAGGCCGTGGCGGCGGTTCTGCCGACGTTGCGGGCCGCGTACGACATCGACGGACACGAAACAGCCCCCGCCGCCTTGCAGGCGCGCGGGGGCGTCGTACTGGAGCGGGTGGTGAGCGGCGCGTCGGGGTGAGCCGCCCGGCCGCCCCACCACCCGGGTGTCTCAAGTGGTGCTCAGTCGTCGGAGTCGACGTCCGCCCCGGACTTCGACTTCGCGTCCGAGCCCTTGGCGGACCTGCCGTTGCGGCGCCGAGGCTGTCGCGGCGTGGGCGGGGCCGAGATCGCGGGCTGCGGCGCCGGGCCACCACCCAGCATCAGCTCCGCGAACGTGGCCATCGCCTCGTCGAGCTGGCCGCCGATGCGCCGCTCGGATTCCTCGTTGCTCCTGCGCACCACAGCCGCGAAGTGCTCGTTGTCCGGCTGCTGCGCCAACGTGTCCTCGACCTTCGACAGTCCCGACTTGATCGAGCCGTCGAGGTCGCCCAGCTGGGCGCCGACGTTCTCCTCGACCTTGTCGAGACGGGCCGACAGCGCGTCGAGCCTGTCGCCCAACTGTTCCAGCCGCTCGTTCAGCGTGTCGAGTCGAGCGGACGGGTCGAACGTCTCGGCGGTGTCGGTCATCGCCGAGCGCAGCGTGTCGGTGCTCGCGGTGATCCGCTCCTTGGAGTCGGAGTCGAGGCGTTCGACCCGCTCCTTGAGCGTCGTCTCCAACGTGTCGATGCGTTCGCGCAGCGGACCCTGTACCGCCGCCGGAACCGCGTCGAGCTTGGTGTCCTGCTTGTCGAGGTGGTTGCCCAACTCGTCCAGCCTGCGGTGGATGTTGGCGAGTTTGTCCTCGAGGCCGTCCATCCGGCCGGCGACACCCTCGAAGCGGGCCGCGACCCCATCGAGTCGGCCGTCCAGTTGCCCGAACGGTTTGGCGAGCTTGTCGACGATCGCCTCCACCGACCGCGCGAGGTCGGCCAGCGCGTTGTCCTGTGCCTCCAAGCGGGTCATGGCCTCGTCGAGGCGTTCCGCGAGGACACTCATCTCGGTCCGGTCGGGCAGCTCGGAGAGCCGCTTACGGACGGCGCCGAGCGAGTCCACCGGCGCGAGCCGCGCGTAGATGTCGTCCAGCGCGTCGAAGATCTGCTGCTGTTCGCTTTCTCGGACCTCGGCCGCGCGCACCAACATGTTGCGCATCCGGTCGAAGGACGGGGCTGCGAGGTGATTGTCAGTCGTCACTGCGGTTGTCCTTCATCGGCGGGAAAAGATGGGACGTGATCGGCAGCCTAGCGATTGGTCAACTGCGGAGGGTATCGACCCCATGGCGTAACCGTATGACGTGCAACTCCGATGGTTGGATAACAAAGTGGTCACTATGTCGAGGTTCGAGTACGGAATGAGACTTCGCCCCCGAAACGGGCGATGATCGGGCATCGTTCGGATGTCACGCCGACCGTCCGAGGGGCACAGGTACCGTCGACGCATGTCGACGCGAACCGTTCCGACTCTGCAAGAACTCCGTGACGCGCCGAAGGTGCTCCTCCACGACCACCTGGACGGCGGCCTTCGGCCGGGCACAGTCGTCGAACTGGCCGAGGAAACCGGCTACGACGGGCTGCCCACCACCGACGTCGGCGAACTGAGCCGATGGTTCAAAACGGCGGCCGACTCCGGCTCCCTGGAAAGCTATCTGGAGACCTTCGCGCACACCTGTGGCGTCATGCAGACCGAGGAGGCGCTGTCGCGGGTCGCCGCCGAATGTGTCGAGGACCTGGCCGACGACGGCGTCGTCTACGCCGAGGTGCGCTATGCGCCTGAGCTGTTCGTCGAACGTGGACTGTCGCTGGAAGCCGTGGTGGAGGCCGTACAGGACGGGTTCGACCGCGGTCGCAAGGCCGCGGCCGAACGTGGGCGGAACATCCGGGTCGGGCAGTTGCTGTGTGCCATGCGGCAGCACGCGCGGGCCCGGGAGGTCGCCGACCTGACCGTGCGTTACCGCGACCGCGGTGTCGTCGGATTCGACATCGCCGGCCCCGAGGCGGGCTACCCGCCCACCCGGAACCTGGATGCCTTCGAGTTCCTGCGGGAGAACAACGCCCACTTCACGATCCACGCGGGTGAGGCGTTCGGGCTGGCCTCGATCTGGGAGGCCATCCAGCACTGCGGCGCCGAACGTCTCGGACACGGTGTGCGCATCGTCGACGACATCACCACGAGCGAGGACGGCGAGGTCTCACTCGGCAGGCTCGCCGCCTACGTCCGCGATCGTCGGATCCCCCTGGAGGTGTGTCCGTCGTCGAACGTGCAGACCGGTGCGGCCCCCTCGATCGCCGAACATCCGATCGGGCTGCTGGCGAAACTGCGGTTCCGGGTCACGGTCAACACCGACAACAGGTTGATGAGTGACTGCACGGTGTCATCGGAGTTCGCCGCCTTGGTCGACGCGTTCGGTTTCGACTGGGCCGATGTGCAGTGGTGCACGATCAACGCGATGAAGTCGGCGTTCATCTCCTTCGACGAGCGGCTCGACATCATCAACAACATCATCAAGCCCTGGTACGCCGAACGCGTGTGAGGGCCGCGGACCGCCGCCGCCGGCGTGCGCGTGCCGTCGTCGGGGACGCGGTGCCGTAGTGGGCGCACGGGACGAGTGATCGACTCGTGCTCCCCCGGCCCGCGATCCGCCGTGTCGGTGTCCGGGCTCGTCGCCGTCTTCCCGGTCGCTTGCGGTGTGGCTCCCCTCCGTCGCCGCTGCACAGCGAGCGGGGAAGGCGGCCACACCGCGTGTGCGACGCTCCGGCGGTGTCGATCGGGGTCTCAGTTGAGGTGTAGGCGGTTCTCGAACGAGTCGACGAGGTTGCGCCACGCCTGCTGTTCGGCGTCGAACGGCGGACTCGGGGTGAGCCTGGTCGGATCGGGACGCAGCACGAACGACACCAGCCAGCCCAACCTCTCGGAGGTCGCGAGCGCCTTCGACACCTCGTCGTCACCGGCCCAGTCCGCGGCGTCCGTCAGCAGTTCCACGGCAAGTTCCAGCTGGGTGGGTTCGATGGCGTCCACGCCCTCGGCGATGTCGTCGTCCAGGCCGGTCAGCACGTAGGTGTTGTCGGGGTCGACGTCGATCTCCAGCTCGCCCGCCGTGGCGGCGGCCAGCACCTCGTCCCACGTGGACACCTCCGCGAGGTCGGTGTGGGCGAGCTTCCCGCCGTCCGCCAGCGCCCGGGCCAGCGCCCGCTCCGACGGGTACACCTCGATGGTGCCGTTCGACCCCAGGAACACCGGGTCGTCGTCGAGGTAGCACCGAAGCGTGTAGTAGTCGCGCGAGGGCAGCACGATCTTGATGGGGTCGATGCCGACCTCGGCCCAGAAGCCCAGCGGCTCGTCGTCGAAGTCGTCGTCCGTTACGTCGGTCTCGTCCTCGTCGTCGAAGTCGTCGCCGTCCACGGTGTCCAGGTCGTCGTCCTCGGCGTCCACCCCGGCCTCCGCCTCGGCCGACTCCTCGTGGAACGCCGCGAGCTCCTCGGTGGTCTCGTCGAGCGTCGCGGAGTCGACCTCGGGGATCGTGACGAGTTCATCGATGGCGTCGAGGACGATGTCCCACTTCTCGGAGACGGTCACGGACAGGTCGTTCCACAGGCGGGCGCCCTCGCGCCCCGTGAACGGCAACTGTCCTTGGTTGAGCAAGGAGAACGCCTCGCAGCTGTCGAGGACCTCGTGCACCTCGTCCAGGTCGCACACGTCGGCGAGCGAACGCACGATGTTGACGATCTCGGCGAGCTCGGCCAGCGTCCACGAGTCCGGGTCCTCGGCCACCAGCTCGGGGACGCCCACGAGGTCGTAGCAGTGGTCGTCGTCCGGGATGAGTTCCGGGACGTTGAGGGCGGGCACCGCTTCCCACGCGGGGTGGTCGATCAGGTCGTGCTGTTCGGCCGTACGCACGTACGCCGCGAGGTGGGCGGAGTCGGGGAAGGCGTAGAGATCCTCCTCGTCCCCGAGGAAGGCCTCCCACTCCTCACCGTCTTCCCGCCATCGTGGTGCCCACAGCGTTACCAGATCGCCTTGTGGCAGCCCGAGCTCGATCGGGATGATATCCTGTGCCATTCCGCCCTCCGGAAACCACCTGTGCACGAGCCGGATCACTGTGGCGCTCGGAACCGGACGTGTTAGGCGAAGCCTACGGGTTCCGACTCCGAGCCGCGATCACCCCTCACGGGACCGACAACACCAGTGACACGATCTAAGGCACGATGACTGACTTTCTCACAGACCGCCTGCCCGGCGACACCGATCCGGACGCGCTCTTCGACGCTTTTTCCACATGGGTGAGTGAGCGCGGTCTCGAGTTGTACCCGGCGCAGGAGGAAGCGCTCATCGAGCTCGTCTCCGGCGCCAACGTCATCCTGTCCACGCCGACGGGTTCGGGCAAGAGTCTCGTGGCGGTCGGCGCGCATTTCGCCGCGTTGGCCGAGGGCAGGCGCAGCTTCTACACCGCACCGATCAAGGCGTTGGTGTCGGAGAAGTTCTTCTCCCTCGTCGAGATCTTCGGGGCGGACAACGTCGGCATGCTGACCGGTGACTCCAGCGTCAACCCCGACGCCCCGATCATCTGCTGCACCGCGGAGATCCTGGCCAACCTCGCGTTGCGGCTCGGTCCGGAGGCCGATGTCGACGAGGTGGGGCAGGTGGTGGCCGACGAGTTCCACTTCTACTCGGAGCCCGACCGGGGGTGGGCGTGGCAGGTACCGCTGTTGGAGCTGCCCAAGGCCCAGTTCCTGCTCATGTCGGCCACGCTCGGTGACGTCTCGTTCTTCGAACGGGATCTCACGCGCCGGACCGGACGACACACGGCCGTGGTGACGTCGGCGCAGCGGCCGGTTCCGTTGACGTTCCGGTACGCCCTGACGCCCATGCACGAGACCGTGTCGGAACTGCTGCACTCCGGCCAGGCGCCCATCTACATCGTGCATTTCTCCCAGGCCGCCGCGGTGGAACGTGCGCAGGCGTTGATGAGCATCAACGTGTGCACGCGGGCGGAGAAGGACGCCATCGCCGAGGCCATCGGCGACTTCCGTTTCTCCGCGGGGTTCGGCAAGACGCTGTCGCGGCTGGTGCGGCACGGCATCGGCGTGCACCACGCGGGCATGTTGCCGAAGTACCGGCGTCTGGTCGAGCAGCTGGCGCAGTCCGGTCTGCTCAAGCTGATCTGCGGTACCGACACGCTCGGCGTCGGCATCAACGTGCCCATCCGCACCGTGGTGCTGTCGTCGTTGACGAAGTTCGACGGCACCCGACAGCGACACCTCAAGGCGCGGGAGTTCCACCAGATCGCCGGCCGCGCGGGCCGGGCCGGCTACGACACCGACGGCTACGTGGTCGTGCAGGCGCCCGATCACGTCATCGAGAACGCCAAGGCGCTGGAGAAGGCCGGGGACGACCCGAAGAAGAAACGCAAGATCGTGCGCAAGAAGGCGCCGGAGGGGTTCGTCAACTGGACCGAGAGCACCTTCGAACGTCTCGTCGCCGCCGAACCGGAGCCGCTGGTCTCCAGTTTCAAGGTGACGCACTCGATGCTGCTCAACGTCATCTCGCGGCCCGGGGACGCCTTCGCGCACATGCGGCGTCTGTTGGAGGACAACCACGAGGACCGACCCTCCCAGCGCAAGCACATCCTCCGGGCCATCGCCATCTACCGCGCGCTCCGTGCCGCCGGTGTGGTCGAGGAGCTGGACGAGCCGGACGAGGAGGGCCGTCGTGTCCGGCTGACCATGGACCTCCAGCTCGACTTCGCGTTGAACCAACCTTTGTCGCCGTTCGCGTTGGCCGCGATAGAACTGCTCGACCCCGAGTCGCCGTCGTACGCGCTCGACGTGGTCTCCATCGTGGAGGCCACGGTGGAGGACCCGAAGCAGGTGCTGTCCCAACAGCAGTTCAAGGCGCGTAACGAGGCCCTCGCCGAGATGAAGGCGCAGGGCATCGACTACGAGCAGCGCATGGAACTGCTGGAGGACATCACCTACCCCAAGCCGCTGGAGGAGTTGCTGGAGGCGGCGTACTCCCGCTACCGGCAGGGGCATCCGTGGGTGGCGGACTACGAGTTGTCGCCGAAGTCCGTCGTCCGCGACATGTACGAGCGGGCGATGAACTTCGTCGAGTACATCAACTTCTACGGCCTCGCGCGGTCGGAGGGTGTGCTGCTGCGCTACCTCGCCGACGCCTACGACGCGCTGCGGCGGACCGTGCCCGACGAGGCCAAGACGGAACCGCTGCAGGACCTCATCGAATGGCTGGGGGAGCTGGTGCGGCAGGTGGACTCCAGCCTGTTGGACGAGTGGGAGGCGTTGCGCCACCCCGACGAGGTCGAGCTCGACGAGAGCGGCAGGCCGGAGTTGCCGGAGGGGCCGCCGCCGGTGACGTACAACGAACGTGCGTTCCGCGTCCTGGTGCGCAACGAGATGTTCCGTCGGGTGCAGCTCGCCGCGCGGGAGGACTACGAGACGCTCGGCCGGCTCGACGCCGATTCGGGGTGGGACGCCGAGGCGTGGGAGGACGCGCTCGCGGACTACTACGACACCTACGACGAGATCCTGACCGACGCCGACGCGCGTGGTCCCGGGCTGCTGCTCATCGAGCAGGAGCGGGACGTCTGGCGGGTGCGGCAGATCTTCCACGACCCCGAGGGCAACCACGACTGGGGCATCAGTGCGGAGGTGGACCTCGCCGCCTCCGACGAGGCCGGAACCCCCGTCATCCGCATCACGGACGTCAACGAACTCTGACGGCCGTGTCCGCAGCCTGTGCAGCCGTGTCCGCAGGTTACGTAGCCGTGTCCGCAGGCTACGTAGCTGTATCCGCACCCTGCGCAGACATCGTCATAGTCCCCGTACAGCGTCAGACGCCCATGGGATGCCACACCGTCTTCGGCTCCAGGTACGTGCGCAGCCGCCCGAGGCCGGGACGTCGCGTCCAGTCCGGTTCCTCGTCGGGCACGTCGAGCATGCGCTTGACGGTCCCCGCGGCTTCCCGTGCGAGTTCGACGCGGTCCGCCGAGTCCGCGCCGGTCGGGTCGATGGCGTTGACGTCCTCGTGGGAGGCGAGCCACGACCCCAGTTCCGAGGCCCGCCCGGTCAGCACGTTCACCGCGCCGCCGGGCACGTCCGACGTCGCGAGTACCTCGGACAGCGTGACCGCCGGCAGTGGACGCTCGGCGCTGCTCACCACCACGGCCGTGCACCCGGTGGCGAGCACCGGAGCGAGCACGCTCACCAGTCCCAACAGAGACGACCTCTGGGGGGCCAGCACACCCACCACACCGGTGGGTTCCGGAACGGTGAACGAGAAGTACGGTCCCGCCACCGGGTTCGCCGATCCGAGCACGGCCGCGAGCTTGTCGGTCCAGCCCGCATACCACACCCAGCGGTCCACCGCGGCATCCACGATGGACTCGGCTTTGCGGGTGGGCAGTCCCTCGCAGGCGGCCACCTCGGCGACGAACTGGTCGTGCCGACCCTCCATCACCTCCGCGACCCGGTACAGCACCTGGCCACGGTTGTACGCCGTCGCGCCCGACCAGCCGGCGAACGCCTTGCGCGCGGCCACCACCGCGTCCCGCAGGTCCTTGCGGGAGGCGTGCGCCACGTTGGCGAGGAACTTCCCCTTGGCGTCGCTCACGGGATAGGTCCGACCCGATTCGGAACGCGGGAACTTACCACCGATGTAGAGCTTGTAGGTCTTCGCCACCTCAACCCTGGACATGCAGGTACGCCTCCAGACCCGTCCGGCCGCCCTCGCGCCCGAATCCTGATTCCTTGTATCCGCCGAACGGCGCGGTGGGATCGAACCGGTTGAACGTGTTGGCCCACACCACGCCCGCGCGCAGTCGATTCGCCATCCAGAGGATGCGTGACCCCTTCTCGGTCCACACTCCCGCCGATAGGCCGTAGGGCGTGTTGTTCGCCTTGGCGACGGCTTCGTCCGGGGTGCGGAACGTCAGCACCGACAGCACGGGACCGAAGATCTCCTCGCGTGCGATGCGCATGGATTGCTCGACGTTCGAGAACACCGTTGGCGCGAAGAAGAACCCCTTGTCGGGCAGCGTGCACGGGCTGCTCCACCGTTGTGCACCATCGCGTTCCCCGGAGGCGACCAGGTCCTCGATCTTGGCGAGTTGTTCGGCGGAGTTGATGGCGCCGATGTCGGTGTTCTTGTCGAGCGGGTCGCCGAGTCGCAGTGTGGAGATCCGCGCGCGGAGTTTGTCCAGCAGTTCCTCGGCGATCGACTCCTGCACCAGCAGCCGGGAGCCCGCGCAGCACACGTGGCCCTGGTTGAAGAAGATCCCGTTGACGATCCCTTCCACCGCCTGGTCGAGCGGGGCATCGTCGAAGACGATGTTCGCCGCCTTGCCGCCGAGTTCGAGCGTGAGGCGTTTGCGGGTCCCCGCGAGGGTGCGCTGAATGTGCTTGCCGACCGCGGTGGAGCCGGTGAACGCGACTTTGTCGACGTCCGGGTGTTCGACCACCGCGGCTCCGATGTCGCCGGCTCCGGGCACGATGTTCACCACACCCGGGGGCAGGTCGGCCTGTTGGCAGATCTCGGCGAACACCAGCGCCGTCAACGGGGTCGTCTCGGCGGGTTTGAGCACCACCGTGTTGCCGGTGGCCAGGGCGGGAGCGACCTTCCAGGCCAGCATGAGCAGCGGGAAGTTCCACGGGATGACCTGGCCTGCCACGCCGAGTGGACGGGGCTGGGGCCCCAGGCCCGCGTACTCGAGTTTGTCGGCCCAGCCCGCGTGGTAGAAGAAGTGCGCCGCGGCGGTCGGGATGTCGGTGTCGCGCGATTCCTTGATCGGCTTACCGTTGTCCAACGTCTCCAGCACGGCGAGTTCTCGCGCTCGCTCTTGGATGAGGCGGGCGATACGGAAGATGTACTTGGCGCGTTCGGTGCCGGGCATCGGTCCCCACACGCGGTCGTAGGCCTTCCTCGCCGCTTTCACCGCGTTGTCCACATCGGACACACTGGCCGTTCCGACCTCGGCCAGCACTTCCTCGGTGGCCGGGTTGATCGTCTGCAACGGCTCACCCGAGCCGTCGACGAACTCACCACCGATGAACGGTCGGTACGTCGGTTTCAGATTGGCGATGTCGCGCGATTCGGGCGCGGGTGCGTATTCCCACTGGCTCACGATCAGTCCAATGCGAGGTAGTCAGGGCCGCTGTAGTGGCCGGACAGTTGGGTGCGGCGTTGGAGGAGCAGGTCGTTCAGCAGGCTGGAAGCGCCGAAACGGAACAACGACGGCGTGAGCCACTCCTCTCCGGCGACCTCACGTACGGCCACGAGGTAGCGCACGGCGTCCTTGGTGGTGCGGATCCCACCCGCGGGTTTCACGCCACGCAGTTCGCCGGTGGCGGTGTACCAGTCACGGACCGCCTGCAGCATCACGTGGGTCACCGGCAGCGTCGCGGCGGGCGAGACCTTGCCGGTGGAAGTCTTGATGAAGTCCCCACCGGCCAGCAGCGCCAGCCACGAGGCACGACGCACGTTGTCGTAGGTGGCGAGTTCGCCGGTTTCGAGGATCACCTTCAGATGCGCGTCGCCGCAGGCTTCCTTGACGGCCCGGATCTCGTCGAACACCTGTCCGTAGCGGCCGGCCAGGAACGCGCCTCGGTCGATCACCATGTCGACCTCGGTGGCTCCCGCGGACACGGCGAGGGCCACGTCGGCCAGTTTCACGTCGAGGCTCGATCGGCCGGATGGGAAGGCGGTCGCGACGCTGGCGATGGCGATGTCGGTGGTGCCGAGCGCTTCGACGGCCGTTGCGACGAGGTCGGGGTACACGCACACCGCGGCCACATGGGGGGTGTCCGGGTGGTCGGGGTCAGGGCGTCGGGCCTTCGCGGCCAGTGAGCGCACTTTCCCGGGAGTGTCCGCGCCTTCCAACGTGGTCAGGTCGACCATCGAGATCGCGGTGTTGATCGCCCACAGCTTCGAGTCCTTTTTGATGCTGCGGGTGGCCAGGTTCGCGGCACGCTGTTCGACTCCGACCTGGTCCACTCCGGGCAGGCCGTGTAGGAACCGGCGTAGGCTGCGCTCGTCGCGGATGGCGTCGGCGAGCTCGGCCGGCAGGGTAGCTGTTGCCATGGCCGAGAGCGTAACGGCACAGGGGCGCCGACCGAATGGCTCGGAGCCGTCCTGCCTACTCAAGTTCCTTGATCTTGCTGCGGGGCACGCGTTTCACCTCGACCCCGCCCCAGAACGCCAGGCCGTTGACTTTCACGACCGGAGCGCCCGGGGGAGCCGTCGGTGAGGCCCCTTTCTTGTTCCTCGTCTCGAACGCGCCCATGATCCCGACGCCGTTGACCTCGACGGTGATGTCGTCCGGGACGATCACGTCGATACCGCCCATGATCGCCACGGCTGTGATCGTGGAGTGCTGTTCCGCGAAACGGGCGTGGCGCAGGTCGATCTCCACCCCACCCCAGAACGCGAAGCTGCTGTGCTGGCGAGGCAGTACCCAGACGCCCTTGCGTTCCACTCCCGACATCACCGCGACCGACATCGTGGAACCCGGCGTGCCGCCGATGCGCTGGTCGGGCGAGGCCGAGGGGGACGTCGCCGGGAGCGCCGTGGGTAGCACGGTGCCGTCGGTGGGCAGGTCGGCCACGATCGGTTCGAGTTCGCCGAGGGTCTTGGCCGCGTAGACCTGATCGAGACGTTCGGTGAGTTCGTCCAGGGTGATGCGGCCCTCGCCCATGGCCTTGTGCAGGACCTGGGCCACGCGTTCCCGGTCCGCGTCCGAGGCGCGCAGTTGCTTCGGGTCCCGAGGGGAGGGCTGTTCGCTCACGCGTCCACTTTACCGCCGACACGGCCGATGCATGATCACCACCAGCGCTGACATCCGGAACCGGGGCGCTGTGGGCTTCTCGCGGTCGGAGCGCTCGTGCCCGCGGAAACGGCGAGCACGGCACGACCGGTGGTTCGGATCGAGGCCGTCGGCCACCCTCGTTGCGCCGAGCCCGTGCTCGTCGCCCCGTTCGGAACACGGGACGTCGTACCAGGGCATGCGGCATGCGGGAGGACAGGGGGTGCGGCTCTTATCGCCTCGAAGGCCCGGAAGAGGCCTTCAAGTGCGTCATGACGAGTACCTCCGGTGCTTCGGACCGTTTCGACAGGCGGTGATGGCCTCACCAGCGGTTCAGTCCGTGTGTGTTGGCGATCGATCGCGATGTCCTGATGTCGCTTGTTGTGGTCGGGTGATTCCGCGACGTCGGAATCGGGCGCAACCGAAATCTCCACACCCGGTGTGGTCGCGTCGTGGCGCGGGCGTCTGAAAGGTGGGAAACCGGCGTTAGAGTGTCGGGCATGGACGTTCTCGTCGTCGATCACCCCCTGGCCAGGGCTCGGCTGTCCACGATGCGCGACGCCCGCACCGACAGTGCGGCGTTTCGCGCTGCGTTGCACGAGCTCACGGTCATGCTCATCTACGAGGCCATGCGGGACGCGCCGTTGACGACGGAACGTATCCACACCCCGGTGGCGCGCACCGACGCTTACCGGTTGGCGAATCCGCCGCTTCTCGTCCCCGTGCTTCGTGCGGGCCTCGGGATGGCCGATCAGGCACACAAGCTCATCCCGGACGCGCAGATGGGGTTCGTGGGATTGGCGCGGGACGAGGAGACGTTGCAACCGACGCCGTACATGGAGTCGTTGCCTGAGTCTCTGGCCGGTCGTCCGGTGCTGGTGCTCGATCCCATGTTGGCCACGGGCGGTTCGATGGCGCACACGATCCGGCTGCTCACCGATCGAGGCGCCACCGACGTGACGGCCGTCTGTGCGGTGGCTGCTCCGGAAGGGGTCGAGAGGTTGAAGGAGTCGGGACTTCCGGTGCGGGTGGTGACCGCGAGCGTGGACGAGCGGCTCAACGATTCGGGTTTCATCGTGCCCGGCCTCGGCGACGCAGGGGATCGGCAGTACGGCACCGCCTGAGTCAGTCGATGCGCCAGCCGGTGACGGTCGCTCGGAGTCCGCGTTCGTACGCATGGCGGTACTCGAATCCGGCCGGCAGGTTGTGGTGCAGTTCGAACAGGACCATTCCGTGCGCGTACGCCCAGACGCTGCCCGCGATCATGTCGGCGGGCGCATGGGGGAAGGCCCCGGCGTCGATGCCGGCCTGTACCGCGTCCCGAAGCGGTTCGAGTGTCAGCAGGGATGCCTCGGACAGATCGGCGGGAGGCTCGCCTGAGGCGGCGGCGTCGGCGAACATGATCGGATAGATGTGCCGCTGTGCGAGCGCGGCCTCGCGGTAGACCACGCCGAGTCGTACGAGGTCCGCGGGAGGGTCGTCGGTGCGGGGCACTGACTCCAGTCGTTCGCCGATCCGGCGGAATCCTTCCGTGCACAGCTCCGAGATCAACGCCGGTTTGCTGCCGAACAGCGAGTACACCGCTGTCGTTGACGTACCGACCTCTGCTGCCAGCCTGCGCAGGCTGAGTCCTTGCGGCCCCTCCTCTGCGAGGAGCTCGCCCGCTCGGTTGAGCAGTTTCACTCTCAGCGCGTCGTCATGGGTCTTCGGGCGGGGCATGTTCCCAGCGTATCGCCGCTTTTTGGGACTCGTGTCGATCTTGTGACCCCGCCGCTTGCGCCTCGTGCGAACGGGATCGTCCACGTCGCTGAAGGCCGCTTCGAGGGTCGCTTCGGTCCGACTGTGCGTCCGTGAACGGATGGCCGAGGTGGCTGAGGTGGCTGAGGTGGTTAAGGACGTCGAACCAGCGGCGACGAACCGGTCGAAGTTCGGGCGTGCGGAGCGGGGCCGCCACGGGTTCGAGAGAGGTGGGGAAGGGGCGTGATCGACGTAAGGGGTCGGCCGCGGCCGGCCGGTCGAGCGGCTCCTCGGGGGTGATTCGGTGGATACGGCCTTTGACCTGGGGTTTTGTTGTTGGGGGACCCCCCTGTTTGGGTGGGTTTTGGGGGTGTGTAATCTTGTGTTCGTCGCCAGGGACGACCGGGGCGAG
>SMEH01000299.1_pt1 | contig 29585 bp, 28 predicted proteins | sample 2456361 | NCBI WGS metagenome assembly SMEH01 (sample SAMN10132587, study PRJNA489261) | soil metagenome | isolation source: day1 control-loamy sand soil ammended | place: USA | reverse complement strand
CACCCGCAGCCGGGACACGGCCTCGACGAACGGCGGCAGGAACGCCCAGATCAGTTTCATCGCGCCGACCCAACGGGGGATGTGGATCGTGCGCGCCCGGCGCCTGATGCCGTCGTGCAGCTGGTCGAGTGCCACGTCGAGTGGATACGTCTTGCCGAGGGGGCCCGGTACGGAACTGCGGAGCTTGCCGAACACGGGGTGGGCGTCGGCGCTTTCCACGAGGTCGGTTTTGATCCACGTCGGGTGGGCGACACCGACTTTGACGCCGAGATGTGCCACTTCCGCGCGCAGACTGTTGCAGAACGCCTCGACCCCGGCCTTGGCGGAGGCGTAGTTCGCCATGCCGGGTGCGTGGACGACGGCGGCGAACGACGAGATGGCCAGCAGGTAGCCCTTGCGCGCGATCACGTGGGGCAGGGTGACGCGGAAGGTGCGCCACACGCCGAGCAGGTCGACCTCGAAGACCCGTTCGAACGCGACCGGGTCCACCGAACGAACGAAACCGGTGGTGGCGATCCCGGCGTTGGCGACCACGATGTCGATGCCGCCGAAGTGGTCCACCACACCGGCGACGGCTTTCTCCAGGGCCTCCCAGTCGGTGACGTCGGCTTCCCAGGACTTGGCGGCCGGGCCGATGCGGTCGGCGACTTTCCGCTGTTCGTCGGCCTCGATGCCCACGAGTGCGACCTTGGCGCCGTCGGCGGCGAGTCTTTCCGCGAGCCCCGCGCCGATACCCCGTGCCGCGCCGGTGATGAGCACGACCTTGTTCCGCACGGTCCTGTTGGCCGAGAACGTGGGCATCAGCGCCATCGGAATGCCTCCTCGCTTGCGGTGTGGTCGGACGCCACCAGAACTTACTCGAAGTAGGCTACTCCGCGGTAGGGTGAAGTTGGGAATGTTCACTCCACGTCACGGTGTTGCTTCGGTCATGACAGTAGACCTCGGCTCGATCGGTGTCTGGCGTCCGGCGTTCCAGCTCGACGCCGACCTCGCGTACGAAGTGGAGAGACTCGGCTACGGCGCCATCTGGGTCGGTGGCTCCCCGTCGGAGGATCTGGGGATCGTCGAGACCCTGCTCGACGCGACCGAGCGCATCGCCGTGGCCACGGGCGTCGTCAACATGTGGCAAGCCGACCCGGAGGCGCTCGCCCGTTCCTACCACCGGATCGAGGCCAAACACCCCGGCCGTTTCCTGTTGGGTGTGGGTGTCGGACACCGTGAGGCCACCCAGGAGTACCGGAAGCCCTACGACAAGATCGTGTCCTACCTGGACGCATTGGCCGCGGCGGGGGTGCCGGGTTCGGCCACCGTACTGGCCGCGCTCGGTCCGAAGGTGCTCCGGTTGTCGGCCGAACGCACCGCCGGGGCGCATCCGTACCTCACCACGCCCGAACACACCCGTCGGGCTCGCGAGATCCTGGGCGACGGTGTCCTCCTCGCGCCGGAACAGAAGGTGGTCCTCGACCCCGATCCCGAACGGGCCCGGCGGAAAGCCCGTCCCGTGGTCTCCGGCTACCTCGGTCTCGCCAACTACGCCAACAACCTCCGCAGACTCGGTTGGACCGATGCCGACCTCGCCGACGGTGGCAGCGACGCGCTCGTCGACGCGCTCGCCGTACACGGTGACGCCGACACCGTCGTGCGAAATGTCCGGGCCCACCTCGACGCGGGAGCCGATCACGTGTGCGTCCAGGTGTTGCCCATGGACGTCGACCCTCTCCCGTCCTACCGGGCGATCGCCGAAGCTGTGGGGCTGAGCACGGCGGTGTGATCTGGTAATCCGTGTCACCGCGCGAAAACGCGACGACTCGTAGGATGCGGGCAGAGGAGGTGTTCCGGCCGCTGACCGTCGCGGCCGGGACCACGTCCGGCAAGCGCCCGCATGAGGAGGACAACGATGCCCATCGCTACACCCGAGGTCTATGCCGAAATGCTGGACCGGGCCAGGGCGAACGAGTTCGCGTACCCGGCAATCAACGTGACCTCGTCCGAGACGCTCAATGCCGCATTGCGGGGTTTCGCCGAGGCGGAAAGCGACGGGATCATTCAGTTCTCCACCGGTGGTGCCGAGTTCGCATCGGGCCAGAAGGTGAAGGACATGGTCACGGGTGCGCGGGCGATGGCCGAGTTCGCGCACGTCGTCGCCGAGAAGTACCCGGTCAACATCGCACTGCACACCGACCACTGCCCTAAGGAGAAGCTCGACGGATTCGTCAACCCGTTGATCGAGATCTCCAAGGAGCGTGTCAAGCGCGGACAGAACCCGCTGTTCCAGTCCCACATGTGGGACGGTTCGGCGATCGACCTCGACGAGAACCTCAAGATCGCTGCCGAGCTGTTGGAGAAGGCCGCCGAAGCCAAGATCATCCTTGAGGTGGAGATCGGCGTCGTCGGCGGCGAAGAGGACGGTATCTCCAACGAGATCAACGAGAAGCTCTACACCGCCGAGGGCGACTTCCTGAAGACCGTCGACGCGCTCGGCACCGGTGAGAAGGGGCGGTACCTGCTCGCCGCGACGTTCGGCAACGTCCACGGCGTGTACAAGCCCGGCGCGGTGAAGCTGCGTCCGGAGATCCTCAAGCGGGGCCAGGAGGTCGCCGCCGAGAAGTTGGGCCTGCCCAAGGGGTCCAAGCCGTTCGAGTTGGTGTTCCACGGTGGGTCCGGTTCGCCGCTGGAGCAGATCCACGAGGCGATCTCGTACGGCGTGGTGAAGATGAACATCGACACCGACACCCAGTACGCGTTCACCCGTCCGATCGCCGCGCACATGTTCACCAACTACGACGGTGTGCTCAAGGTCGACGGCGAGGTCGGCAACAAGAAGGTCTACGACCCGCGCAGCTACATGAAGAAGGCCGAGGAGTCGATGGCCGCCCGTGTGGTGGAGGCCGCCGAGCACCTCAAGTCGGCGGGACGCAAGCTCTGACGCCGTGAGCCGGGCCGTGCGTCATGACGCACAATGACGTCATGACGCACGGCAACCTCCTCGAACCCGATCCCACACGACTCCCGGAACGTCCCGACGCGCAGTCCGCTCTCGACGCGGCCACCGATCCGGCGGAGGTCGCCGCCAAGTACCCCGACTTCAGTGAGGCCTGGGCCGCACTGGCCGAGCGGGCCTTGGCCGACGGCGACGACATCGCCGCCTACGCCTACGCGCGCACCGGCTATCACCGCGGGCTGGATCAGTTGCGCAGGGCCGGTTGGAAGGGATTCGGTCCGGTGCCGTGGTCCCACCGCCCCAACCAGGGCTTCCTGCGTTCCCTGGCGGCGCTGGCGCGGGCGGCGCAACGCATCGGTGAGACCGACGAGTACGAGCGTTGCACGAAGTTCATCACCGAATCCGATCCCGAGGCGGCGAAGGCGACCGGGCTGGCGTGAAGGACCAGGCCGCCTGCGTGGGCGGGCTGATCAGCAGCGATCGAGCATGTCCTCCAGGGCGGCCACCTCGTCCTGCTCGACCGTCAGGTCCCAGGTGTGCTTCACGTCGATCCATTTGATCGCGTAGGTGCACCAGTAGCTTTCCAGCGGCGGTCTCCACTCCTCGGGTCCTTTGTCACCTTTGGCCTGGTTGACGCTGTCGGTCACGGCGAGCAGGTTCTCGCCCTCCAGGTCGTTGGCGAATCGTTCCCGTTCCTCGTCGGTCCAGGCGTCGGCTCCGGTGCGCCACGCCTCCGCCAACGGCACCACGTGGTCGATGTCCACATCGGAGGGATCGGTCCACGTCTTTCCGTCGTACGGGCTCGTCCACGAACCCGACGTCGGGCGACACTTGTCGTCCACCTTCACGCCGTCACCGTCCCGCTTGAGGACGACCTCGCGGGTGTTGCAGCCTTCGCCCTGGTTGCTCCAGTGCGGGAACCGGTCGCGGTCGTAGCCGTCGAGGCTCCCCTCGGGGGCAACGGTGAGATCGGCGAGTTGTTTGCGTGCCGCTTCCTCGTCGGCGTTATCGGGGGCGGAACTACCGGCGGGCGCTGTCGAACCGCCCGCGTTCGACGTCGGGCTTCCGGCCTCGGCGTCTTTCTGTGCAGCACACCCGGCGAGTAACGCAAAACTTGCAGTGATTATACCGATACGGAGAGTGAGCGACTGTGTCACGCTTCGACTGTGACGGATCGAGGGGAACGCAGCAATACTTTCGTGTGATGGCACACGAAGAGACGCACGTGGGGCCGTCCGGTCGGTCGGACGGCCCCACGTGGTCCCGATCGGTCTTATTCGGTCCTGTTCAGTCTCGATTGGTCGGTCGACCGGCGTGATCGTCTCGGTCGTCAGGAGCCGAGCAGGCTGCTGCAGTTGTTCCGCGGCTCTTTGCCGTTGATGCGGTCATTCAGCCAGCTGACCGCCTGCGGATAGGCCCGCAGCATGCCCCCGATGTGCGACGGGACGTACGAGGTGGTGAACTGCACGGTGCCGCCCTTTTCGCACCAGTCCACGGCCATCTGCCTGCCCTGGGCATAGGGGACGATGTCGTCCAGCTTGCTGTGCAGCACGAACACGGGGACGTCGGGTGCGCGTTCACCGATGCGCTGTTCCGCGACCGCCGAGGCGTACGGCTCCTCGTCGAGGTACTCCTTCAGCGCCCTACCGTCCTTGGTCAGCTTCGAGGTCCGCATGAAGGCGTACTTCAGGATGGCGTCCTCGGTGCACGCTTCGGCGATCTCGTCCAGCATCCGCCGGCCCTTGTCGTTCACCACCTCGTCGAGGTCGATCTCCTCGTAGGCGGCTTCCAGGCTCAGCAACGAGAAGCCGAGGAAACCGGCGGCGTAATGACCGTCCAACACGGGTGCGACCTCGGCGAGGTTCGCCGGCGGCGCACCGGCGTAGGCGCCCTTGACGTCGAGCTCGGGGGCGTATTCGTCGATGAGTTCGGCCGCCGCCGCTGAGGCCCCGCCGCCCTGCGAGTACCCGGCGAGCACCACCGGGCTGTCCGGGGACAGGTCCGCCTCCGGGATCCGCTGTGCCGCGCGCGCGGCGTCCAGTACGGCGTGCGCCTCCGCCGCCCGGTTGACGTAGGTGTGCATCCCCGGCGTGCCCAGGCCCTCGTAGTCGGTGACGACGACCGCGTACCCGAGTGCGAGCAGACCCGTGATGAACGGTCCTTCGTACTCCAGGCCCAGTGCCAACTTCTTCGAGGGGGCGCAGTCGTCACCGACGCCCTGCGTTCCCGGCGCGTAGCTCACCAGCGGCCGGGCACCTTCGCCACGCCACTGTCGTTCGGGGACCAGCAGCGTGCCGGTGACGGCGTTCGGAGCGCCGTGGGTGTCGCTGCTGAGGTACATCAGTCGATAGACGTCGGCGTCCGGTTCGATGAGTTTGATGGGGTCGAGGTAGAACTCGCCGGGTTCGTATCGGAGGACGTCCCCGGGGGCACCCGCGGGCAGCGGGGACGGGGGTGTGTAGAAGTCGGCTTCGCTTTCCGCGGCGTGTGCGGTGGCGCCGGCCGTGAGCACGGCCAGTCCGGTGGCACCGGCCGCCAAGGTGGCGAGGAGGCGTCGGGCCCGGCCAAGTGGACGCATGGGCGCTCCTTGTGAATTTTCGACAACTCTGTCCCGAGTCGGATTCTGTTGCGACAACGGGTGTTGTCAACGTGTTGCGGGGCTATTGCTCCACAAGCCACGAATCGGAGCGCCGGTCTTGCTCACCGGATGACAAAAAATCACACACCCCGTCGACGCCGGGCGCCGAGGGTGAGTCGTCCTTCGGAGCCCGGACCGGGACGGTTCCGCGCTCAGGCCGGACGCACCAGCCGTAGGTCCTGGGTGTGCCGGTACCACGTCCACCGCTCCATCGAGCGGACGTACGGCACCCCGTCCGAGACGGGGACGACGGGGTCGCAGCCGAGCTGGAACGCCCGTCCTTCGTACGTCATGCGCCGCCGCCGGAATCGGCCCCGCGTCACCGTCACGACCAGTCCGGCCGGCCCCGGGTGCACCTCGACGGACCGGGCGTCCCCCCGTAGTGCGACGGTGTTGTCGCAGTACCCGATGCCTCGTACGGGCGCGATGACGCCACGGCCCACCAGCACGCCACCCACGTCGTCGCGGATCAGCGGCACCGGGTTCTCGGTGCCGGTCAACGCGAGCCGCAACGCGGCGGCGGGGTCGGTCGGCAATCCCCACAGCGCGGCGAAATCCGACCGGGGATCGGACGGTACGAAGCCCACGACGGTGGAGGTCAGCAGGTCCTTACGCATCAGCCGCAGCGCCACGGCGGCCAGGTCGGCGTCCGTGCCCGCCACGACGATGGTCCGATCGGACGATTCGTTTCGGCCGAGCAGGGGGTCGACTTCCTGCTTGCCCGGTCGGGACGGAAGCTTCTCCACCGCGACGTCATTCGCGACGGAAGCGACATCCGGTAGCGACTCGATCGCGTCCCCGCAAGCCAACACCAGTCCACCCATGCCGTGCTCCTCGGTTAGGCTCATGCACCGGCATCTTGATGCGCGCCATCTATCCTGCCGTCGAATACCAGGAGTGTTACATGCCGGCCATCGTGCTCGTCGGTGCCCAGTGGGGCGACGAAGGCAAAGGCAAGGCCACCGATCTGCTCGGCGACCGCGTCCAGTGGGTCGTTCGTTTTCAGGGCGGCAACAACGCCGGTCACACGGTCGTTCTGCCCGACGGCCAGGACTTCGCGCTGCACCTCATCCCGTCCGGCATCCTCACCCCCGGCGTCACCAACGTGATCGGTAACGGCGTGGTGGTGGACCCCGGTGTCCTGCTGGAGGAACTGGCGGGCCTGGAGGAGCGTGGGATCAACACCGAGAAGCTGTTGATCTCGGCCGATGCGCATTTGATCATGCCGTACCACGTGGCCATCGACAAAGTCACCGAGCGGTACCTCGGGGCGAAGCGCATCGGCACCACCGGACGCGGCATCGGTCCGTGCTACCAGGACAAGGTCGCCCGGGTGGGGGTGCGCGTCCAGGACCTGCTCGACGAGAAGATCCTGCGGCAGAAGATCGAGGCCGCACTGGAGTTCAAGAACCAGGTGCTGGTCAAGGTCTACAACCGCAAGGCCCTCGACGTCGACGAGGTCACCGACACCGTGCTGGCCCAGGGCGAGAAGTTCGCCCACCGCATCGCCGACACCCGGCTGGAGCTCAACAAGGCACTGGAACGTGGTGAGACGGTGCTGTTGGAAGGGTCACAGGGCACCCTGCTCGACGTCGACCACGGCACCTACCCGTTCGTCACGTCGTCCAACCCGACCGCCGGAGGGGCGAGCGCCGGGTCCGGGATCGGTCCCGGTCGCATCACCACGGTGCTGGGCATCCTCAAGGCCTACACGACGAGGGTCGGCTCGGGACCGTTCCCCACGGAGTTGCACGACGAGGCCGGTGAGAACCTGCGCAAGGCCGGTGGCGAGTTCGGCGTCACCACGGGCCGTTCGCGGCGGACGGGCTGGTTCGACGCGGTGATCGGACGGTACGCGGCGCGGGTGAACGGCATCACCGACTACTTCCTGACCAAGCTCGACGTGCTGTCGGGCCTGGAGCGCATACCGGTGTGCGTGGCATACGAGGTGGACGGCCGCCGCGTCGAGGACATGCCGATGACGCAGACCGACTTCCACCACGCCGTGCCGATCTACGAGGAGTTGCCCGGCTGGCAGGAGGACATCAGCGGCTGCCGGGACTTCGACGAATTGCCCGCCAACGCGCGGACGTACGTGGAGCGGCTCGAGGAGCTGATGGGCGCCCGGATCTCGGCCATCGGCGTCGGTCCGGGCCGTGAACAGACCATCGTCCGCCACGAATTCGTCTGAGCCCGTGGCCCGCGCAGGCTGCGGCACCGTGTCCGCAGCCTGTGTCGTCGTGTCCGCAGCCTGCGTCGCCGTGTCTGTAGTCCGCGTAGCGGTGTCCGCGGCTTCGCTCTACGTCAACCCCCCACGGTGGCTTCCACGGTCTCCGTGGCTCCCCGGGTCCCCGTGGTCCTCGCGCTCCGCAAGGCCTCCACGGCGATGTCCGGGTGGTCGGCGAACACGCCGTCGACGCCGGTGGCCAGGAACGCCTCGTAGAGGCCGAAGACGTCACCCCATTCCGCCGGGTCGCCGGACGATCGCAGGTCGGTGGGCAGGAACTCGTTCTCCGCTCGGAACGTCCACGGGTGCACGTCCAACCCCACTCGGTGCGCGTCGTCGACGAGCGCCGTCGGCTCGCCGAGGCCGCCGTCGTCCGTGCGCGGGATGACGCGGTCCAGGGCCGGGCCGAGTCCGTCGGCGTAGCGGGCGATCTCGGCCAGCCCCTTCCGCGTCACGAGGTCGTCGTAGGTACGCGGGTCCCCGGAGTGCACGAAGTCGTACGGGGCCCCGGACGCACCCACCAACTGCACGAGCGGCACCCGCAGCTTGCGGTCGAGCTGTTTGAGGTTCCCGACCTCGAACGACTGCACGTAGACCTTGGCGTTGGGTCGGTTGAGTCCGTTCCGGTCGAGGGCCTTGACCAGGGCCGGTTCGAGGGGAAGGCCCTGTTCGGCGAAGTAGGTCGGGTGCTTGGTCTCGATGTACAGACCGATCGGACGCCCCAGCTCCCGGGACAGCCGTCGGGACAGGTCCACGACCTCCTGGAACGTCGGGATCTCGAAGCGACCGTCGTAGATGGTGTTGTGGGGCCGTAGCTCGGGGATTCGTTCGACCGCGCGCAGGGTTTTGAGTTCGGCGAGTGTGAAGTCCTCGGCGAACCACCCGGTCACCGGTGTGCCGTCCACGATCTTGGTGGTTTTGCGGTCGGCGAACTCGGGACGTTGGGCGACGTCGGTGGTGCCGCCGATCTCGGGTTCGTGCCGGGCGACGAGTACGCCGTCGGCGGTGGTGACGAGGTCGGGCTCGATGTAGTCGGCGCCCATGCGCGCCGCCAGTTCGTAGGCGGCGAGCGTGTGTTCGGGGCGGTAACCCGATGCGCCTCGGTGTCCGATGACGAGGACGTCCTCCCCAGGGTCAGGGGGACCGCCGCGTCGGGTGGTCTCGACTTCCGGGAAGCGCTCATCGCCTGTGGCGTGTGCCGGTGCAGTGGTGGTGATGCCGAGCACGACGAGGCCGCACATGGTCAGCAGCGCCAGTTTCCTCCGCATGGTCTGCCCTCTTCTCTGTTGTCCGTGCCGCCGACCTTGGTCGGTCTTCACGACGTGACGGCGACGTGGCGTTGTCCGGAAGGAGACATACCAGTGAACGGGGGCCAATCGGTGCGGCTTACGCTGTGCTCGTGCGCGTCCTGGTTATCGGTTCCGGAGCCCGTGAACATGCTCTTGTCCTCGCCGCGTCCCACGATCCGGCGGTGACGGCGCTCGCCTGTGCGCCGGGTAACGCCGGGACGGCCGGGATCGCCGAGACACTCGGGGTGGAACAGACCGATCCCGCGGCCATCGCCGAACTCGCGGTGTCCTGGAAGGCCGATCTGGTGGTGATCGGGCCCGAGGTGCCGCTGGTGTTGGGGGCGGCCGACGCCGTGCGTGCCGCAGGCGTGCCGTGCTTCGGGCCGAGTGCGCAGGCGGCGCGGATCGAGGGGTCGAAGTCGTTCGCCAAGGAGATCATGGCCGCGGCCGGGGTGCCGACCGCACGCAGCGAGGTGGTGGACAGTCCGGCGGACCTCGATGCGGCGCTGGCGAGGTTCGGCCCGACGTGGGTGGTGAAGGACGACGGTCTCGCCGCGGGCAAGGGCGTGGTGGTCACCCCTGACCTGGAACAGGCCCGGAAGCACGCGCTGATGTTGTTGGACGGCGGTCACCCGGTGGTGTTGGAGTCGTTCCTGGACGGCCCCGAGGCGTCGCTGTTCTGCCTCGTCGACGGGAGCACCGTCGTGCCGTTGCTGCCGGCGCAGGATTTCAAACGGGTCGGTGACGGTGACGCCGGTCCCAACACCGGTGGTATGGGCGCGTACGCGCCGTTGCCGTGGGCGCCGCCCGATCTGGTCGACACGGTGGTGTCCGGGATCGTGCGTCCCGTGGTGGACGAGTTGGCACGGCGGGGTTCACCGTTCTCGGGGCTGCTGTACACGGGGTTGGCGCTGACGTCGTCGGGCCCGCAGGTGATCGAGTTCAACTGCCGGTTCGGGGATCCCGAGACGCAGGCGGTGCTGGCGCTGTTGCGGTCGCCGCTGGCGCAGCTGCTGCATGCGACGGCGACGGGGACGTTGGCCGAGCAGCCGCCGCTTGAGTGGGCCGACGGTGCCGCGGTGACGGTCGTCGTGGCCGCCGACGGCTACCCGGGTCGTCCGCGCACCGGGGACGTGATCACGGGCAGTGAGGGCGAGGGCGTGCTGCACGCGGGCACGCGCCGTCGTGAGGACGGCGCGGTGGTGTCCAGCGGTGGTCGGGTGCTGTCGGTGGTGGGTGTCGGTGCCGATCTGGCGGCCGCGCGGGAACAGGCGTACGAGCGGGTGGGCAGGATCAACCTGCCGGGTTCGCATCACCGTTCGGACATCGCCGCTCGCGCCGTCCGAGGGGAGCTGTCGGTTCCGGAACCGGCGCGGCCGACGGAGTCGGCGTAGCGGGCGGGTGTCCGTAAGAGGGCAGTCCGTGCTTACCTCCCGAATCGGGCGGTGAACGGTACTTTTTGCTGCTCGAATTTCAAGCCACGATCACTCGGTGGTTGATAACCTGCACTGAGAAGCTGGCTGACTACGGCTCGTAGCAGGGGGTGCGCAGTGTCAGGACAACCCGCGAAGTCGCCGTGGGGGTTCTGGGGATGGGAAAGCGACCAGGGCGTGCCAGGCGCGGCACCGGCCGTTCCCGAGGTGCCGGGGCTTCCCGTCGTCAAGGACATCACGGTCTCCCCCGACAAGATCGTCGCCGTGGCCGACGTGATCGAGGAACAGGCGAAGGCCCTGGAACGTAAGGTGACCGAGCACGTGGGCGCGCTGAGCATCGAATCCCCTGCCGACGACATCGTGTCACAGGAAGCAGCCGAGGCGTGGAACGCCGTCATCAGCAGCGGTGAGAACTCGTATCGCAGCCGGGTCATGGCGTACGTGCACGGACTGCACGATCTGGCCGAACAGCTTCGCGCCGCAGGACGCAAGTATCTCGCGGAGGACGAGGACAACGCGGCGACTGTGCGCGAGGCCGGAGGCAGCTAGTCGCCGCGGAAGGGTTTACGTCGCTGTCGGAGCGTGTCGGCAGCCCAGGACGTCAGAACGGAAAAGCCGTCGCCAGACAAGGACGCGAGATGAACGACGTCGACATCGTGGCCCAGGCCGAGAGGATCCGGGACCATCGGTTCACCGGCTACACCAACAACATGCTCGCCCAGGAGATCGAGCTGTTCAAAAACGGCCGGGGCATCGCGGGGCTGTCCGAAGCGGTCGCCGCGCTGAAGGCCGTGGCGCAGGCGTTGTCGGAGACGGACGACACGTTGCGCACCGAACTCGCCAAACTCGGGGTGGAGTGGAGTAGTACCGCGGGGGAACGGGCGGCTTCGGCCGTCGAGCGGGAGGCCGAGTTCTCCGAGGAGGCGAACCAGAAGGTCAACCACTCCGCCGAACTGATCTTCGCGCAGGGCGAGGCGTTCAACAGGACGTTGCACTCGTTGCCCGAACCGGAGGAACTGCGGGGGGCGACCGGCGACTACAACGTCTCTGACTTCTCCTTCAGCCTGCTCGGTTTCGAGACCGACCACGTTCGCAAGCTCAAGCGTGTGATGGAGGCGCGGGCGCAAGCGCTTCAGGCATTGGACACCTACGCCAGGGAAAGCGGCGAGAAACTGCTGGAGGTCCCCGAGCTACGGGCGCCGGACCGCTTCATCGCCGAGATCTCCCAGCCGGTCCCCGAATCGATCGACGCGGGTGGTGCTCCGGGGGATGCGACCGCGACGGCGAGCGCGTCGAAGGCCGCGGGTCCGACCACGTCGACCGCTCCCGTGGCGCCACCGTCGTCTGGAGCGGCGCAGTCGAGTACCACGGGCAGCGGCAGTGCGGTCGCTCCCTCGTCCGCGGCGGCCCCCGTGACCGGTGCTCCCTTGCCGGGGGCGGGAACGTCGGTGCCGAGCAGCGGCGCGCGTGCCGTGACGCCGCCGTCCCCGGGGACTTCGGCCCCCGGGGCTGCTTCGAACAGTGCCACGGGTCCGTCGTCGGTGTCCGGAGCGGCTGGAGCGACCGGTGGCGCCCCGATCGGATATGCGGGTGGTGTGCGTGGTCCCGAGGACGCCTCCCGTTCGCAGCGTGCTCCCGCGAGCCAACAGGGCGCCGGCAATCCGGCCGTCCCAGGTGGTCAGGACATGCGTGCCGCTGGTTCGGACCGAATGGCGAAGTCCCCGGCCGGTGTGGGCGGTGCTTCGGCGGGATCGGTCGGTTCGGCACCACACACCGGCGGTGGTGTGTCTGGGAAACCCGTGTCGGGTGGGCCGGGCGGAACATCGCTTGGAAAACCCGCGCCCGACGGGCCGGAGGCGCTCCTCGGTCGCGGCATGTCCACCGGAGCGGTACAGCCTCCACCGAATCCCGTGTCCGGCGGCGCCGTGGGTGAGACTTCGGAAACCACGGCGCACAGTGGACCGTCTTTGAACGACATCGGTGGGGGAATCGCGGCGCTGGGAGCCGGTGGTATCGCCGGTGCGCTGAGCGGTGGCGACCGTTCGGGTCGCGGTGTCGGACGCAGTGCCCCCGGGGCCGCACGATCACCGCATCCGCTCTCCGTCGGCGACCTGCCGGAGGAGGAAGCCCGAGTGCAGCGCAGTTCCGAACGACTGAACCCCGACGGTACGGGACGGCGGAACGCGTTCCTGGAGAAAGCGGTGCCCGGCGAGGAGGACGACGAGCACGTGCGCCGGTTCGGGGTCGACGACAACGACCTGTTCACCGATCAACGTATGGTGGCGCCTGACGTGATCGGCGAGGACAGTTCGGACGGTCAGTGGTGAGCACGATGCCGGGCGGCGGCGTGGTGTTGTCCACGTTGGAGTTCGACGTGCTGTGGGAACACCTGGGGTTGCCGCAACGTCATGTGGCCCTTGACGTGCCAAGCCCTGGGGTCACGTACACCGAACGCGCCCGATTCGTCGAACAGGCGTGGGATTCACTCGCTGCGCGCGGACTCGTCCAGGGTCGCGAGACGACGGTGGAACTCGGCGACCTGTTGCATCTGCTGGCCAGGCCGCAGCTGAGTGTCGATGTGTGGGTGTGGACGGACAGGCAGATCTCCGGCCTCGCCGCCTGTACGGGGCAGCAGGCCGTGCTCGGTGTCGTCGACGGCGATGAGGTGTGGCTCATCCCCGCCCGGGATTCGGCGCTCGCGGCGTCGGCCGTGTCCGTGGCGGGGGAACTCGGGCCTGGCGTGGGGCGCTCGGTGAGTCTGCCGCACGACGTTCTGGTGGCCGCCGACGCCGAGGCCCGCGGGGACGCGAAAGCACTCGCCACGGCGTTGGAGGACCGGGGCGTCGAGCTGTGGCAGGCCCAGGAGCTGGCCGGGATGCTGTTCGGCACGGTCACGCGTGGCCAGTTCGGTGCGCAACGGCTTGCTCGCGACGGCCGGACTCGTCGGGCCGGAAGGGTGGTGGCGTTCTACGACACCGATGCCGGTCGATACCTGTTCCAAGTCGCCCCGGGCGGGGATGGACGTGACTGGGCGACGGTGACACCGGCCGACAACGCGTTGCTCGCTCAGCGGGTGTGGGAGTTGCTCGACGAGGTCTGACGACTGGGAACCAGCGACTGTCTCACCGCGTCGTAAAGACGCGTGACTGGCTACTGTGCGTGGTTGTGGCCAAGGGGAGGGTGAGGAACATGCCGGTGTACGACGCCGAGTCGATGGAGATCACGGCGCGGCGAGTAGACCGTATCGCCGAGGATTTCCTCTCGTCCATGGAAAAGCTCAAGGGAATCCAGGGGCGGAACCCGTTCGGCGAGGTGGAGGATCCGGACAGCCCGGAGAAGGCGGAGCGCACGGTCAGTGCGTTCACCGAGGGTATGCGTTCGGAGTTCGACGCCGCGGCGCGGCGGGTGAGTGCGGCGAGTGCGGCGTTGCGTGACGCGGTGAACGCGATGACGGAGGCCGATGCGGTCGCGGCTGAGAACTTGACGGCGAGGGATCTGTAGATGACAGGTGCGGGCATCCCGGCGGAGTGGGCCGAGGTCGAGACCAAGGCCGCGCGGGTCGAGAGGGTCGACCCCGGTGAGATCCAGGAAGTGGCACGTCAGTTTGAGGAGGCGTCCCGTAACGCGAGCGATCACACGAGTGATCTGACCAACGCCGCTGCCCCGCTGCAGGACGGTGGGGTGTGGTCGGGTCCGGCGGCCGATGCGTTCTTCGACTACGTCAACAAGATCGCCGAGGCGGGCAACCGGGTCCGGGACAAACTCGACGAGGTCGCCGCGGAGCTGACCTCGTTGCAGGAGACCCTGACCGAGATCAAACGGGAGATCGAAAGCGTCAAGGAGGACGCGAAGAAGGCGATCGACGACCGTAACGCCGAGGCGCAGCAGCAGGCGGACGCGGCGGCCGCCGCCATGCAGGAGTACGAGAGCGGCAACCGTGATGCGCCGCCTTCCCCGACGGCCGAGGAGATCATCAAAGCGGCGGGCGAGGACAACAGTCGCACCGCGAAGGAGGCGGCCAAGCGGATCGACGATCTGCTGCAGCAGTCGAATGAAGCCATCAAACGGGCTCAGGAGCTGATGAAGACCGAGGTGGGGGACGGCTTCTCCAGTGTTCCGGAGCCCGGTTCGGCGCAGTCTAAGCAGACCGCCACAGGCGGTATCACCGGTGGTTCGGGCGGCGCCGGTGGCGGCGGTGGCGGCGGTGGCGGATCCGGCGGCGGTTTGGCCGGATACGGTCCGAGCGGTCCCCCGCCCACCAGTGGTCCACCACCCGGCAACGTCGAGCAGTGGATCCGGGAAGCCATCAGGATCCTGCAGGCCAACGGCATACCGGTCACCGAGGAGAACATCGACGAGATCTGGACGATCATCGAGAAGGAGTCCGGAGGTAATCCGCACGCCCTGAACGACTGGGACTCCAACGCGGCCAGGGGTACGCCGTCGAAGGGGCTCATGCAGTGCATCGACCCGACGTTCCAGGCGTACAAGCTGCCGGGTCACGATGACATCTGGAACCCGGTCGACAACATCATCGCCGGGGTGCGGTACATCTTCGACCGCTACGGCGGGTTCGAAGGACATCCGGGTTTGAAGTCGATGGCGCAGGGCGGTGCCTACCAGGGTTATTGACGACCGGGCGGTCCCTGCGGTGGGCGATGCCACCTAAGGTGGCGGCATGTTCGATTCCGCACCGTTTCCGGGACCGTCACGTCGAAGTGCCGTGGCACCGTTCCACGTCATGGAGGTGTTGTCCGCCGCCAAGGAGCGGCAACGCACACACGGTGACGTGATCGCGTTGTGTGCCGGGCAACCGACGGCGGGTGCGCCGCGCCCTGTCGTGGAGGCGGCGCAGCGGGCCCTGCATGAGGAGGACCTCGGCTACACGGGACAGCTCGGTATCCCTGAGCTGCGGGAGGCGATCGCCGGTCACTACGAGCGGACGTACGGCCTGGCGGTGTCGGGCGTTCGACGCGGGTGCTCGGGTGGCGATGGCCCGGCCCGGCTACCCGGCGTATCGCAATCTGCTGTCGTCGCTGGGATGCGAGGTGGTGGAGTTCGACACCGACGCAGGTACACGGTTCCAGCCGACGACGGCGTTGTTGGAACAGCTCGGTGAGTTGGACGGCGTGATCGTCGCGAGCCCGAGCAACCCGACGGGTACGGTGTTGCCGCCTGAGGAGTTGGAGGCGATCGCGCGTTGGTGCGAGGAACGCGGCGTGCAATTGATCAGTGACGAGATCTATCACGGGATCTCGTACGGGACCGAGGTCGGCTGCGCGTGGCGGTTCTCCACCGAGGCCGTGGTGCTGGGTTCGTTCTCGAAGTACTTCGCGATGACGGGGTGGCGGCTGGGGTGGATGCTCGTGCCTCGGCGGTTGCACCGTGCTGTCGACGTGTTGACCGGCAATTACAACATCTGCGCGCCCACACTGGCGCAGAGAGCGGCGGTGGCGGCGTTCACCGACGACTCCTATGCCGAGCTGGACGCGAACGTGGCGCGTTACCGGACCAATCGGGACGTGTTGTTGAAGGGGCTGGCCGACATCGGTTTCGGCAAGGTGGCGCCGGTGGACGGCGCGTTCTACGCCTATGTTGACGTCGCCGAGCACACCGATGACAGCCTCACGTGGTGTCGCAGGTTGTTGGATGACACGGGGGTGGCCATCACGCCGGGCATCGATTTCGATCCCGTCCACGGCGGGAAGTTCGTGCGGCTGTCGTTCGCGGGGTCGGAGGCCGAGCTCAGCGAGGCCGTCGAGCGCATGGGCGCGTGGCTGCGAGCACAGCGGACGTGATCTCGGTCACCGGTCGATGCGGGGGCGTCGACCGGGGTGCGCAGGCTGCGGACACAGCTACCTAACCTGCGGACACGACTACGCAGGCTGCGGACACGACTTCCCGGGCTATACGTGGGTCGGGGCTGACCCCGAGATCTCCCTGAATGTTCGTGGGGATTGCGGCGCCGGACCCTGTCGTCGTGACACGCTGGAGCGAGCACCAACGAAGCGACAAACCATGGAGGGGACCATGTTCTGGAAGATCGTCGGTGGCCTGCTCTTGGCGTGGGTCGCGTTCATGGTGATCGGAACCGTCGTCGGCTTTCTGGCGAAGGCCGTGTTCTGGATCGCCGTGATCGGAGGCGGTGTGTTCGTCGGTGCCGCGGCCTACGGGGCGTTGAAGAACAGCAAGCAGAAGCAGCTGCGCCCTTGACGCGGATCAGCGTTCGGCCAGCACCTGTCGTGCGTGGTCGGCCCCCTGCCAGAGGTAGGCGCGCAGTCCCACGGCACGGGCGCCTTCGATGTTGCTGGACCGGTCGTCGAAGAACACACAGTCCTGTGGCCGGGCGTCCAGGCGTGACACCAACAGTTCGTAGATCTTCGCGTCCGGTTTGGCGCACCCCACGTCGGCGGAGAACACCCGGGTGTGGAAGTGCTGTGCCCACGGCTGTTGCTCGGCGAAACGGGCGAAGGACGCGGGCGCGTTGGACAGCAGGGCCAGGCGCGTCCCGGCGTGGGCGAGTTCCTCGAGCAGGGCGGCGGAGTCCGGGTGGAGCCGCGCCCAGCCCGTGACGTCGATGCGGGTGAGCTCCGCCACCGTGTCGGCGTCGATGTCGACACCGAGGGTGTCCGCCACGGCCTTCCAGTAGGTCGCATCGGAGATGCCGCGGTCGTAGGCGTCCCGGTGTTCCCAGTAGGCGGATTCGAAGTCGGTCGGGGGCACGCCGAGTCGAGCCGCCAGCTCCGGCAGAGCCTCTGTGCGGGTGCAGATCACTTCGCCGTAGTCGAAAACCACCCAGGTCATCTCACTGTCCCATCTTGTCGAAAGGCCCGGATTCGATGCGGCGCAGTGCCTCGGTGACGTCGTCCTCCGTGACGTCGCGGTGCAGCACGAACCGCACTTTGCCCGCCATGGGCAGGGTCAGGATGCCGAGTCCGCGCAGCGTCTCCAGGGTGGCCGCCACGTCGGCGACCCCGGCCAGCACGATGTTGGTCCGAGGTTCGGTGACGTCCCAGCCGCGTTCCCGTAGTCCGGCCGCGAGCCTGGCGGCCTTGGCGTGGTCGGCGGCGAGGTCGTCGATGCGGTCGAGGGCCAGCAGGCAGGCCGCCGCCAGGATCCCGCCCTGTCGAACGCCGCCGCCGAGCATCTGCCGCATCCGGCGGGCCTGTTCGACGAACTCCTCGCTGCCTGCCACCACCGAGCCGACGGGGGCGCCGAGTCCTTTGCTGAAACATGCGGACACGCTGTCCACCCCGGCCGTCAACGTGGCGGGTGGGACGCCGAGCGCGACGGCCGCGTTCCAGATACGGGCGCCGTCGAGGTGGACCCGCAGTCCGGCCTCGTGTGCGGTGGCGACGAGCTGGTCGTGTTCCTCGGGCGGGATCACGGCGCCGCCTGAGGCGTTGTGGGTGTTCTCCAGGGACAGCAGTGTGGTGCGCAGCGTGTAATAGGGGCCGCTACCGCCCACCGCGGCGCGCAGTGTCTGCGGTGTGGGTCGGCCGGGACCGGCGTCGTGCTCGAGCGGGTCGGGCATGCCACCGGCGAGCCACGCGGCCGAACCGAGTTCGTTGACCAGCACGTGGGCGCCGCGCGGGGCGAGGAAACGATCGCCCCGTCGCAGATGTGTCGACAAGGCGATGAGATTGGCCATGGTCCCGCTGGGTGTCCACAACGCGGCGGGCATGCCCAGCACGTCGGCGGCACGTTCCTCGAGCCGGCGGATGGTGGGGTCGACGTCGATGACGTTGTCGCCGACCTCCGCTTTCGCCATCACCGACCGCATGTGTTCGTCCGGTCGAGTGAGGGTGTCCGAGCGGAAGTCCAGGGGGCGTCGAGCGGAGACGGTGGCATCGAAGGTCACGGCTCGATCACATCACACGCGTGATCGAGGGGCTACGAACGGGTGAGATTGTTCTCGCATGCAACCGTGGGGCGGGGGATTCCCGTCTCCACCGTCGACAACACGACCGACCGGAGAAATCCGCGTGGCCCACCATGACGATCAGGAGTTCACGGAGTACTTCACCGCGAAGCGGGACTCCGTGCGCCGGACGGCTTATCTGCTGTGTGGGGACTGGCACCGTGCCGACGACCTCGCGCAGACGGCGTTCGTGGCGCTGCACCGCAAGTGGCGCAAGATCCGCGACCGCGGGGCCGTGGACGCGTACATGCGGAAGACACTGGTGCGCGCGGCCATCGACGAGTCACGGCGACCGTGGCGGAGGGAGCGGCACACCGACGAGGTCCCCGAAACCGCGGTGCCGGGCACGGGCGGCGGGGACTCGTTGGCCGAGGCCGTCAGCACACGCGCCGACCTGCTCGCCGGACTCGCCCGGGTGCCGCCGAAGCAACGTGCCGTGCTGGTGCTGCGCTACTTCGAAGGGCTCGACGTGGCCAGTGTGGCGCGGGTCCTCGGCTGTAGCGAAGGCAACGTGAAAAGCCAGACGTCGCGGGGGTTGGCGAATCTGCGGGCCGTGCTGGGTGAGGAGGTGGACACACGTGGATGAGCGTCGGCTCGAACGGCTGCTGCGCGATGCGGTGGGCGATCCGCCCGAACCGTCGTTCACCGTGGACGACGTCACGGCGGCGTCACGTCGTGTCACTGCGAGACGACGGGCGCTCGTGGCCGGTGTGGCGGCGGCCGTGGTACTCGCCGGCTCGGCGGTGGGGGTGGTGGCCTCCGTCACGGGTGGGGAGCCCCCGATGTCCACGGCACTCGCCCCGGAGGAGGCGTCGGGAGGGATTTCAGAAAAAACTTCTCCCGAGGGGCAACCTGACGGCGACCCGGAGCGTGACCATAGTGCGCCGGGGGGACCCGGCGCCCAGACCTTCTCCGAGGGACCGCCGAAGCAGGGCGGCGGAACCTCCGGAGAGGACGGCCCGTGGGCCGAAGGCACCCCCGGGTGCGACATGGTGGATCGGGAGCTCGCCACTGCCCTCGCTGGCGAGCTCCCGATCCGTCCGATCGGCGACGCCAAGCCCAGTCCACACTGCGTTTCGGTGGCACGTTCGGCCGCGTTCCCCGTGGAAGGCGGGACGGTGTCTGTGCTGGTGCTGCCACGGGGTGTGGCTGTTCAGCCGGCGATCTGGCCCGAGGGCAGCGTGGTCGGGAACGCGCACACGGCGGGGGAGGAAACCGTGTTGGTGATCAGCGTCCCGGCCGGTGACGGCGGAACCGCTCCGCTGGCCGACACGGTCGACGACGTCGCGACGGCGCTCGCCCGAAGTTTCGCCGGTCGGTGACTCGGAAGCGTGGGGACCCCCTCGTCCGACTCCCTGTGGCTTCGACTGCCTTCCAGGTGGCTTCGACAACGAGGACATGTCCGTTTTCGGATGAGGGGTGGCACACTATCCCGCCATGACCTCAGCAGCCAGTACGCCGAAGGGCGAGCGCAGGCGTGCCGCTCTCGTCGCGGCCGCGGCCGAGTTATTGGCGGAGGGCGGGTTCGACGCCGTGCGGCACCGTGCCGTCGCCGAACGTGCCGGGTTGCCGTTGGCCTCGACCACCTACTACTTCGACTCCCTCGACGAGCTGCTCTGCGCTGCGATGGAGCATCGCGGACGGGTCGAACTCGCCGCCGGGCGCGCCAGGCTGGACGAGTTGACCACCGAGGACCGGAACGTGGACGCGGTGGTGGAGCTGGTGCTCGACCTGTTGTTGGGGCCCGATCCTCGGCTCGAGGCGGTGGTGTTGCGGTACGAGCGGTTCGTCGGCACGGCGCGGCGGCCCTATCTGCGTCCGCTGATGCGGACCCTGGCGGCCGAGCTGCGGGAGCTGCTCTCCGAGATCTTCGAGCGTTCGGGTTTCGGTGACGTCGACGCCGAGTGGTTGGAGCGGCTCATCACGTTGGTGGACGGTGCGGTCGTCAACGCGCTCATCGAGGTCAACCCCGACCCTCGAGCGGTCGCCGCGCGGGTGCTGCGTGAGGCGCTGCTCGAAGCGGGACCGTCCGACTCGGCCGTGTCCGGTCCCGAGCGGGGTTGAGCGGGGACACGTTCACCGGACCCTGAGCCGGGGACGGGGAGTGCGGCGTGACTAGCCTTGGCCGTGTGACGGACAAGCCCCGAATCCCGAATGTGCTCGCCAACCGGTACGCCTCGGCCGAACTGGCACGGCTGTGGTCACCGGAGTACAAGGTCAGGCTGGAACGTGACCTGTGGCTGGCGGTGTTGAAAGCGCAGCACGAACTCGGGGTCGACGTGCCGGACGGGGTGGTGGCCGATTACGAACGGGTCATCGACCAGGTCGACCTCGACTCCATCGCCGAGCGGGAACGCATCACCCGCCACGACGTCAAGGCGCGGATCGAGGAGTTCAACGCGCTGGCCGGGCACGAGCACGTGCACAAGGGCATGACGTCGCGGGACCTCACCGAGAACGTCGAACAGCTGCAGGTGCGGCGTTCGTTGGAGCACGTCCGGGAACGGGTGGTCGCCGTCCTGGCGCGCCTGGCCGATCTGGCCACCCAGCACAGCGAGCTGGTGATGGCGGGACGTTCGCACAACGTCGCAGCGCAGGCCACGACCCTCGGCAAGCGGTTCGCCACGGCCGCCGACGAACTGTTGGTGGCGTTCGAGAGGCTGGACGACCTCATCGCCCGCTATCCGTTGCGCGGGATCAAGGGGCCGGTCGGAACGGCACAGGATATGTTGGACCTGCTGGGTGATCCGTCGCGGTTGGCGGAACTGGAACGCCGGGTGGCCGCGCATCTCGGTTTCGAGCGGGTGTTCACCAGCGTGGGCCAGGTGTATCCGAGGTCGTTGGACTTCGACGTGCTGTCGACGTTGGTGCAGGTCGCCGCGGCACCGTCGAGCCTGGCCACCACGATCCGGTTGATGGCGGGCCACGAGCTCGTCACCGAGGGCTTCAAGCCGGGGCAGGTGGGGTCGTCGGCGATGCCGCACAAGATGAACACCCGGTCCTGCGAGCGCGTCAACGGGTTCGCGGTGATCCTGCGCGGCTACCTGTCGATGGTGGGGGAGCTGGCGGGCGACCAGTGGAACGAAGGCGATGTGTCCGATTCGGTGGTGCGTCGGGTCGCGCTGCCGGACGCGTTCTTCGCGCTCGACGGACTGTTGGAGACGTTCGCGACCGTGCTCGACGAGTTCGGTGCCTTCCCCGCCGTGATCGATCGGGAGCTGGCGCGGTACCTGCCGTTCCTCGCCACCACGAAGGTGCTCATGGCCGCCGTCCGTGCGGGAGTGGGCCGGGAGGTCGCGCACGAGGTGATCAAGGAACACGCCGTGGCCGTCGCATTGGCCATGCGGGAGGAAGGCAAGCAGGACAACGACCTCGTCGAACGGCTCGCCGCCGATGATCGTCTCCCGTTGGACGCCGAGGCGTTGCGGGCGTTGCTGGACGAGAAGTTGTCCTTCACCGGCACCGCGGGTGCGCAGGTGGCGGCGGTGGTCGACCGGGTGCGGGAGGTCGTTCGGCGGTTCCCGGAGGCGGCCTCGTACCAGCCCGCGCCGATCCTGTGAGCGACCGCTTCCCGGCGGTGCGGTGACCGTCTTCCCGGCGCCGCGCGGGTCGGTGGGAGCGTCGATCCGGTTGTTCGCAGGACCGTCTTCTCGGCCGTGGTCATCGTGGTCGTCGTGCCTCGGTGAGGCGGATCGGCGCTCAAACCGGCGGGGTGGGATGGCCGTCGGGACGCGTGGCGGCTCAGATCGTGACGGGCTCCCCCTTGGGCACGACGCGCACTTCCGTTCCGTCGGGTGCGAGGTTGGTGTACAGACCGATGTACATGGCCGGGCGGGACAGCACGCCTTCGTGGACGGGGATGGCCAGCCTCGGTGACACCGCCCGGAGGAATTCGATGACCTCGGCGGCCTTGAGCCACGGCCCCACCGTGGGCAGGGCGAGCACGTCGATGCGTTGTTCGGGGACGAAGAACGCATCGCCGGGGTGGAAGAACGCGCCGTGGTCGATGATGTAGCCGACGTTGGGGATCACGGGGATGTCGGCGTGGATCGTCGCGTGTTGGCCGCCGACGACGGTGACGTGGGTGCCGCCGAGGTCGAAGGTGTCGCCCGGTTGCGCGGTGGTGACCTCGATCCCCAAGTTGTCGATGGTCTTGGTGGTGCCGGCGTCCACGATGAGGCGGGCCGACGGGTTGGCCTCGAGCAGGGCGGGGAGTTTCTCGGTGTCGATGTGGTCGTAGTGCTGATGGGTGATGAGCACGGCGTCGAGGTCCCGCACGGATTCGAAGCCTGTGGAGAACGCACCGGGGTCGAACAACAGTCGGGCGTGTTCGGTTTCCAGCAATACGCAGGAATGGCCGAAATGGACGAGCTTCACGGGAGCTTCCCCCTTGTTGACGAATTGTCAGTAAACTGTCGCTTCCCTACGCTGACAGCATGACGAGCACCACGCAGGCCGTCGAGACATTCGACTCACTCAATCCGGCGACCGACGAGGTCGTGGGCACGTACCCCGTGCACACCGACGACGACGTGAACACCGCCGTGGCCAAGGCGAGAGAGGCTTTCCGGTGGTGGGCCTCGCTCGGTTTCGCGGAACGGGCCGAACGGCTGCGGCGGTGGAAGGGGATCATCGCCAGGCGGCTGCCCGAGCTGTGCGCCGTGGTCAGCGCCGAAACCGGGAAACCCGCCGGTGACGCCCAGCTGGAGGTGGTGCTCGCGGTCGAACACATCGAATGGGCCGCCCGCAACGCGCGCAGGGTGCTCGGCCCCAAACGGCGTTCGCCCGGTCTCCTGTTGGCCAACCACGCGGCCACGGTCGAGTACCAGCCGCTGGGGGTGGTCGGCGTCATCGGCCCGTGGAACTACCCCGTCTTCACCCCGCTGGGGTCCATCGGTTACGCGCTCGCGGCGGGCAACGCCGTGGTGTTCAAGCCCAGTGAGTACACACCCGGTGTCGGGGCCTGGTTGGTGGACGCCTTCGCCGAGGCGGTGCCGGAGCACCCCGTACTGCAGTTGGTCACCGGTTTCGGCGCCACGGGGGCGGCGTTGACCCGCGCGGACGTCGACAAGATCGCGTTCACCGGTTCGGCCGCCACCGGCAGGAAGATCATGGCGGCGGCCGCCGAACGGCTCACCCCGGTGATCATCGAGGCGGGCGGGAAGGACCCGCTGCTCGTGGACGCCGACGCCGACCTCGACGCCGCCGCCGACGCCGCGGTGTGGGGCGCGTTCTCCAACGCGGGACAGACGTGCGTGGGCGTCGAACGGGTCTACGTCCACGCCGCCGTGTACGACGAGTTCGTCGGGAAGGTCACCGAGCGCGCGCGGACGGTGCGACCGGGCGAGCATTACGGGCCCATGACCATGCGCTCGCAGTTGGAGGTCGTGCGCCGACACATCGCCGACGCCCTGGCCAGGGGAGGCCGTGCCCTGCTGGGCGGGACCGACGCGGTGGGTGATCGCTACGTGCGGCCCACGGTGTTGGTCGAGGTGCCGGAGGATTCCGAGGCCGTGCGCGAGGAGACGTTCGGGCCGACCGTCGTCGTCATGCGGGTGTCCGACATGGACGAGGCCGTGGAGAAGGCCAACGACTCCCGTTACGGGCTGGGGGCCACCGTCTTCTCCCGGCGTCGGGGCATGGAGTTGGCCCGACGCCTGCGGACGGGGATGACGTCGGTCAACGCGCCGTTGTCGTTCGCGGGGATCGCCTCACTGCCGTTCGGTGGTGTCGGTGACTCGGGGTTCGGTCGCATCCACGGGCCCGAGGGGTTGCGGGAGTTCGCGCGGCCGAAGGCCGTGGCGAGGCAGAGGTTCCGGGTGCCGCTGGCGTTGACCACGTTCGCCCGAAGCGCGAAGACCGACGAGTTCGTGGGCAGACTCATCGCCACGTGGCACGGCAGGCACGGCGGGCGTGACAAGTGGAACAGGCGCTGACCCGAACGGGGGCTTAACGGGCGGATTCCCGGGAAAACGCCCTTGCGGGGCGGCCGGGCGTGTTAGAAACGGCACGTTGCTCGCGATGTCTGCAGGCGGGAGCGGTGATGGGCCATCCGCAGAGCTGGTATCCACCCCAGCAATACCCCCCACAAGCCCCTTACGGCCAGGTGCCTCATCCCCTACCGCCACGCAGGTCCGGTACGGCGATGGCGTATGTGTCAGCCGCTCTCTTCCTACCCCCGGTGATCATGGCGTTCGTGTCCGCCGCCGTCGGTTGGAGCGGCACCGGGATCGACAGTGAGACCGAGGTCGGGCTCGTTCTCTCGCTCGTCGGGCTCGCGTTCAGCGAGGACGTCACCGGCAACGTCGACTTCGCCATCGCAACGACCATGACGACCGCCTGCACGGTGACCGCACTCGGGTTCTGCCTGATGTTCCGACTGAACGTGATCCGTTGGATACTCGCGGTGATCGGCCTGCTCGTCGTCGGCTACTACGTCTATGCGCTGATCGATCTGCTCAGCAACTCCTTCGGGGAGTTGATCATTCTGCCGCTCGTGACGTTCGTGCTCTGGCTCGTCCCGACCGTGGTCGCGATGTTGCCGCCGGTCGGTAGGGCCATGCGGCGGTTCGGTCGTCACACCCCGCCCGGCGGATACGGGCAGCTGCCGGTGCAGGGCTACGGGCCCGGTTACTGACCGGCGGAGTCGAGGTCAGGGGATTACTCTGATCGGGCTATACCCGGTGTCATACCGTGCGAGGCCGTTCATGTGCTGGTCGCATACGGTCACCGCCCTCGACCGTGCTTGCGCCGATCCGGCGAATCAGCTCCGAGTCCTGCTTTTCAAGCAACGTCGTTCCCCGCTCGTACGTCTTGCGGGGTGTGGGAGTCGGGTGATGAACATGGCCAAGGGGCCGAGGGGCGTCGGGGGCTTCTCGGCCCCTTGAGCTACGCTCGAGGGGCATTGACCTGCGCAGAGTCTAGGAGCACCCTGTCGTGGCCCGAGTAGTCGTCGACGTCATGCCCAAACCCGAGATCCTCGATCCCCAAGGCCAAGCGGTCGCCGGTGCGCTCGATCGGCTCGGATTCTCCGGGATCACCGAAGTCCGTCAGGGCAAGCATTTCGAGCTGGAGGTCGACGATAGCGTCGACGATGAGACGCTCGCCAAGATCGCGGAAGGCTTCCTCGCCAACCCCGTGATCGAGGAGTGGACGATTCGGAGGATCGACTGATGAGCGCCCGAATCGGAGTCATCACCTTCCCCGGCACCCTCGACGATGTCGACGCCGCCCGTGCGGTGACGCGTGCGGGTGCCGAGGCCGTGTCGCTGTGGCACGGCGACGCCGATCTCCGGGGCGTCGACGCGGTGATCGTCCCCGGTGGGTTCTCGTACGGTGACTATCTGCGGTGCGGCGCGATCGCCCGGTTCGCCCCCGTGATGACCTCGGTCATCGAGGCCGCGGGCAAGGGGATGCCGGTGCTGGGTATCTGCAACGGCTTCCAGATCCTGTGCGAGGCGGGTCTGCTGCCCGGAGCGTTGATGCGGAACAAGGACCTGCACTTCGTGTGCCGGGATCAGTGGATCCGGGTGGAGAACAACACCACGGCCTGGACCACGCGGTACGACAAGGGCGCCGACATCCTCATCCCGCTCAAGTCGGGTGAGGGTAGTTACGTGGCCGACCCCGCGACGCTCGACGAGCTGGAGGGCGAGGGGCGCGTGGTGTTCCGCTACGTCGACGGCAACCCCAACGGTTCCCGTCGTGACATCGCGGGCGTGTGCAGCGCCGATGGCCGGATCGTCGGGCTCATGCCGCACCCCGAGCACGCCATCGACGCCCTCACCGGGCCGTCCGACGACGGGCTCGGTGTGTTCTACTCCGCACTCGACGCACTGAAGCCGCTGGTCACGTCCGCCTAAGGAAAGCCTGCGGTTAGTCTGGACTCGTGGCAGCACCTCACGTGGACACTCCCGCCGTCGACACCACCGCACACGCCGAGCGGACGCCGGACCTCCCCCAGCCGTATGCGGAGCTGGGGCTGGCGGACGACGAGTACGCGCGTATCCGGGAAATCCTCGGGCGTAGGCCCACGGATGCCGAACTCGCCATGTACTCGGTGATGTGGAGCGAGCACTGTTCGTACAAGTCGTCCAAGAAGCACCTGGCCTACTTCGGTGAGACCACCACGCCGGAGATGCGTTCCAAGATGCTCGCCGGTATCGGCGAGAACGCGGGCGTGGTGGACATCGGTGACGGCTGGGCCGTCACGTTCAAGGTCGAAAGTCACAACCACCCGTCCTATGTGGAGCCCTACCAGGGCGCGGCGACGGGTGTCGGTGGCATCGTGCGGGACATCCTCGCGATGGGGGCTCGGCCGCTGGCGGTGGCCGACCCGCTGCGGTTCGGACCCGCGGACGCGCCTGACACGCGGCGCGTGCTTCCCGGGGTGGTCGCCGGTATCGGCGGATACGGCAACTGCCTGGGGCTGCCGAACATCGGCGGCGAAGTGGTGTTCGACGAGAGTTATGCGGGGAACCCGCTGGTCAACGCCTTGTGTGTGGGCGCGATGCGGGTGGAGGACCTGCATCTGGCGCACGCGTCCGGAACCGGTAACAAGGTCGTCCTGTTCGGTGCTCGCACGGGTCTCGACGGTATCGGCGGTGTGTCCGTGCTGGCCAGCGACTCGTTCTCGGGTGACGAGAACTCCGGTGGGCGGAAGAAGCTGCCCAGCGTGCAGGTGGGCGACCCGTTCACCGAGAAGCTCCTCATCGAGTGTTCGCTCGAGCTGTTCGCGAGGAAGCTCGTCGTGGGCATCCAGGACCTCGGTGGGGCGGGGCTCGCGTGCGCCACGTCGGAACTGGCCGCGGCCGGTGACGGCGGCATGCACATCGACCTCGACCGGGTCCCGTTGCGGGCCGAGGGGATGACGCCCGCCGAGATTCTGTCGAGTGAGTCGCAGGAGCGCATGTGTGCGATCGTTCGTCCCTCCGATGTGGACGAATTCATGGAGGTGTGCCGGAAGTGGGACATCACCGCCACCGTGATCGGTGAGGTGACCGACGGCGACCGACTGGTCATCGACTGGCACGGGCAGACCGTCGTCGACGTGCCACCGCGCACCGTGGCGCACCAGGGGCCGGTCTACGACCGCCCCTACGCGAGGCCGAAGGGGCAGGACGACATCCAGGCCGACACGCCGGATTCGCTTCCTCGTCCGTCCACTCCTGACGAATTGCGGGAGACGCTGCTGCGGATGATCTCGTCGCCGAACCTGGCGTCGAAGGAGTGGGTCACGCAGCAGTACGACCGCTACGTGCGCGGCAACACGGTGCTGGCCCAGCCCTCGGACGCCGGCATGATCCGGATCGACGAGTCCACCGGGCGCGGTGTGGCGGTGTCCACCGACTGCAACAGCCGGTACGTCTACCTCGACCCGTATGCGGGCACGCAGCTGGCGTTGGCCGAGGCGTACCGCAACGTCGCCACCAGTGGCGCGACGCCGATAGCCGTCACCAACTGCCTCAACTTCGGTTCGCCGCAGGACCCGGGGATCATGTGGCAGTTCGAGCGTGCCGTGCACGGCCTCGCCGACGGTTGCGCGCAGCTCGGCGTGCCCGTGACCGGCGGTAACGTGAGCTTCTACAACCAGACCGGCGACAAGGCGATTCTGCCGACCCCGGTGGTGGGCGTGCTCGGCGTGATCGACGACGTGAGCCGCCGCATCCCCACCGGCATCGGTGCCGAGCCGGGGGAGACCCTGCTGTTGCTCGGCGAGACCAGGGACGAGTTCGGTGGATCGGCGTGGGCGCAGGTGGTGCACAACCACCTCGGCGGTCTGCCCCCGAAGGTCGACCTGGAGCGGGAGCGGTTGCTCGCCGAGATCCTCGTCGCGGGCTCGCGGGACGGCATGATCTCCGCCGCCCATGACGTGTCCGACGGTGGTCTGGCGCAGACCCTCGTCGAGATGGCCCTGATCGGCCAGTGTGGTGCGCGGATCGTGCTCGACCCCGACGTCGACCCGTTCGTGCAGTTGTTCTCCGAGTCGGCGGGCCGCGTGGTCGTGGCGGTGCCGAGGACGGAGGAGCTGCGGTTCACCGAGATGTGCTCGGCGCGGGGACTGCCGTGGCGTAAGACCGGTGTGGTGGACCCCGAATCCGGTGCGTTGGAGATCCAGGACGTCGCCACCTTCAGCCTCGACGAGCTGCGCGAGGCCTGGGAGGGCACCCTGCCCGCGCTGTTCGGCTGAGTGAACACGTAGGAAACGGACGATAGGAAAGGCCGTGGCGGAAGACGTCCGCCACGGCCTTTCTCGACGTCGTTCAGCCCTGGTTGAGCGGTTCCTGGTAGCTCACGAGGAAGACGCAGGATCCGTCGTAGACGAAGAGGACCAGCTCCCTGTCGCCGGTGCTGTTGAGGAAGATCGCGTCGACTTGCGTCACCTGTTCCGTCGGGTCGTCGATGGACGTCGTGACCCTCGGTTCCTCGACCCCGGTGAGATGGAACGTCTCGCCGTTGGAGATGGCCTCCTCGTAGTCTTCCATCTCCGACTCCCTGCCCGGGCAGAGTGACCGCCTCAGGCCGTCGGTGTCACCGGCGTTCACGAGGTTGCCGATCGCGTGGAGCAGGGCTTCGGTATCCGCTTTGACCTCGGACAGTCCCGCACCGTCAGCGGATCCCGGGTAGTTCGGCACCGATGGGTTGGACGGCAGCGGTGGGATGTCGCTCATCTCATTGGAGCCAGAGGCCCTGGCGGGTTCTATGGTGACGTTCTTCCAGCACCAGTCGCCGTCTTTCTTGGCGAAGGTGTTGATGATGTCGGCCTCACGGTTCTTCTCGGTAATCGTCACCGTGGCTTTGACCATGGCGGTGTCGCCGTTTTCCTGTATCCAGCCGTTGATTCGTATGTCCCCGACTTCCCAACTGTGCTCAATGGCTTCGTGGACCATTTCCGTGGCGTCGGGGCAGGCCAGTTGTTGGAGTGTGGCGGTGTCGTCCGCGATGAGGCCGTTGTGGACTTTTTCGGCCAGTGCTTGGGCGCCGCTGCTGTTGCCGCCGCTGTTGGCGGAGGTCGAGTCGTCATCGTCGTCGCTGAGGAGGAAGCCGGGTGCGACGAAGGCGGTGATGACGAAGACGACCACGGCCACCACGCCGATTCCCAGACCGACCCACAGGCCGGTCTTGCTCTTTTTCGGT
>SMEH01000101.1_pt1 | contig 29703 bp, 27 predicted proteins | sample 2456361 | NCBI WGS metagenome assembly SMEH01 (sample SAMN10132587, study PRJNA489261) | soil metagenome | isolation source: day1 control-loamy sand soil ammended | place: USA | reverse complement strand
CTTTCCGGCCAAAATATTGGGAGCCAAGCAGTGTTTTCAATTGAGATTGGTGAGCTAGAATTGGCAGGGGTGCAGATTTGGAGATTAATTCGCAATAAAGAACTTGTGATAAACCAAGTGAATATATTGGACCCTTTAATAGCTATAAAAAGAGGGATAGAGCTGGACACCTTAGGTAATGATAACGCTTCTGGGAAAAAAGAGAACATTCCATTCATTCAGGTTAATGGGTTTAACATTAAAAATGCCCATTTCACTGTTATAGGTCATGACAGCACCAATAGCATAGCTGCATCAGACGCAAGTTTTTCATTACAGGGCTTCATTTATGACCCCCAGAGTTTATCATCTCCACCATTTGACTTTGAAGACTTCTCTTTGTCTGTTAAGGATTATTCTATGGCGCTTCCCGATAGTTTTTATACGCTTCAGGCAAGTGCTGTCACTGCTACGGCCGAGTCCGAAAGTATTACCATTTCCGGATTAGAACTTGTGCCAATATACGATATCCACCAGTTTATGGAAAAAAAAGGAGAACAGGCAGACAGATTAAATGTTTTTGTAAAAGAGTTGAAACTACAAGGGTTAGACTTCGACCGGATTTTGGAAAAAGAACTTGTGGCGTCGTTTGTCACGATTGATAGCCTAAATCTAGTAGCATACCGTGATAAACGCTATATTCTTCCATCCGAAAAATATGTGAAATTTCCTCAACAGGCATTACGGGAGTTCCCCCATTATGTGCAGGTCGATAGTGTATTGCTTCACGATGCACAAATTACCTATAGAGAAAGGGTAGAAGGAAGCGAAGCGCCTGGTCATATCAATTTTGTCAATATAAATGCACTTACAACTAATGTTACCAATGCCCCTGACCAGTTGAAAGATAGTGTTGCTATGATAACCAACGCTACGGGTTATTTAATGGGGGCAGGTAAGATTTCCGCCCATATTTATATTCCTATAGGAGACGAACAAAATGTTCATTATTTCGAAGGGAATATGTCTCCTATGGAAATGAAAGTAGTGAATCCTATGTTGAAGAATATTGTGTTTGGAGAAGTGCTGAGCGGAAAAGTAAATGAGCTATCCTTTCGTGCTCATTTAAATGAAGATGAATCGCACGGCTCCATGCGCTTCGGGTATGAGGACTTAAAAGTGCAGATCAATCATCAAGAAAGCGAAAAAGGCCGAAGAGGTTTGATAACTTTTGTTGCCAATACTTTTATCGTAAAATCTGATAATCCAGCTAATGGAGGGTTTAGAGAGAGTGAAATGCACTATGTGCGGGACAAGCGAAAATCATTGATCAACTTTTGGTGGAAAACAGTACTATCGGGATTTAAGGAAACAATGGGTATACCTGAAGGCAACGAAAAAGATAAGTCTGAGGTTTAGCGTATGATTTATGTAATATAAAAACGTAAAATTTTACCTTTTTAAAAGTGGAAAAGGTTATATTGCCTCCTGAAAAGTTATTAAAATGCAGGAAGGCCTCAAAAGTAATAGGAAAAGGAATGTGCTTATTGCGATAATCGTAATAAGTTCTCTAATCCTCTTTATGCAATTGACCGTGATGTTGTATGTTGACCCTAAAGCGGAGCAATACATCAGCAGAAAAGTGAACGAGAGGACGAAGGGGCAGTATAGCCTTCGTTTTGAGAACCTCAGTATCAACATTTTCACACAGCGGATTTCTGCCACATCTGTTTTCCTTACCCCTGAGGTGCTACCCGACACGGTGAAAAAGTGGCGGCCTGACGAAATGGAGCTTTTCTTCCCTGAGGTTTCCATACAAGGCTTGGGGCTTTGGTCCGCTTTATGGGATAGAAAATTAGTAATTTCTAAGCTGAAGGTTGACAAGCCCCGAATTAAACTGAAAAGAAACTCCCGGACAGATGCCAATCCTGCTCAGTATAAAAAGCATATCAATTATTATCGTGCCTTAAGAGGGATGTTTAATGCTGCCCTCATCAAAAATATAGATATTGAGGATGGCTATTTGGAACTGTACCGCTTACTCGATGAATATAATTATGTAGCCACTGTGGAGTCCTTCGACCTAAGGCTTAATGATGTCCTGCTGGACTCAGCTGTAACGGGTAAAGACAAAGGCTATGTAGATATCGGTTCACTTTCTGCCAAACTCTCTGCTTTCTCTCAGCGCAATCCAGACAGCACTTATCTTTTGTCGGTTGGTCAGATTGATATTTCCTCTACCGGAGAATATTTCCATGCAAAAGATATCAATGTTGTCCCACTTCAAAACCTCAAGGAGGATGATATAAGGCAGAACATCATATATGAAGTATATGTCCCTGATTTCCATTTGGATGATATCGACATCAAACACTTATACGATACCCGATCGTTGAAAATTCCTCAGGTAAAAGTTAGCTCCGCAGCTATTAAGTTAATGGGGTATAACCTTGAAGATAGTGCGAGAAGCAATTTGCAAGAAGTAAATTTTTACCCCTTGATTTCCGAATATGTAAAGACACTTCACCTCGACAAGATCTTGTTGGATGATGCTAAGTTGGATATTGTCAACACCAAAAATGGCTCAAGAGCCAACCTAGAAAAGGTCGATATATTTCTTTATGGTTTTAAAATGGATTCCAGCTTGTTGCTGAGCAGGGAAAAACTCTTTTATTCAGACCGTGTCTTCTTAAAAGTTAAGGAAAACAATCCGTTATTGCTAGAAAGTATCGATATGGGAGAAGAGTTTATCGGTAGACTCAGTCGGTAGTAGGAGGGCTTATGTCGTTGCCCCTAATTTCCCGGCAATAAAACCCGTGGTCCAGGCTGCTTGAAAGTTAAAACCTCCAGTTATCCCATCGATGTCGAGCACTTCTCCAGCAAAAAACAGCCCAGGACATTTTTTGCTTTCCATCGTTTCGATATTAACATCATCCAAGCTTACGCCACCACAAGTGACAAATTCTTCTTTAAAGGTGGTTGTTCCAGTAACTTCGTACGTGTCGTTCATTAAGGTATCAATTAGCTTGTTCATGCTTTTTTTGCCAAGCTCAGCCCAAATCGTACTACTATTAATACCAGATTTCTGCACTATAAAATCCCAAAATCTATTAGGCAGTTGAAAAGGATTGCCATTGGTGATTTTTCTTTTTCGAATGTCCAGGATACTTGAGCTGAATGAATCTCGAAGCTGATGTTCTTTAGTATTCCCTAACCAATTGACCTGTATTTTAAAACGATAGTTTTTTTCATGGAGCACTCTTGCACCCCAGGCTGAAAGTTTGAGAATGGCTGGTCCGCTCATGCCCCAGTGGGTTATCAGCAAAGGACCTTCAGCAGAAAGCTTGGTTGCCTGCACTTTTACGCTAACAGGGTCTATCACAACTCCCATTAAAGATCGTATGGCGTCATTTGGCATGTTGAAAGTGAAAAGAGAGGGGACAGGGGGGATGATAGAGTGTCCCAAAGCTTGCAGCCATAGTAGACCTTCCAATTTAGGACTTCCTCCCGTAGCAATTATCACTTTGTCCACCTTATGAGTTGTTTGGTCTTTATGAGTGAGGAGAAAATGCTCGTTTGCGCGCTTCAATTGTATGATCGGCATTTTCAACTTTATACCTATGTTCTGTTTCTGGGCATGCTGCAATAGGCAGCTCACGATGGTCTGGGAGTCATTAGTAGAAGGGAACATCCTACCATCATCTTCCGCTACAAGTTGCACGCCTTTATCGCTAAACCATCTAATGGTGTCTGCCGCGCTAAAATGACGCAGGGCCTTTTTCATTTGCTTTTCTCCTCTTGGATAATGCTTGGAAAACTCAGAAACATTGTCGCATGCATTTGTGACATTGCACCGGCCGCCGCCCGATACTTTTACTTTAGATAGAAGCTTTCCAGATTTTTCATACAGGGTAACACGAGCATGGGGGTGATGTGCTTTGCATGATAGCGCAGAAAAAAATCCCGCTGCGCCACCGCCAATAACTGCTATGTCCATTTATTTAATAATTCCTTGTTTGGCACTTATGCTTTTCCGTATTTTGAGGAGTTTTGATATTTCGATTGCCAAAAATATAAAGTTTAAAACAAGGATGGCAATTTACTTCGTTAAACTGCTTCCCCTCTATTGAATTTTTTTAAACGATTTGGTGAGTAGGCGGTTGAAGAATAAGCAATCCACTCAATGATATATGAAGATAAAATAGCGGTTGCAGGATGAGCCACTGCAATTACACACAAATCTAAGGGCTCTATATAATCATTTTTATCACACATATTTAATATAATTTCCATTTATGAAGATTCAAAAAGACCATGTTGCCTCGTTGACCTATACATTGAAAATAGATGACGAACTAATTGAAAAGACTGACTCTTCCAACCCTTTGACTTTCTTAGTGGGTGTCGGTGCTATGATCCCAGGTTTTGAAAGACAGCTTTTGGGCAAAGAAGTGGGCGAGCAGTATGACTTTACCGTAACTCCAGAAGAGGGTTATGGAGCAATAGATCCAAATGCCATCGTTGACCTGTCAAAAGAGGTATTCGTTGTAAACGGACAGTTACAGGAAGATATGTTGGTAGAGGGGAATTCGATTCCTATGCAAGATCAAGACGGTCAGCAACTGATAGGCATTGTGCGTGAAGTGGGAGGTGATACAGTGAAAATAGATTTTAATCACCAACTAGCTGGCAAAACGCTCCACTTTACAGGTGAAATCGTAGATGTACGACCTGCCACAAATGACGAGCTGGCTCATGGTCATGTACATGGACCAGGTGGACACCATCATTAATATTGATTCAGTATAATAGCAAGTAAGGGGAGTGAACAAGATGACCGTTTGCTCCCCTCTATTTTTATTTGCCTCTATTAATCTTCAACCTTCGATACCTTGAGCAGGTCTTCGATCTTTTCTATCGTGATAGGTTTTACTAAAATGTCGTTACACCCCAGCTGATTGAGTTGGTTGACCTTTTCCTCATTGAGTGGAATGGCAGTGAGGACGACAATTTTGCTTGCAAGGTGCGGGTTTTCCTTCGCCCATTGCAAAAATTCGAAACCACTCATGCCCGCCATGTTAATATCTAAAAAAATAAGGTCAGGGGCTCCCAATTGTTTGATGTAGTGAATGGCTCCTTCAGCACTCTCTATTGTTTCCACTTCGAAACGGCTGTCGACCATTAACAATATTTCTTTGTTGATTAGATTATTAGTGACATCGTCATCAATAAGTAAAACCTTAAAAGTCGTCATGTCTAAAAATTAAAAAATGAGTAGACGGTAAATATAACGATTTTAGGTCAATCAAAAATATTTAAGCAAAATATTTAAGGATTTTTTTATTCTCTCCAATTAATAATCAGAAGGTTAGGTAGTGAGTGCTGACCCCACTCGAATATAATTTGGGAGATGGGGTCAGTAGAATACTTGTTGCTTTCTGGATGTTATTTAGTAGTTTCTGGCATAAATTAAAACCCGCTTGACTTGAGTGCCTTCAAAAGAGTATGATAGGGGCTTAGAAACGTAGGATTTGGCCGGGTTGCTAGGCAATAGAGAAGCAGAGTTAGGGACTTGAATGCCCCAGATGCCAGATAGCCTCATTTCTCCAGGTACAATATAGGCTACATGCCCAAGCCCCTGTTCATTGATGTAAACAGCTACCACCGCTTTGTTATCATTGGCTAGACGTTGGGCCTCTATGAGCGCTTTTTGTTCAAATCCGTAACCCAACAATGTCCACTTTTCGCTGTTCTTCAAAAACTCAGCAATTTCATGCGCCAACATGTTTCGTTCGTCCCGAGCTGAGTAAAAGTCATCTATTTTATAGATTTGCTTCAAGGCATTTCCCATATAATGGTTGCAAGAACTTACACCAGACGGATTGGTGTTTTCACATTTTTTTAATTCTTCCATAGCTAAGTTCAAGTCTTGTTGCCAATTGGCATTGATACTTTGACCGTTTGCAAATGTGACGAATAATAAAAAATACAGAATAATAGTATGCTTCATAAAAATCTGATTTTGTACGTTTAAATTAAACGTTTTAAAAACTTGCGGAAAGTTAATAAAGCTTGTTTTTGGTACATGAGTGATCGAAAATTCTGACGATCTCTCCTTCGTAAATCATCATTAGGGTTTGACAATGATTTACATTTTATTATGTGAGTTAGCCATAAAAGTTTTTTAATAAGCGTAGTTTTGAAGCCGTATCACCATATCATCATTTTCAATGGCTTTCTTACAAGTATCCTCAGTCTTTAAACAAGGGAACAAAGGTTTTACATTGCACAATATTTCTTTTGATCAAAAAAGATTGAGCCGGATAGCTATTGCTGGAGAAACTGGGTCTGGAAAGAGCACTTTGTTAAAAATAATTGCTGGACTCGTACAGCTGGACGCTGGTGAAGTATTGTTTGAAGGCAAAAAGGTTAAAGGGCCTTATGATCAATTGGTGGCTGGTCACCCAGAAATTGGTTATTTGTCCCAACATTTTGAGTTGCCAGGTTTTCTAAGGGTGGAAGAAACGTTGCCTTATACAAGTGCTGTTCCTTCTAATGAAGCTGAGGAAATCTATAAAGTCTGCCGTATCGATCATTTGTTGAAGCGCAAAACAGATGAACTTTCTGGTGGTGAGCGCCAAAGGGTGGCGCTTGCGCGCATATTAGTTAATTGGCCTGATTTATTATTGCTTGATGAACCCTTTTCCAACTTGGATATGGCGCACAAAAACATATTGAAGTCAGTGGTGGAAGACATAAGCAACCGACTTGAAATTACGTGCATGATGGCTTCTCACGATCCTACAGATACTTTATCTTGGGCAGATGAGATCATTGTGATGTGCAATGGGGAGATCGTGCAGAAGGATTCCCCCGAAACGATATATCGTAAACCGAAAGATGTATATGTTGCTGGTCTCTTTGGTAAATACAATCTTGTGCCTAAGACTAAGCTTAAAAAGATGACTGGTTTGAATAGTATGCCCATAATATTGAAGGGTGGTTCCCAAAACGTACTTACTAGGCCAGAGCAGTGGCTTGTTAGCAAAGACCTAACTGGTGAAAAGGGTACGGTAGAACGCGTAAGCTTTTTCGGTAGTTATTATGAACTTGAAGTCTCTGCATTTGACACTTTTATCACAGTACGAACTGACAATGGAGACTATAAAATAGGTGAAAACATTACCGTTTCTCTCTTCAAAGAGGTTTAGGATGATACTTGAACTTTAGGCGATATATTGCGCCAAAAATACGAACTTTGCAGCTTGTTTAATATGATATCTTGATGTTAAAAATTGGCAATTACAATACTTTGAAAGTCGTTAAGGAAGTCGACTTTGGGCTTTATTTGGAATCTGGAAAGGGTGAAATCCTTATTCCCAGTAAATATGTGCCTCAAAACACTCGAATTGGAGATGAATTGGAGGTGTTCGTGTACACAGATTCTGAAGATAGGCTCATTGCTACCACATTAAGCCCCATAGCTGTTGTGGGCGAGTTTGCTGCTATGACTGTGAAAGACGTTACAGATTTTGGGGCCTTTCTTGATTGGGGCATACAAAAAGACTTGCTTGTTCCGAACAATGAGCAACATAGAAAACTTTATAAAGGACAGAAAACCGTAGTGCGTGTTTGCTTAGACCCAAGAACGGATCGTGTAGTGGGCGTTGGAAAGCTTGGGCCTTTTTTGAGTAAAGACACAAGCGAACTGGAAGAAAAGCAAGAAGTAAGCTTGTTGATTTATGAAGAGACCGACCTAGGTTATATGGCGATAATAGACAATCAATACGCTGGAATGCTCTATAGAAATGAGGTCTTTGAACCCCTGGAAGTAGGTGATACAAGGTTGGGCTATATTAGAAAGATTAGAGAAGATGGAAAGATAGATCTGAGGCTAAACAAAGAAGGGGTGGCAGCGATAGTCGATGGTAAAGATATTGTCTTAAATAAGCTCAAATCTGAAGGTGGATTTCTGCCTTATCATGACAAAACCGATGCAGATGTTATAAAAGAAGTTTTCCAGATAAGTAAGAAAACATTTAAAAAGGCCATTGGCGGCCTTTATAGAGATGGTTCGATTGTTCTTTTAGAAAATGGAATCAAGCTGAATCGTTGAGAATTCAGGAAAGTTTTAATATCTCTGTAGGCTTGACACAGAGCACCGCTTTTTTATTTTTAACCGCAATGGGTGCTTTAATCAGATATGGGTGTTTGATGATGATGTTTAGCCAGTCCTCTTCGTCGTAGTTGTTGCCAGCGAGTTTAGATTGGTAGTCAGGATGAGCCCGATTCATGAGATCCTTTGCTCTTAGATTAAGCAGTTGCAAGATCTCCCTCCAGCGAGTAGAAGAAAAACGAGCATGTTCAAATGATACCTCATTCACATGCTTGGTGATGGAGTAAGCATACGCACGTGTCTGTTTGCCGGTATTGCTTTTTGGATCATAAAAGATAAACAGTTCATTAGGGTGAAATCTCATGGCAGAAATAATTAAGGTGGAACATAGTCAATAAAAAATAAAATATTAAAAAGTAAACAATGATCAGTGCTATCAAATTGAAAATGCCCTTCAATTCCAATTATTATTTGGCATTTCTATTAAAGTTAAAAATATTTAACAATATTCCAAAGGGTTGAGTTTCATTTTCTTTTAATTATATGAAAATCCTAATTTAACCTCGAGAGAATTGAATAGCTAGCGTGATATCTTTATTTATTATCCTGACTGTTTGTGATTTAAGTTAAGATAAACGCTGCTCAACTAAAGCTGTTGGACGAATATTTCATTAACTTTATTAACTGCACTAAAGCGCACATATAAAAGCCGAGAGGGAGCCGGCGGGGCTACGTTTTCATAGCATTCAGGTGATGGACTAAGGAAGTAAATGTAGAATTTTTGGCCCCTGTTGTACAGCTCTTGTCTTTCAGGTCTTCCTAAAAACTGAATGATTTCTTCCTGTGTAGCTCCGATTAATTGCTCACGTGCATCCATAAGCGTTTTCTCATAATCAGCTCTGGTATTATTGCACGCCATCTTATCCGACTTCCAAGACATCACATCAAACCCCTTGACCTCCAATGGTTCGCTGCAACTAAAAAGGACAGATGTACATATAGAAATGAAGATTATAGTGAAATAGTTGGGTTTTATAAAAATAAGGGAGGTACAGATGCTCATACTATTTTAAAACTTATCTCCGATTCTGATAAAAATGTTTTTACTTTGCAAAGGTATGCTTTCTTAAGGTTTCTACCCCATTTCATAAGAAAAATTGATGTCGTGGCTTGCCGCCCTTGAATATGAATTTGGCCTTGGGACAGACCTTGAAAGTTTCACATAGCAATCATAAATGATAAAATGAACAGATTTATTAAGTTTTTTTGGGTTGTTTCTCTGCTAGGTTTTCTTGCTGCTTTACTGTTTGCATTTGCAGGTATGCCTGCAAAGGTTGATATCGCATTAGGGAGTTCCATGGTAGACAGCGTTTTTCTGACAAGGGATATATTCTTTTACATAATGGTAGGGATAACCCTATTTACAAATGGGCTATTGGTAACTGTGACAAGGGTGTTGGGTTTAACATCTCCATTACAATATCAGGAAGGAATGCCACAAAATCCTTTTAGGATAACCTTGAGTAATTGGCTAGGTGCGATGGCCGGGATATTAAATCTTTTTTATGCAATAACATCCTTGATTGTGAGTTTTTACAACAATCCAGGCTATTCTAATCCGACACATTATAATTATTTGATTTATATTGGGCTTTTCCTAATCGTATTCTGGGTTATAGGGTTTGTATGGACTGTTTTTACTAGAAAATGACCCAGAGTCTTCTGAAGTATCCTAAACGGATAGGCGTGCAACAATAATTATAAAAAAAATGGCGGAAAATAACAACTACACTGAAGATAGTATTCGGTCATTAGACTGGAAGGAGCACATCAGGTTAAGGCCTGGGATGTATATTGGAAAGCTTGGCGATGGTTCTGCCCAAGATGACGGAATTTATGTGCTGGTTAAAGAAGTGATTGACAATTGTATCGACGAACACGTAATGGGCTTTGGAAAGACCATCGACATCAAGGTCTCAGAGCATAGGGTAGAGGTTCGTGACTATGGAAGGGGTATTCCGCTAGGTAAAGTGGTAGATTGTGTATCGAAGATCAATACCGGGGGTAAATATGACTCTAAGGCTTTCCAAAAGTCAGTGGGATTGAACGGTGTGGGTACGAAGGCGGTAAACGCCCTGTCTTCATATTTCAAAGTACAGGCTTTTCGGGATGGACAGACCAAAGTGGCGGAGTTTGAAAAAGGGGTGTTGACTAATGACGCTCCTGTGGCAAGTAGCAGCGGAAGAAATGGAACACTTGTGATTTTCGAACCAGATAACACTATCTTCAAAAACTATCATTTTATCCCGGAGTATCTGGAAAATCAGATCTGGAATTATGTTTTTTTGAATGCAGGTTTGACGATTAATTTCAACGGTAAGAAGTTCTATTCTGAAAATGGATTGCTCGACTTGTTGCAGCGAAAGACAGACGAGGAGAGCATACGATATCCTATTGTGCATTTGAGAGGGGAGGATATAGAGATAGCATTGACACACTCAAATCAGTATGGCGAAGAATATTATTCTTTCGTCAATGGACAGTTCACCACCCAAGGGGGAACACATTTGGCTGCATTTCGTGAGGCACTTGTAAAGACGGTAAGGGAATTCTTCAAAAAAGACTTTGATGCTACCGATATCCGTGCATCTATTGTAGGAGCTATATCAGTGCGCGTCCAAGAGCCTGTATTTGAATCCCAGACAAAGACAAAATTGGGCTCTCAAAATGTTGGGCCAGATGGGCCAACAATGAGGACATTTGTCAATGATTTTGTAAAAAAAGCACTAGACGACTATCTCCATAAATATCCTCAGGTGTCGGAAGCTCTTCTGAAGCGAATATTGCAATCGGAAAGGGAGCGAAAGGAAATAGCAGGCATAAAAAAACTGGCCAACGAACGGGCAAAGAAAGCCAATCTCCATAACAAAAAACTGCGAGACTGTAGAGTGCACTATGATGACCTTAAGGCTGAAAACAGAGATGACTCCATGTTATTTATTACGGAAGGGGATTCTGCCAGCGGATCTATTACCAAATCTAGGAATGTGCAGACGCAGGCAGTATTTAGCCTGCGCGGCAAACCGTTGAATTGCTATGGTTATACAAAAAAAGTAGTATATGAGAATGAGGAGTTTAACCTGCTACAGCATGCTTTGAACATTGAAGATGGATTGGATGGGCTGCGTTACCGGAAAATTGTTATAGCAACCGATGCGGATGTTGATGGAATGCACATCAGGCTCTTGTTGCTTACTTATTTTTTGCAGTTTTTCCCCGATTTGGTGCGAAATGGCCATTTGTACATACTAGAGACCCCTTTGTTTAGGGTCAGGAATAAAAAAGAAACTATATATTGTTATAGTGAAGAAGAGAAAAACAATGCGATTGCCAAGCTAGGGAATAAGCCTGAAATCACCCGTTTCAAAGGGCTAGGGGAAATATCTCCTGAGGAGTTTGGTAACTTTATAGGAGAAAACATACGACTAGAGCCCATTATCCTAAGTAAAGAAACGAGCATAGCCAACCTATTGTCATTCTATATGGGTAAGAACACACCTGATAGACAGAATTTTATTATTGAGAACCTGAAAGTTGAAAAGGATGTAGTTGAAGCCCAGGGAAATAAATTGGACTTGGCCTTGAGCGAATCTGTGGAATTAGAAGGGTAAGTGGACCCTGATATGGTTAAGATCAGCAAAGATTGAATTTTCTGATATTGAGAAGACAATGAGAGAAGAAGAAAACGGATTGAACCCTGATGATGCAAGCAAAGATATCATCCACGATGTGCTGCCTGTATCCGGTATGTATAAAAATTGGTTTCTGGACTACGCTTCCTATGTGATCCTGGAGCGTGCGGTCCCAGCGGTTGAAGATGGCTTGAAGCCAGTTCAGCGAAGGATTTTGCATGCCATGAAGGAAATGGATGATGGAAGGTTTAACAAAGTGGCCAATATCATTGGAAGTACCATGCAGTATCATCCGCATGGCGACGCCTCTATTGGTGATGCTATTGTCAATATGGGGCAAAAAGACCTCCTAATCGATACACAAGGGAACTGGGGCGATGTGCGTACAGGCGATAGTGCTGCCGCACCAAGATATATTGAGGCAAGGCTTTCCAAGTTTGCGCTCGATATACTTTTCAACCCACAGACAACCCAGTGGCAGCTTTCGTATGATGGCCGGAAGAAAGAACCTGTAACCCTGCCGGCAAAGTTTCCACTATTGCTGGCCCAAGGAGTAGAAGGAATTGCGGTAGGACTTTCTACAAAGATCCTTCCTCATAACTTCTGCGAATTGATACACGCTTCTATAGATTATCTGAGAAAAAAGAAGTTTGTCCTATATCCTGATTTTGCTACCGGTGGCATGATCGACGTAACCGATTATAACGAAGGCATGCGAGGAGGCCGAGTGAGGGTAAGGGCCAAGATAGAGGAAGTGGACAGAAAGACTTTGGCGATCAAAGATATCCCTTTTGGCACAACTACTACGGGCCTGATCGATTCTATTATAAAGGCCAATGATAAAGGGAAAATTAAGATTAGAAAGGTAATAGATAATACTGCAAAGGACGTTGAGATACAGGTGCAGTTGGCTCCTAATCAGTCACCAGACATTGCCATTGATGCTTTGTATGCATTTACAGACTGTGAGGTTTCAATATCCCCTAATGCATGTATTATCATTGACGAAAAGCCCCACTTTGTCAGCGTTCATGATATTCTCAAGATATGTACGGACCAAACGGTGGCACTCTTGCAGAGGGAGTTGGAGATCCGAAAAGGTGAGCTCAAAGAAAAAATCTTGTTCTCCTCATTGGAAAAGATCTTTATCGAAAACCGGATATATCGTGATATAGAAGAGTGCGAAACTTGGGAAGCTGTCTTGGAGACAATCGACAAGGGCTTAGATCCTTTCAAAAGTCAGTTTTATCGAGAGATTACCACAGACGACATCGTAAGGTTGACGGAAATAAAAATCAAAAGGATCTCCAAATTCGACGCTTTCAAAGCCGACGAGCTCATGCGACGCTTGGAAGAAGAGCTTCAGGAGGTGGAACATAATTTGGCAAACATAGTGGACTATGCAGTTGACTATTACAAAAATCTTTTGGCAAAATATGGCAAAGGCAGAGAGAGAATGACAGAAATAAGGACTTTTGACAATATTGAAGCTACTGTTGTGGCTGCAAACAATCAAAAGCTCTATGTTAACAGAAAGGAAGGGTTTATTGGATACGGCATTAAAAAAGACGAATTTGTCTGTGACTGTTCCGATTTGGATGATATTATTGTGTTCCGTAGCGACGGGGTCTGTATGGTGACTAGGATCGCAGAGAAGGTGTTTGTTGGGAAGGACATCATATATGCTGCCGTTTTCAAGAAAAATGATGAACGAATGGTGTACAATATGGTATACCTAGATGGCAAAACAGGACGCTCCATGGTCAAGAGATTCCAAGTTTTGTCGGTTACAAGAGATCGGGAATATGACCTTACAAAAGGTAACAAAGGGTCGAAGGTGAGTTACTTTACCGCAAACCCTAATGGCGAAGCAGAAATAGTAACCGTTTTCTTAACCTCCGGAAGCAAAGCTAGGATCAAAGTATTTGATTTCGATTTTTCAACGATTGAGATCAAGGGCAGAGCAGCACAAGGTAATATCCTTACTAAATATCCTGTTCGTAAAATCCAGCTTAAAGTGGAAGGAACTTCAACGCTTGGAGGCCTTGACATATGGTATGATGAGTCTATCGGTAGATTGAATACGGACGCTAGAGGGAAAAAGCTGGGTACGTTTAAAGGACAAGATAGTGTGTTGGTTATCGACAAAAATGGTTGTTATACGCTTACTTCATATGAGCTTACCAATCGCTACGATCCTGAACAAGTATTGTTGATCGAAAAATTCAACCCAGAAAAGATCATTTCTTGCGTCTATTATGAAGGCAGCAACAAGATTTTTTATGTAAAGCGATTTAAGATCGAGACCTCCACTTTAGGGAAACCGTTTTGTTTTATCAGTGAATCAAAGGGGTCTAGCTTAACCGTCGTTACCACCGAAAAGAACGCCCAGGTAGAAATCACTTATAAGGCAAAGAAAGGAGGGGAGAAAGAAACCGCGCTATATGATTTTGACATGCTCATCGACGTTAAAGGTTGGCGGGCTATAGGAAACAAAATGCCTCAGGCCAATATCTCTAAGGTGAAAGTCCTCTCCAACAATGCAGCAGAGGATTTGGAGAAGAAGATATCAGGAAGTGCTGATGCAGACAAAGATACATATGACGTTGGCTCGACAATAGATCTTGAGCTTAGGAAAAAGGATGGACCTGAAAATAAGGATAACGAGGAAAATGACCAACTTGGGCTATTTTAGATGTTAATTCGATAGCATGAGAACTACGGTAAAAACCATTGTTTGGTCGAGCTTTACACTAGCAATATTATTGCTGCTTCTTCCAAATGTTTGGGTAATGTATGCTACGAGGGATCAAGTGTTCCAATCTATCGATGCTTTACCCAATACTGAAGTCGCACTGGTGTTGGGTACAAGTAAAAAACTGGAAAATGGTAGGGACAACCCGTATTTTATGTACAGGATGGATGCGGCTGCTGAACTTTACAAGTCAGGCAAGGTAAAGCACCTGATCTTGAGCGGTGACAACGAAACTCAGTACTACAATGAGCCGCAATACATGAATGAAGCCTTGTTGGCTAAGGGTATTCCTGCCAGTGCCATTACGCTCGATTATGCTGGCTTCCGAACCCTAGATTCGGTAGTCAGATGCAAGAAAATATTTGGCCAATCAAATTTTGTCATCGTTACTCAGCGCTTTCATTCATATAGAGCATTATTTATAGCCAATCATTACAACCTTGAGACTGCAGCCTATGCTGCCGACAATCTTCCTTTTTCTCAATCATTTAAAGTAGTACTCCGTGAAATACTGGCTAGACCTAAAGCCGTTATAGACTTATACATCTTAAACATAACTCCTCGGGTTCTGGGAGAAAAAGAAGAAGTGGATGTAATTTAAGCGGTCAAATTGTAGCCCTAGCCATCTTAAAATGAGATATCTTTCGGACAAATAGTGCATTTTTTGAATTTGCTCAAGGGTATATTTACATCAGCTAAACTTGACCAATAACATGTCCTCCAAAATGGAATTTGAGAAGAGCAGGAGACCATACACTACAAGTGCAATCCATGCATTTATGGCTGTGTTTGTGCTGTCTTTTATGTTCCTGCAATGGGCGGTGGCACAAGAAACGGTGGTTAATGGAAGAGTGACTGATGCTGAAACCGGAGACCCGTTGCCGTTTGTAAATGTCCTTTTTCAAGGAACTTATACAGGTACTACATCCGATTTTGAAGGCTACTTTTCACTTCGTACACACGAAGCAGTAGATTCTTTGGAGGTCTCTTATATAGGTTATCATAAAAGGGTCAAGCCGGTAGCAAGGGGACAAAATCAAACGATCAATTTTCAGCTTTTAACGGATGTTGTTAGTTTGTCAGAGGTCGTGATTGTAGCCGGCGAAAATCCAGCTTATCCTATCATCAGAAATGCTGTTAAAAACAAGCCACGCAATGATAAGAAAATGCTTGAGGCTTATGAGTTTGAGAGCTATAATAAGCTCGAAATCGATGTGAGTGATATTCCAGACAGAATTAGGGGCAAGAAAGCCATGCAAAAAGTAAGTATGGTTTTAGACAGTATTCAACGTATAGTAGGGGAGGATGGCAAGCCGATATTGCCCATTTTTATCAGTGAATCCATATCTAAATTTTACTTTAGGCAGAATCCACAAGCACAGCGAGAGCATATACTTAATACGAAACTAACAGGGGTCGGTCTTCAAGATGGCAGTTTAGTGTCGCAATTTATAGGTTCCTCTTTTCAGGAGTATAACTTTTATGAAAACTGGATGACAATTGTCGAAAAGGAATTTGTGTCTCCTATTGCTGATGGTTGGAAAATATATTATGACTACGAGCTTGTGGATAGCATGTATATTGGCCCTCACTATTGTTATCGAATAGATGTCTATCCAAATAGCCCACAAGACCTTGCCTTTCAAGGAACCATATGGATAACCAAAGATGAATATGCTTTGAAGCAAGTAGACCTGACAGTTCAACCTTCTGTCAATCTTAATTTTATAAGAAGGATTAAGATACAACAGGAGCTCGAGCCTACCGAAGCAGGCCCATGGGTACCTACCAAAGCAAGAAAACTTTTCGAGGTAGCCGAATTCAAAAGCGCACCAAGCATGTTAGTAAAGTCCTATACTTCAAATAAGGAATATGTAGTCAACGCACCCCATCCCACCAGCTTTTATCAGATTCCTATAGAAGTAGCTGAAGATGCTAAAACACCGGATGAAGCCTTTTGGAATGAAAAACGGCATGAGCCACTTTCTCAGACCGAAAAGAATGTGTTTGTTATGATCGATACATTACAAAAATTACCGGTCGTAAAGTCCTATATCGACATTGTAAATGTATTGGTGAATGGCTATAAAAAGATTGGGAAAGTCGATATCGGACCTTATTTGCTAGCATATGCCAATAACAATATTGAAGGAAGCCGTTTTAGGTTAGGTTTTAGGACGAATATAGATTTTAGCAGAAAGTGGGTGCTTAAGGGTTTTGTGGCCTACGGAACTAAAGATGAGATGGTCAAGTACAATGGATCCGTACAATATATCCTTTCCAGAAAGCCATGGACGGTGGTTGGTGCCGGTTATGGTAAAGATGTCGAACAGATTGGGTTAACTGCAGATGAGTTTCAGGAGATATCAGTTTTTTATGCGGTAAGTAATTTTGGCACCTTGATCCGGCCTTATATCAATACAGAAGCGAAAGTATGGTTTCAGTCGGAAATTAGTAGAGGGATTACCAATACTGTCACGTTTAAGAACAGGGCATTTACGCCCCTTTATGATTTCACCTATCGTACAATAAACAGCACGCAAAACGAAATTTTGCGAGATCAGTTTCAGGTGTCGGAAGTCAAGGTAGGGTTACGCTATGCCAAGAACGAGCTATACGTTCAAAATGATAACGAAAGGATTAGTCTTGGAAATGGGACCCGGCCAAAAGTGGCGGTAAACTATACTTATGGTTTCAAGAATCTACTAGGTGGCGATTTCGAATATCACAAACTCGCTTTTGAGTTAAAGCAAAACCTAAAAATGGGTGTTCTAGGCCGATCTACTTATGCATTTACTTCAGGTCAAATATTTTCTACCATACCTTATCCCCTCTTGAAAGTGCATATTGGCAATGAGACCTTCTTTTCGGCAACGAATGCCTACAACCTTATGAATGAGCTAGAGTTTGTGAGTGATAGGTACTTGTCTTTGAATTATCAGCATTATTTCGAAGGTTTTATTTTGAATAGAATACCCTTAATGAAAAGATTGAAATGGCGGCTTGTTGCTACGGGCAATATTCTTTTTGGGGATGTGACGGAAGCCAACAGGGCTATTATTCCTGATATTGATAAAGAGGGCGAAAGTGTGCCAGCCTTTGGGTCGCTTTCATTCGACAAGCCTTATATAGAAGTGGGCTATGGAATAGAAAATATATTGAAGTTTATCAGAGTGGATGCCTACCATAGGCTTACCTACTTAGATAAGCCTGACATTAGCAGGTTTGGTGTGAAAATCAATTTTCAGTTTATTTTATAGCTAGGTATTGCGTAATTTAGTCATCCGCTTTCTAAAATATCGTCATATGGTGCGCATCAAAGCAATATTTATTTTACTGTGGATAGTGATATGGACATGTGCATGTGACCGCCACTACTCATCCGATAGGATCATAGAGGCTCCCACTATAGACAATGAGTTTTACAACATCGCTTTGGCTCACCTCAACAACTCCATAGAAAATTACCCCAACAATCCAGACAATTATTACAAGAAAGCGCTCGTACTGGAAACTTTTGGTAATTATGAGATGGCTTTACTCGAAGCAAAGAGGGCTACCACATTGAAAGCAAATGATGCCGATTATCTATACTTGCTGGCAAAGCTATACGCCCTTGACAATAATCCAAACTTGGCGATTGCTACTGCTCAAGACGCCATTAAGGCAGGTGCTTCGGAGTCAATGTTATATGGGCTTATGGCTGACATGTATTATGTAAGTGACTCCTTGCAGTTGGCGCTGGATTATATTGAGAAGGCCCTTGATGAAAATAAAGAAAGCCAGACCTATCGATATACAAAAGGGAAGATTCATTTGGCAATGGGGGATACGGTTATGGCCGAACGTGAGCTTTTGCGGTCCTTAGAAGGAGGGGGAGAAAATAAGGAGACATACCTTGTGCTTTCTGATATTAATATGGCCAAACAGCGCTATGAATTGGCTGGCCAATATCTTAATGAGATATTAAATACAACATACGACACGGAGGTACTTTACTCAAAAGGTGCTATTTTGAATAGGGTAAACATGCCCGATAGTGCCAAAGGAGTGTTTGTGGAAATCCTTAGACATGATGAAAAATATGCGCCAGCTTACTATCAACTAGGTCAATATTATTATGGAAAGAACAACCTTGATTCTGCTAATTGGTATGCAGAAGAGGCACTGAAAATAGCCCCGAAGTTCATAGATCCCATGTTGCTACAAGCACGAATACTGGATAGGAGGAGACAGTATCAGAACGCAGTCGAGATGTATGAGTCTATCCTTGCCCTCGAGCCTGCCAATATTACTGCGGCCGGAGAGCTCCGAAGCTTGAAAGGGAAAATCCTTTATCTCCAAAGGCTCCAAGAGGAAAGGAGGGCCAGAGAAACCCAGCCTGTTCCGCTGCTCACACCAATTTTTTGAGCAAACAGCCTGTGTCTTGTCTATCAAACATTTACTGATTTCAGAGCAATAATGAACAAATTCACTCACGACGAAATTAGTCCATCATAGAAGCTGCATTACTTGCAGATATAAAGGAAGACATAGTATTTTTGAGGCCTATATACATTACTTTTGCTACCTTTGAGAAGTTTTGTAAATATGGAAAAGAACGAAATTAACGCGTAAGGACAAAATGATAAATATTACCCTGCCGGATGGAACGGTAAAAACATATCCTAAAGGAGTAACAAGCTTAGAAGTAGCTTCTGGGATCAGTGAAGGACTAGCCCGAAATGTTTTGGCGGCCAAAGTAAATGGAGAAGTGCGTGATGCCCAAAGACCGATTGAGCAAGATGCAACATTGCAATTGCTCACTTGGAATGACGATGAAGGCAAATCGACTTTTTGGCATTCGTCTGCGCATCTTTTAGCTGAGGCTTTAGAAGCGCTTTATCCAGGAGTGAAGTTTGGAATTGGTCCTGCCATCGAAAATGGATTTTACTATGACATAGACTTAGGCGATAGGGAGTTTACGGCGGAGGATCTGGCCCAAGTAGAGAAGAAGATGGGAGAGCTTGCAAAGCAAAAAAATCCCTATAAAAGGATAGATATCGGGAGGGAAGAAGCTATTGCCTTTTTTGAGAAAAAAGGGGACGAATATAAATTGGATCTGTTGGAAGGGCTAGAGGACGGCACGATCACTTTTTATGAGCAAGGAAAATTTGTTGACTTATGCCGTGGGCCTCATATCCCTAATACAGGTTTTATCAAGGCTATAAAACTTACCAACATTGCTGGTGCCTATTGGCGAGGGGATGAAAAGAACAAGCAACTGACCCGAATTTATGGTATTTCATTTCCAAAACAGAAGGAGCTGACAGAATACCTAGCGCTTTTGGAAGAAGCTAAAAAACGAGATCACAGAAAGCTGGGTAAGGAGCTGGAGCTTTTCGCTTTTTCAGAAAAAGTCGGCATGGGGCTGCCGTTGTGGTTGCCCAAAGGCACGCTGCTGAGAGAAAGATTAGAAAGTTTTTTACGGAAGGCACAGGTAAAAGCTGGTTATAGTGCTGTGGTGACGCCCCATATAGGTAGCAAACAATTATATGTTACTTCTGGTCATTATGAAAAGTATGGCGCTGATTCATTTCAGCCTATCCTTACACCTCACGAAGGCGAGGAGTTTTTGTTGAAGCCCATGAATTGTCCTCACCATTGTGAGATATATAAGACCAAACCAAGGTCTTATAAAGATCTTCCATTGAGATTGGCAGAATTTGGAACGGTTTACCGATATGAACAAAGTGGCGAGCTGCATGGCCTCACAAGGGTGAGAGGATTTACCCAGGATGATGCCCATATTTTCTGCCGTCCTGACCAAGTAAAGGATGAGTTTTTGAAAGTAATAGATTTGGTGCTGTATGTGTTCAAGGCTCTTGGATTCGAAGAGTTTACAGCACAGATTTCTCTCCGCGATCCTGACAAAAAAGAAAAATATATCGGTAGCGACGAGGCGTGGGAAAAAGCAGAAAATGCTATTATAGAAGCTGCAGCAGAAAAAGGCCTGTCAACAGTATCTGTAAAAGGAGAAGCGGCTTTTTATGGTCCAAAGTTGGATTTTATGGTCAAAGATGCCCTGCGGAGAAGCTGGCAACTTGGCACAATCCAGGTAGACTACCAAATGCCACAGCGCTTCGAATTGGAGTATATTGGAGCAGATAATCAAAAGCATCGACCGGTAATGATCCATCGTGCGCCATTCGGGTCTTTGGAGCGATTCGTGGCACTGCTGATTGAGCATTGTGGCGGGAGATTCCCATTGTGGTTAGCTCCAGATCAAATTGCTATTTTGCCTATATCCGAAAAATATGCCGACTATGCTCAAAGTGTGAGCGACTTTTTAGAACAGAAAGACATCAAGGGTTATGTAGATCATAGAGATGAAAAAATAGGCAGAAAAATTAGGGATGCTGAAGTCAAAAAGGTACCTTATATGCTTATAGTGGGAGAAAAGGAGCAAGAACAAAACACAGTGTCGGCACGTAAGCAGGGTGAGGGAGATTTAGGGAGCTTCAGTTTAGAAAGCTTTGCTGATCTGTTTACCGAAGAGGCAAATGCACTTGTGGGCTAATACTGATGGCCTAATAGAAAACACTATATGTAAAAAAATGTTCTAATACATAATATACTGGACATATTTACAGTATAGTTTTTTGATTCTTTAAAATATTTTGGATATTTGCAAACTAATTTTTTAACAAAAAAGGGAGGTAACTATTAGCAAACAAATAAGAAGAGTACCTTTTCGAGGGAGAGTCGAAGAGCCTTATAAAGTAAATGAAAGAATAACAGCCCGGAAAGTAAGGGTAGTGGGAGAGAACGTTGAGGTAGGGATCTATGACATTAAAGATGCTTTGAAAATTGCAGAAGAGCAAAATCTGGATCTTGTAGAGATTTCTCCCAAGGCCGATCCGCCCGTCTGTAAGGTGATCGACTACTCGAAGTTCAAGTACGAGCAAAAGAAAAAACAAAAGGAAATAAAGTCTAAAGCACAAAAGACTGTAGTTAAAGAAATCCGATTCGGTCCAAATACCGATGAGCATGACTTTAACTTTAAGTTGAACCATGCTAAAGGCTTTTTGAAGGAAGGAGCTAAGGTAAAAGCCTATGTTCATTTTGTGGGAAGAACGATCGTATTTAAGGAAAGAGGGGAAATTCTGTTGTTGAAGTTCGCTCAAGCATTGGAAGATTTAGCTAAGGTAGATCAATTGCCTAAGCTTGAAGGGAAGCGGATGACCGTTTTCTTATCTCCCAAACAAGGGCAAGGAACAAAAAAGTAGCATTAGTACAATTAACTTAATTCATATATAATGCCTAAAGTAAAAACCAATTCCGGCGCGAAAAAACGTTTCAAGCTGACGGGTACTGGCAAAATCAAAAGAAAGCATGCTTTCAAGAGCCATATCCTTACCAAAAAGACAACCAAGCAGAAAAGAGCATTGACTCACATGGGCTTGGTACACAAGTCAGACGAGCCACGTGTAAAACAAATGCTCAACATCTAAAACGTTAACCTGTGTGATCATATCACACAAAAATCTAAGGTTTAAAAAAAATGTTTAACCGGACACCTGGTATAAAGCACTCATAGAAGAGACACCAGTAGTCGAAAAATCAACATCATGCCAAGATCAGTGAATGCTGTTGCGTCTAGAGAACGCAGAAAAAAAATTTTAAAAGCCGCCAAGGGATATTGGGGCCGAAGAAGCAATGTCTACACCGTAGCAAAGAATGCGGTAGAAAAAGGGATGCAATATGCTTACCGTGACAGGAAAGCAAAGAAGAGAGAATTTAGGGCATTGTGGATCCAAAGGATCAATGCAGGTGCAAGAGAGCACAACATGTCTTACTCTCAGTTCATGGGAGCTTTGAAAAAGAACAATATCGAACTTAACAGGAAGGTGCTTGCCGACCTGGCTATGAACGATCCTGCTGCCTTTAAAGCTATCGTAGCAAAAGTGAAATAAAATATCATTATAAAAAAATAAAAAAAGGTAAGCAGGTATAGCTTACCTTTTTTTATTTTTACGCTGTTCAAAACAGCCAAATAAACTATTCAGGATAATTTTAATCGATACAAAGATGTTTGACCAAGACCTGGTGCAGAGATTCCAAGCACTTCCTACCCCTTTTTTCTATTATGATATTGACTTGTTGCAGAAGACACTAAATAGTATCAAAGAGCACGGTCTTTCAAAAGGCTACCATGTACACTATGCGTTAAAGGCCAATTTTAATGATACAATTCTTGAGACTATTAAAGCAGCTGGACTAGGTGCAGATTGTGTTAGCGGCAATGAAGTAAAAAAGGCAATAGAAATAGGGTTCTCAGCCGATAAGGTTGTTTTTGCAGGGGTAGGGAAGTCAGACGAGGAAATAAACCTCGCTTTGTCAGAAGATATTTTGTGCTTCAACGTGGAGTCTGCTCAAGAGCTGGCCGTCATCAACCAATTGGCTGGCAATATGAACAAAAAGGCCAACGTAGCTCTGAGAATTAACCCCAACGTAAATGCCGATACACACCATTATATCACTACAGGGTTAGAAGAAAACAAGTTTGGCATCAACCTCTGGGAGCTGGATGAGGTGATGACGGCCATTAAGCAATATGAGCACGTTCAATTGACTGGCATTCACTTTCATATTGGCTCACAAATCACCAATTTATCTGCCTTTAAGTCATTGTGTGAAAAGGCCAATGAAATTCAAAAGTTTTTCGATGGGCATGACGTTACATTAAAGCACATTAATGTGGGTGGTGGTCTTGGAATAGATTACGAAGATCCCAACGGACATCCAATATCTGATTTTGAAAGCTATTTTAATACTTTTAGTGAAAACCTCTCTTTAAGAGAAGGGCAAGAGTTGCATTTTGAATTGGGAAGAGCGGTAGTAGCGCAATGCGGTAGCCTCATATCCAAAGTGTTGTTCATAAAAAATGGGATACGGACCAATTTTGCGATCATAGATGCAGGCATGACCGAGCTCATAAGGCCTGCCCTGTATCAAGCAAAACACCATATAGAGAGCCTCACAAGTAAGGCCGATACTAAGGTGTTGTATGATGTCGTGGGCCCCATATGCGAATCTTCCGATTGCTTCAGAAAAGGTTTTGAACTCCCCGAGTTGCAAAGGGGCGACTTGCTGGCAATAAGGAGTGCAGGTGCCTATGGAGAGGTGATGACGAGTATTTATAACTTACGAGATAAAGCAAAAGCGTATTATTCTACAGACCTTCGGGAAATCGTGAGCTTGCAGAAGTAAGCTTTAAGCAGCATGTGTGTTTTATATATGGGGAGTATTCATTAATTTGAAATTTTTAAATTTTTGAAGCCATGAAGAAAATATGGATTGCGCTTATCGTCGGTGTTGCCGCCATGGGTCAGGCATGCTCCCCTGTTTATATTCCAACAAACAGCAATGTCCCTCTCTTTACAGAAAAAGGGGAACTGCAGTTGTCTGCCTATCAAGGCTCGAACGGCTTAACGGCACAAGGCGCGGTTTCAGTCATTGACCACTTGGCCGTCACAGCAAACTTCGGCTATAGTGTACACGAGGATGAGGACACCCAAAAGGATAGGAGACAAAGCGTCGGGACTTTTGGGGTTGGTTATTACAACACATTTTCCTCTTCGGGCAGGGTTGAGGTCTATGGCGGCTACGGTAGGGGAAATTCGGCCGCATATGATTTTTTTGACCTAGGGGAGAATGCCAAGACTGAAGCTAAATTTGAGCAGTGGTTCCTGCAGGGTAACATAGGTTTGGGCAATAATGTTGTAGAGGGAGCAGTAAGCTATCGTTTATCTTTTGTCAATTTTTATGAAGTAAAGGTCATAGGAGCCACACAAGAACCTAACAGCAGCTCGTTTGAAGAGCTCATGATGGAGCCAGCCTTTACCATTAGGGTAGGGAGTGAAAGATTGAAATTTGTGAGTCAAGCGGGACTCACCTTCCCGTATGATAAATACACTGAATTTGATTATCAACCATTTTATATTTCTTTTGGCATCATGGGCAAAATACCCGTTTGGTAGGCATCCAGAGGATTTTCTTATAATTATCTAGCTCCATGCTACTCAAGGGATGAATCACTGTCTGGCTCATCTGGTTTTCCCACTCAGATCCAGAACTTATTTTTTCAGGTATATCACCCATCTCCCCATGGATGGATGCTGTTATAGATCAATCGATAAGCACTAACTGCCCGTCGCTGTTTTGAGCTCAATAGGGATGCCCTGCCTTTGACAGGCCGGTGTCTTTATTTCTAAACTCTAATTCCGAATATCCATATATTGTGGATAAATGAATAATGTGTGGATAAACGAAGCGTTAATGTGGATAAGCATAAGTAAAAATTGTGGATAAACCTTTTACAACTATTGGGCCTTTTTACTTAGGTTTGTTCTATGCTCATGATCGAGCAGCACCGAGATTAGTCCACTTTAATTAAAATTGATTCATGTCTTTGGAAAAATCAAATACTTTGCGCGTAGGATATAAGAGTAAGTTTCGTCCGAATCTGGAGCCTGGTGCGATGTTGGGGAAGCTTCCACCTCAGGCTGTGGACCTTGAAGAGACCGTGCTAGGAGCCCTGATGCTAGAAAAGGATGCGTTGACGACAGTAATTGATATACTCAAGCCTGAAAGTTTTTATAAAGATGCCCATAGGGAAATATATGCGGCCATCGTGACACTTTTCAACAATTCGGAGCCGGTAGATTTGCGTACAGTGGCCAATCAGCTTCGCAAAGAAGGCAAACTGGAGTTTGTTGGGGGTGCCTATTATATCGCGGACCTGACGACAAAGGTCAACTCTGCAGCCAATATAGAGTACCATGCGCGAATAGTTTCCGAACAAGCCATCAAAAGAGAGCTTATCAAGATCGCTTCAGAAATCCAACATGATGCTTACGAAGATACAACAGATGTTTTTGCTTTGTTGGACAAAACGGAACAGGCCTTGTTTGAAGTGTCTGAATCCAATATTAGGAAGAACTATGCTGACATGCGCTCGATTATGCGGCAAGCGATGGACGAGCTAGAGGCTAAAAAACACCATAAAGATGGGTTGACTGGCGTACCAAGTGGCTTTAGTGCGCTGGATAGGGTTACTTCGGGATGGCAAAAATCGGATTTGGTCATCATTGCGGCACGTCCAGGTATGGGTAAAACTGCCTTCGTGGTATCTGCCATGCGCAATGCAGCCGTAGACTTTGGCCAAGGCGTGGCCATCTTCTCTCTAGAGATGTCCTCTGTGCAACTAGTGAACAGACTTATTTCTGCAGAGGCCCAGTTGGAAAGTGAAAAAATAAAGAAGGGAAACTTGGCAGACTACGAGTGGGAGCAACTTGTCTACAAGACAGCCAAGCTTACCGAAGCACCCATCTTTATCGATGACACACCTGCACTGTCTATTCTAGAGCTGAGGGCAAAATGCCGCCGATTGAAAGCCCAGCATGATATACAGCTCATCATCATAGATTACTTACAGCTGATGTCGGGCGATAGTTCGAAGAGTGGTGGTGGCGGAGGTAATAGAGAGCAAGAGATTGCTTCTATTTCTAGGGCATTGAAAAATATTGCAAAAGAACTAAATGTACCTGTCATTGCGCTTTCGCAGTTGAGTAGGGCAGTGGAGACTCGTGGTGGCGATAAAAGGCCACAACTTTCAGACCTTAGGGAGTCGGGCTCAATCGAGCAAGATGCCGACATGGTAATGTTCTTATACCGCCCAGAGTACTATGGGCTTACAGAAGACGAGAATGGCATGCCAACGCAAGGCGTAGGGGAAGTAATCATAGCCAAGCATAGAAATGGTTCATTGGATACGGTACAGCTCAAGTTTATCGGTAAGTATACGAAATTCACCGACCTCGACATGCATGGTGATTTCGATGGAGGGGGTTATGCCAGCTTCCCTGCCACTAGCCAACCCAATGAATTTGAGGTAGGGCCCAATACCATTACGTTGGGCAGCAAATTGAATACGCCCAATAAGCCTTCCATTCCGGACATGGATGATGACGAAGCACCATTTTAAATTATGATGTAATTGAACAAAACAGGTTTTGAAAGCACTGATACTATCGGAACCCAATAAGATAGAGATTGTAAATATGGTTAAACCTGTTCCTAAAGCAGGACAGGCTTTGATCCGTATAAAGGCAGCTTCTCTTAATCACCGAGACCTTTGGTGTCTTCAAGGCCGATATCCAAATATTGTGTATGGCACTGTGCTTGGTTCTGATGGTGCAGGTATTGTCGAATCGGTAGGACAAGGCGTAAGCAAGGAATTCATTGGCAGGGAGGTGATCATTAACCCCAATATCAATTGGGGCAACGACCCAAAGGTGCAATCTGCCCAATACAAGATATTGGGCATGCCTGAAAACGGCACTTTTGCTGAATATATGGCGGTCGATATTGATCGTCTATATGATAAGCCCAAACATCTCAATTACCACGATGCCGCTGCCTTGCCTTTAAGTGGGCTTACTGCCTACAGGGCAGTTTTTACACAAGGAAAAATTGACTCTGGGAAAACTGTATTGATTACGGGAGTTGGAGGAGGAGTGGCACAGTTTGCTTTCCTATTTTCTTTGGCTGCTGGCGCAAAAGTATATGTGACTTCTAGTAAAGACAATCAATTAGCCAAGTCAAAAGCACTAGGGGCATCGGGTGGTTTTAACTATAAAAGTGATCAATGGGAAAAATCAGCCGCTCAAGTCAAGTTTGATGTGGCCATCGATAGTGCAGGAGGAGATAGTCTCAATACGCTGATCAAACTGATGAACCCAGGAGGAAAAATTGTGTTTTATGGCGCAACAACGGGTGTTCCTTCCTCCTTGAATTTGCATAGATTGTTCTGGAATCAAATATCGCTTCAAGGCACTACCATGGGAAACGACAAGGAGTTTGAAGCAATGATCAAGTTTGTCGAAGATCACAAAATAACCCCCGTTATTGATTCCGCTCGTCCTTTCCATAATATCAAAGAGGCTTTTGCTATTATGGAGTCTGCAAAGCAATCAGGGAAGCTTGTAGTAACTTTTTAACGCCATTGAAAAGACTATGAAGCTGAATTAAATGTCTGGTATTCATAACTAAATTTGCGGTGAATGGGCGCATTCATGGTTAAAAAATAAAAAAATGCTTATGTTTAAAGTGCGAAGCCGCCATATTCATCCTTACATAAAAAATAGATAGACTTATGATTTCACCTAATACCATTTTGGCAGGAATTGATCTTTCTTCCTCTGATGAAAAAGTTGTTTCATTCGCTGCTTTATTTCATAGAGTATATAAATCCAAATTGGTTTTTTATCATGTAACTGATCCGGCTAGAAGTATTGCTGAGACCGAAAAGCTTATAAAAATTAGGGTTGAGGAGTATTGGGGAGGTGCATTGCCAGCAAATGTGAGTGTATTGGTAGAGAAGGGTGACAGAAGAAAGATGATTGCTCAAAAAACTGACAGTAAGGAAGTTGAAATGATCATTTTAGGGCGAAAATTCCAAAAGAAGAATCCTTTGCTTACGAGTAGGTTGCTCAATTCTTCTGGGTGCACTATATGCTTAGTCCCAGATCATGCCAATAGCGATATAAAAAATATTGTTGTAGGAGTAGATTTTTCCGATGAGTCCAAAAAAGGCTTGGAAGAAGCGATCAGCTTAGCAAAGCACACCAATGCAACAGTGCATTGCGTCAATGTATACACTGTGCCTTGGGGTTTCTATAGTACAGGGAAAGATTATGACGAGTTCGCTGCCATAATGGAGAAGAATGCCATTAAAGCAACGAAAAAATTTATCGATGAAACTCAATATGATATTCCTTTAGACTTCCACTATGTTTTGGACAAAGATAGGAATCCTTCAACCAGTCTTTGTGAATTTGCCCAAGAGCTGAAAGCCGATATTGTTTGCGTTGGTTCTAGGGGAATGTCTTCCTACGCCTCCATATTTTTTGAAAGCACACTCGACAAGATTATCAACTTTAGCAATGAGATTCCTTTGTTTATTGTAAGGGGTAAAGATGAGAAAAGAAGCATTTTGGATATTATAAGGGTGCAATAGAAGAGGGTTCTAAACTAATCCTCTTCTTCGTCATACAAAAACTCATTATAAGCATTCTGTAGCTCTCTATAAGCATGGTGGTCAGCCTGTTTTTGTGCTATTAAGAGCCCTTTCTTAAAAGTTTCTTCTGCTTCCTCCTTTTTGTCCAACATCGCATAGAGCTTAGCCGCATGATAGTAGGTGCCTACATAGTCCTCATGCTCTCTTAGCAGTTGCTCATAATAGCCTAATGCCTCAAAAGGTTTTATTTTTTCATATTCCATGGCAATGGCATATAAAGTGAACGGATCATTCGGATCCTCTTCCAAAAACTTGAAAAGCTGTGCCAAGCGCTCGTTTTGCATCGATATAGTTCGGTTGGTTTCAAAAGTACAAAGCTAAGAAGTTTGGTGGGATAAGTATGAAGAGCAGTAAAGAAGCTTTCTCACCTCTCTAGTCCAATCCTACAGTAAAGCTTAAAAATGCAAAACTGGTACAAGTTTTCTACACAAGACAACCGGCATTGGGTTGAGTGATGAGGCAAATAAAAAAAATAATAGAATAACCTTTTTGGTTGAAAAGCACAAGCGACGTTTCACAAAAGAGGATGAACACAAACACTGATGAGAAGGTAATCTATTATGTCCCCGCTAGTCCGGATTTGTAATCCGGATTCAAGAACTGGGCATTTCCAATGCCCCTTATTGCAGCGCTATAACCTTTAGCAATGCCGTGCCGCCGAATATCCCATCGTGGAGACTTTGAGGGAGCTAAGAAAGTATCCGGAGATTTAGAACCTTAGCATTCAATAACGCCCACGCATCCATATATCCCACAAAAATCTTGATCTGTATCGTAAAAATTTGATAATTTAGTTTTTCCACGTTTCCATTATTTTTTAACTAGCTATTATGAACCTTACCGCAGAACAAATCGCCATTATCAAATCTACCGGTGATATAAAAATAAATGCCATTGCAGGATCAGGCAAAACCACTACCATTATAGAGTATGCCGCCAGCAGGCCCCCGCAAAGCAAAATACTTTATCTCGCCTTTAATAAGTCCGTAAAACTAGAGGCAAAGAAGAAATTTAATGACAAAGGCTTATTTAACGTCAC
>SMEH01000099.1_pt1 | contig 29784 bp, 28 predicted proteins | sample 2456361 | NCBI WGS metagenome assembly SMEH01 (sample SAMN10132587, study PRJNA489261) | soil metagenome | isolation source: day1 control-loamy sand soil ammended | place: USA | reverse complement strand
GCACTCAGCCGAGCGCCGCGTCGAGCGCTGTCTCGGCGCAAGCGCGGCTTGCGCGGGCCGCCTCGAGGTCGCCCGTCACCGCCGCCACCACCGTGGCTCCTTCCAGGAGTACGGTGAGCTGGGCGGTGAGTCCGTCCGGATCGGACACCCGAAGTGGTTCCACGAGCCGACGTAGATAGGCGGCGACGGCTTCCTTGTGTTCCCGTGCGGCCTTCGCCACGGCCGGGGACACCCCACCGAGTTCGCCGAACGAGTTGACGAACGCGCACCCTCGGAACTCCGGGCGGTGGAACCATTCGGACAGCCAGTCGAACACCGCCAGTACCGCGCGCCTGGGGGTGTGGCCGTGTGTGCGCACGTACTCGGCGAGTTCGGTCCGCCAGCGGGTGTCACGACGTCGTAGGTAGGCGGCCACGATGTGGTTTTTGGATGGAAAGCACTGGTACAGCCGTTTCAGGGACACCCCGGAACGGGCGCGGATCGCGTCCATGCCCACGGCCTGGATGCCGCGTTCGTAGAACTGCTCCTCGGCCGCGTCCAGCACGCGGGTGGTGACTTCCTCGACGTCCATGACTCCACCCTGGCATGGAGAACGATCGTTCTCTATGGTGGGTCCATGACATCACGCCCGCCGTTCCCGCCTTTCGACGAACACACCGCCGCGCACAAGGTCCAGCTGGCCGAGGACGCCTGGAACACCCGTGACCCGGAACGGGTCGCGCTCGCTTACACCGAGGACTCCGTGTGGCGCAACCGCGATCGACACATCGTCGGTCGGGAGCAGATCATCGCGTTTCTGACCGAGAAGTGGGAACGTGAACTTGATTACGCGCTCCGGAAGGAGCTGTGGGGGTTCCGGGGAAATCGCATCGCCGTACGGTTCCAGTACGAAAGCCGCGATCACACGGGACAGTGGTGGCGCAGCTACGGCAACGAGCTGTGGGAGTTCACCGAGGACGGGCTGATGTCCCGGCGTGAGGCCAGCATCAACGACTTTCCGATCGACGCCTCCCAGCGTCGGATCTTCGGTCCGCGTTCGGAGGAGGAGCACGGCCTGCTGCTGCCGGTGTTCTGAACCCCGCGCCGGCGAACGAGGGCTCCGCCCGACGTGTGCTTCTTGCTCCTTTGTGGACCGATGAGAATGAATCCTCGGGGAGCGACGAGGCGGGTTCGGCAGAAAAGTCCCGGAGCGTCGGTGCAACGGGTTCGTCCCGGGTGATTCGGCGACGTCCTGGCCTCGGCGGTGAGTCGCTGGGGCAGGGCGAGCCGCGTCGGTCCCGTCACCACGGGTGACGTGCCCGTTCTCACTCCATGAAGCAGTCGGCCCACCGTGGGATCGACGGGCCTGTTCGCCAGGGTCGTTGAGGACACCGCCGAGGACACCGTCGAGGGCACCGACGGACCCGAACCACGGAGCTCCTCGTCCAGGGGTCGGTGTTGGTGCGCGACACGGCCTACGGCCACCGGGCCGAGGCGGCGGCACCGCACCCGCGTAAGGCCCTCGGTGATGTTGGTCTCCGCGGCACTCGCATCGGGAAGGGACCCTCTGTCGCGGGATAGGGTGGTCGGTATGGCCCGTCGACGACCGAATCCGATCCAGTGGTTGTGGTACGCCGCGGGGGGCGCCCTTCCCGCCGAGTACCGGGAATGGGTACTGCACGACGTCACGAGCAAGCATTACCTGTGGCGGCACGCCGCTCGCAGCACGGTGCTCGTCGCCCCGCTGGCGGCGGTGTGGTTGCTACTGCCGGGGCCGTTGGTGCTGCGGCTCATGCTGTGTCTGCTGGCGGTGTTGGTCGGCTACTTCTACTCGTTCGCCTATGCCGACGAGAACTGCGAGCACCGCATAGCCAAGCACGGCTACGAGTACGGCACCGCGAGGGCGATCCGCGAAGCGGCACGTGCCGAGACCGACTCCGAGATGCGGGACCGGTACAACGCCCTGTACCGCAGGGGTGCCGAGTAACCGCGAGCGCACCCTCGGTGCTTCAGGGTTCCGTTCTCGTGGGCGGAGCCAGCCTCGCCGCGACTGGAGAAGTCGTCGGGACGCCACGCCGGCGGGTGTGGCCACGCCCACGAGTCACGTTCACGGTTCGAAGGCGTTCCCCGTCGCGATCTTGGGGCGGCCGAATTCCTGCGGAGGGGACGCCTTGGCCCGCCGGTAGACCTGCGCGGTCTGCTGGGCGATGCGACCCCAATCGAAGTCGGTCGCCAGCCGGGAGCGGGCGGCGTGTGCGCGGCGTTCCGCCGCCTCGGCGTCGGCGAGCACCGCGTCCACCGTGCGGATGATGCCGTCGACGTCACCGGGCGCGAACGACAGCCCCGTCTCGCCGTTGATCACCAGTTCCCCGAGGCCACCGGCCGTGGACGCCACCAACGGGGCCCGGGCGGCGGCCGCCTCGAGCGCGACGATGCCGAACGGTTCGTACCGGCTCGGCAGCACCACCGCGTCGGCGGCCGACAGCACCGCCCGAAGCCGGGAGTCGGACAGGTGACCCACGAAGTCCACGGCGTCGTCCAAGGCCAATCGGGCCGTCTGCGCGACCAGTTCGTCCCGATGCCTGCCGGTACCGGCCACCACCAGTCGCGTGCCGGGATGCCTCCGTCGGATCTCCGGCAGGGCGTCGAGTAGGTCTTGGACGCCCTTTTCCCACTCCAGTCTGCCGAAGTACAGCAGCAACGGCGCGTCGTCGGGACTGTGCGTGGCACGGGCGCGGGCGATGTGTTCCTCGGCCACCCACCAGTTCTGCTCCTCGATGCCGTTGCGGATCACGGTGATGTCCTCGCTCGGCACCTCGAACAGGTGCACCACCTCGCGACGCATGGCCTCCGAACAGGTGATGAGGGCGTCCACCCGGTTGGCCAGCCACCACTCCACGGAGTGGATCTGTTGGTTGAGCGAATGCGACAGCCAGCCCGAATGCCGCCCCGCTTCGGTGGCGTGGATGGTGCCGACCAGCGGCACCTGGGCCGCTTCGGCCAACGCGATCGAGGGGTGGGTGACGAGCCAATCGTGCGCGTGCACGACGTCGGGCCGCCAGGTGCGGAACAACCGGATGCCCGCGCGGATCATCGCGTGCCCCATGGCGAGTGTCCAGGCCACGAGGTCACGTTCGAAAGTCACGTGCATCGGGTCCTCGGCGACCCGGATCAGCCGGACGCCGTCGACCACCTCATCGGTCGTGGGATGCGTCGCGGCGTCGGTGCCGGCGTCGTGCCGACACAGCACCACCACGTCGTGGCCGGCGTTCGCCAAGTGCCTGGCCAGCGCGTGGACGTGTCGGGCGAGCCCTCCGACCACCACCGGCGGGTATTCCCAAGACAACATCAGCACGCGCATAGGGCGAGGTTACTCATCGGTCGCTTGAGTGGCGGCGGCCAGTCCTACTTCTGTGCCAGCATCGAGGGCGATGAGCGCGCGATCGATGTCCACGCCGTGGACCTACCAGGTGAGTCCGGACAACGCTCTTTTCGAACATCCCCGACCGCAACTGGTGCGTCCGCGCTGGCGCACGTTGAACGGTCTTTGGGAGTACGTGGGACGGGACGAGAACGGGACCGTTCATCGCGGTGAGCGGATCCTGGTGCCGTATCCGCCGGAATCCCGGTTGTCGGGCATCGGACGTCGGGACGAGACGATGTGGTACCGACGCACCGTCGAGGTGCCCGCGGACTGGCGGGACGGACGGGTGCTGCTGCACTTCGGCGCGGTCGACCAGATCGCGACGGTGTGGGTGAACCACCAGTTGCTCGCCCGTCACGAGGGCGGCTACACGGCGTTCACCGTGGATATCACCGACGTGCTGCGTTCCGACGCCGAACAAGAGGTCCTGGTGCGGGCGGAGGACGAGGGCAACCGCGGTACGTTCCCCGTCGGCAAACAGGCGAACCAACCCGGCGGCATCCTGTACACCGGGTGCTCGGGGATCTGGCAGACCGTGTGGCTTGAATCCGTGCCCACGGTGCACATCGCCGATCTCGACATCGTGCCCGACCTCCGTGGTCTCGATCTCACCGTCCACGTGGCGGGCGCGGTCGACGGTGTGACGGTCGACGTGTCGCTCGCCTCGGAAGCCGGACAGGTGACCCGTGGACGTGGTGAGCCCGGTCGGCCACTGCGCCTCGACGTGCCCGATCCGCGCCTGTGGAGCCCGGACGACCCACATCTCTACGATCTGAGGGTGCGCTTGCTCGACGGCGACGGAACGGTGCTCGACGAGGTGACCAGCTACGCCGCTCTGCGCACGATCGAGGTCCGAGCCGGCCAGGGACCACCACGCATCCTGCTCAACGACCGGCCGGTGTTCCTCCACGCGCCGTTGGACCAGGGATACTGGCCCGACGGCATCTACACCGCGCCCACCGACGAGGCGCTGCGGTTCGACCTGGAGCGCGTCAAGGCGCTCGGCTTCAACAGCGTGCGCAAACACGTCAAAGTGGAGCCGATGCGTTGGTACCACTGGGCCGACCGGCTGGGTCTGTTGGTGTGGCAGGACATGCCGTCGTTGCCGGTCGTGCTGGACAACCCTCCCGGCCCCCAGGCCCCACCGGTGGCCGCGGCGAGGCGACGTTTCGAGGCCGAACTGCACGAACTGCTCGACCAGCTGCGCAACGTTCCGTCGATCGTGCTGTGGGTGGTGTTCAACGAGGGGTGGGGGGAGTACGACACCGCCCGCATCGCCGAGGAGGTCAAGGCCGCCGACCCGACCAGACTCGTCATCGCGGCGAGCGGGGTCAACTGCTGCCATTCCCAGCCCGATTCGGGCGCGGGCGACGTCTACGACGATCACACCTACGTGGGGCCGGGGCGGCCGGAGGTGACCGATTCCAGAGCCGTCGTCGACGGCGAGTTCGGCGGCGTGGGGTTGGTCGTGGACGGGCACGTCTGGCCCGGTGAGCCGATGGCGTACGAGATGGTGCCCGACCGGGAACGGCTCACCGCACGATACGTGGAGCTCAGCGAGGAACTGGAGGTCCTGGCACGCGACCGCCTCTGCGGGGCCGTCTACACCCAACTCACGGACGTGGAGAACGAGGTCAACGGGCTGCTCACCTACGACCGCAGGGTCGTGAAGGTGACGGTACCGGTGGTGGCCGAACGCAACCGCGCCGTCATCGCCGCGGGGTCGCGGTCCTGAACAGCTCGCGCGCGTCCAGATGCCCGAAGGGCAGGGAGGCGGCGCGGTAGCGCTCGGCGAGGGTGCGTGCGTCGGGGTGCCCGGCGCGCAGCGCCTCGGCGAGTCGGTCGAAACGTTCGGTGTGCTCGCGTGCCCGTCTGCGGGCGTAGTCGGCGGCCGAGTCCTTCGTCACCATGAACGCCCAGTCGCTCGACAGGGCCAGCAGCGCCTCGGTGACGGCCTGGTCGGCCACGGGGTCACGGACCGCGTCGTTCACGGGCAACGCCAGCAGTCGGCGCTGGAGCGCGGCGTTGGCCTCCACCATGTCGGCGACCTGTTCGCCGTCCCACACCCGCCAGTCCTTGCCCGAACCCCACGAGGAGGCGGGCAGTTCCACCGGACCGCCGAGATGCCCGGCTTCCAACGCGCCCCGCAACGTCGTCACCCGCACGCCCGCCTCGGGCAGCGCCCGCAGCACGGCCTCCAACCACTGTGGGCCTTCGTACCACCAGTGGCCGAAGAGTTCGGTGTCGTAGGCGGCCACCACCAGGGAGGGGCGACCGTGTCGTTCCCGTAGCTGACGTAGCCGCTGCACCACCGTTTCGACGAAATCCTTCACGTGCAGCCGTAGTGCGTCGGCCGCGAGCGCCGGATCGTACGGGGCCTTGTCCTCGGGGGCGATGTGCTTACCGGTGACGCGCGAGGGCTTGATGCCCACTTCGTGGGCCCAGGTGTGGAAGTCGCGATAGGCACTGTGGCCCGGGTAGCCGGCCTTGGGGGACCACACCCGGTAGGTCACTTCCAGATCGCGGCCGAAGCACACGACGTCGGTCGAGCCCACGGTGCGGGCAGCGGCCGTGTCACCACGCAAGGACGGACCGTCGACGAGGAATCGGTGCACCCCGGCCGCGGCGTAGTCGTCCTCCATGCCCGGTGCGTAGCCGCATTCGGGGGCCCAGATGCCGTCGGGGCGGTGTCCGATCCGCAACGTCGTGTCTGCCAGCCCGGTGCGCAGCGCGAACGCCCGCACCCGCTGGTCGAGTAGTGGCTGGAACGGGTGAGTGGCCGGACCACCGAGCAGTTCGATCACCTGTGAGTCCACCAAGGACCGAAGCAGCGGGGAGAATCCGTGTCGCCATCGGGATTCCGCCTCGGCGAGTACACGGTGTGCGGCTCGGTACTCGGCTGAGGCCAGGTCGGAGAGCAGGTCGTGTCCACGCCACAGGGAGGCCGCGTGCTGTGCCCGCAGGGTCCAGTGGCCGAGCCATTCGGAGAACGACCGCAGTGCGTACGGGTCGTCGAGTTGTGCCGCCAGCACCGGGGTGACGCCCAGGGTGAGGACGTCGCGACGTCCTTCGTCGGCGAACCGGTGCAGCAGGTCCACCAGGGGTACGTAGGAGTGCGCCCACGCCTGGTAGAGCCATTCCTCGCCGACGGGCCAGTTTCCATGGTGGGGCAGCCACGGTAGGTGGCTGTGCAGTACCAGGCAGAAGGTGCCTTCGGTTTCGGTCATGAGCGCACCGCCAGGGCAATGAGGTCGAGGGTGTCGTCGAGGTCGTCGTCGTGGAGTTCGAAGTCCGCGGCGGTGACGGCCTCGACATCGGCGAGCAGGGAGCGTGGCCACACGGCCTGTCCCGGAAGGCTACCCAGTACGACGTCGAGTTGGGCCTCGATGATCGACCCGCCGTGGCGTCGGTCCAATTCGGCCAGTGCGGGACCGTGCCGCAGCCCGCGCAGGCTTTCCACCGTGAATCCCGCCTCACGCAACAGTTGGTCCAATTCGGAGGGGGAGAGTTCTCTGGTGTGGTAGGGGTTGAGTGGGGTGTCGGAGTCCGGGGTGAAGGTCAGTCGATTGGGTGTGGTGACGAACAAGCGGCCGCCCGGTCGCAGTACCCGATGGCATTCGGCGAGGAAACCCTCCTGATCCCACAGGTGTTCGATCACCTGCAGATTGGCGACCACGTCGATCGATCCGGTACGCACGGGCAGGAACGCGAGGTTGCCGCGGACCACCCCGACCCCGGGGTAGCGTTTGGCCACATGTCTCGTGGTGGGTTCGTCGTAGTCGATGGCCACGACCCGGGCGGCGTGTTCGGCCAGCAGCGCGGCGCCGTAGCCCTCGCCACAGCCGGCTTCCAGGACCACCGCGTCCCGACAGAACGGCACCAGCGCGTGGTAGGCGGCCTCGTGCCTGCGGAACCAGTAGTTCTCCTCGGGAACCCCCGGGACCGTGCGCTCGCCGGTGAGATGCAGGGCGATGGCTCTGTCCTCGGCTGTGAGTGACACTCGTGCTTTCTCCTGGCTGCTCGGCGTCGTCCGTACGGCGTTTTCGTGTTGTTCTCGTGTTTTTCGTGCAAGGGCCTCTGGAGGAAACTACCTCGGGCGGGAAATTCGCGGGTCGGCGAGGCGGAGCGTTCGCCCCGGCGGTGACGGGACGCGGGGTCCAAGATCCCCTCGCGGGGTCGATCAGTCCACCACCCGCCGTGTCGTGGCACAGCCGAACGTGCTCAGGGTCGCTTCGGTCCAGGTGGGGATCGGGGCAGGCGAGGTCTCAGCGGTCGGTCCGTGAGTGCCGTCGATCGCGGTGGCAGGCGTCCGCCGCTTTTAAGGGTGGGCGGCCTCGGTCGCCCCGCTGTGGTGCGGGAGGCCCCGGTGAAGTCGCACTCACGTACGGATGCGTTGCGATCGGTGGCGGGTCTCGGCCGTGTTACTGGACCGGAGCGACGGTGATGCCGAGCGTGCCGGGGCCCACGTGCGCGGTGAGCGCCGTGCCGATGTGCGTGAGCATGATGTCGTTCAGCGTGGGGATGCGGTTGCGCAGCTGTTGCACCAGGGTCATCTCCCGCGCCGACGGTGTCACCCCGGAGACGGCGATGTCCACCTCCTGCTCACCCGCATGTTGCACCGCGAGGTCGAGGAGTTTGTCCAGTGCCCGTTGACTGCCGCGTATTTTCGCCAACGGCGCTATTTCGCCGTCCTGCACGGTCAGGATGGGCTTGATGGAGAACGCATTGCCGAGCAGGGCGGTGGCCGTGCCGATGCGACCACCTCGGCGGAGATATTCCAGTGTGTCGACGTAGAAGAACTCCTTGCTGGCAAGACAGCGACGTCGGGCTATTTCCATGATGCGCTGTGGCCCGGCGCCCGCCGCCGCCGCGCGTGCGGCGGACAGCACGGCGAACCCGAGGCTCATGCCGGTGGTGGCGCTGTCGACGACGTGGACGGGGACGCGTACCTGTCTTGCGGCTTCTCTGGCCGCGTCCGCGGTGGCCGAGAGACGACGGGAGATGTGGAAGCTGACGATGGCGTCGGCGCCCGCGCTGACGGCGTCCTGGAAGGACCAGAAGAACGCCCCCGGGTCAGGGGGAGCGGTGGCGACCGATTTCCCCGCACGCAGGGTCTTGACCAATTCCGCCCTGTCGAAGCGAGATTCGTCGTCAATTTGCCCGTTTGCCTGAATTTGGAGCTGGACGACCGTGATCCCCCACTGGGCGGTCAATTGCTCGGGCAGGCACGCTGTCGAATCGGTGATCACTGCTACTGGCACGCCCGCAGGCTAACGGCTTGATCCGTCCATTAGAAGCAATGGATTGCGACTTTCTGCGTATGGGTCGTTCCGGTGCGTGTCCCCGACGCTGGGGGCGAGATAGCGGGACGATCGTCCCAATAAATGCCGGATCCGGGTGAATGTAGTCACCCCGGGGCGCATACTGTGGGGGAAAAGCCGTAATCTACCGGCCAGTAACGCCTTGCGTGTGCGCCGAAGGAGACCCATGACCAACATCGTTGTTCTGGTCAAGCAGGTGCCAGACACCTACTCGGAGCGAAAGCTCAACGAGAACGACCACACCCTCGACCGTGAATCCGCCGACGCGGTGATCGATGAGATCAACGAGCGCGCCGTCGAGGAGGCGCTCCAGATCAAGGAAGCCAACGGGGGCGAGGTGACCGTCCTGTGCGTCGGCCCCGACCGCGCCACCGACGCGATCCGTAAGGCGCTGTCCATGGGTGCCGACAAGGCGATCCACGTCTCCGACGAGGCCTTGCGCGGATCCGACATGCTGGCCACCGCGAAGGTGCTGGCCGCGGCCGTGCGCAAGGTCGAGGGAGTCGACCTGGTCATCGCCGGTAACGAGGCCTCCGACGGCCGCAGCGGTGCCGTGCCCGCGGTGCTGGCCGAACTGCTCGGCATGCCGCAGCTCACCCACGCCCGTTCCGTGACGGTCGAGGGCGACACCATCAAGGTCGACCGTGAGACCGAGGACGGCATCACCCACCTCGAGGCCAACCTGCCCGCCGTGGTCAGCGTGACCGAGAAGATCAACGAGCCGCGCTACCCGTCGTTCAAGGGCATCATGGCCGCCAAGAAGAAGCCGGTGGAGACCCTGACCGTCGCCGACCTCGACGTCGACACGGCCGAGCTCGGCCTCGCCAACGCCGGGTCCACCGTCCTGGAGGCGACGCCGAAGCCGCCGCGGACCGCCGGTGAGAAGATCACCGACGAAGGCGACGGTGGCACGAAGATCGCCGAGTACCTGGTGGCCCAGAAGATCATCTGACTTCATCGAACGACGACAGACAAGGAAAGAACTCATGAGCGAAGTACTCGTCCTCGTCGACCACGTCGACGGTGAGGTCAAGAAGGTCACGTACGAACTGCTGACCGCCGCCCGTGCGCTCGGCGAACCGTCGGCCGTCGTGGTCGGCGCGCCCGGTACGGCGGCGAAGGCCAAGGAGTCGCTGGCGTCCTACGGCGCCGCGAAGGTGTACGTGGCCGAGTCCGACGACGCCGCGACCTACTTCGTCACGCCGAAGGTCGATGCCCTGGCGGCCGTCGTGGAGCAGGCCTCACCCGCTGCGGTGCTCGTCGCCGCGACCGCCGAGGGCAAGGAAGTGTCCGGACGGCTGGCCGCGCGTATCGGCTCCGGCTGGATCGGCGACGCCGTGGGTGTGAACGCCGACGGCAGCGTCGAACAGTCGATCTTCGGTGGCGCGTTCTCCGTGAAGTCGAAGACCACTCGGGGCGTGCCGGTGGTCTCCGTGCGGCCCGGCTCCGTCGAGGCGGAGCAGGCCGAGGGTGCGGCGGTCGAGGAGACCGTCTCGTTGCCCGCTGTGGACCCGGCCAAGTCCGCCAAGATCACCGGTGTCGAGCCGGTCGTCGCCGGTGACCGCCCCGAGTTGACCGAGGCCTCGGTCGTGGTCTCGGGTGGCCGTGGTGTCGGTTCCGCGGAGAAGTTCGAGGTCGTGGAGAAGCTGGCCGACTCGCTCGGTGCGGCCGTCGGTGCCTCCCGTGCGGCGGTGGACTCCGGGTACTACCCGGCCCAGTTCCAGGTCGGACAGACCGGTAAGACCGTGTCGCCGCAGCTCTACATCGCGCTCGGCATCTCCGGCGCGATTCAGCACCGTGCGGGTATGCAGACCTCGAAGACGATCGTCGCGGTGAACAAGGACCCCGAGGCGCCGATCTTCGAGATCGCCGACTTCGGTGTGGTGGGTGACCTGTTCGACGTCGCCCCGCAGCTGACCGAGGAGATCAACAAGCGCAAGGGCTGACACAGCTCGACAAGCCCCTGCGTTCGCTCGCGAAGGCCACCCCCGCCGCGTTCTTCGCGGCGGGGGTGGCCTTCGTCGTCTGCGCCCCGGCATCCGGCCCCGTGCGCGGTGAACGCGTCGGACCAGCCTTCCTCGCTGGTCCATGTGGAGGGACCGCGTGAATCACCTGGGGAGTACCGCGGCCGCCGTCTTGCAAAGCCACGTCGATCGAAGGAGGGTCCTATGCCCACATTGCACCGTCAGGAGTCCGTGTTCGTGCTCGAACTCGGCGACGATGAGAACCGCTTCTCCGTGGAGTGGTTGAAGTCCGTCCACTCCATACTGGACACCGTCTGCGAACACGATGGTCCCGCCGCGCTCGTCACCGTCGGACGCGGCAAGTTCTACTCCAACGGCCTCGACCTGGAGTGGTTGCTGGCCAACGGTGACCAGGCCGAGCGTTACGTGACCGACGTGCACGAGTTGTTCGCCCGGGTGCTCACCCTGCCGGTACCCACGGTGGCCGCCGTGAACGGTCACGCGTTCGGTGCCGGTGCCATGCTGGCGATGGCGCACGACTTCCGGGTCATGCGTGCCGACCGCGGGTTCTTCTGCTTCCCCGAGGCCGACATCAACATCCCGTTCACACCGGGTATGGCCGCGCTCATCCAAAGCAAGCTCACCCCGGCCGCGGCGGTCGCCTCGATGACCACCGGCCGACGTTTCGGCGGGCACGAGGCGGCCGAGATCGGTCTCGTGGACGCCGTCGCGGAGGAGGACGAAGTGCTGTCGAGCGCGTGCGAACGGGTTCGCGCGCTGGCGGGCAAGGACCGGGGCACGCTCGCCGCCATCAAATCCACCATGTTCGCCTCCGCCGTCGAGGCGCTGCGTTCGACGAAGTCTTAAAGACCGCCTGTCAGCCGTTTCCGGCGGGGTGGTGGGTGGGTTAGATTCGCAGACGGCGGTGACCGACCGAAAACGACCTTTCGGGCCTCGCCGTCCACAACCGAACAGAAACACCGAATGCGTGAGCCACAAGCCGCGCGAACGGCAAGACAAAGGAGTCACGACCGTGACCGAGGGTGTATTCGGCCGCGACGGCGGCCATGAACAGGTGGTCTACTGCCAGGACCCGCAAACCGGGCTCAAGGCGATCATCGCAGTGCACTCCACCGCGTTGGGACCCGCACTCGGCGGGGTTCGCTTCTATCCGTACGAATCGGAGCAGGACGCGCTGGACGACGTGCTGGCCCTGTCGATGGGCATGTCGTACAAGAGCGCACTCGCCGGCCTCGACCTCGGTGGGGGTAAGGCCGTCATCATCGGCGATCCCGACACGCTGAAGTCGGAGCCGTTGCTGAGGGCGTACGGCCGATTCGTCGACTCGCTCGGCGGACGCTACATCACCGCGTGCGACGTGGGCACGTACGTGGCGGACATGGACATGATCGCCAGGGAGACGACCTTCGTCACCGGCCGGTCCAGCGACGACGGCGGATCCGGGGACCCCTCGGGGATGACCGCTTACGGCGTCTTCCAAGGCATGCGTGCGGCGGCCGAACACCGGTGGGGCAGCCCGGACCTGCGCGGCAAACGTGTCGGTGTGTCGGGTGTCGGCAAGGTCGGTCGTCTCCTTGTGGACCACCTCGTCGAGGCGGGCGCGGAAGTCGTCGTCACCGACGTCTCCGAAGCCGCGATCGACCGGGTGCGTGCGGCTCATCCCTCGGTGAGGGTCGTCGCCGACACGGCGGAACTGGTGTCGTGCGACCTCGACGTCTACGCGCCGTGCGCGTTGGGCGGTGCACTCGACGACGCCACAGTGGCCGCATTGCGCGCCGAGATCGTCTGCGGTTCGGCGAACAACCAGCTCGCGCATTCCGGTGTCGAGAAACTGCTCGACGAACGCGGCATCCTCTACGCCCCCGACTATCTGGTCAACTCCGGCGGGCTCATTCAGGTCAGCGACGAACTGCACGGGTTCAACTACGAGCGTGCCCGTCGCAAGGTGAGTGGCCTGTTCGACATGACGAAGAAGGTGTTCGCGCTCGCCGAGGAGGAAGGGGTGCCGCCGGCGACCGCGGCCGACCGGCTCGCGGAACGGCGCATGGCCGAGGTGTCGAGACTCCGGATGATCCGCTGAGCCGGGATCGGACCTCGCCGGAGGGGCGGCGCTTTCGACGCCGAGGGGGCGTGCCCTGCCAGGCACGCCCCCTTGAACGTTTCTCGGTCGGGGCGACCTCCGGACCGCGGAGGTCGCCGGGGTCCGGCCTCAGTCGTCCCTCTTGTCCTTGCAGACGATCTTCGGCTGCGGGTTGTACTTCACCGTGCGCTCTTCCCTGCGTACTTCCTGCCCCGTCTCGATGTCCGTGATGATCCGGGTGTCGGTCACGGTGAAGCCCGGGGCGCCCGGACTCGGCTGGCAGTTCTCCGCCGGGCCTTCCTTCTCGGGCGGCGGCACCTTGTCGGTCTCAGGTCCGGTCTCCGATTTGACCTCGTACCGCTTGGTGCCCCACAGTCGCACGGTGATGTCCGACGGGGTCCAGATCGTCTGGATCGCCACGCCGTGCGGGCTGTCATTGGTGAATTTCAGGTCGATGACGCTGGAGCCGTCGGGGTTCTGGAACACGGTGGCCTCGCGGCCCTTCGGGTACCGGCTGATGTAGTAGCTGTGTTCCTTGTGTCCGGCGTCCTTCAGGCCCGCGAAGTAGTACGCGTTGTACAACGTCGTGGCGAACTGGGAGATCCCCCCACCGACGGCCTTGCCCGGGGCGCCGTTTTCGATGATGCCCGCCTCGACGTAACCCTGCGCCTTGGTGCGGGGACCGGTGAACTCGTTGAGACTGAACGTCTCGCCGGGCTTGACGATCGCGCCGTTGACCTTCTCGGCGACCACGCGGATGTTCACACCCGAGTCGGGGGCGAACCCACCGGTGGTGAACTCGCCGATGACCTCCTTGATGCCGAGACCCTCGGCCTCCTCGGTGGTGAGCTCGGCGGGCTCCTCCTTGTAGGACGCCTGCAGCTCGCGGCCCTCGGTCTTCTTGAGCACGTCGAGCAGTGGCTTCAGCGTCTCGTCCCACTGGATCTTGACGCCGTCCTCGGACGGTTCGACGGTGGGCTTGCCGTCCTTGAAGACGATCGTGGCGTCCTTGCCCTCCTTCTCCGTGGAGGCCAGTTCCTCCTTGACGCCGGCGATGATCTTCTTCTGGTCGATCTTCGGGACCAAGGAGCCGTCCTTGGCCTCGAACGACAGTCCGGCCGCGATCTCCTCAGGCTCCAGCACGCCGTCGGCACCCTCACCGCGGATCACCACAGGGCCGGACATGGCGGGCTCGGCCACCTGCTTGAGCGCCTTCTGCACCTCTTCCATGGACACCGTGACCGGCGTCGAGTCCACCGGCAGTTCGAGCTGTTCCCCGGAGACCCAGTGGGCGAGGATCACCTCGCGGGCCTGGTCCTCCTTGAGCTCCTGGCCCTGTTTGGGCTCCACGGCCTTCGGCTGTGCGCCCTCGAAGACGACGTCGCCCTCGACGGGGTCCTGGTTGATCTCCTTGCGCAACGCCTTCATGGCGTTGGCGAACTGATTCTCCTCGGGCGTGGTCACCACGCCCAGCTCGGTGGTGGTGAAGAACGAGGCGATGCGGGTGAAGGGGTTGAGGGGTTGGTCGCCCGCCTGTTCGAGCGTGGCATCCCAGTCGAGCGCCAGTCCGGCCTGTTTCGGGTTGAACTCACCCGACACCTCACCCGCGACGTAGGCCACCGGCTGGTCGAGCCGTGGTTCGATCTCCTCCCGCAGCAGGTCCTCGGCCTTGGCGTGGCTCATGCCGCCCACGTCGACACCGGCGACGCTCACCCCCCGTGGGATGTTGCCGTGGGTGACGAGCAGGTCGAGTCCGTACAACAGGACCAGGAAGCCGGCCACGGCCGCGGCGATGAAACCTGGCCTGCGCCAACGCGGTCGTTGCGAGGCTGAGCCCTTTCCGCCGCCCTTTCCGTCGCCTTTTCCGCCGTCCTTTCCGTCGTCGTTCTCGGGGGTAGGGGGCACACCGCCGTCGGTCGCGCCCATCGGTGCGAACTGGTGCGTGGGCGCGTCGTGCGCGCTGATGTGCTGGGTGTGTGCTGTGGCGTTCGGGTCGACTCCCGAAGCGGCGTTCGGGCCGTTCGGGGCGTTCCCCGGAACAGGTTGAGCGGGCCCCGCGTCGATTCGGGGGAGTATGTCCGTCTCTTCGCTGTGAGACTCGGGCCACTGGCGATCTTGCTGCAAGGCAACCCCTCCACGTCCGGCGTCGAAAAGCCAGGACTACGCAGGCAAAGATACGGGTGGTAACGGCCGGGGTGCCACGAGCCCCCCGTTGTCGGTCACATCGACGTTGTCCCAGGTCACCGGTGTGACTCTCGGCGAACGACGGCGACGCCGGGGATAGGATTTTCGCCGCCGTGGCGATGTACCAGTTTGATTTCATTGCGATTGCCGTTCCCCGGGTACACAGCCGGTGATCGTTCGAGTTGGAAGCGGTGAGGAAGTCATCCGCTGGTGAGCGGAACCCCGACGGGGAAGTGCGGGAGGACCGACGCCGACCCGCACGTCGGGCATCGCCCCGGGGCGAAAGGCGTCCGGTGAGGGTGTCGGTCCTCGGTGCCACGGTCAGGGCGGATCGGCGGGCTGCGGCCGGGCCCGGAACGCCGGCTGTCACCGTGCGTGTGTTCGAGCCCCCGTGGCTTTGAGTCTCTTGCTCGCCGAAACCGCGGCGACGGATGCGAGACGGCTGTGCTCGGTCGGACACGGGGTTCGACAAGACGGGTACGGCCGTACTAGAAGGGGGAGGTGTCCATGCCTGGTTCCCATGCCGATGTCGACAGCGAGGCGATCTCCCCCTTACGACACCGGCCGTTCGTGCTCATGTTGCTCGCTTCGGCCGGTACCTTCAGTGGCTTCTCCCTGCTGCTGCCCGTCGTGCCGATGTGGGCGGTGGAGCAGGAGGCGGGAGCGGTCGTCGCAGGGGCCGCCACCGGCACCTTCATGGCCAGCACGGTGCTGGTGCAGTTCGTCGTCCCCGCGTTCGTGCGTTCGTTCGGCTACCGTTCCGGCCTGATACTGGGCGCGGTGTTGATCGGCCTTCCCGCGTCGTTGCTGGCGGCGTTCCCCTCCGCGGCCGGGATCCTCGGATTGTCGTTCGTACGGGGGTTGGGATTCGGCTTCATCACGGTCTGTGGCAGTGCCCTCATCGCCGAGTTGCTGCCCCAGGGCTCATTGGCGCGGGGTTCGGGGCTCTACGGACTCGCTGTGGGGATGCCGCAGCTGGTGGGACTCCCGTTCGGTTCCGCCGTCGCCGAGAACTGGGGGTTCGCGCCGGTCTTCGCGCTCGCCACGGCGTTGCCGCTGCTCGCGATCGGACCACTGTTGGGGCTGCCGCGCTCACGTCCGAAGGAGGACACGGGAAGTACCGGGGTACGCGCAGTCGCCGACCTGGTGATGGCCACGTGGCGGCCGTGGCTGCCGATGTTCGCCATGTCCGCGGGGTACGGTGCGCTGGCGTCCTTCCTGCCCATCGTGCTCACCCCGTCCGTGGCGACGATCGCGCTGCTCGTGATTCCCGGTACCGCGATGCTCACCCGTTGGCTCGCGGGGCATTTCGGGGACCGCATCGCCGCGCCGGGTCGGTTGTTGCTGCCCGCCCTCGCGGTCGGTGCGGTGGGGCTGTTGCTGTTCGCCCTCGTCTCGGAGAGTGAGAGCTGGTTGGTCGCGGCGGTGGTGGCCGTCGCGGTGTTCGGTGTCGGGTTCGGGGTCGTGCAAAACGATGCGCTAGTGACGATGTTCGACCGCGCTCCCGCCGCCCAGGCCAGCGTCTCGTGGAACGTCGCCTACGACGCCGGGCAGGGGATCGGCGCCGTCGCGGTGGGTGCGGTGATCTCGGCTACCACCGTCTGGGCCGGGTTCGGTCTGCTGGGGGTGGCGGCGCTCGTCATGTTGCCCGCCGCCTGGAAGGCGGGCAAGAAGGGGAAGACGGACGGTTAGGCTGAGGCAATGACTTCAGTCGTCATCCTCGACTACGGTTCCGGGAACCTCCGTTCCGCCGAACGTGCCCTGCGACGCGTGGGCGCCGACGTGGAGGTGACCTCGGATCGCCGTGCCGCCCTGGAGGCCGACGGCCTCGTCGTGCCGGGCGTGGGCGCTTTCGCCGCCTGCAGCGAGGGACTGCGCTCCGTGGGTGGTGATCGCATCATCGGCACCCGGCTCGCGGGGGGCAGGCCCGTGCTGGGGATCTGCGTCGGTATGCAGGTCCTGTTCGAGCGGGGCGTCGAGCACGGAGAGGAGGCCAAGGGCATCGGTGAGTGGCCGGGCACGGTCGAGCGGTTGAACGCCGACGTGCTGCCCCACATGGGGTGGAACACCGTGCGCGCGCCCGCTGACTCGGAGCTGTTCGCGGGACTGGACAGCGACACACGGTTCTACTTCGTGCACTCCTACGCCGTGCGGCGCTGGGAGCTGGAATCCGACCTGCCGGGGGTGGCACCGAAGGTGACGACGGCCCATCACGGTGAGGACTTCGTGGCCGCCGTGGAGAACGGGCCGTTGTGGGCCACCCAGTTCCACCCGGAGAAGTCGGGGGACGCCGGAGCGCACGTCCTGCGCAATTGGGTGCGCACCCTGTGAACCGGTTCGACGCGTCCGGTTCCTATAGTGGCCGGGTGAGTTTCACACTACTTCCGGCCGTGGACGTGGCCGACGGACAGGCAGTGCGCCTGGTGCAGGGCGAGGCGGGGACCGAGACCTCCTACGGATCACCGCTGGAGGCGGCGCTGGCCTGGCAGCGTGACGGTGCGGAATGGATCCATCTGGTGGATCTCGACGCCGCGTTCGGTAGGGGCTCCAACCGAGAGTTGCTGGCCGAGGTCATCGGCAAGCTGGACGTGAACGTGGAACTGTCCGGCGGTATCCGGGACGACGAGTCGTTGGCCGCCGCGCTCGCCACGGGGGCGCGCAGGATCAACCTCGGCACCGCCGCGTTGGAGGACCCGGAGTGGAGCGCGAAGGTGGTCTCCACCCATGGGGACCGGATCGCCATCGGGCTCGACGTACGGATCACCGAGGAAGGACACCGGCTGGCCGCGCGAGGCTGGACCAAGGACGGCGGTGACCTGTGGGAGACGCTGGAACGTCTCGACCGTGACGGTGCGCAGCGCTACGTCGTCACCGACGTCAGCAAGGACGGCACCTTGCGCGGGCCCAACCTGGACCTGTTGCGCGAGGTGACGGCGCGCACCGACGCCCCTGTGATCGCCTCGGGCGGCGTGTCCAGTCTCGACGACCTGCGCGCGCTCGCGGCCCTGGAACGTGACGGCGTCGAGGGGGCCATCGTCGGTAAGGCGCTGTACGCAGGTGCTTTCACGTTGCCGGAGGCGCTCGAGGCCGTGGCACAGCCGCAGCGCTGAACCACGCCGCCGAACCACACCGCGCCTTTTCGGAACGTCTTCTGCGACCCTGGCCGGAGGAGGTCCGCGGGCCCACCGGGATCAGTCGGACAGCGTGATGGCGATCCCCACGGTGCGCTGCGGGCCTCCCCGGAGCCGGCTGAGCAGCATCGTCACCCTGCCCAGCAGTCCGTAACGTCGCGCGATCACCTTCCTGGCGTGTTCGCTGCCCGCGTCATCGAGGATCCGTGCCTTGCCGGTGACGGTCGCTCCGTGGGTTTTCTTGCCGAGCATGTCGCACGCCGTGAGCTCGACCCGGGGAGTGTGTCGGATGCGCTTCACCTTCCCCGCGTTGCGCTCACTGAACACCAGTAGTTCGGTGCCGTCGCGCGCGATCCAGACCGGGGTGGCCACCCCGGTCCCGTTCTTACGGAAAGTCACCAGCGAGACGTACTTCTCGGCGTCGAGTCGTGCCAGTTCGGCTTCTTCGTCCACGACCGTCATCCTGCCGTGACCTCGGCGTGTTCCGGAACCTCGGAACCCCGCCGCTGTTGTGGGGGTTGTTCGCTGAGCTCGGTCTGCCCCCGCTGTAGCGTCGGCCCACAGTGCCGCAACGGCGACTCACCGGCGCGTTGCTCGACCCACGCCGCCTCCCGGCTCGCGTAGTTGCGTAGTTCGGCGAGCAGTTCAGGGGTGGGCACCGCCGATTTGCGAACCCAGTCCCCGTGCGGTTCCCCTTGGTAGACGTCGTAGTGGATCGGGTAGTAATCGCGCTGCAGTCGCGGGTCCCAGCCGATGCTCGTGCCACTGCTCCACGGCTCGCGGACGTGGATGAAGGTGGGCTTCGCCTCTGTGTAGACGTAGTCGGCCTGCGCGGCGCGGTCGCCGGCACGGGCCATCTCCGCGAATCTCGAGTGGGTGAGCCCCGCCATGTCGATCAACGTCAGCCGGCTGGTCATAGCCGTGCCACCCAGGTCGGGAAGCAGCAGGCTGGCCTCCTCCAGACCGAGGATGTCGGCATAGCCGTTGAACACACGCCCGAAACGGTCGGCGACGTAGCAGGCCGTGATGTTCGGATCGGCTCGGAAGTCCTCCGCCATCTCGGCGAACGCCGCTCCTGACGGCAACAGGGCCGCGACCAACGCCGTGGTCAGCCAGGCGCGGACGCGCAGGGTCGTGGTCCGTAGCACCTCGATGAGCGCGAGCGTCCCCGCCAGGGCGCCGAGCACCCAGACGGGCGTGGCGAACCGGTACTGGTGCATCCAATCGGGCTCCAGCACGGCGTAGGCGACCACGGCGAGACCGAGGGGCACCAGCAGGGCCAGCAGCCCCGGACGCCACCGTGAAGCCCTGGACAGGGCTATGCCGATCACCGCGGTCGCCAGCAGCACCGCGAGTACGCCCGCGTAGGAGACGAGCTCCCCGGGACGGGTCAAGTCCTGCAGTGTGGGCAGGTCCTGCGCTTTCGCGATCGAGGGGCTGGACAGCAGTTCCCCGAAGGTGAGGAAACGCCAACCGAAATAGGCGCCCACCGGAACGGCGAAGGCGACCGTGGACTCCAGACAGCGCCGCACGCTGAGCTTCAGCGTGGAACGGCGTAGCTGCAGCAGCAGCACGAACGGGTAAGTGCCCGCGTAGATGAGTCCTTCCGGCCTGGTCAGAGCCGCCAGTGCCGCGAGGCCACCCGCCGCCACGGCGACCTTCCCGGTGAGCAACCGGTCGTCCAGCACGGCGCAGAACAGCAGGACCGCCTGCGCGGCGATCACGAGTCCGTACAGCGAGTTCTCCAGTCCGGAGAAACTCCAGATCACGAACGACGGGATGGCGGCGAGGACACCGCCGACGACGAGCGGCACCACCCAGGGCCGGGTGAACACCTTGCGGGCGGCCAGGTAGCTGACGGTGAGGATGCCCGCGCAGCACAGCAACGCCAGCGCCTTCGGGAACAGCACGTAGTCCGGGATGCCGAAGACGCTGCCGTTGTCGAAAAGACCCACGAATTTGCCGAGGACCAGCAAAAGCAGCCAGGTCGGGTTGGAATAGCCCTCCACCGGAGGGGCGCCCGGCTGCACGACGGGACCGAGGCCTTCGGCGAAACTGCGGGCGTAGGCGAACGTGATGGCGGCGTCGTCGATGAGCCAGTGGCCGTACAACGAGGCGTGCAATCCGATGAGCGCGGTCCCCGCGGACACCGAGACGATGGGGGTGAAACGGGCGCGTCGGGAAGCCCCCGGTTGTGGGGTTGCGCCTTCCCCCGGTTGTGGTTCGTGGACGGTCCGTACGTCCCCCACCGAGGTCAGTGTCATGTTCTCACCTTAGAGAGCGGCTGGGTTTCCTCACGTTCGGGCTATGCCCTGGTTACATCGAATACACTCTGTTGTCGCACTGATGCCGCTGTGTCAAGGGCGTCCTGAGCAACGGTTAATGACTGTAGTGAGTCGGGGCGGTCCGGCCGGTTAGGCTGAGCGCATGTCCGTCGCGGTGAGAGTCATTCCCTGTCTCGACGTCGACGCGGGGCGTGTGGTCAAAGGGGTCAATTTCGCCAATCTGCGGGACGCGGGTGATCCCGTCGAACTCGCCCGGCTCTATGACGCCGAGGGCGCGGACGAACTCACGTTCCTCGACGTCACAGCGTCGTCGAGTAACCGGGAGACGACGTATGACGTCGTGCGTAAGACCGCCGAGCAGGTGTTCATCCCCCTCACGGTGGGTGGCGGTGTGCGCAGTGTCGACGACGTCGACAGGCTGCTGCGCGCCGGCGCCGACAAAGTGAGCATCAACACAGCCGCTGTGGCGAGGCCGGAGTTGCTTCGCGAGGCCTCGCGTCGATTCGGCGCCCAGTGCGTGGTGTTGTCGGTGGACGCCCGTCGCGTGCCCGAGGGCGAGCAGCCGACGCCGTCCGGTTTCGAGGTCACCACCCACGGGGGACGCCGAGGCACCGGTATCGACGTCGTCGAATGGGCCGCTCGGGGTGAGGAGCTCGGGGTCGGCGAGATCCTGTTGAACTCGGTGGACGCCGACGGCACGAAAGAGGGCTTCGACCTGGAGCTGCTCGAACTCGTGCGTGCGGCGGTCCGGGTCCCGCTCATCGCCAGCGGTGGCGCGGGCGCGCTCGAACACTTCCCGCCCGCCGTGCGGGCCGGGGCCGACGCCGTCCTGGCGGCCAGCGTGTTCCACTTCGGTGAGCTGAAGATCGGCGACGTGAAGGCCGCCCTGCGCGAAGAGGGCGTGGAGGTCCGGTGAGCGAGCTGGATCCCGAGATCGCCCGGCGACTCAAGCGCACCCCGGACGGGCTGGTGTGCGCGGTCGTGGTCGAACACTCCACCTCACAGGTGCTCATGGTGGCGTGGATGAACGACGAGGCGCTGCACCGCACGTTGACCACGCGGCGCGCGACGTACTTCTCGCGCAGTCGGGGGCGACTGTGGGTCAAGGGGGAGACGTCCGGTCACGTCCAGCACGTGCGTGAGGTGCGGCTCGATTGCGATGCCGACACGCTGTTGGTGCGGGTGGAGCAAACCGGACCTGCCTGCCACACCGGAACCCACACGTGCTTCGACACCGACGAGCGGGTCCTGCTCGCCGACACGGGTGCGTGAGCGTTTCCCGGGTCGTCCTCAGTCCGTGGCGATACCGAGATCGTCGGTGAGGTAACGCTGCAGTGTCGGGGCGATCGTGGCCACGAGCGTCTCGACGTCGGCGGAGGCGAGGGGTTCGATCCCGGCCACGTAGCGGGACATACCGAGCCCGATCACCTGGGTCGCGCACAAAGAGGCGCGGAGGTCGGGTCGGTCGCTGCCTGTGACCTGCGCGATGGGGGTGAAAAGCTGGTTCACCAGCGTGTCCCGGAGCGCGTCGAGCGCTTCCGCGTACGTGGTGATGCTGCGCACGAGCGCGACGAACCTGTCGCCGCCCGCGCCGTCCCAGGTGGTGACGAACCGGCGCACGATGTTCTCCCCGAGCCGTTCGGGGCCGTCGGCCGTGACGTCGGCGACCACGTCCCGGAAGTCGAACGGCACCTGTAACACGGCTTGGGTGAACAGCCCCTCCTTGCCCCCGAACCAGTGTTTGACCATCGCGGGGTCCACCCCTGCCCGTTGGGCGATGGTCCGCACGGTGGCGTGGTGGTAGCCGTTCTCGGCGAACACGGCGCGCGCGGCCTCCAAAAGCGCGGCCCTGGTGTCCTCCCCGGCGGGACGTCGGCCCCGCCTGCGGGACGGGGACTGCGGGGACTGCTGCCCTGCGCCGTTCTCCCTCGCGGTCGTCACATCGTCATCATGCCCAACCGTCGGTGGTGTCCCCGTCTTGCACGGGGCGGGAAAGCCCGATGACGGCGGCATCGTCGACGGCGGCACAATGAGTCCATGGTGACTGCCCAAACCTTCCCCACCGTGGCGCGCGGACTGGGCGAGGTCAGCCCGAGCCGTGAGGAGTTCCGGGCGCTCGCGCGTGACCGTCGCGTCATCCCCGTGGTTCGGCGGTTGCTCGCCGACGCGGACACGCCCGTGGCGTTGTACCGCAAACTGGCGGGGGACCGTCCCGGCACTTTCCTGTTGGAGTCGGCCGAGAACGGGCAGTCGTGGTCGCGCTGGTCGTTCATCGGGGTCGACAGCCCGGCGGCGTTGACCGTACGGGACGGCCGCGCGGTGTGGACGGGCACGCCGGTGGCGGGGCTTCCCACCGAGGGTGATCCGTTGACCGTGCTCCGGAAAACCGTCGAGCTCCTGCACACCGAGCCGTTACCCGGCATGCCGCCGCTGACGGGTGGCATGGTCGGTTACATCGGCTATGACGCCGTACGTTGGGTGGAGCGGTTGCCCGAACTGGCGGACCGGGACATCGACATCCCCGAGCTGACCATGCTGCTGGCCACCGACCTCGCCGCGTTCGACCACCACGAGGGCACGGTGACGCTCATCGCCAACGCGGTGAACTGGGACGACTCCCCTGAGCGGGTGGACGCCGCCTACGACGACGCGCGGGAACGACTCAACGTGATGACCGAGCGGTTGGCCGCTCCCGCGCCCGCCACCAACGTGGTGTTCTCCCGGACCACGCCCGAGTTCACCCGGCAGCGCAGCAAGGAGGACTTCCACGGGACGGTGCGCAAGGCCGTGGCCGCCATCCGCGCGGGTGAGGCGTTCCAGATCGTGCCGTCCCAACGGTTCGAGATGCGCACCCAGGCCGATGCGCTCGACGTCTACCGGGTGCTGCGCACGTCGAACCCGAGCCCGTACATGTACCTGTTACGGCTGGACGGGTTCGACATCGTCGGTTCCAGCCCGGAGTCGTTGGTCACGGTGCGCGACGGTCGTGCCACCACGCACCCCATCGCGGGCACCCGGTGGAGGGGTGCTGACGAGGAGGAGGACGCGCGGTTGGCCCGGGAGCTCCTCTCCGACGAGAAGGAGCGCGCCGAGCACCTGATGTTGGTGGATCTGGGTCGTAACGACCTGGGCAAGGTGTGTCGGCCGGGCAGCGTGCGGGTGGTGGATTTCTTCACCATCGAGCGGTACAGCCACGTCATGCACATCGTGTCGACGATCACGGGTGAGTTGGCGGAGGACGCCACGGCGTTCGACGCGATACTGGCGTGTTTCCCCGCGGGTACGTTGTCGGGTGCGCCGAAGGTGCGGGCGATGGAGCTCATCGAGGAACTGGAACCCACGCGGCGCGGTCTCTACGGCGGCATCGTGGGCTATCTGGACTTCGCGGGGGACGCCGACACCGCGATCGCCATCCGCACCGCGCTCATGCGGGACGGGGTGGCCTACGTGCAGGCCGGAGCCGGTGTCGTGGCCGACTCCGACCCCGACTACGAGGACAACGAATCCCTCAACAAGGCGAGGACCGTGTTGTCGGCCGTGGCCGCGGCGGACACCATGGCCCCGGCGAAGGCGGCCGAGCCCGGTGCGTGAGTCCGATAAGCGTCCACTGTGGATCGTCGTGGTGTTGCTGACGCTCGCCGCGGCGGCCCTGTGGGGCGCTTCGACGCTCACCTGGATCGACGTGCCCGAGGGCACGGTGTTCAACGGCGAATTGCGGGACGAGCTCGTCGGTGCCGATCTGGTGTCGTGGCCCGTGCCCCTGGCGTTGTTGGCGCTCGCGGCGGTGGCCGCCTGCCTGGCGTTGCGCGGCATCGCCCGGCGGTTGCTGGGGATCGTGCTCGTCGGTGTCGCGGTGTGGGTGACCGTGCTCGTCCTGGGCGGTTCGGCCTACGACGTCGACCTGTCCACCCGGGCACCCGGCTACGACTCGTTGCCCGGCTCGCCGGCCAAGGTGTGGTGGGGTCCCGCTTCGGCGCTCGCGGGAGCGTTGTCCTTGACGGTGGCCGGCGGGCTGCTCGCGTGGCGCGGCCATCGCATGCCCCGTATGGGTGCGAAGTACTCCGCTCCGGGGGACACGCGCGCCGGGGAGACCGCCCGTGATTCCGACGTCGACCTGTGGGACGCGCTTTCGGAAGGGGAGGATCCGACGACACGCGATCGTTGACTTGGGTGTTTATGCCTGGCAGATAAGGCGAAACACGACCCGGAGCCGATGCGGGACACCGCGCGGGTTAGCATCGAAGCGGCGGGAAGGGGAAGGTTTTTGTGAGCCACCTTGCGAGTGAATCAGCAGCCGTCGTGACTCCCGGTAGGGCCGTCCGGTGAGCGTTCTGGAAGACATCATCGCTGACGTTCGTGCCGATCTCGCCAAGCGCGAGGCGGCATTGCCGTTCGACGAGCTCAAGCGTCGTGCCGCAGCGGCGCCCGAACCCAGGGACGCCATGGCGGCGTTGCGGGAATCCGGTATCGCCGTCATCGCCGAGGTGAAGCGCCGCAGCCCTTCCAAGGGGCTGTTGTCGGCGATTCCCGATCCGGCGGCGCTGGCGAAGGACTACGAGGACGCCGGTGCGCGGGTGATCAGCGTGCTCACCGAAAGTCGTCGTTTCGGTGGGTCGCTGGCCGATTTGGACGCCGTGCGTGCGGCGGTGGACGTACCGGTGCTGCGTAAGGACTTCATCGTCAGTCCGTACCAGGTGCACGAGGCGCGGCTGCACGGCGCCGACATGGTGCTGCTCATCGTGGCGGCCCTGGAGCAGAACGCGCTGGTGTCGTTGCTCGACCGTGTCGAGTCGCTCGGCATGACCGCGTTGGTGGAGGTGCACAACGCCGAGGAGGCCGACCGCGCGTTGGAGGCGGGCGCGTCCGTCATCGGCATCAACGCGCGGAACCTGCACACGCTCGAAGTGGACAGGGACGTGTTCTCCCGGCTCGCGCCCGGACTTCCCATGGACGTCTACAAAGTGGCCGAGTCCGGGGTGCGTGGTCCCGGGGACCTGATGGCGTATGCGGGGCACGGCGCCGATGCGGTACTGGTCGGTGAGGGGCTCGTCTCCTCCGACGACCCCAAGGGAGCCCTGGTCAAACTTGTCACGGCGGGATCGCACCCCGCGTGCCCGAGGCCGAGTCGGTGAGTGCGCGATGAGTGTTGAGCAGCAACGCACCAAGCACGACCCCGACGAGCGTGGGCGTTTCGGCCCGTACGGGGGTCGTTATCTGCCCGAGGCCCTGATGGGCGCGGTGGACGAACTCGCGGCCGAGTACGACAAGGCGAGGTCGGACCCGGAGTTCGCTCGGGAACTCGATCGGCTGCTTACCGGGTATGCGGGTAGGCCGTCGTTACTCACCGAGGCTCCCCGGTTCGCCGAGCACGCGGGTGGCGCGCGCATCTTCCTCAAGCGCGAGGACCTCAACCACACCGGGTCCCACAAGATCAACAACGTGCTGGGTCAGGCCCTGCTCACCAAGCGCATGGGCAAGACCCGCGTGATCGCCGAGACGGGTGCCGGGCAGCACGGGGTGGCGACCGCCACGGCGTGCGCGCTGCTCGACCTCGACTGTGTGGTCTACATGGGTGAGGTCGACACGCAGCGACAGGCGCTCAACGTCGCGCGGATGCGGTTGCTCGGTGCCGAGGTGGTGCCGGTACGGACCGGGTCGCGCACGTTGAAGGACGCCATCAACGAGGCGCTGCGCGACTGGGTGACCAATGTGGACACCACGCATTACCTGCTGGGCTCGGTGACCGGTCCGCATCCGTTCCCGCTCATGGTGCGCAACTTCCACAAGGTCATCGGTGAGGAGGCGCGCCGCCAGATCCTGGAACTGACCGGCCGGTTGCCCGACGCCGTCGCCGCGTGTGTCGGCGGGGGTTCCAACGCCATCGGCATGTTCCACGGTTTCATCGACGACCCGGACGTACGTCTGGTGGGCTTCGAACCGGGCGGTAAGGGGCTCGACTCCGGTGAGCACGGCGCCACGCTCACGCAGGGGACACCGGGGACGCTGCACGGCGCGCTGTCGTACCTGTTGCAGGACGCCGACGGCCAGACCATCGAGGCGTACTCGATCTCGGCGGGCCTGGACTACCCGGGCGTCGGTCCTGAGCACTCGTGGTTGAAGGACAGCGGCCGCGCCGAGTACCGGCCCGTCACCGACGCCGAGGCGATGGAAGCGTTCCGACTGCTGTCCCGGACCGAGGGCATCATCCCCGCGATCGAGTCGGCGCACGCGCTCGCGGGTGCCCTCCAGCTCGGTCGGGAACTCGGCCCCGATGCGCACATCGTGGTCAGCCTGTCGGGTCGGGGGGACAAGGACGTGGACACCGCCGCCCGATACTTCAAGCTCGTGGAGGACGTGTGAGCAGGCTCGCCGAGCTGTTCGAGACGACGAAAGCGGAGCAGCGGGCGGCGCTGGTGGCCTATCTGCCGGCCGGTTACCCGACCGTGGACGGCTCGAAGGAGCTGATGGCCGCCGCGATCGACGCGGGCGCCGACCTCATCGAGGTGGGGGTTCCGTACTCGGACCCGGTGATGGACGGGCCCACCATCCAGTCCGCGGCCGACACGGCGCTGCGCAACGGCTTCCGACTCAAGCACCTGTTCGAGGTCGTGGAGTCGATCTCCGCGAAGGGTGGCCGGGCCGTCGTGATGACGTACTACAACCCGGTGCACCGCTACGGTGTCGACGCGTTCGCCCGGGATTTGGCCTCGGCGGGCGGACTCGGGCTGATCACGCCGGACCTCACCCCGGACGAGGCGTCGGAGTGGTTGACCGCCTCCACCGAACACGGCCTCGACCGGATCTTCCTGGTGGCGCCGTCGTCGTCCGACGACCGCATCGCGTTGACCACGAAGGCCACCACGGGATTCGTCTACGCGACGGCGGTCATGGGCGTCACGGGGGCGCGGGAGAAGGTGGGTGAGCACGCGGCCGAACTGGTGCGGCGCACACGGCAGCACACGGACCTGCCGGTGGGGGTCGGTCTGGGTGTGCGTTCGGGTGACCAGGCCGCCGAGGTGGCCGGGTTCGCCGACGCGGTGATCGTGGGCTCGGCCCTGGTGGCGAAGGCCGCGGAAGGTGCCGGACCACTCGCCGAGATCACGGCGGAACTGGCCGATGGGGTCCGTCGACCTGCGCGGTGACCGGTGTGAGGACACCGGAACGCGGTCGTTTCGGCGGGGCGCGCGGTGGAGTGAGCGGCGTCGCGTTACGGTGACTTCGTGAACACCGCCTCGACCCTTTTCCTCACCAACATCCCCAGCCCTGACAGGGGCGTCTGGGAGATCGGCCCCATCCCGCTGCGCGCCTACGCCCTGTGCATCATCGCGGGCATCGTCATCGCGATCTGGTTGGGCGAACGGCGGTGGACGCAGCGCGGCGGAACGAAGGGCACCATCGTCGACATCGCCGTTTTCGCGGTGCCGTTCGGACTGATCGGTGGGCGGTTGTATCACGTCGTCACCGACCACCAGCTGTATTTCGGTGAGGGCAGGGATCCGATCCGAGCGCTTTACATCTGGGACGGTGGCCTCGGCATCTGGGGGGCTATCGCGTTAGGGGCGGTGGGTGCCTGGATCGCGTGTCGCCGCCTGGGTGTTCCGCTGCCGGCGGTGGCGGACGCCGTCGCTCCGGGCATCGTGGTGGCGCAGGCCGTCGGACGTCTCGGCAACTACTTCAACCAGGAGCTCTACGGTGGGCCCACCGACCTGCCGTGGGGACTGGAGATCTACGAGCGGGTCGACCCGGCCACGGGCGTGTTGGACCCGTTGAACGGTGTGGCGATCAGTGACACGCCCATCCAGGTGGTGCACCCGACGTTCCTCTACGAACTGTTGTGGAACCTCGGTGTCGCCCTGCTGGTCATCTGGGCCGACCGCAAGTTCCGACTCGGTCACGGTCGCGCGTTCGCCCTGTACGTCGCGGGTTACACGACAGGCCGGTTCTGGATCGAGTTCATGCGCACGGACGAGGCCAACCACATCCTCGGTCTGCGGGTCAACGTCTGGACGTCGATGCTGGTCTTCGCGGGGGCGATGGTCTACCTCGTGCTCGCCCGTCGTCGTGGACCGAGGGAGGCGCCGGAGACGCTGGCGACCGGTCCCGACGAGCTCGACGGTGCCGACGGGGACGGTGGCCGTGGTGAGCGCGTCGACTACGGCGACGAGCGCGGCGGAGACGGGGGCTCCTGGGACGGTGAGGACACCGACCGAGGCGGGAACCCTGACGTCACCGCGCGGATGGAAGCCGAACTCGACGGGGAGGCCCCACGCCGGGGTGGGCATTGACGATCGTCGACGGCTCTCGGTGCCCATCCGGACAGCCGGTGGCCACCGGTGGCCACCGGCGTCGGTTCAGGGACTTCGGACGGGAGCCACCACCGGATGCCCGCCACTGGTGGTGAGCACTTCGACGTCGGCCGCGTAGTGGCGACGCAGCCGAGACGCCGTCAGCACCTCGTGTCCTGGGCCGGTGACCGCCACCCGGCCCTCGTCGAGCAGCAGGAGTGTGTCGGCGTACTGCGCGGCGAACGACAGGTCGTGCAGGGTGGTCACCACGGTGGTGCCGTCCTCGGTCCGCAGTTGGTCGAGTCTTTCCAGCAATGCCTGGGCATGGCCGATGTCCAGTCCCGACGTGGGTTCGTCGAGCAACAGCAGACGCGTCCGCTGGGCGAGCACCCGGGCGAGTACGGCTCGTTGCTGTTCCCCACCGGACAGCGTGCCGAGTTTCCGGTCCGCGAGTTCGCCGAGGTCGAGCCGCTCCAGTGCGCGGCGCACCACGTCGAGGTCGGCGGCGCTCTCCCGACCCAACGGACCCAGATGCGGGGTGCGCCCCAGCAGCACGTAGTCGGTGACGGTCAACCTTTCCGGCAGGACGGGATTCTGGGCCGCGTAACCGACCAGCTCAGCGCGTTGTCTGCGGGTCAACGAGCCGGCGTTCCTACCGTGCAGTGTGATGGTCCCGGTATGTGGTAGGAGCCCGGCGACGGCCTTGAGCAGTGTGGACTTACCGGCGCCGTTGGGGCCGACGATCGCCAGCCAACCGCCGGGTTCGAGTTCCGCCGACACGTCGCGCACCGCCGGTCTGCCGTTGTAGGCGACCCCGACGCCGTCCAGCCGTAGCGCCGTCATGGTATGCGTCCTTTCGTCGTCCGCAGGACGAGAGCGAAAAAGGGTGCCCCGGCGAATGCGGTGACCACTCCCAAGGGCAATTCACCGGGCATCGCCGTGCGGGCGATGTAGTCGGCGATGATGAGGAACACGGCTCCCCCGATCAGGGACAGCGGCACGATCACGCGGTAACTCGCACCGGCCAACAGCCGCACGATGTGGGGCACCACGATCCCCACGAAGCCGATGAGCCCGCTCACCGCCACGGCGGCGGCCGTGGCCAGCGAC
>SMEH01000097.1_pt1 | contig 30193 bp, 27 predicted proteins | sample 2456361 | NCBI WGS metagenome assembly SMEH01 (sample SAMN10132587, study PRJNA489261) | soil metagenome | isolation source: day1 control-loamy sand soil ammended | place: USA | reverse complement strand
CCGGCGCAATGTAGACATGCGCGCCGTCTCTTTCGACGTGATCGTCCTTGGGGTTCGGTTCGGTCACAAGATCGATGGTGTATTCCATCCCCGCGCAACCGCCCTTTTTCACGCCCAAGCGTATGCCATGCGCATTTTCGCGGCTGGCCACGATCTCGCGCACGCGCTCGGCGGCCCTATCGGTCATGGTGATGACGGCGAAGCGTCCCATGGTCCTAACTCCGTTCGATGCGGGCTCAAGCCCTGGCGGATGATTCCCCGCTTAAGATGGGGAAGTTTCTGGCACGTCGCAAGTTCCGGCCTCAGTACCACCCCACCGCGATTTGCGCCTCTTCCGACATGCGATCCGGTGTCCAGGGCGGGTCGAACACCATGTTGACCTCCACTCCGGAAACGCCTTCCACCGCGCCCACGGCATTTTCGACCCAGCCAGGCATTTCACCCGCGACCGGACAGCCGGGCGCGGTCAGCGTCATGTCGATCTTGACGGTGCGGTCGTCCTCGATGTCGATCTTGTAGATGAGACCCAGTTCGTAGATGTCGGCGGGGATTTCCGGATCGTAGACCGTTTTCAGCGCCGAAACTATGTCGTCGGTCAGGCGCGCCAACTCATCGGCGGGAATGGCGGACGTAGTCCCGGGACCGTTGGCCGGCTTTTCCGGCGCCTCGGCGCCTTGCTCCACAGTTGCGTCTTCCATCATCGTCGTCATCCGAAGAATTTGCGCGCCTTTTCCAGCGCTTCCGCCAGGGCGTCCACCTCGGCCCGGCTATTGTACATGGCAAAGGATGCCCTGCAGGTAGAGGTGACGCCGAAGCGTTTCAACAGCGGCTGGGCGCAATGCGTGCCGGCACGCACCGCGACGCCCTGCCGGTCGATCACCATCGACACATCATGCGCGTGAATGCCTTGCAGTTCAAACGACACGATGGCGCCCTTGCCGGGCGCGTCCCCGAAAATCCGCAGCGAGTTGATGGCGCCTAGCCTTTCATGGGCGTAATCCCTGAGGTCGGCCTCATGCGCGGCGATCCGCTCCCGGCCGATGCTTTCCATATAGTCGAGCGCCGCACCCAGTCCGATAGCCTGCACGATCGGCGGGGTGCCTGCCTCGAACCGATGCGGCGGGTCATTGTAGGTGACGATGTCCTCGCTCACCTCCTCGATCATCTCACCACCACCCATGAACGGACGCATGGACTGAAGCCGCTCCTTCTTGCCGTAGAGCACGCCAATGCCCGAAGGCCCGTAAACCTTGTGTCCGGTAAAGACGAACCAGTCGCAGTCGAGGTCCTGCACATCGACCGGCATGTGCACGGCGCTCTGGCTACCGTCCACCAGAACCGGGATGCCGCGTGCGTGCGCGATGCGGACGATCTCCTTGATCGGAGTCACCGTCCCCAGCACGTTGGACATATGCGTAATGGCGACCAGCTTCGTGCGGTCGCTTAGGCATTTCTCGAAATCTTCGAGATGGAAGACGCCTGCATCATCGACAGGTGCCCAGACCAGCCTTGCACCCTGCCGCTCACGGATGAAATGCCAGGGTACGATATTGGAATGGTGTTCCATGATGGAAAGGACGATCTCGTCGCCCTCACCTATATTGGGCATGCCCCAGCCATACGCCACCGTGTTGATCGCCGAGGTGGTGTTGGAGGTGAACACGATATTCTCCATGCTCGGCGCATTCAGGAAGCGACGGACGGATTCGCGTGCCCTTTCATAAGCATCTGTAGCCGCATTGGAGAGGAAGTGGAGGCCGCGATGGACATTCGCATATTCCTGGCTATAGGCGTGCGCTACGGCATCCAGCACTGCCTGCGGCTTCTGCGCCGACGCGCCATTGTCCAGATAGACCAGCGGCTTGCCGTAGATTTCGCGCGACAGGATTGGAAAATCGCGACGAATTGCCTCGACGTCGTAGGGCGCGGTTACGATCTTCTGGTCCATCGTCTGCCTTTCAAATGCAGCAGCGGCCGGGCTTTCACTTCCTCCACCATGATGAGGGCCGTTCCGAGCCGAGCCAGAACATGACTCGGCCGGAGCGCCGGTCGAGCCCTCACCCGTGGGTCGCGAACCAGTGATCGAGCTTCTCTTCAAGCGCTTCGATCAGCGGCTCCTGCTCCAGCCCCTCAATCACCTCGGCCACGAACGCCTTGACCAGCAAGCCGCGCGCCGTCTTCTCGTCGATGCCGCGGGCCATCAGGTAGAAAAGATGGTCGTGGTCGATCTCGGTCACGGTTGCGCCGTGGCCGCAAACCACATCGTCTGCAAAAATCTCCAGTTCCGGCTTGGTCGAGAATTCGCCCTCGTCGGACAGAAGCAGCGTGTTGCAGGCCATCTTGGCATCGGTTTTCTGTGCCGGCTGGTGCACGTTAATGCGGCCCTGGAAGACGCCGGCCGCCTTTCCGGTGACGACATTGCGCACCAGTTCGCGCGAACCGGTGTGCGGCACGGCATGGTCGAGCACCATCGTCACGTCCGTATGTGTGTCGCCGGCCAGAAGATTGACGCCGCGCAGGTCAAAATGGGCGCCCTGTCCCTTGGTGACGACCCTTACCTCCTGGCGCACCAGCTTCCCGCCAGCGTTCATCACGAAAAGCGTGAGCCTGGCATTCTTGCCAAGCCATGCGTTGAACTGGCCGAGATGTGTCACCGTCTCCGGCTGTTCCTGCAGGATCACCCAGGTGACATCGGCACCGTCGCCCACCACGACATTGTCAACCGAGGAAACAAGCGCTTCCGCGCTGCCCGCCTGTCGTTCGATGATCGTGGCGGTGACGCCCGTTCCAATCTTGACTGCGAAGCGGGTATGCACCTGTCCACCGGCCTGCACGTTCTGCAGTTCGATCGGCCTGTCGGGGGACACACCATCTGGAATATCGAGGAACCAGCCATCGCTCACCAGCGCCGCATTCAGCGCGCCAATGGCATCGTCATTCCCCTGCGGCTCCAGCGCCGGCGCATAGCTGCCGTCGATCAGCTTCTCCGCTATGGGCTGCAACGAAACGCCTTCCAGCGCGGGCGTCTTGCCGGCAACGCCATTAAGCACCGCCAGCACGGAAGCACCTTCGAGCAACGGCTTCAGGGGTTCGGCCCTGACATTGTCGTCATAGGCCGGCACCTTCGCCAACAAACGGCGAAGGTCCGTGTAATGCCAGGCCTCGACCCGCCGGGTCGGCAGGCCGGCCTTGATCGCCTCGATGGCCGCATCGCGTTTGAGCATCACGTTGCCGTCGCCCGGCAGCTCCGACAGCCGCTCGTCAAAGGCTCCGATCAGCGCAAGTTCCGCCGGCGTATTCTGTGTTTGCGTCCGAACATCCATGGTTTCACGCCGCCTCGCCGATCACGCCGGCATAACCGTTGGTCTCCAGGTCCGCAGCCAAATCCTTGTCGCCGGACTTGATGATCTGGCCCCTGTAGAGAACGTGAACCGTATCCGGCACGATGTGTTCCAGAAGCCGCTGGTAGTGGGTGATGACGACGATGGCGCGATCGGGCGAACGCAGCGCATTGACGCCGTCAGCAACGATCTTCAGCGCGTCGATGTCGAGCCCGGAGTCCGTTTCGTCCATCACGCACAGCTTGGGTTGCAGCAATTTCATCTGCAGGATTTCCGCGCGCTTCTTCTCACCGCCGGAGAAGCCCACATTGAGCGGCCGCTTGAGCATGTTCATGTCCATCTGCAGCGTGGCGGACACGTCCTTCACGCGCTTCAGGAATTCCGGCACCGTGAGCGGCTCCTCGCCACGCGCCTTGCGCTGGGCATTCATCGCCACCTTGAGGAACTCCATGGTGGCAACGCCCGGTATCTCCATCGGGTACTGGAAGGCGAGGAAGATGCCGCTTGACGCGCGCTCGGCCGGGTCCATCTCCAGGATGGATTCGCCGTTGAACAGGATGTCCCCTTCGGTCACCTCATAGTCCTCGCGACCGGCGAGGATGTAGGAGAGCGTCGATTTGCCCGACCCGTTGGGGCCCATTATGGCCGCAACCTCGCCGGCGTTCACCGTCAGGTTCAGGCCGCGGATGATCTCGGTGCCATCCTCGGCAATGCGGGCGTGCAGGTTCTTGATTTCAAGCATTTTTTCTTTCCTGAGAATTCGCGTGGATCAGCCGACGGAGCCTTCGAGCGAGATGCCGATCAGCTTCTGTGCCTCGACGGCAAACTCCATCGGCAGCTCCTGGATGACGTCCTTGACGAAGCCGTTGACTATGAGCGCGATGGCCTCCTCTTCCGGAATGCCACGCTGCATGACGTAGAACTTCTGGTCTTCGGAAATCTTCGACGTCGTCGCCTCGTGCTCGAACTGGGCGGTGGCGTTCTTGGCCTCCATGTAAGGCACGGTATGCGCGCCGCACTGGTCGCCTATCAGAAGCGAGTCGCAGTTGGTGAAGTTTCGGGCATTCGTCGCCTTGCGGTGCGCCGAAACCTGGCCGCGATAGGTGTTCTGGCTGAACCCCGCCGCGATACCCTTGGAAATGATCCGGCTCGACGTGTTCTTGCCGAGATGGATCATCTTGGTGCCGGAGTCGACCTGCTGGTATCCGTTGGACACCGCAATCGAGTAAAACTCGCCGCGGGAGTCGTCGCCCCGCAAGATGCAGGACGGATATTTCCAGGTGATGGCCGAACCGGTCTCGACCTGGGTCCACGAAATCTTGGAGCGATCGCCACGGCAATCGCCGCGCTTGGTGACGAAGTTATAGACGCCACCCTTCCCCTGGGAATCGCCCGGATACCAGTTCTGGACGGTCGAGTACTTGATCTCGGCGTCATCCAGCGCGATCAGCTCGACCACTGCCGCGTGCAACTGGTTTTCGTCGCGCTGCGGCGCGGTGCAGCCTTCCAGGTAGGACACGTAAGCCCCCTCCTCTGCGATGATGAGGGTGCGCTCGAACTGGCCCGTGTTCCTTTCGTTGATGCGGAAGTAGGTGGAAAGCTCCATCGGGCAACGCACGCCCTTCGGCACGAAGACGAAGGAGCCGTCCGTGAACACCGCAGAATTGAGCGTGGCGTAGAAATTGTCCGTGATCGGCACCACCGACCCAAGATATTTCTTTACCAGTTCGGGGTGCTCCCGGATCGCTTCCGAAATAGAGCAGAAAATCACGCCCGCCTTGGCAAGTTCCTTCTTGAAGGTGGTGACAACCGAAACGGAATCGAACACGGCATCGACTGCGACGCGGCCGGACTTGTAGACATTGTCGTTGTCTGCATCGCCATCGGCGCCGTCACCAGGGGCGCCCTTCCTCACACCGGCAAGAATCTCCTGCTCCTGCAGCGGAATCCCCAGCTTCTCGTAGGTCCGGAGCAATTCGGGGTCGACTTCGTCGAGCGACTTCGGGCCGGTCATGTTTTTCGGCGCCGCGTAGTAATGAATATCCTGGAAGTCGATCTTGGGATATTCCACACGGGCCCAGGTCGGCTCTTCCATGGTCAGCCACCGGCGGTATGCCTGCAGGCGCCATTCGAGCATCCACTCGGGCTCACCCTTCTTTTCCGAAATGAAACGGATGATGTCTTCCGAAAGGCCCTTGGGCGCCTTTTCGGTCTCAATGATAGTCTCGAATCCGTACTTGTATTGATCGACGTCGATCTCTCGGACCTGATCGATCGTCTCCTGCACAGCAGGCATCGGCGTTCTCCATCCATGCCGGGTTCAAGGTCCGGCCGTTTTTGAACTATGGCACCACCGCAAAGCGGAGGAGTAAGTTCGATATAGTGCTTCCGCACTGGAAATTCATCCATCCAATGCGAACCGCACCGCTCTGCCAGGAAAAAAAACCTGGCTTTTCTTTCCCGGCGACGGCCAGAAAGCCGCGCCGTGCGGCTTTACGCCGCTTTATCGCTGCCAGCGCGGCGTGCCGCGATAACGGCAAGCGCCTTGCTGAACAGTTCGATCTCTGCTTCGCCCGTCGAAGGACCGATCGACACGCGCAACGCGCCAAAGCTGCCGCCGAACCCCATGGCTTTCAGCACGTGGCTGGGACCGACCTTTCCGGAGGAGCAGGCCGACCCGGCCGACAGGGCGATACCCGCCAAGTCGAAGGCAATCTGCGCCGTCTCCGCCTTCATGCCCGGAATGGCAAAGAAAGTGGTGTTGGCCAGTCGAGGCGCGTCTGCCCCGAAGAAAACCGCATCCGGAACCTGCGCCCGGACAATGGCTTCGATCGCATCGCGCTTCTGACGCAGTTCGGCGATCCGATCAAGCCCGGCCAGGGCTTCCTGCGCTGCCGCCCCGAAACCCACGATTGCCGGCAGGTTCTCGGTGCCGGCCCGATGGCCCTTCTCCTGGCCGCCGCCGGTCAGCAGCGGCTTCGGCATCATCAGGTCAGCCGCGGCCACTACGGCGCCGACACCCTTCGGGCCGCCTATCTTGTGCGAGGAAAGGATCAGATAGTCAGCGCAACCATCTGCAATGTCCAGAGGAATTCGGCCTGCCGCCTGCACGGCATCGAGCACCAGAATGCCACCGGCCGCCCGTACGAGAGCGCCGATCGCGGCGACAGGCTGAATGACGCCGGTCTCGTTATTCGCGGAATGGATTGCAACGAGTGCAAGACCGGCAGCCTTGTCATGAGCCGCAAGGGCCCTTTCGAGCGCCGCCAGATCGAGAATGCCATCGCGTCCGACACCAATGCGGGTGACGCGGTCCGCCGGGAACCGTCCCCCGGCGAGCAGGCAGGGGTGGTCCGCCTCCGAGACATAGAGATGCGACATGCACAAGTCGGATCGGCCCATCTGCCACTGCGGCGTCAGCAGCATCGAGGCCGCTTCCGTGGCCCCGGAAGTAAAGACGACATGTTCCGGCTTGCCATTGACCAGATCTGCGACCGCGCGACGCGCCTTCTCCGCAAGCCGGCGCGCTTCGCGCCCTTCCCGGTGCACGGACGAGGGATTGGCCGCACCCAACGCCTCGATCATCGCCTCCCGCGCCGCATCACTAAGCGGCGCGCTGGCGTTCCAGTCGAGATAGGCGCGTGCGTCCATCCTGTCCTTCATTTGCTTGCAACGCTTTTGCGCAAAAGCGTTATTTCCTTGAAATTTCGACCAATGCCGTCCTATCTACGCGGCTTGCGGTGAGGTGGCTACGGGTTGTCCATGGCCACCAGTTTTGAACAATTCTAAACTAGCTTTTAGGAAGACACCGGCGCTGCGTCAAGCTGCCGTGATCGTCCTGAGCAGGAATTGTTCGGACACGTGAGCGTAGCAAGGTGGAGTTTGGAATGCCCGAGGTCATTTTTGCCGGTCCCGCTGGACGCTTGGAAGGCCGCTACCAGCCGTCCAAGGAAAAGAGCGCGCCCATCGCCATCATCCTGCACCCGCATCCGCAGTTCGGCGGCACGATGAACAACAAGATCGTCTACGATCTTTTCTACATGTTCCAAAAGCGCAATTTTACCACGTTGCGCTTCAATTTTCGTGGAATCGGCCGCAGCCAGGGTGAGTTCGACCACGGCACCGGCGAGCTTTCGGATGCCGCTGCGGCGCTTGACTGGGTGCAGTCGCTGCATCCGGATTCGAAAAGCTGCTGGGTGGCAGGCTATTCCTTTGGCTCGTGGATCGGCATGCAACTGCTGATGCGGCGACCCGAGATTGAAGGCTTCATCTCGGTGGCGCCCCAGCCGAACATCTACGATTTCTCGTTCCTTGCCCCCTGTCCCTCGTCGGGATTGATCATCCACGGCGACGCCGACAAGGTCGCGCCTGCCAAGGACGTTCAGGGCCTGGTGGACAAGCTGCATACCCAAAAGGGTATCACCATCACGCAAAAAATAATTCCCGGCGCAAATCATTTCTTTTCGAATGACACCGAAAGGCTGATCGAGGAATGCGCCGATTACCTCGACCGCCGGCTGGCGGGCGAACTTGCCGATCCTCGACCCAAGCGGCTGCGCTGATTGGCCGGAAATTGGTTCTTTCTGGCCCACGAAGCTGATGACGGCGGCTGTATGATGGAAACCTTACCCGGAGGTCCCCTTGTACCAGCCGCCGCATTTCATCGAGACTGACCGCGATACGCTTCACGCGCTGATTCGCGCCCACCCGCTGGGCCTGCTCATTTCGGCGTCACCTGACGGACCCACCGCCGATTCCGTTCCTCTCCTGCTCGACTCCGAGATTGGCGCAAATGGGCGGCTGCGCGCCCATCTTTCCCGCGCCAACCCTCACTGGAAACTTATTGCCGCGCAGCCTGACATGCCCGTCCTTGTCGTGTTCCAGGGCGTGAATACCTACATCACGCCGTCCTGGTACGCGGCCAAGCGCGAGACGGGCAAGGTCGTGCCAACCTGGAATTACGTAGTGGTTCAGGCACACGGCAGAGTGCGCGTGATCGACGACGCCGAATGGATTGCACGGCAGGTCTCCGACCTCACAGCTTTCCACGAAGCCGCACGCCCCCAGCCATGGAGCGTGAGCGACGCTCCCGCGCCATTCCTGGCAGCTCAGATCAGGGGCATCGTCGGCATTGAGATGGAAATTGCCGAACTGCACGGAAAATGGAAGGTGAGCCAGAACCGCCCGGCTGCCGATCGCGCCGGTGTAATTGCCGGGCTCGAACAAGACCGCACAGACCGATCGTCGCATGAGATGGCGCGGCTGGTCCGCAGCTTTGTCCGACCGGAATGAATTACGGCTCCGGCGCCTGATTTTGCACGGTCCTTGTTAATCCGGCCACGGCAGTGTTAAACGCGGCAGCCGCTGCCGTCAGGCTGCCGAACCTGATCCACTCCGGAACCGAGAATATGCCCGCCTTCAAATCCGACTTCCTGCGCATCATGAGCGAGCGGGGCTTCATCCACCAGATTTCGGACGAAGTCGCACTCGATGAGCTTTTTAGCAAGGAAACGGTGACGGCCTATATAGGCTTCGATGCGACAGCCAGAAGCCTGCATGCCGGTTCGCTGATCCAGATCATGATGCTGCACTGGCTGCAGAAAACCGGCCATCGGCCGATTGCGCTGATGGGCGGCGGCACTTCCATGATCGGTGACCCATCCTTCAAGGATGAGGCGCGCAAACTCCTGACGCCCGCCGACATCGAGGCCAATCTTGCCGGCATCCGCAAGAACTTCACGCCTTACCTGACCTTCGGAGATGGCCCCGGAGAGGCCTTGATGGTCAACAATGCCGATTGGCTCCTGTCCATCAACTACGTCAATTTCCTGCGCGATGTGGGCCGGCACTTTTCCGTCAACCGGATGCTGTCTTTTGATTCGGTGAAGCTCAGGCTGGACCGGGAGCAGTCCCTCTCCTTCCTCGAGTTCAACTACATGATCCTGCAGGCCTACGACTTCGTGGAATTGAACCGGCGCTATGGCTGCCGGTTGCAGATGGGCGGGTCCGACCAATGGGGCAACATTGTCAACGGCATCGACCTTGGCCATCGCATGGGTACGCCGCAGCTCTTCGCGCTGACGACGCCACTGCTTACCACCGCCTCCGGCGCCAAGATGGGCAAGACCGCATCGGGCGCGGTGTGGCTCGATCCGGAAATGATGTCGCCCTACGATTTCTGGCAATATTGGCGCAATACCGAGGACGCGGACGTCGGCCGCTTCCTGAAGCTCTACACCACCCTGCCGCTGGATGAGGTAGCGCGGCTGGCAGCACTGGGCGGGGCAGAGATAAACGAGGCCAAGAAGATCCTGGCCACCGAGATCACGGCCATGCTTCACGGCCGATCGGCAGCCGAGCAGGCAGCCGAGACGGCGCGCAAGACCTTTGAGGAAGGCGTTACCGCCGAGGACCTGCCCTCCATTGAGTTGCCGCGTGCAGAACTTGAAGCCGGCGTGGGCATCCTTGCGCTCTTCGTGAAGGCTGGTCTTGCCGCCTCCAACGGCGAGGCGCGCCGGCATGTCCAGGGCGGTGCCGTTCGGCTCAACGACCAGCAGGTTCTGGACGACCGGCGCATCGTCACCCTCCAGGATCTCACGCCGGAAGATGCCTTGAAACTGTCCCTGGGCAAGAAGAAGCACATCCTTGTCAGGCCGACCTAGCCACGAACGGCATTCTGCGAAAGGTTTCTGAGCGCTCCCTAGGCCGGCACTTCTTGCCGTGCTGCTTGCCGTGCAGCGCAGTCCTGTCCGTGCCGATAAGCGCCTGCGACCGAAGCCGGACGCCAGCGGATGAACCGTTGACGCGCAAAGCTGTCAGGTCGCGGCCGGGGTCGAGGACGAACCTTCTTCCTTCTCGCGCTCCAGCCGGTCGTTTTCCCGGCTCCTTTCGACCATTCGGGCCGCCCAGATCGAAACTTCGTAGAGCAGAATGGTCGGCACCGCCAAACCTATCTGGCTCAGCGGATCGGGCGGAGTAAGCACGGCGGCAACGACGAAGGCGATCACGATCGCCCATTTTCTCTTATCGACCAGAGCCTGGGAGGACAGAAGACCAACACGCGCCATGAGTGTGGTCACTACCGGCAACTGGAAGACCAGACCGAAGGAGAAAATCAGCGTCATGATGAGGCCGAGATACTCCGAGACTTTCGGCAACAGTGATATCTGAACGTCCTCGCCTGAGCCCACCTGCTGCATGGAGAGAAAGAACCACATCACCATGGGGGTGAAGAAGAAGTAGACCAGGCAGGCGCCCAAAAGAAACAGTATTGGCGAGGCGACGAGGAAAGGCAGGAAGGCTGCTCGCTCGTTGCGGTAGAGGCCCGGCGCTATGAACTTGTAAATCTGCGTTGCGATCAGCGGAAAGGCAACGACCATGCCTCCGAACGCCGCAAGCTTGACCTGGGTAAAGAAGAACTCCTGCGGTGCAGTGTAGATCAGTTCCACCTTGGACGAATCCAGCCCGGCCCATTGGGTGGCCCATTTGAACGGGATCACCAGCAGGTTGAACAGGTTCTTGGCAAAGAAGAAGCATACAAGGAAGGCGATGAAGAAACCGCCGATCGACCACATGAGGCGGCGGCGCAGCTCAATGAGATGCTCGATCAGCGGAGCAGACGATTTCTCGACTTCCTCGCGGTCGCGCTCGGATAGGCTCACTTCGTCCTCGCCGTTTTCTTCGCCGCAGTCGGCTTGGTGACTGACGCCTTCTTGCCGGAAGCAGCCCCCTTGGAGGAGATGGCGGACTGGGCCCCCGGCCTTGCCGTACCCTTGGCAGCCGCAGTACCGGCCTTGGCAACCGGTGCAGCCGGCTTGACTGCCCTCTTCTTCGCGCCCGCCGAAGACGGGCCTTTCGGTGCAGCCTTTTTGTCGGAACTCGGCGGTCTGGAAGGACTAGCGCCCGCCGACGCAGTCACCGACGCGTCGGTCATGGCGGGGAAAGCCGGTGACGGCGGCGCAGTTTCAGGACCAGAGGGGCCGTGAGGCTCTGCCGCACCGTTCTTGGCCGCTTGCGCAGGGGCAGCAGGCGCTGCGCTTGAATCAGACACCGCCGCACTCGACGTTTTCGGCTTCATGGCTTGATCGACACCGGCGCGAAGGTCTGATGCGGCCTTCTCGAAGGGATTGAGCTGCTTTTTCACTTCCGTCATCGGATTGAGGCTGCGCAGCGACTCGACCGACTTCTTGACATCCTCAAGTTCGGCCTCCTTGAGCGCCTCGTCGAACTGGCGTCGGAAGTCGTTGGCCATGCTGCGCATCTTGGCCGTCATGCGCCCAAAGCTGCGCAGCATGTTAGGCAAATCCTTGGGGCCGACGACCACGATCATAATGATCGCGATCACCAGCATCTCGGTCCAGCCGACTTCCAACATGGCCGTCTATCCTGAAGCAACCGCGAGGCGGTTCAGCTCTTGCTGGTCTTCTCGCGAGATGCTTCGACCGTCTCGTCCGGGCGATGCTCGACGGTGCGCTTGGCTTCGGCGACGTCTTCCTCGTCGTCGGCGATGCCCTTCTTGAAGCTCTTGATGCCCTTGGCCATGTCGCCCATCAGCTCCGGAATCTTGCCCCGGCCGAACACCAGCAACACGATGACCAGCACGATCAGCCAGTGCCAGATCGAAAATGAACCCATTACAATTCTCTCCCGCGCGGTTTCCCAACCGTTGATCTATGCGCTTTCGTGTCCCGTTTCAAACAGAACCACGACAGTCTCCCGGCCCATATGCCGTATATCCCATACGCCCCGCAACGGCAAAAAGGCATTGCCGGTCAATCTTCGGTGACACGAGGGGTAAGCAGCCCGAGTTCCTCGAGATCTATATCGGTCAGCGGGTCCTCGTCCTCGGTCAATTCGTCCAAATCGGCAGGAGGCTGCGGAATGGTGAAATTCGAGGGCATTCGCGTCGAGAGAAGGCCCGCGCCCTTCAGTTCCTCAAGGCCGGGCAAATCCCGAATCTCCTCCAGGGAGAAATGATCGAGGAATTTTTCCGTAGTGCCGTAAGTTACCGGGCGCCCTGGGCTTTTGCGCCTGCCCCGCATCTTCACCCACTCCGTTTCAAGCAGAGTGTCCAGCGTACCCTTGGACGTCTCGACCCCTCGAATGTCCTCGATCTCCGCGCGCGTGACCGGCTGATGATAGGCAATGATCGCAAGCACCTCCAGCGCAGCGCGCGAAAGCTTCTTCTGCTGCACCGCGTCCCGGCTCATGAGGAAAGCCAGGTCGCCGGCAGTGCGGAACGCCCAGGCATCGCCAACGCGCACGAGGTTGACGCCGCGCCGCGAATAGACCTGCTCCAGTTCAGACATGGTTGCCCGAATATCCACACCTTCGGGCAGTCGCTGCGCAAGCTGCTTTTCGGAAACCGGTTCGGCGCTTGCAAAAACGATGGCCTCAGCCATGCGCATTGCCTCCGCCAGATGCGGCCTTTCGGTCGGACTGAATGACCGGGATTCCCTTTCATCGTCGCCGACGGCAAAGGGAACGACGGTCGCGCCCATGCTCTCACTCATGATGCCACCTCGGCTGGCTTGGTTTTTTGCCGGCCGCGCAGGTAGATCGGTGCGAAAACCTCCTCCTGGCGCAATTCCAGCGAACCCTCGCGCACCAACTCCAGCGTAGCCGCAAATGAGGATGCCAACGCCGTACGCTTTTCCTCCGGCGACGCCAGATACTCGACCAGGAAGGCGTCAAGCGCCGTCCAATCGGAAATCGACCCCACGAGCCGCGTTAGCAGCGAACGCGCATCCTTCAGCGACCATACGCCGCGCTTGGCAATGGTGACGTTGGAAATGGCCTGGCGCTGCCGCTGCTGGGCGTAGGCCGACAGGAGATCGTAGAGCGAGGCCGAATATTCGTTGCGCTTCTCCACGATCACCAGTTCCGGCATGCCGCGCGCGAAAACATCGCGCCCAAGCCGGTTACGGTTCACCAGACGGGCAGCAGCATCGCGCATCGCTTCCAGCCGGCGCAGCCTGAACTGCAGCACGGCCGCCATTTCCTCGCCGCTTTCGCCCTCCTCGCCCTTCTGTTTGGGAATAAGCAGTTTCGATTTGAGGAAGGCGAGCCAGGCTGCCATCACGAGATAGTCTGCTGCCAGTTCCAGCCGCATCGCCCTCACCCGTGCGATGAAGGCGAGGTACTGCTCTGCCAGCGCGACGATCGAAATTCGGGCGAGATCGACCTTCTGGTTACGGGCGAGATGAAGCAGCAAGTCGAGAGGCCCTTCAAAACCTCCCACATCCACGACCAGTTCCGGCTCGCCGGTGGCGCGATCGTCGTCGTTGCCGGCCCACAGCCGGTCCATGGGCACGGCGCGGTCGCCCTGGGAGGCCTTGGCCTGCCCCGCTTCCGTCCTGTGGTTGTCCGCCGGTTCGGCCACCTTGTTCCTCTGCCCTGTCTGCCTCAGGCAACTGCCTCGAAATATTCCGCGAATTCGGCACGAAGGTCTGCCTCACGGCCTTCATCAGGCTCCGGGATCGCGGCCAATGCACGTTCGGCACGCGCCCTGGAGGCGCCTTCCAGCGGCTTTGTCCGCGAGACGATGCCCCTCATCTCGTCCATTTCGCCGTTGCAGTGAAGGACGATATCGACGCCCGCTGCAAGGATGGACGCGGCCTTTGTCGGGAAATCCCCAGAAAGCGCCTTCATGGAGGTATCGTCGCTGATCAGCAGGCCGTCAAAGCCGATCAGGCCGCGAATCACCTCTTCCACCACCTTGCCCGACGTGGTGGCCGGATTATCCGGATCCACCGCCTGATAAACCACATGAGCGGTCATGGCAGCCGGCAGATCGCGTAGTACCTCGAAAGGCGCGAAATCGTGCCGGCGCAGCTCGTCCAGGGAGGCCGTCACGATCGGAAGCTCGAAATGCGTGTCTGCAGCGGCGCGGCCGTGCCCCGGCATATGCTTCATGACCGGCAGGACGCCACCTGCCATCAGGCCGTCTGCAGCCGCGCGCCCGAGGGTCGAAACGATCTCCGGTTCCTTGCCATAGGCGCGTTGGCCGATGACGGCGCTGGCCCCCTCCACCGGCACGTCCAGCACCGGCAGGCAATCGGCATTGATGCCGTAGCGCAGCAGGTCGAACGCGTGCAGGCGCGAAAGCAGCCAGGTGGCGCGCAACCCAGCCTCCGCGTCCTTGCAGTACAAAGCGCCAAGCGCTGCGGCAGCCGGATAGTTTGGCGCCAGTGGCGGACGCAGGCGCTGCACCCGCCCGCCCTCCTGATCTATGAAGACCGGGGCATGCCAGCCGACGCAATCGCGCAGATGCGCCACGAGATCGCGGACCTGCTCGGCTTCGGCAATATTGCGGGCGAAGAGGATGAACCCCCATGGCATCTCGTTTCGATAGAAGGAGATTTCCTCGCGGGTGAGCGATTTGCCGGCGCAGCCAAGGATGAGGGTCTGTGATTCGTTCATGGCTGGAGTCTAGAAGTTTAAAGGCTTCAAGGGAATCGCCAGACGGGCGAATAGCCCAGCCATCCATTCAGGGACCGCCTAAGCAGGCGAGCCGCAAAGATCAAACGGCGCGGGAGACGCGCCGTTTTGAAGAATCATCATGGACAGTCTACTTGGAGACGAAGCAGTTACCGCCCGCCGCCTTGTAGGTCTCGCATAGCCTGACCGCCTCATTGCGCGACTGTGCCGGAATCCGAACCCGATAGAAGGTACCTTTCCCGGCAATCTCGGCCTTGACGATATTGACGCTACGGCCCTCCAGAACACCGGCGTAGCGGCGCGCCAGATCCTGGTATGTGGCCCGAGCGCTTTCTTCGGTCGGTTGCGACGCGATCTGCATCGACCAGGCACCGGCTGCAGCCGCGGAATTCGTATCAAGTGCCGCGACCTGATCGGGCTTCACCTCGCCAACGACATCCACCGGCTGATCGGAGGGTCGCTGCGGCGCGATCGGCGCCGTGTTCGGCGTGGCGATGGTTTGCGGTTCCGCACCGACCGTTTCGGCCGGAGCTGAACTGGTTTCCGGCTGCGAAACGGCCCCGGTCTGATCTGCGGCCATAACCTGCTGCGGCGCAGGATCGACGGGCTCGGCGGCAGCGACCTGAGGCGCGGCCTCTTCGCGCGGAACCAGCGTGCCGTCCGGTTTCACCACCATCGTGCGAACCTTGCGCGGGGTTACGAGCGGTCCCTGCGAGGCAACACTGTCATCCTGAACGGTCGGCTCGATGCGATCCTCGGATTTTGCCACGCGAGATTCGCCTTCAGCCCGTTGTCCTTCCACCGCCTCGCCCGCTTGATTGACCGGATCAGCGGGTCCATCACCGACTGCGCGAGGCGCCATGGCAGTCACGTCCACCGGCTCTTCATCGCTGGTGACGAGTTCCTGCTGCTTCGGCGCAACAGTCGGCTGCGTGCCCTTGGCCACGGCCTCGTAGACCTTGTTATCCTGGTTGGGGATGACGATTCCGCCGGGATTCTCCGGCTTGACCTTGATCGGCGTGTCGTCGGCCTTGACCAGTGCCGGCACCTCATCTGCGCCGCCGCCACCGAACGACATGGCCAGAGCGCCAAGGCCACCGGCAATTGCCACGGCACCGATAATGCCAGCGATCAACAGTCCCCGCCGCGGCTCCCGCGTTGTTTCCGCCTCGCCGGCCGCGAGCGCCGGGCTTTCTTCCGGGTCGTACTCCAATTCCTCTACAGCGAACGGATCTGCGCCTGACTGCAGCGTGCCGTTGGCAAGATTGTCGATGTAGAGACCTGAGGCGGATGGATCAAAATCAGGGTCTGGTGCCTGCTCGACGGGCGTGGGTCCAGTTTGTGCCGCCCCGGCACCGACACGATAGCCCGCGACCGCCGCGTCGTCGTTGTGAGACGCATGCACCTGAGCCGGCGATGCATTCATCTGGTCGAGCAGCTCGGCAAACTCGTCTTCCAGGTCGCCATGCAGCCGTTCCTCGCTACCTGACTCATCGAAAGGAACATCAGGAATGTCGAGATCATCAGCCAAGGCCACAACGCGCTCGGGCACTTCGACCGTTTCTATCTCCGGCACTTCTTCCTGTGCCTTCCCTCCAGCGTGCGCCGAGGGTGCAGATTCGGCCTCAGTCCAGGTCGCTTCCGCCAGGGTCGCGTGACTATCATCGACCTCGGCAAGCTTCTCATCCGCCTCGCCGAGTTCCATGGAGTGGAGATCGGCAAGCAAGGCCGCTTTCAGTTCGTCCTCATTTACATCCCGGGCAATGGACGGTTCCGGGCTCCTTTCGGCCGGACCGCTTTCCTTTCTGGCGACAGGCGTCGCCAGCGGCCATGCCGAGGCCGCCGCAACTGCCGGACGGGCCGTCATCTTCGCCAGCAGCGAATTGAGTTCATCTTCCAGCGTATCGGGAGCCGCGGCTCCCGCTTCGGCCTGAGACCGCTCCTGTCCATCCGCCCAGGCCTCTTCGCCCTGCGGCGCTTCCCCCGGACCGAACGTCGTTTCCATGACTGGGGCCGGCTCGGTTATCCCAATATCGCTAAAGGCATCGTGGAAAGCTGACTCTATGGCGTCGGCGCTATCAGCATGCGCTTCGTGCTCAGCAACGGGCGTATACTCCGCTGCAATCGCCGTTTCTTCGCCACCAGCTTCATCGAACACCGGTTCGGCCTGCTCAGACGACGTGAAATCCATGTCGATGGCGGCCATTGCATCGTCGAAATAGGCGTCGAAATCATGCACGTCCTCGATGGGATGCAGACTCTGCTGCTGGACTGGCTCCCAGCCGGCCTCGGTCGACTGCCATGCCGTCTCTGCGGAGGAAAGGTCGTCCCTTGCCGCATAATGGTCGCCCGGGGCATTATCCACCCCTTGCGCAGGGATGCCGGCAGCTTCCTCGGGAGTCGAAAAGCCGTCCTCAAGATCGGCGGCCACCGCCGTATCAAACTCGTATTCGGGGCCGTGCGAAATTCCGCCTGCGGTGCTGCCTAGCTCGCCTTCGGCCGCATATTCATCCCCCGCCTGCGTCGGCCCGAACCACGGATGCCGCGCAGAAGGCGCCGTTTCGGTGAAGTCCTCAGGGGGCAAGCTGGAGACCGGCGGTTCCGGACGAACTTCAGGCTCGAAGGCCAAGCTATCTGGGGCAGGTTCCTCGGAGTAAAGCGTATCGGCGTCATTCAGATCGGCAAAGGCATTGTCGAAACCCGCGCTGAGGTCGGCTTCGAAATCGAGAGCTTCGACGTCAGGGGAAGCGTAGGCTTCAGCGGGCGCGTGCTCTTCGCCGGGATGCCGCGCCGGCTGGCGCATATCGGTTGCGTGCGGATCGCTCGCTTCCGCTGCGTCAGACGCCGGCGGCGAAGCGGAAGCCGGCGTGTTGTACTCGGCAAATTCGCCAAGCAGTTCCTTTTCGAGATCGATGGCGAAATCGTCGTGCTGGGCGGTTTCGGGCGTCGGCTCCTGGGATTTGACTGGCTCCCGCGGATCAAAACCCATGATCCTGGTCAGTTCCGCGAAGGGATCGTCCTCTGCAATGTCGTGACGATCGGCGATCTTCAGCTGGTGTCTTTCTGCCATTATCGTTCCCGAACTCGTACTCGTCCGCACGCCAGCGACGTCGCGAAGGGTTGGCCTATACCAGCTCAATGTGGGCGAAAGGTGGCAGGTCCTTTAGCGAAACCTAACGCATCTCGGTCGGTGCCTCCGCGCCGATCAGCGTCAGGCCGGACGTCAGAACGTCCGAAACAGCCTGCACCAGACCCAGTCTGGCATAAGTCAATTGTCGGTCGTTAACCTTAACAAAACGTAAGTCGGGATTATCCGTGCCCCTGTTCCAGTGCGCATGGAACGCGCTAGCCAGGTCATGGAGATAAAACGCAAGGCGATGCGGCTCGTGCGCGAGTGCCGCCTGCTCGACGAGACGCGGATATTCGGCGAGCTTGCGGATCAGGCCGACCTCTCCCTCGTCGGTCAGCCCCGAAAGTGCCGCCCTCAGATCAGCGCGCTCGAACTTTTCGCCAGGAAATTGCTCAGCAGCTTGGCGGAACACGGAATGACAACGCGCCGAAGCGTATTGCACATAGAAGACAGGATTGTCCTTCGACTGCTCCGTAACCTTGGCAAAGTCGAAATCGAGAGGCGCGTCGCTCTTGCGGTAGAGCATCATGAAGCGGACCGGGTCCCGCCCCACTTCCTCCACCACTTCACGCAGCGTGATGAAATCCCCGGCACGTTTCGACATACGCACTGGCTCGCCGTTCCGGAACAGTTTCACCAGCTGGCACAGAAGCACGGTCAGTCTGACGCGGCCATCCGTCACGGCCTTGGCCAGTGCCTCCAGCCGCTTGACGTATCCGCCATGGTCGGCGCCCAGCACATAGATCAGTTCGTCGAACCCTCGGCTCACCTTGTCCTTCAGATAGGCGACGTCGGCGGCGAAATAGGTGTAGGAACCGTCCGATTTCACCAGGGGCCGGTCCATGTCGTCGCCAACCGCGGTGGAGCGGAACAGCGTCTGCTCCCGATCCTCCCAGTCGTCGGGCTTCTCGCCCTTGGGCGGCGGCAGCTTGCCCTTGTAGATGTGCCCCTTGAGCGTCAGGTCGGCGATGGCCGAACGGATCGCGCGGGCATTGTCGGCATGAAGGGTGCGTTCGGAGAAGAAGACGTCATGATGGACATTGAGGAGCGCAAGGTCCTCCTTGATCATTGCCATCATCGCGTCGACAGTGCGGTCCTTGACGATGGCCAGCGCCTCGACTTCATCCATTTCCAGAAGCGACCGGCCAAACTCTGAAGCCAGCGCCTGGCCAACAGGCACAAGATAGTCACCGGGGTAGAGGCCAGACGGAATTTCGCCGATCTCCTCTCCCAGCGCCTCACGATAGCGCAGGAAGGCCGAGCGACCCAAAACGTCGATCTGCGCGCCTGCATCGTTGATGACATATTCCTTGGTAACCTTGTAGCCGGCAAAGGCAAGCAGGTTGGCCAGGGTGTCGCCCACGACCGCACCGCGGCAATGGCCGACATGCATGGGCCCGGTTGGGTTGGCGGAAACATATTCAACGTTGACCTTGCGGCCGCCGCCGATCTCCGAACGGCCGTAACCTGTTCCAGCCGCAAGCAGGGCAGAAAGATGCGCCTGCCAGAATGCATCCGTCAGCCGCAGGTTGACGAAACCGGGACCGGCGACGTCTGCCGAGGCGATATCGGGATCACCCTTCAATGCGTCCGCGATCCTTTCGGCCAGCACCCGCGGATTCTGGCCTGCAGGCTTGGCCAGCACCATCGCCGCATTGGTGGCGAGATCTCCGTGGCTGGCATCTCGCGGCGGCTCCACCGCGATGCGGGACAGGTCGACGGCACCCCCCTCCTTATCCTTCAGGTCAAGGCTTTCGACGGCTTTGCTGATCCGCGACGTGAAGTCGGCAAAAATGTTCATTCTCAGTTCTCTGGCTGCAATGCTCACGGCAACTGACGGCCTACCCAACAACCGGCGAAGCAATGCGAAAGGCGGGTCCCTTCTGGCCGGGCGTGCCATAGGGAGCCGGAAGCCTTCGCCTGCTGCGCTCGGCGATGGCCGCCGACAAGGCCTGCCGAAATCCCTGCAGCGCTAACTCAAATCCGGCGTCCGGTCAAACAGGCGTCTATGCTCCTTGAGCGCGTAGGTATCGGTCATGCCTGCGAGGAAGTCGGCAACGGAGCGGGCCTTGATTCTCTCGTCCGCGTGGTCGAGCCCCTCGCGCCACCCCTCAGGCATGGTACGCGGATCGGCGTAATAGGCATCGAACAGGTCCTTCACGACTCGTTCGGCATCGGCACGAATGCGCATCACTTCCGGATGACGGTAGAGATGGCCGTACAGAAAGGTTTTCAGTTCCTTCTCGCTGGCGGCCATCTCGGCTGAAAAGGCGACGATGGTCTCGCCCGCATGCCGCACGTCGTCGGGGCTTTGCGGGCGCAGTCGCTGAAGCCGGTCCTGCGAGGCGCAAATCACATCCTCCACCATGAGCGTGATCTGGCGCCGCATCAGTTCGTGCCCGGTGCGCATCCCATCCAAAGCAGGATAGCGCCGCTTCACCTCTCGCAAAATGCTGCCTGACAGGGAAACCTCGTCCAGCATGTCGAGCGTCAGCAAACCGGAGCGCAGCCCGTCATCTATGTCGTGCGTATCATAGGCGATGTCATCGGCGATCGCCGCGCATTGCGCCTCGATGCTGGCGAAGGAGGACAGTTCAAGGTCTTGCAGTTCATTGTAGTCCCGGATTGACCTGGGCAGCGGCCCGGACAGGCCCTGGCCATTTGCATCCGTCAACGGCCCATTGTGCTTGACCAGCCCTTCCAGCGTTTCCCATGTCAGGTTGAGGCCGTCGAACTCGGCATAGCGGCTTTCCAGGCGTGTCACCACGCGCAGCGATTGCGCGTTGTGGTCGAAGCCGCCCCACGCGGCCATCTTCTCGTTCAGCGCGTCCTCACCCGTGTGCCCGAACGGCGTATGGCCGAAATCATGCACCAGCGCGATTGCTTCTGCGAGGTCCTCGTCAGCCCTCAGTGCACGCGCCAGCGCCCGAGCGATCTGAGCGACCTCGATCGTGTGGGTGAGTCGCGTGCGGTAATGGTCGGCCTCATGCGCGATGAACACCTGCGTCTTGTGCTTCAGGCGGCGAAAGGCGGTTGAATGGATTATGCGGTCGCGATCGCGCTGGAACGGCGTGCGGGTCGGGCTTTCCGGCTCCTTCCACAACCGGCCGCGGGATCGCGCCGGATCGCAGGCATAGGGTGCTCGAGGCCGATAGCCGAAGCCGATCTCGCCAAGCCTCGCCGCTGCCAGACCTTCTCCGATCATGAACCACCGATTCCCGGGCCGTTGACTTGGCCGCCGTCGCTTCATACCTATCATGGTGTGCGCAAAGCAAGGTGAACGCCATGGGTGCCGACGCCAAGACCGATATGAAAGTTGAAGTGACCGAAGCTGCGGCTAAGCGGATCGCCAAGATTCTCTCGACCGAGCCGGGCAAGAAGGCGTTGCGCGTGGCCGTTGAGGGCGGGGGTTGTTCGGGCTTCTCCTATAAGTTCGACCTGGTGGAAGGCCCCGCCGAAGGAGACGTGGCCATCGAAAAGGATGGCGCCACCGTGCTCATCGACGATCTCTCGCTTGTCTATATGGGCGGCTCGGTGATCGACTTCGTGGATGATTTGATGGGCCAGTCCTTCCAGGTCAGGAATCCGAATGCAGTCGCCTCCTGCGGCTGCGGCACCAGCTTCTCGATCTGAAAAGCCCTACCGGACCACCGTCAGCCGTTCTGCGGCGCGCGTTATGGCCGTGTAGAGCCAGCGCTGGCGCGTTTCCTTGAAGGCATAGCTCTCGTCGAACAGCACGACGTCGTTCCACTGGGAGCCCTGCGCCTTGTGGACCGTAAGGGCGTAGCCGTAATCGAAATCATCAAAGCGCTTCTTCTGCTGCCATGAGATCTCCTCGTCCGGATTCTCAAAGGCGGCCTTCAGCACTTTGATCTTGGCGACACCGCGGTCCGGATCGTCCTCTTCCGGGGCGACAAGCAGGTTGATGCCAGGCTTCACGGTCTCCCGGGACGAGGTCATCACCTTCCACAACGAGCCGTTGAGCAGCCCCTTGCTGGGGTCGTTGCGCAGGCACACCAGCTTGTCGCCGGCCTGCGGATAGGAAGCCGTGAACCCCTTGAGTTCACGCAGGCGCTGGTTATAGCGGCGGCGTGTGCGATTGGTGCCAACCAGCACCTGGTCGGCCTTCAAAACCAGTTCCTGCGTCACCTCCTCCCGGCCGATCACCCTTGCAGCACCGTAATCCCCGTGCGCGAATTCGCGCCCCTCGCGTACGTCGAGCGCGAGGCGGATGATCGGATTGTCGCGTGCCTGTCGATGGATTTCGGTCAACAGATAGTCCGGCTCGTGGTCGGTGAAAAAACCGCCGCCGGAAATCGGGGGCAACTGCGCAGGGTCGCCCAGCACCAGGATTGGCGTGCCGAAGCTCATCAGGTCGCGGCCGAGCTGCTCGTCCACCATGGAGCATTCGTCGATGACGACAAGCCGCGCCCGCGCAATGGGGCTTTGCCGATTCAGCGAGAAAGTGGGGCTGACCGAGGTCTTGCCCGTCGCCTCGTCCTCGACCTCTTCTTCGCCGCGCGGCCGGTAAATCAGCGAGTGGATGGTTCGGGCGTTGACTGCGCCTTTCGAGCGCAGGACCTGCGCCGCCTTGCCCGTGAATGCCGCGAACTGGACCTGACCATCCACATGCTCGGCAAAGTACCGGGCCAGCGTGGTCTTGCCCGTACCGGCATAGCCGAACAGGCGGAAGACCTGCGGCCGGCCTGCCTTCAGCCAGCGGTCGACGGCCTTGAGCGCCGCATCCTGTTGGGGAGAAAATTCCATGGAGGCGACAGACAGGATTCGTTGGTCAAAGACAAGGCCGCGCGGCCTGCGGAAACCGGAACATAAAGAGAACAATACAGAGGCATCCGAAACTGTCAATGGCAACAGCGGGCGGTCAGTGTACCGGGCCGCCAGCCTTCCGCGACAATTCGGAGGCGGTCAGGAGTTTCCCTGCATGGATTCCTTTGCCGGGTTGCCCTCCGGATCGTTCTCCAGAAGGATCGGCTGCCCATGCGGCGTTGCGCGTGCCGCCCGTTGCCAGGCCGCGGCAAGCGCCTCGACAGCCTCCGGCATGGCAACGCCCTTTACAGCCAGCAGCTTCTCCAGCGCCGCAAGCCAGTGCTCGTAATAGTCTCCACCGTCCGGTGCTGCCTCAGGGCGCTTGACCTCGAGGGAAAGCGCGTTCGCCCACTCGCTCCAGGAGAACAGACCCTTGTCGTGAAGCGCGACGGTCAGCGCAAAGGCCTGCGCCTGCCACGGCTCGGCGAATGCCGGTTCGTCCAAGCCGGGCGGCAACCCAGCCTGGGCGGCTCGCTCCTTTACACTTTCGCCGTCACGCCCGCTCAAGGTAGCTCTCCCAGGCGTCGACGGAGACGGTAAGCGTAGGGTCCGCCCCCTCCCCCCAGATTTCCGCGGCATCGAATACCACCGTGTAGACCCATTGCGGGTTCTCGCCGAGATGATGGGCGTTGGTATCCGGAAAGACGAAGCTGCCCTGCACCGTTTCGACACGGCCAAGCCGCCCGCGAACATAGCGCGGCAGGCGTGTATGGCCGACCGGGTGAAAATTCTTCGTTTTCACAAGATCGCCAGCCTTGAAAAGCGGGCCGCTCGAAACGGGGCGGTCACAGGGGCCGCCCTTTGCCAGCACAGCCGGCACCTCGGCCGCTCGCAACACTCTTTTCGGCGTTACGGAAGAGTCCACCGCCTTGCCCGCCGCGAGATCGGCATCGCTGATAAAGCCATGCCGCTTCAGCAGCACCTCCAGCGCCCGGATCCAAATCTCGTAGTAGCTGGCGGAGTAATAAATCGCCGGATGAAGCGATTCCCTCGCATGCCGGCTCTCATCTATGTTCCAGGCACCGAGCGCGCCGGCACATAGCGTCACGCCCAACGCGCGTTTTTCCCATTCCGCATGAAAATACGGTTCATTCGGCTCGGGCGCGATCGGCCCGAACCCCATTTGCCCGCCAAGATCCTGCGGTCCGTTCATGCAGGTTCCCTCGCGAGGCCCGTGCCAATCATGGAATCGCGCGTCACGAGATCCGCCAGCGCTTCCTCCGACAGGCCTTCGCTACCGAGCGGCCGCATAGGTACGACGAGGTAACGCAGTTCGGCCGTGGAATCCCAGACGCGGATTTTCGTCTCGGCCGGTAGTGTCAGCCCGAATTCCTCCAGCACGCCGCGCGGGTCGATCACGGCTCGACTCCGATATGGCGGCGCCTTGTACCAGACCGGCGGCAGTCCGAGCACGGACCACGGGTAGCAGGAGCACAGCGTGCAGACGACCAGATTGTGGGTATCGGGCGTGTTGAACACGGCCCGCATGTGCTCACCCTGCCGGCCCGTGAAGCCCAACGAGGCAATTGCTGCCGTCGCGTCACGCCTCAGCCAGTCGGCGAAGGAAGGATCGCTCCATGCCTTGGCCACCACCTTCGCACCGTTGCGCGGGCCAACCTTCGTCTCATATGTGTCGACGATGACATCGATTGCCGCAGGGTCGATCAGGCCCTTTTGCGTCAGTATAGTTTCGAGGGCGCGTACCCGCGCCGCCATGGAATCGAGTTCGTTGTCGTGGTCATGATCGCTTGACATGGGCCAACGGTAGAGGGGAGGCCCTGCTTGTTCAAGCGCCAGCCATTAGCGCAGCATCGGCCAAAGGGTTGCCACGAGCAGGGCACCCATGGCCATGTTGAACCATTTGAGCCGCACGGGGTTCGAGAGAAAACCGCGCAGTGCCGTCCCAAAGCCGGCCCATAGGGAAACGCATGGCAGGTTCACTACGCCGAAAACGATGGCAATGGCCAATACGGACAGAAAAGGCTGTTGCGTGTCGGCATAGACTGCCATCGCGGTTACAGCCATTACCCACGCCTTTGGATTGACCCACTGAAAGGCGGCAGCATCCAGGAAGGAAAGCGGCCGCGAACTTTCCCCCGACTTGGTTGCGATGGACCTCGTGGCCGCAATTCGCCAGGCGAGATAGAGAAGATAGGCCCCGCCGGCAACCTTCAGTGCTGTGTGAAGCGCAGGAAAAGCAGTCAGGATGGCCCCCAGGCCGAACCCTACGGCAAGAAGCAGCACGACGAACCCGATACCGATACCGAGCATATGCGGAATGGAGCGGGAAAAGCCGAAATTCACGCCGGACGCCAGCAGCATCAGATTGTTCGGACCAGGCGTGATAGAGGTCACGAACGCATAGCCCATCAGCGCAAGGAAGACGTCAAGGGACATGGCCACATCAATTAGGTCAGCTATATTGACCTATAACATGGCGGGACCGCATTTGTATTGCCATCCGAATACCGAAGCTTGGGCCAGGGCATGGCGGCGGCCGCTTTTTGACAGGTCGTTCCGGAAGGACGCTGCTTTTGCTGGTTACTGTTTGGCCAGGGGAATGACTGCCATGCCGAATATCGGCTGGCGCTCGGCCTACATGCCGTCGGGCCCCCGGTTCATGGCGGCCACACCAGTGCGGCAGATCTCGACCAGGCCCAGCGGCTTCATGATGGCAATGAACTGCTCGATCTTTGAAACCCGCCCGGTGATCTCGAAGATGAAATGCTCAGTGTTGGCGTCTATGACATTGGCACGAAACGCATTCGCAAGCCGCAGCGCCTCGACCCGCATGTCGCCCTTGCCAGCCACCTTGACGAGCGCCAGTTCCCGCTCGAGCGGGCGCTCGTGCCCGAGCTCGCGCGAAATGACGGTGAGGTCGACGACGCGATGGACCGGCACGATCCGCTCCAGCTGGTGCTTGATCTGCTCCAGTACGTGAGGCGTGCCGCTGGTAACGATTGTTATGCGGGACAAATGCCTTTCGTGCTCGGTTTCTGAAACGGTAAGGCTCTCGATATTGTAGCCACGGCCTGAAAACAGGCCGATGACGCGCGCCAGAACGCCCGGCTCGTTATCGACCAGGACCGAAAGCGTATGCTTCTCCGGCGTCTGCGTTTCCTTGGCGATGAAATAGGCGGAGCCGGTAGCCTGCTGATGGGCGTTCATGGGTTCTTTCTCGATTGGCAATTTAATCAAGTTTCATTGTTTCGGAGCGGCGTTCAACCGGCATTCAGGCGAAGCGCAGCGCTAACGATCCCTTACACCAGTTCCCTGCCCCTGGCGTCGATGGCGTTGGCAACCGCTTCATCCGTTGCCTCCTCCGGCAGGAGCATCTCGTTATGCGCCTTCCCCGACGGGATCATCGGGAAACAGTTGGCAAGCGTTGCAACCCGGCAGTCGAACAAAACCGGCTTTTTGACGTCGAGCATTTCCTTGATCGCGTCATCCAGCTCGTCGGGCTTGTCGCAGCGTATGCCATGCGCCCCATAGGCTTCCGCCAGCTTGACGAAATCCGGCATGGCCTCGGTGTAGGAATGCGAGAGCCGGTTGCCGTGCAGCAATTGCTGCCACTGCCGCACCATCCCCATATACTGATTGTTGAGGATGAAGATCTTGATGGGCGCCTGGTACTGCACCGCAGTGCTCATTTCCTGGATCGTCATCTGCACTGAGGCATCCCCGGCGATGTCGATGACCAACGCATCCGGATGGGCGATCTGCACGCCTAGCGCGGCCGGCAGGCCGTAGCCCATAGTGCCAAGGCCCCCGGACGTCATCCAGCGATTTGGCCGTTCGAAACCGAAGAACTGTGCGGCCCACATCTGGTGCTGGCCAACCTCGGTCGTGATGTAGGTGTCGCGGTCCTTGGTCAGTTCATAGAGCCGCTGGATCGCATATTGGGGCATGATGACTTCGGGATTGGGCTTGTAGGCAAAGCAGTCGCGCGCACGCCATTTGGCGATCTGCTCCCACCACGGGTGCAGCCCCTTCTTGTCGGGCTTGGCGGTAGCCCGCCACAGCCGCACCATGTCCTCCAGCACCCGGCCGCAGTCGCCGATGATGCCGATGTCCACGCGCACGTTCTTGTTGATCGAGGAAGGATCGACATCGATATGGATCTTCTTCGAGTTTGGAGAGAATGCGTCGAGCCGCCCCGTGATGCGGTCGTCGAAACGCGCGCCGATGCACACCATCACGTCGCAGTCGTGCATGGCCATGTTGGCTTCGTAGGAGCCATGCATGCCCAGCATGCCAAGCCAGTTCTTGCCGCTCGCCGGATAGGCGCCCAGACCCATCAGGGTCGAGGTGACGGGAAACCCGGTCAGCTCCGCCAGCTCTCGCAGCAGATGACACGCCTCGGGGCCGGAATTGATGACGCCGCCGCCGGTATAGAGGACAGGCCTCTTGGCGCTTGCCATCAGAGCCACGGCTTCCTTGATTTGCGCTATGTCGCCCTGCAGCTTCGGCTGGTAGCTGGTGCGAGGCGCAGTCTGCGGCTCCACATAGGTGCCCTTGGCGAATTGCACGTCCTTGGGAATGTCGACCACCACGGGACCGGGTCGTCCCGTCGTCGCGACGTGGAATGCTTCATGGATCGTGGCGGCAAGGTCATTGACGTCCTTCACCAGCCAGTTGTGCTTGGTGCAGGGCCGCGTGATGCCCACCGTGTCGCATTCCTGGAAGGCATCCGAACCGATCAGCGTGGTAGGAACCTGACCGGTAAGACAGACCAGCGGGATGGAATCCATGAGTGCATCCTGCAGCGCCGTCACAGCATTGGTTGCACCGGGACCCGACGTGACGAGCATCACGCCCGCCTTGCCGGTGGAACGGGCATATCCTTCCGCTGCATGGCCCGCACCCTGCTCGTGGCGCACCAATATGTGCTCGATCGTATCCTGTTGAAAAATCTCGTCGTAGATCGGAAGGACAGCGCCGCCCGGATAGCCGAAAATGTGCTTCACGCCGTTGTCCACCAGCGCCTGCACCACTATCTCGGCGCCTGTCATTTCGCGCCGTTCGCCCTGTCCGTTGCTCATCGGTCCGTTCCGCCTTCTGTTCGCTTTTCCGGTCTTGCTGTCGTCTAGTCCTGTCTCGGGCAATAAAAAAGGCCCCCGAGGGAGCCTGCTGTCGCGCATGGGAGGATTTGCCCGGCGGTTACACCGCCTTGCCCATGCGCCTTCCTACTACGAGAATGAGTTCCGATTTCATGGGCGCGAAGAATAAGGGGCAATCCGGCCGCGCGTCAATGCCCGATTTGCCTTCGCCGTTCATCACGCCACTTTCGATAAAATCCCGCCTGATTGCTTAAGGACAGCTACACCAAGCCCTCACACCCGCGCTTAACCCGGGGATGGTACTGTGCGCCTCCAAAGTTGCGGGGGCACAGTCGATCCATGTTTGTCGAACGTGAGGCTTCAGGCGGGGAAGCGATCTCCCAGGAGCGACGCGATCCCGCACAGAACGAAACGCGCATCCTGGGCCATGTCGTCCACTGCGATGGCTCGCGCGCCGTCATAAGCGCCTATGCAGATGATCTGGAAGGAACGGTCACGGCCCAGTGGAAGGTCGGCCGAATGATCTCTATCAATCTCGGTTCGACCCGCACGGTCGGCCTTGTCTACGCAATAGGCAAGACTGACCTTGCCTGGAACGCCGAGGGCCAGAATCCGATCGAGGTGAGCGTCGAACTGGTCGGTGAGGTTCGCGACCCGGCCGAGCCCGGCAGAAAGCCGGTATTCGACCGGGGTATCACCAACTATCCACATATCGGCGCGGTTGCACACCGGATCCGGGCCAGTGACCTGGAAGCCGTTTACGATCTCGGCGGCCGCCGCAGCATCACCATCGGTTCGCTTTCCCAGGACGAGGAAATCGACGCGAACATCGCTATTGATGACACGCTGTCGCGGCATTTCGCGGTGGTCGGCACCACGGGCGTCGGCAAATCGACTGCGGTTTCCCTGCTTCTGCGCAAGGCGATCGTCGCCCGGCCGGACCTGCGGGTGCTCATCCTTGATCCGCACAACGAGTTCGCGGCGTCATTGCCGGAATATAGCGTGAAAATCGATCCGGGAAGCCTCGACCTGCCGTTCTGGATGTTTCGGCTCGAAGAGTTTGCAGAAGTGCTGTTCCGCGGCCGCGAGCACGATCCGGAAGAGGTCGACATGCTTCGCGACCTGATTCCCATCGCGAAGAACCTCTACCGTAATCCGCATGCCGGCGCCTTTCTGCGACGGGGAACAGAGGCGGTGTCCGCCGACACTCCGGTTCCCTATCGCATTGCCGACCTCATCCGGCAGATCGACGAACGCATGGGCCAACTCGAAGCCAAGGCCGATCGGCCGGCGCTGAAATCGCTCAAGACGAGGATCGAGTCAGCCGCCGTCGATCCGCGCTATCGCTTCATGTTCCACTCACGACTGATCGAGGACACGATCCACGAAACAATCGGCAACATCTTCCGCGTTCCTCATAACGGTCGACCGGTGACCTGTTTCGAGATGGCCGGTTTGCCGTCTGAGGTGGTCAACGCCGTGTGCTCGGTCCTTGCCCGGCTTGCCTTTGACCTGGCCCTGTGGAGCGGCGGGCGGTTGAAGATGCTGCTGATGTGCGAAGAGGCACACCGCTATGTGCCCGCCGACGCGCGCCTGGGCTTCGCGCCGACCCGCCATGCCCTATCGCGCATAGCCAAGGAAGGTCGCAAATATGGCTGCTACCTTGGCGTGGTCACGCAACGGCCGGGCGAACTCGATCCGACCATCTTGTCGCAATGCTCCACGGTTTTTGCCATGCGCCTCGCCAACGAGCAGGATCAGGCGATCATCCGCTCGGCCATCTCCGATTCCTCCGCCTCGACTCTGTCCTTCCTGTCCTCGATGGGGCAGCGTGAGGCAATCGCCTTCGGCGAAGGTGTTGCAACAACCATGCGGATGAAATTCGAAAAGCTCGACCCCGCGTTGATCCCCGGAGCCGGCGAGGGCAGGCACGTGAGCGCAGAGGATGACGAAACCGATGTAGACCTGGCAACGATCGTCGATCGGCTTCGCAATGTTCCCAAGACGCAACCGGGCATGCCTTTTGCCGAACAGGCAAGCACCGCCAGCCAGGCTGGAGATCCGGACTATCGCAGGTCTGCGCCGCGGATCCAGCAGCAACTGGCAGAAGACTTCGACCTCCGCTACGGGCTCAAGCCGGCGACCTTCGGCTTGCGGCCCCAGAACGACTAGGTCTGTCCAGGCACTCCGGTTTCCACGTTCCTTGTGCGAGCGGCAGTACCCTTCAGGTCAAAACTTGACGATCAGAGGCGAACTTCGGTCGGATGTTCGGGCAGACCCGAACGCCTTCAGGCGCACACCCTGTTCCTGCCCAGTCTTTTCGCTTCGTAAAGCTGTCGGTCGGCGCGCCGATAGAACGCTTCAGCGCTTTCCTTGCCGTCCCACACGGCTAGGCC
>SMEH01000165.1_pt1 | contig 31077 bp, 26 predicted proteins | sample 2456361 | NCBI WGS metagenome assembly SMEH01 (sample SAMN10132587, study PRJNA489261) | soil metagenome | isolation source: day1 control-loamy sand soil ammended | place: USA | reverse complement strand
GGACCATTGCCGAGGCAGACCTGGACAAGGCCAACATACCGCTCAGCGGTTTCGGTGCTGCAGCGGCGGACCTGGACATGGGCAGCAACAGGATCGCACGTGTGGCCGACCCAACTGGCGCACAGGACGCGGCAACCAAAAATTATGTGGATGCACGGGTTGACGCCAGCACAGACCTTGACCAGGGCCATGTGCTTATCGGTGACAACACCGGCAAGGCATCGCCACTGGACGCAAGCGCAGCAGGGAACATACTGGTGGGCGATGGCACGACCATAAACTCAGTGGCGGTCGGCGGCGATATTGCCCTGGATGCCGACGGGACCGTGACGGTCACCAATAATGCCATCACCTCGGACAAGATACTGGACGGGACGGTGCAGACGGATGACCTGGCAGACGCTAGCGTGTCGGAGGCCAAGATCGCAAACGATGCGGTAACCACCAGCAAGGTTGCGGATGAGAACATCACCGCCGACAAATTGGCCAGCAACGCGGTATCCACAACGAAAATAGCGGACGATGCCGTCACATCCGAAAAAATCCTCGACGGGACGGTGGACCATTGCCGAGGCAGACCTGGACAAGGCCAACATACCGCTCAGCGGTTTCGGTGCTGCAGCGGCGGACCTGGACATGGGCAGCAACAGGATCGCACATATGGCCGACCCAACTGGCGCACAGGACGCGGCAACCAAAAATTATGTAGATGTTTTATTTTCAACTGATGGAGATCAAGATGATGAAAATGAACTCCAAGACTTAAGCCTATCTACCAATATCCTATCCTTAAGCTTAAGCACACAAACAGTAGATCTAAGTCCTTACTTAGACAATACAGATAATCAGGGCCTAGGAAGCAGCAAAACCGGCAATGAAGTAACCGTGACCATAGATAATGGCACTGCCACAACTTTTGACATCAGCGATGGCGACAGCGACCCTACTAATGAAAGTCTTACCGCAGCAATATTGGACGGAACAGATTTAAAGCTAACAGAATCGGGGAATGAAACGACAGTAGATTTAAGTAGCCTAAAGGATATATATACTGGAGGAAATGCAATCGACATAACGGAGAATAATATTGCCGTCCAGTATGACAATGTCACTATTGGACTCAACACCAGCAATGAACTACATCTATTGTCAGGGGCTGTGAGCAATGACAAAATAGAGGATGGCACAATCGACTTTGTTAAAATAGCTAATTCAGATGCTATGGATGGTCAAGTTATGGTGTGGAACACAACGCTTAATAAATGGACTCCAGGTAATGCAGCTTCTATCGCAGGTATCACCAATGGAGACATTACTGCTGTGACTACTCCTAACAATAGTGGACTTACAGGTGGAAATGAGTCAGGAGAAGTTACCCTTTCCCTTGTTAATTCTGGCGAAGGAGAGATTTTGATAGGTAATGGCACCAACATCAATACTACTACTGTTTCGGGAGCGATAACCTTATCTTCATCGGGAGTCACTTCTTTAAACCCAGAAGTTGTGGATAATAACCACCTCGCGGATAATGCGGTGAGTACAGACAAAATCTCAGACGGAGCCGTTACAAGTGAAAAGCTCCATGGAATGTCAGCCGTTGAAGGTCAAATAATGACCTTCAAATCGGGAAAATGGGTGGCGGATGACCCAACAAGCACTACTACTTTCATTACAAGAACATCTTATTATATCATTGATCCCTTGGATTTTGTCGTTTTAGGAGCAGGAAATGTTAATCGGATCGCATACCCAACTAGTCCTGATGAAGCTGTTTATGTAACAGTTGAAAATTCTACAAATGCCGGGGCCAACATTGCAGCCCCAGTTCACCTGCCTCATGGTGCTACAATTCAGGAGATATCATTCTACTATATGGATGATGAAAATGGAGCAATTCCTGTTAAAGATATAGCCTTCCGGCTGACCAGAAAGGCTATAGGAAACGGTACAAATGAAACGATCGCTTCCTTTACTACTTCCGATTCAGAGACTACTGTACGAGAAGAAGTTGTTACTACCATCACCAATGGCACGGTTAATAATGGCCAATATTCCTACCGATTAATCGCCAACCTCAGAGGCTCTACAGATTATAACTCAAGCAAACACAGAGTGTATTCGGTTGTAATCAAATACAATGAGACAATCCAAAATGATTAAAAAGGGGAAACATATAAAGCGATATGCCCATACAAAAGCTATAATAACGGCACTATTTGTTGGGATGCTGATTCTCGCTACCCATTATAGCTGGGCACAGTTGTTGACTAACCAAGGACAACAGATCTATATTGGTGAAAAAACACTGATTACTATCAAAGGTGATGTGCTCAACAAAGGCTCAATTGTAAACCAAGGCGAAATAGCACTATCAGGCAATTGGCATAACGAGGGAGATTATATAGCTAACCAAGGTGCCATAATATTATCTGGGGTCGACCAACAATTTGATCATCGACAACAAGAAATATATGAACTAGTAATCGAAGGAGGAGGTAAAAAATACTTTCAGTCAGGGGCAAGCATAAATGGCAGATTATACTTAACAAATGGCATCATCATGCCTTCTTCGGATCTTAAGCTTTTAGCCGGTCCATCCCTCGATATCATAGGAGGCAGTGCTCAATCATATATCAACGGTGCATTTTATCATCAAGGCGCAGGGAGCAAATTCTTTCCAATAGGCAAGGACAATTATTACAGCCCTGTGTCTCTTCATGTTTATGGTAACCCTATTGTAGGTTATGAGGTCTTTAGACCCAACAAAGCAAATTACTACGCCCTGGAGCTGAGAGAAGTTTCCACGCTTCAGTATTGGCAACAAGACCTAGTAACCGGTCAAATAGGCACTGGGTCAACCATTACATTACCCATTAACGTAGAATTTGATCAAGCAACAGAGGAAGCAATAGCCATTACCGGTGCTTCTTCCACCGAGGGCACATACAAACTGTTGGAAACCATAGAATATATAGGCGTAATCAATAACGGGACGATTACAAGCTACATCGATCCCAACTATAACTCATTTGCCCTAGGTATGCTTGCCGAAAGCCCTGAAGAGAGGGCGTTGTTTATTCCAAATGCATTTGCCCCCTTCTCTTCTAGCGCCAACGAAGATGACCGCAGCGTGAAGGTATATGGAAAATCGATTTCAGATGAAGGCTTTTTGTTCAGAATATATAATCGATGGGGAGCAATAGTATATGAGACTAACTCCTACGATGAAGCGAAAACGATCGGATGGGACGGGGTTAATAAAAGTACTGGCAAACCTGAGACAATGGGCAGTTATAAGTATTCTTTGAAAGGCAAGTTTCTTAGTGGAAAACCTATAGAGAAAACAGGTAACATTCATCTGATCCGTTAGATGATAAAAAATTTAGTACGGTTTTGAGTGGAGCTACATGTTCGTAAACAAACTATATTATTCATTATTGTTGATTATAGGCTTTTGCCTGCCCGGTAGCCTATCAGCGCAAAACCCCTATTTTTCCCAATATTATGCTGCTCCACTTTACCTGAATCCAGCTTTGGCAGGGGCTGAAAGGGAGATTAGCTTTAGTCTAAATTATCGATCCCAATGGAATAGCCACGATGCACCCTACGAACTAAGCCAGTTTTCTTTTATTTACCCCATCATCATGAAAAGGAGAGCGCATACTAAGCACCTTGGGGGCGTAGGCCTTTCTGCCTATAGGGACATGGCAGGTGAAGGCGGCGTTTTCAAAACACAGGGCGTAGGATTGACAGGCAGCTACAGAATCCCCTTAAGCCGTGCCCATACTATACTTACTGGACTCCAGGCGGGGTTTGTTCAAAAAAGAGTGGATTTAGGTCATTTACAGTGGGGCTCTCAATACGACGACTTTATTGGCTATGATGATAGAATCACCCCCTCGATAGGCAATATTAATGAACAAACAAGTTTCCCCATTTTTGAAGCAGGAATAGTCTGGCACTATGCACATCAAATGTTAGGTTATTCCGCTGCATCGAGATGGGCAGCTTTTACTGGATTTTCTGCTTCTAACTTGAACCAACCCGACGAATCGCTGCTAAAAGATGGAACTCGCCCATTGCCTATTTTGATGAAATTGCACGGAGGACTAGAATATAGAAGTTCTCGCTCTTTTAAACTTTCCCCTAGCTTTTTATTGATGATGCAAAATCAGCATCGCCAATACAATATTGGGACTTATTTTACTTATACTTTTATATCTGATCCTTATTCAAGGCAACCAAAAACCTATAACATACAAGCGGGAATCTGGAAAAGGATTAACGACGCTTATACATTCATGCTAGGAGGTAGCGGACGAAATATGGCTGTGGGACTTAGTTACGATATGAACACCTCGTCGATGCGCTTTCATAACTTAGGCAAAAGCGCTTATGAAATCTCATTGAAATATAAAATCGACAAGGGTAAGGATATGAGAAGATTTTCCACCCCATTAATGTAAGGGAAATCTTCAATATTAGGATACTTAGAATATGAAGGCAAAGAGAATTGTATGCACCCTCATTTTGATCTTGCTTGGGCTGGGTTTTCAAACTACTCAGGCTCAAAAGAGAAAAGAAGTTCGGGATATCATCATGAGTGGAAATGAATATTTCTTTACAGAGCAATATTCTAAGGCTATCGAGTTTTACTATAGAGCACTTGTGCTGGACAGTACAAACGCTTATGCCAATTACCATATTGCAGAATGTCATCGCAAAATCTTCAACTTTCGAGAAGCCGAATTCTATTATGGAGTAGTAGCTGCTGATTCAAAAGCTGATTTCCCACTTTCAAAATTCTATTATCCTCTCATGCAAAAGCTCAATGGTAAATTTCATGAGGCCATTGACAATTTTGACAGCTTTATGATTTACGCCAAAGAAAAGAACTTTGAGGATAAAGCAGCTTTTATAGCAAAGGCCGAGATCGAAAAGAAAGGATGTTTTCTAGCGATCAGCCAATTGGAAAATCCTTTTGGAGAATACAATTTTGAGAATGTTGGGCTTCCAGTCAATTCCCAATACAACGACTATGCTCCTTTTATCTTGGACCACGATTCTTTGGTCGTAGTTACCTCAGGAAGAAATACTGTAAAAGGCATGGTATTGGACAACAGGTATGGCGAATACTTTTCTGATAATTTCCGATTTTATAAAGGAGCCTTGGGATGGGAGATAGTGGAAGATGATGATGGGTTTGATATCAACAATACAGAACTTGCCGAAGGTGCTGGTAGCTATGCCCATGTAGAAAATGCATTTTATTTTACCGGTTGCTATGAAGAAGACTCTTATTGTAAAATATACAAGTCAGTCAAAATCAACGGGACATGGCAAACGCCCCAAGAGTTGCCATCACCCATTAACCTAAAAGGCACAGACAATAAACAACCCGCTATTAATGCCTATGGTGATACGCTATTTTTTGTTTCTAATAGGCCTGGAGGGCTGGGAGGCAATGATATATGGATGAGTGTAAGGAATAAAGCTGGAAAATGGATGGAGCCTATAAACATGGGCAACAAAGTAAATACACCATACAATGAAGTCTCCCCATTCTATTATCAGACTGATGATATACTGCTCTTTGCATCTGACGGACATGAAGGGTTGGGCGGTTTAGACATCTTTATGGCCAAGGGGGGCATAGGCAGATTCACACACATTGAAAACATGGGCTACCCTTTCAATTCCAATCAGGATGATAGCTATATGGTTTTGGGAGATAATAAAGGTTTTCTTGCCTCTAACAGACAAGGCGGTGCGGGTAATTTTGACATCTATCGATTCAATATTGTCACACAGCAATCTATTATAGCGGATATAGACAAAACTGAACGACATGAGGGAAATGAAAAGATCCTGAAATCGAGGGTTATAAGCCGAAATGGCACCGAAGTGTATATGGTCCGAGAAGATGACCAGTTTTTTTATGACAACCTAGAAAAGGAAGAACAAGCAGCAGTAGCCAGAATAATAGCAGCCAAGCTACAAGTATTCTCTAAAGCGCAAGCATTCCAATTATCTGAAGAGGACCAGAAACTCTATAGCCAACTGGCTCCAGCAGACAAGATTCGCATCGACAAAATAATGCTGGCTTTATATGAAGAGGGCAAAGATGACTTGGAGCAATATATTCAGGCTATTCCCCAAAGGCAGCCTTGGTTTACATACCTCACCATCACAGGAAAACTATTTGCTACAGAAACAAGTCTGCCCGCTTCACAAGTAGAAATCCCTTTGGTAGATGAAGATGGAGATAGAGTAAAGACCACAACAACGAATGAAGATGGTACTTTCAAATATATTAATCTTCCTACGAACAGAAAATATAGGATATTGTCCGGAGGTGGGCCTAAGAAACTCACAGAATCTCCAAAATATTATGTCAAAGATGTTCAACTAGAAGAAAGGGTGAGAAAACCCATTCCGGTTTATTTCGAAAGTGTTCATTTTGATCTGGGACAAACTCAACTAAGACCGGAGGCAAAGGTGATCTTAAATGATCTCGTAGAATTCTACAATACCAACCCTCAAATTCAGATTGCCCTGTTTGCCTATACCGACACCATTGGGTCAGATGCCTTCAACCTTCAATTAAGCGTCAATCGAGGAAAATCTGTTTTGGACTATCTAATTGATAAGGGCGTGGATAGGACAGCTTTGATCGTAGAAGGTCAAGGAAAAGACAACTCCCCACTCTCTGATATCGATGAGATCAATATGCAGCTAAAGCGTCGTGTGGACTTCAACATTGTGGGCGCAACCCAGCAGCACATCAGTAATGTAAAGACTTACATTACGACAAAACGACTTACCTTGAAACAATTGTCAGAAGCGTCTGGCAATACGGTAGAGGAGTTAAAACGCCTAAACGGTATAGAAGGCAATATTTTACCAGCCTATACTCCTGTGCGATTGGAAGTAAAAGCAGAAAACGCATTGAATGACTTACTTTTCGATTCTTCCGCCAATTAGATGCATTGGTTCATGGATCTATATCCCTACCATTTTGTATCAGGATAGGGTTTGCACGAGTAGTGTACTTCAACTCTCAATGAGAATAAAGGCACCCCAATAGTAGGGATGAGGGTATATGCTACTCAGTTTTTTTTGAGCCTCTATAAAAGCTCTCCGCTTATTCTGCGTCTTCATCCATTCTTCATAAAAATAGGTCATAAGTGCCTGCGTAGCCGCATCATCCACTTTCCATAGGCTGAAAATAATACTTTGTGTTCCTGCCACCTGGAAAGCCCGCTGTAGACCATATACCCCCTCTCCATTTTGAACAGAGCCCACACCAGTCTCGCATGCTGAAAGCACTACTAAATCAGTGTAATCCAATCTGAGGTTCATAGCCTCAAAGGCCGTAAGGATCCCATCTTCTCCATTGGTGTGAACATTAATGCCTCCGTCGTCTTGATAGAAAGTGTTTTGTGCGCCCGCAAAGAGTAACCCGGAAGACAAGAGTCTATCCTCAATTTTTCCTTCCTTTTCTAATATTTCGTTAAAATACCCATGCGTAGCAATATGTAGTACTTTTGGACTTTCGATTTCTTTCAATTTCTCTTCAAGAGCATCTTGTTGCAGGTACTTTCTTACAGACCAATGATTTCCTGATAAGAGTTGCTCAATTTGAGCAATTTCCATCTCCGTTCCAGGAAGAGCTACAATTTGCCGTGATTGTGCTGTATTCCTCACAAGCGGCATTCCATAAGCACCATCCAAAGGCACATTGGTCGTTTCTAAAACCAAACTGAAATCGGGGGCACCAACAAGGATAGCGTCGTTGGGCTGGTTTGCAGGAGTTGGTTCAGGCAAAAGCAAGTCTCGCGTACTCGTAAGTTGCCTTATCTGTATGGCATCTAACAAGTATTGCTCCCTCTCGGGATCCAATAAAGTGTTGAGATTGAGCTTATGGTAGACGCCATCTGGTGAAAAATAGACTGTATTAATACCTGAGAGTGCTGATTGTATCGTCTGCCAATAATGCTTAAATGACACACTGTCCTCGATTTGGTAGCGAATAGCATTTTTATAGTAAGAGAAATAACGATCCTCCAAATCGGCCCCTTGCTCAAGAAGTATCAACTTAGGATAGTCTTTTGAGTCGGAAGTTATAATGAGGGCCGCATAATTTACCTTTCCTGTCCAGCCATACAACAGTTCGGTTTCTGTAGTACCTTCCTCTGTATTATACCTAGGGGCAATTTTAAACTCCCTAAAACGCACGAGTTCCACTGCGGCTTCATCAGGTGCCAGCTTATCTCTTATGTCTTGCCAAGACAGGTTCTGCCAATCACGTTGAGTATTGAGCGCATATGCACGTTCGGACAGTTGCTTCTCTAAATCATTTACCTCATCTTCTAAAATTTGGACATCAAGACCCCTGCTTTGCAAAACTTGCTGACTTAGATGATAAGCCCGAGCCAGCTGATCCCTTCTTTCCCTCCATCTATTATACAATGCTATCAGATCATTCTTGCCACTGCTAAATATGCTTTCTCTTGTCTTGGTTACAGATTCAAAAAGCAACCCTTTGGTGATCAATTGATTGTTATACATTTTGCCGGCTACGGAAGGATCACGCTGATAATTGGCTATTGCAAAGGTATTGAACCGCTCAATGTCATTTTTCAGGGTACTATAAAAGCTTTCCTTCTCCTTTGCACTCAAACTAGGGAAGATATTTTTTATCTGGTGAAATTGATTGTCTAAAGCTTGCGCAAACAAAGGCTCTGCCTTGGCTAGATCATCTTGAACAAAATATAGCAAGGCCAGATTGTTATAGGTCCTTGCCCAAGAAGGGTGGTGAGACGGCAAAACCTTCTTCATGATCTGAATCGCCTCTAAGAAATATCGTTCAGCCTGACCATATGTGCCCTTGGCAATATTCAATAACCCTAAATTCTGTAAAGAAGAGGCATATTGGATGTGTTCTTCCCCCAAAACGCTTTTCTCGATAGCAATTGCCTCTAGATACATTTTTTCTGCCTTTTCATAATCGTGAAATTTCCGATAAAGGCTGGCGAGGTTGTTCAATGTCCTAGCATACAGTGGATGCTCGGTGCCATATACTTTGCCATATATAGCTTTGGCTTCGGTATAAAGCGGAAGTGCCTTGTCAAACTCTTGGGTGCCCGAATAGTAACTTGCAAGATTATTGAGTGCGGCAGCCATTACAGGACTATTGTCAGGAACCATTGCCTTATATAAGGCCAGGGCTTCTTGGTAATGGACCTCCGCAGATTGTTGATCGCCCATCCGCCATTGGAGAGTGCCTATATTATTTAAGGTAGCAGCATAGGCTAGGCTTGAAGAACCATGTACAGTAGCCACCAACTCTTTTGCTTCATTCAGATACTTCTCAGCATTTCCATAAGCCCCACGTTCTGTCTGAAAAAGGCCATAATCGTTCAACACAGTCGCATAATCTGCTATATCCCCATTGTTTCGCTCGAATATGGCCAAAGCTGCCTCATAATAAGCTTCTGCCTCGTAGATATTGCCCATCTTTTGGTACAGCCGTGCCAGGCTACCCAGCGCCTTGGCATACGTGGGATGCTCTTTCCCTACAGTGGCAGTTTTGTATTGTAGTACCTGCAGATACTGCTTTTCCGCCAAGCCAAAGTTGGCCTCCTCTTCATATAGGTTGCCTAGGCTATTGAGGGCCTCAACATAATATACATCTTTCGTATTGGCATCTGTATACTGATCTAGTACCTGAAGATAAAAACTTTCAGCTCGACCCTTTTGATTTATATCATGAAGCATTCCTGCCATGTTGAGCAAGGAGGCGGTATATTCAACATCATGAATGCCTAAAGTCACCTTTTTTATACTCAAGCTTCTCTCCAAGGTAGACTCCGCCAGCCTATAGTTGCCTAAATGCCAATAGCAAAGCGCAAGATCATTGAGCAAAACAGCATAGTTAGGATGTTCTACCCCGATCTCCTTTTCTGCCAACCCTACTGCTTTTTGTAACAAAGATCTTGTCTTCCCCCAGTCTTTCTCCCAGTACATAGCAGTGCTGTCATAGTAATCTGACCAAGATTGACCATGTGCCGCATGTGCTGCAATGAAAAAGAAAGGAATAAGCAGAAGTACCCTAGTCATGTACAAAAGAACGCTTTTACTGAAATATAAAGCAATCTTTTATAACCTCAGCTTTTTGGATGAATTTTTTGCTGTTCTATTGTATATCAATCAAGTATAAATGTGTCTTTATACATTTATTTCGGAGGCCTTACAAGTTCAAAGATATCGATATACTTAAACTTGTAGAGGATATAATAAACGAAATTGAAAGAGATATTCTCAGAGGTAGGCTCTTTATGAAGGGCTTCATTCAATACATCTGCATTTTTTGTCTCCGGATTCTTATCAGCGTAGGTGTTGTTGGGGAGGCCAACTTTATGATTGTGTAATTCTTGGCAATCCTCAGTTGACTCGTCGGCTACTTGCATTACTACAGGTTCTGTATCTAACCATGCGCGTTCGCCCATAACCATCTCATCTATTGCCACAAACAACAACAGCACTGCAAAAAATATGAAACCAAACAATCTCCAGCGCTTCATTTAACAAAAATAAACATTTATAGGAAATATCCTGCCTTGTATTAGAAAAACTATTTTCTTCCCACAAAACTTATCTTTCTTTTGACTTGTTCATGAGAGAGCGATCCAAGGGAAGTATGTATTTTAATAAATCCGTATAATTGCAATTATGAAAGAAAAAAAAACATACACTCAATATAATGCATTAACGCCTGAAGAAGAACGTGTCATTATTCATAAAGGCACTGAATTCCCTCATACAGGCAAATTCAATAGCCACTTTGAAGCGGGAACCTATCTTTGTAAAAGATGTGATACGCCTTTATACAGATCAGAGGACAAATTTGAAGCACACTGTGGATGGCCAAGTTTTGATGACGAAATTCCAGGTGCCATAGAGCGTGTACTGGATGCCGATGGCAGGAGAATCGAAATATTATGTGCCAATTGCAAAGGTCATCTAGGCCATGTGTTTGAAGGGGAATACTTGACCGAGAAGAATGTTAGACATTGTGTCAACTCTATCTCATTGAAATTTGTACCTGCAAAATAAACTGGTACTGACCGGTAATGCCCGTATAAAATAGCCATATGACTCCATATCGCCCCGAGATACGCACCGTAAATGTAGATCGATACGTCATGCCTCTGCGAGAGGGCGGCTCGATGCCTGCCCTCATTGAAGCAGACGATGACTTTATGTATGTCCTTAAGTTTAGAGGTGCCGGACAGGGCGTAAAAGCGCTTATTGCCGAACTGCTCACAGGGGAGATTGCAAGGCTGTTGGGACTGAAGGTACCAGAAATTGTGTTTGCGGAATTGGATCCTATCTTGGCCAGGACTGAAGGGGACGAAGAGATCCAGGACCTCCTCAAGTTTAGCGGAGGGCTTAACCTTGCCCTGCATTACCTTTCCGGCTCCATTACCTTTGACCCTTTGGCTTCACCTATAGATGCCTCCTTATCTTCTCAAATCGTGTGGCTTGACAGCCTGGTGGCCAATGTGGACCGCACCGCCCGTAACACCAATATGCTCATATGGCACAAGGAGCTATGGCTCATCGATCATGGAGCATCCTTTTATTACCACCATTCCTCCGCCAATATCGGAGAAGCGGGTGAGCGTGCCTTCCCTTTTATAAAGGACCATGTCTTGCTGCCTTTTGCTAGTCAACTAGAAGAAATAGACCGTACTTTTAAAGCCATACTGACGAAAGAAAAGATCGATTCAATCGTGTCTTTGATTCCTGATGCCTGGCTTGTAGAGGACACGTCATACGCCACGGCACAAGAGCAGCGACAGGCGTATGCGCAATTTTTGGCAACAAGAGTTGCTTCATCTGAAAAATTTGTCAAAGAAGCCCAAAATGCAAGAGAAGCACTTATTTGAATATGCCATTATTAGGGTGGTGCCTCGGGTAGAACGTGGAGAGTTTCTCAATGTTGGCGTGATCGTGTATTGCCCATCCAAGCGATTCTTATGCTCAAGACATGTATTAGATGGAACAAAGCTCTATCAATTAGATCCCGAGATAGATCTTGAAACGCTCAAAAAGTACCTTCAAGTATTTGAACTTGTCTGTAAAGGAGGTCCTGAGGGAGGCCGCATTGGCCAGATGTCCATAAGTGAGCGGTTTCATTGGCTTACCGCCACCCGGAGTACCATCATACAAACCTCCCCCGTACATTTAGGTCTTGCAGCAGACCCTGATGAAGCCTTGAATAGGCTTTTTGATCAACAGGTAAGCAAAAGTATGCAGTAGGACAATGAGCAAAGGGCACTAGCTGTGGGCACCCTAACAAAACTTCCCCAGTAAAAAAAACCAACTGCTAAAAATTCGGAGATAGACAACTCCGATCACCTCACTGAAATGACAGTCTTGCCTTGGGCATGCCCTTTTTCACTTTGTCTATGGGCCTTTTGAATATCCTTGGCAGTCATCGGAATGGTAGCGCCAACGACAGGACGAACTTTACCTGTTTTGGCCAACGCAACAATTTGAGCTAGATGGTCTCCCCCTTCCAAGGTGACGAAGGTACTGGATGTGACACCATACTTTTCTTCTAGCGCTTTGATCGGCTGCCCCCAGATAGTCACCAGTCTTCCTCCTCTTGCCAGCACCTCATAGCTTCGTTCCAAGACATCGCCGCCAATCATGTCGAACACGACATCTACCTTTTGGTCTATCGCTGCAACAAAATCTTGCTTGTCATAAGCAATCATGCGGTCGGCACCAATCTTATGCACCAGCGCTTCATTTTTTGAGCTGGCTGTAGCAATTACATGGGCTCCAATGGCCTTGGCAAACTGGACAGCTAGGCTTCCTACGCCACCAGAACCACCTTGAATGAGCACTGTATCACCTGGTTTTAACTGGGCAAAATCTGTCAATGCCTGCCAGGCCGTCATTCCCGACAAGGGGAGAGCCGCAGCCTCTTCAAAACTTATATTGTCGGGCTTAAGCTCCAACAACTGCTCGTGTATCGGCACAAACTCTGCATAACAGCCATTGTCTGCCAAGTTGGTTTTGCCAAGCACAGCATCGCCAACTTTGAAGCGTGTCACTTCAGGGCCAATCTCTTTCACTGTCCCCGCCAAATCCAATCCAAGGATCAATGGAAAGCTATAGGCAAGCTTGTCCTTCATATATCCTGCACGGATCTTCCAATCCACAGCATTAATAGACGCCGAATGGGTTTCTACAAGCACTTCATGTGGTCGTAGTAATGGGACAGGCAGCGCTGCTTCGGTCAATTCGTCGGCAGGGCCATAAGCGTTGATGACAATAGCTTTCATAGTCTTAATGGTTTTTCATCAAGCATAAATTTATATAAAACAGAGATTACCGAGCCATGAAATAAAAAATAAGTTGGTTTAAAGGAATTTGCCATTGATGACATCACCTCCTTTCGTTTCCTAATAGGTGTCATTGGGCGGCTGCATTATTGCAAGAAAAGGAGGCTATCGCTTCTTGATGAGGCAAAAAGCGCAAGCGGCAAATGACAAACACTCATAAATGCCAAGATACACCTGCGCCCCTGATAGCAGCGGATACCCCACAGGACACGAGGAACGAGTGGCCGAGGAGTAGGAGCGGATAGCGGGAAATGGCGCCCCAATAAAATCGGGTGAAGGGAACTTTTGAATTTTTTGCACAATGTTGCTGTTGAAGTTAATTGTAAATGCAAGAGACGGACTGAATAAAGCCGCTTGGGAGATGCTGCTGAGCAAGGGATAGTTGGGTCACTCTTTTTGATTTTAATTTATTTATTGTCACTTTTGCTAATTAATTTGAAAGAAACCTGTCGCAAAGGACAGTATAGAATATATAAGATGCCACAATTAAAGGCCTTCAAAACACTTCTAAGCTCACCTAAAGACATCGTCATTACCACGCATCACAAGCCTGATGCGGATGCGCTTGGGTCTTCGCTCGGACTAGCGGGATTCTTAAAGAAATGGGGACATCGCGTGACGGTGATTACGCCATCAGATTATCCGGATTTCTTATCGTGGATGAAAGGGAACGAAGAGGTGATGATCTTTAATGAAAATGGGAACGAAGCAATAGCTGCTAAGCTGGTTGCTGATGCCGACGTCATTTTCTGCTTGGATTTCTCAAGCCTGAACAGGATAAACGAGCTGGGAGAGCTTGTAAGGAAGTCCAAAGCTATCAAAGTGCTTGTGGACCACCATCTTGATCCAGAGGACTTTGCCGATTATGCTTTTTGGAGTACGGATGCTGCTGCCACGGCGGAACTGGTATATGAGCTTATCGAGGACGTTGGGGGAAGTCATCTCATAGACAAGGACATTGCAGAATGCCTATATGCAGGTATCATGACCGACACGGGATCGTTTAAGCACTCCAACACTACAGTGAACGTGCATAAAATCACGGCGAAGCTTATGGAAAAGGGGGCGGACAATGCAAAAGTGGCCAAACTGGTATATGATACAAATTCTGTAGAAAGGCTTAAGTTCATCGGGTTTGCCCTTAGCGAGCGGCTCGTGATCTTGAGCAAGTACAAAACCGCCTATTTTGCCATTAGTGAAGAGGACTTGATCAGGTTTAAGTCCAAGACCGGCGATACAGAGGGCCTCGTTAACTATGCGCTCTCTATAAAGGGAATTGTCATGGCTGCCCTCATTATAGAACGGGACGGAGAGGTGAAACTTTCATTTCGCTCTATTGGCGAGTTTCCTGTAAATGAAATTGCCAAGGACTTTTTTGAAGGAGGCGGTCATAGAAATGCCGCAGGTGGCAAATCTAATCTTTCTTTGGATGATACTGTAAAGAAATTAATATCTATATTGCCCCAATATAAAGAGCAATTAAACATAACAATCAAAACACATCAAGAAGCATGTATAAAATAAAGCAATTTTTTTTGATAGGCATATTAGCCTTAGCACTGCTGTCTGCCTGTAATAGCAATGACTATAAAACTACGGACTCTGGGCTGAAATATAAATTTTTAAAAGAGGGAGCAGGGGAAAAACCAACGCCTGGCCAAGTAATGCTCTTGAATATGGCCTATAAGGACGGAAGAGACACGCTTTTGTTCAGTTCTTTGGAACATGGTGAGCCTATGCCAATGCCAGTAGACTCGCTATGGTCTGACGATGGCAGCCTTTATGAAATACTTGGCATGATGAAAAAAGGCGACAGTGTGGAGATCCTGATCACTGCCCGAGACTTCTTTATCAAAACCGTAATGCAACCTATGCCCGATACGTTGGATGGTAAAAGCATTTTCACCTTTAACATCGGCGTGGAAGACGTGATGTCTATGGAGGACTTTAGGGCCTACCAGATGCAGCAATTTGAGAAAAGCCAACAAGAGGCGGCTGAAAGGGCCGAAGAGCAGTTGAAAATAGACGAGCAGCTAATTGATGACTATCTAAAAGAAAACAACCTTACTGCCGAAAAAACCGAGTCTGGGCTTCGCTACATTATTCTAAAGCAAGGCAACGGCCCTAAAGCGGCCAACGGAGACTTAGCTGTAGTAGATTTTACAGGGATAACACTTGACGGGAATATGTTCTACACTAGCAATAGGCAACAAGCTGAAAACTATGGAGCCTTGCAAGATAGTAATCCTTATGAGCCACTTGAGTTTACGATAGGTGCTGGGCAGATGATAAGAGGAGTAGATGAAGGCGTAGCGTTGCTGAACGAAGGGTCTAAGGCAAAGCTATTTGTGCCATCTCCCTTGGCCTATGGCGAAAGAGGAGCAGGCGCAGACATTAAGCCCAATCAAGTGATTACGTTTGAAGTGGAGCTGCTTGATTTGAAAAATAAATAGTGTTTTTAAAACCAAAAAAATCCGATGTTAGCAGCATCGGATTTTTTTTGTCAAAATGGCACTGCAGGTATCCAACCATCTGAACAAAATGCGTGTCTTCTGTAGAATAAGCAACGTTTAAACCTAATTAAATGAAATTACAGAAAATTTTTCTCTTGTTTGCGACAGCTTTCACATTAGGATGTATGAAGGAGGTAGAGTCCCAGCTAGACAAGCAAATCAAGGCAGACGACGAACTGGTCAAGAAGTATATTGCTGACAATCAGCTGAGCTTGGAAAGAGACGTTAATGGTTTTTATTTAAAACCATTACAAACAAATCCATCTGGAAAGAAGCTCGCAGCTAAAGACATTGTTGCTTTAAAATACACTATAAGCAGGCTGGATGGCAAGCTCTTAGAAGAAACTCAAGAAGCAAGGTTGGCTATGCATTATGCTCAGCCGAGCGTTAGGACAATGTACAGCAATGCCATTAACCCAGTAGGAATCGACCTTGGACTCGGATACATGAGAGAGGGTGAAAAATTCCAATTTATAATTCCTTCATATCTGGCCTACTACAACCTCTCCATCAAAGACACTCTGCCTGTCTATGCCAATTTGATAGCAGAAGTAGAAGTGGTAGGGATACTCTCAGAAGGTGAGCAAAAGGCTATTGAAAATGAGGCTATCGAAACGTTCATTCAAGAGCAAGAGTGGGAAAATGTAGAAAGATTAAGCTCGGGAGTTCGCTACGTGCCGACCCAAGAAGGAGAAGGCGCCCAAGCAACAAATGGCAAACTGGTGAAAGTACATTATACAGGAAAATTGCTTGACGGTACAAAGTTTGACGCATCGGACCCTTCGAAAGAACCCTTTCAATTTACTCTAGGCACAGGAACGGTAATAAAGGGATGGGATGAAGGCATCGCACTTATGAAAAAAGGAGAGAAAGGAATTTTAATTATTCCTTCTGATCTAGCTTATGGCCACACTGTCTTCACTTTGCCATCATTTATGTCTGATTTTGCCATCCCTCCTTTTTCAACTTTGGTTTTTGAAGTGGAGCTTGTGGATGTTCTATAACCCGGCCCCTAAAATTCTCTTTCAATTTTAGGATGGCCCAAAGATTAAAAAAGTAATTTCTGTTCGCATCTGATATTATTTGAGCTTTATCGTCAACATTAGTTTGAGGGATAAAGCTCAAATCCTATCTTTATAGCTTTATCAAACTCTACGCCATAATGCGCCTTTGCTTTGCTACAAATAATAAGCACAAAATAAAAGAAATAGAAGCACTCTTGGGCAGTTCATACCAACTGCTTAGCTTGGAAGATATCGGCTGTGATGTCGAGCTTCCTGAAGACCAAGATACGCTTGAAGGCAACTCATTGCAAAAAGCTCAGTATGTGTATGCTCATTTTCAAGTTGATTGTTTTGCCGACGATACAGGCCTAGAAGTAACGGCCCTAAACGGGGCTCCCGGGGTATATTCTGCAAGATATGCGGGGCCAGAAAAGGATACCACAGCCAATATGGCCTTATTGCTTAAGAACTTGGGAGGAAAATCTGATAGATCTGCGCAGTTCCGTACAGTAATCACGCTTATTTTAGGTGGAAGGCAAATACAGTTTGAAGGGATTGTGAAAGGCAAAATTGCAGAACACCATCACGGGGAAAAAGGGTTCGGTTATGACCCTATTTTCATTCCGGAAGGCTATTCCAAAACCTTTGCCGAAATGAGCCAAGAGGAGAAAAATAAGATAAGCCACAGAGGTCTGGCCATCCAAAAACTAGTAAAGTATTTGAGAGAAGAAGCAAAGGCATGATAGTGACCAAAGGTGATGACAACAACGCGAATAGTCATAAGCCTCTAAAGCAAGCTCCCTATATTGTAGGCATCTCCGGGGGCAGTGGCTCTGGTAAGACCTATTTCATCAAGCGACTCATAGATACCTTCGAAGACGGACAGCTTTGCGTGGTCTCCCAGGACAACTACTACAAGCCACTAGCACTGCAACCTCGCGACGAAAATGACATTGCCAATTTCGATACGCCCTTTTCTATAGATTTTGAAGCCTATCTTAATGATATCCTCGCTATAAAATTGGGAGAGGTTGTCCGAAAGACAGAATACACTTTTAACAATCCCAAGATAACGCCCCGTCTTCTTACTTTTCAGCCTGCACCAATCCTCGTACTAGAAGGGATATTTGCACTTTACGATCCAAAACTCCTTCCACATATTGACCTCAAGATTTTCATAGAGGCCAACGAGGAAATAAAATTGAATAGACGTATATCCCGCGACAATATAGAGCGCGGCTACGACATCGACGATGTCTTATACCGTTATGAGAATCATGTGTCACCCACCTTTGAGAAATACATTAAACCATGCAAAAAAGAAGCAGATATTGTAATCAATAATCACCAGAATCTTGACAAAGCTTTGGCAGTAATTATTGCTTTTCTGAAAGAACAGTTGAGAAGAAGCTAAACCTATCCACCAAAAGATATCAATAATATAAAACTATTTAGCCTGTGATAGGCTGCTAACTTATCAGAGGCGTTTTCGTATGACATTATTAAGAGGATAGTTTGTCCTAATTTAATAATTATCAATTTCCTATGATTATGCCATATAGTAGTCCGGACGCTTCTCACAATCCCAAAAACTCCCCATCTGATAAAAGCAGCCAGCAGAAAAAGCCATTTCTCCCTACTATGCCACCAACTAGGACTTGGCTCCTGTTTGCCATTATTCTATTTTTTAATTTTTTTCTGATGCGATCGCTTTTCCCCGATCCAAAAGCCCCTCAATCAATCCCTTATACGCTTTTCAAAACTGAGGTGGCCAAAAGTAATGTTGAGGCAATTTATACTCGTGGAGAAATGATTTCAGGAAAATTTGAATCTCCAGTACGCTACATCCCTCAGCCCGTGGAGAATAAACCACAAGAGAGGCCAACAGACGTAGAGCATTTTACCACCATATTGCCTTCTTTCGTGGATGATGGCCTAGAGGCTTTTCTCATTGAGCATGATGTAGAAATTCGCGCAGAACCTATTTACGAAGAGAGCAACCCTATCCTGACTTTCTTGATTCGATTCGGTCCGGCACTGTTCATCATAGGGTTCTACATATGGTTCTATCAGCGCATGAAAAAACAAGGTGGATTAGGAGGAAGCTTTATGGGTCTAGGCCGTAGCAACGTGAAGCCCTTTGACAAAGCGCTAGCAGGGAAGGTGACTTTTGATGATGTAGCAGGGATCGATGAAGCAGAAAATGAACTGGTAGAAATTGTTGACTTTCTTAAAAACCCTACTAAGTACACGCGCCTAGGCGGCACTGCGCCAAAAGGCGTTTTACTTGTAGGAGCGCCCGGTACGGGTAAAACCCTATTGGCCAGAGCTGTAGCGGGCGAAGCAGGCGTCCCATTCTTTTCGATGAGCGCATCGGAGTTTATTGAAATGGTAGTCGGTGTGGGCGCGGCAAGAGTACGTGATCTTTTCAAACAAGCGAGGGAACGAGCCCCCTCTATTATATTTATCGATGAACTCGACTCCATCGGCCGTGCGCGGGGCCAAACCGCTTTTGGAGGCTCTAGCGAGCAAGAGCAAACCCTCAACCAAATCCTGACTGAAATGGATGGATTCACAAGCAAAGAAGGCGTGATTGTGTTGGCTGCTACTAACCAACCAGATGTATTAGACAAAGCACTTCTTCGGCCAGGACGGTTCGACCGACGTGTCGTGGTGAACTTACCCGACAGAGTTGGCAGGACTGCTATTCTTGAAGTCCACACTCGAAAGGTGCCCTTGAATCCGGACGTAAGTCTGGAGGAAATCGCAGCCACTACTCCCGGATTATCGGGCGCTGATCTAAAAAATCTGGTGAACGAAGCTGCTTTATTAGCTGCGCGCCTGGACCAGGACGATGTGAATCAAAAGAACTTCTTGGATGCCTTGGAAAAGATCGTGTTGGGTCCCGAAAGGCCGCTCTTGATGAGCCAGCAAGACAAGGAACGAATTGCCTACCATGAAGGCGGCCATGCTATCTTAGGATTAGTAGTGCCCGGGGCAGACCCAGTAAACAGGGTAACCATAGTGCCTCGAGGGCAAGCATTGGGAGTCACGTACCAACGTCCCGATACTGATAGATATAATTACCCGGAAGCTTATCTACGCGCTAGAGTGATTGGCATATTGGGTGGCCGAGCCGCTGAAGAGCTGGTGTATGGTACCAAAACAACAGGAGCAGAAAATGATATAGAACAGGCAACCAGTATTGCCCGCAATATGGTAACCCGCTGGGGCATGAGTGAAAAGTTAGGTATGATCCAATTAGCGCCCAAACAAAACCCTTATTTGCAGGCTGGAAACAATAGCTACTCTGGCGGTAAACCCTTTAGCGAAAAAACCGCAGAAATGATAGACGCAGAGGTGCTATCAATTATCAACGATAGCTATAAAGAGGCCATTCATTTATTGGAAACGCACCGTGAGTCGCTCGATAAATTGGTAAAAGCATTACTAGAGAGGGAAACATTGGACGAGCATGAGATTTTAGAAGTGACGGGACTACCAGCAGCACCTCCTTTGACAGAAATTAAAACATCCTAGAAACTTAAATAATGCTTTTATGAAAAATCTCCTTTCAATCAATAAACCCATCAAATATTGGTATCTACCTATGATATTAGGCCTTTTATTCTTAGGCTTAGGCATAACAGTCTTCCTAACTCCCTTGGCTTCATATATTGTGTTGGCCATGATTTTTGCATTGTTATTCTTGCTTACAGGGCTGATCGATATGGTTTATGCCATCACCAATAAAGATATTATCGATCGGTGGGGCTGGTCATTATTGGGAGGGGTTATAGATTTTTTCATAGGAGTGCTGCTGATCGCAAAGCCTAATATTTCTATGGTTGTGCTCCCGTTTTTTGTAGGCTTTGGCATTCTATTCCGGTCTGTCATAGCAATCGGCTGGTCGTTAGAACTAAAAAGGTTAGGTGGTTTTAATTGGGGTTATCTGTTGGCTATTGGCATACTTGGTGCCGTCTTCTCCTTTATCATGTTATGGAACCCGTTATTCGGAGGATTGACAATTGTATTTTGGAGTGCGATAGGGCTTTCAGCCATTGGTGTCTTTCACATTTACCTCTCGTTACAACTAAAGAAGATTAACAGACTTCCCTTGACCTGACCATTACATGAATAACATGATATTAATCAGCTTTTCTGATTAGCTATATCATAGGTATACGCTGATAAGAAAGGTAACTTTATAAGCGTCTAGTATTCACTTAAATTCAATTGTTATGAAAATCTTAGAAAATAAAGTAGCCCTAGTTTCTGGTGCTGGATCTGGCATTGGAAAGGCAGCCGCAATCCTAATGGCAAAAGAAGGAGCAAGTGTAATAGTTTCTGACATCAATGAAAAAGGGGGCCACGAAGCCGTTGCTGAGATTAGAGCAAACGGGGGTGAGGCCAGTTTTATCAAAATGGATACGGCCAATCCAGATGATCATAAGATGGCAGTTGAAAAAACCATTGAAAAATATGGGGCGTTGGACATTGCAATAAATAATGCCGGCATCGGAGGCGCACTGGGCTTAACTGGCGAGTATCCGATTGAAGGATGGCAGAAAGTTATTGATATCAACCTATCTGGAGTCTTTTACGGACTACGATATCAGTTGCCCGCCATGGAAAAAAATGGAGGTGTAATTGTTAATGTAGCCTCTATACTCGGTCAAGCCGGCACCAAGTACTCTCCTGCGTATGTGGCTTCTAAGCATGGAGTGGTCGGCCTTACTAAGGCAGCAGCCCTAGAGTATGCCGACAAGAAAATTCGAATAAATGCCATTGGTCCTGGCTATATCAACACACCATTAGTGCTTAATTCACTTGACCAAGAAAGCTTAAATAATCTAATAGGGCTGCACCCCATAGGAAGATTGGGAGAATCTGAAGAAATTGCAGAGCTGATCCTGTGGCTAGCGTCTCCAAAATCCTCCTTTGTCACCGGAGCCTACTACCCGGCTGACGGTGGATATTTAGCGCAATAATGTAGCAAGGAAGATAAAAGCATCATAGTCGCTTATTCCAGATGAAAGGCCTCAAATAACGGAAACGGCTATCTGCGTACTAAGCGACTTCTTAGATTAAAACATTTATTAAATTAAAATTGGATGAAAACCATTATTGTCGCAACTGATTTTTCAGCAGAGGCAGAAAATGCCTTAGAATATGCTAGTGCTGCTGCCAAAGACCTTAAAGCGAAAATCATTTTATTTTCTTCCTTCAGCATTTCAGTACATGCTGCTAATACAAGGCTTCCAGCTACTGCCATTGAACGCTTGATCGATCAGAATAATGCAAAACTTAGAGAAAGAGCAGAAGAGGCAGCCTCAGATTATGGCATTGAGGTAGATTATGAGTCTGGCTTGATGCTTCAAGTGAGCGAAGAGTTGGCGAACTTATATGAGAAGCATCAAGCAGAAGTGATTGTCATGGGCATGGCAGCAAATTCACTTACGCAAGACCTCCTTGGCAATACCACAACCGCTGCCATTATGAAGTTAAAATATCCAGTACTTGCAGTGCCTTTAGGCGCCAAGTACAACAAAATAAAAAGGATATTATTTGCTTGTGATGTATTAAGAGGCGTACAAAAGACTATCCTAGAGCGAATTAAGAACTTTGCATCTGCCTTAGAAGCAGAAGTCCAAGTCTTTCATGTACAAAAAAAGGTGAAGATGCTAGAAAATGACACCCAACATTTAGCTTCCAAGGTCAGCATTGATGAGGGCCTCGAAGGTGTATCGTTTTTCTATAAGAATGTTGAATCTGGAACGGTCATAGAGGAGATAAAAAAAGAAATAGAGAACTTTAAAGCAGATATCCTGATTATGGTTCCATTACGTTATGGATTCTGGGATTCTCTCATCCACCGTAGCAAAACGCGCATTATGGCATCGAGCAGTAAAATACCGCTTTTCTCTATTCCTTTAGACAAAGATTAATCCTTAAAGATACTCCCCTACTAAAACAATCACCTGAATCAAGCTTTTATTGTAAAAGGTAGATAGGGTTACTTATCTACCTCATTTTCACAATTTCTAGCAGCTTTATCTCCTGAATAAATCCTACCTTTGCAGCGATTTCAGTTGTGACAATTCACGCTGCTATTTTATCCAAAAGAAACAGTTTCATGAAGATTGACCTGAATAATGCTGAAAAATTTGAAGGCCGACATATAGGGCCTGATGCACAACAAATTCAATATATGTTGGATACCGTGGGGGCTGATTCCTTGGACGCCCTCATCGACCAGACCATTCCCAAAAACATAAGGTTAAGCAGGCTACAATTGTCATGTTCCTAGTGTCATTTTGCGCAATGTCCTGGAAAATCCTGGCTGGTACACGGCCTATACGCCTTATCAAGCTGAAATAGCACAAGGACGCTTAGAAGCATTGATCAATTTCCAAACCATGGTCATGGATCTTACTGGTATGGAAATAGCCAATGCCTCGTTGCTCGATGAAGGAACTGCCGCCGCTGAGGCTATGTCGATGCTTATCGACTTAAAGAAATCGGGCAAAAAAAATGCTCATCGGTTTTTTGTGGATAAGAATATCTTTCCTCAAACGCTAGATGTGCTCAAGACACGCGCAACACCACTTGGCATTACCTTATTAATCGACGAACCTGAGACCATCGATTTTGAGGACGATGAACTCTATGGAATCCTATTGCAATATCCTGATGGCAATGGTGCCATTAAGAACCATGGGAAGTTGATCAAGAAGGCTCAGCAGCACGACATTTCCGTAGCAGTCGCTGCCGATCTCTTAAGTCTAACCCTGCTTACTCCTCCTGGCGAACTTGGTGCTGACGTGGTAGTAGGCACTACGCAACGATTTGGTGTCCCGATGGGATACGGTGGCCCCCATGCAGGCTATTTTGCGACAAAAGAAATATACAAACGCCATATTCCAGGGAGAATCATTGGGGTTTCAAAAGACAAAGATGGCAACAATGCCTATAGAATGGCGCTCCAAACTCGTGAACAGCATATAAGGAGGGAAAAGGCTACTTCAAACATATGTACCGCTCAAGTTCTTTTGGCAGTCATGTCGGCCATGTACGCCGTATATCATGGTCCCAAAGGTCTAAAAAACATTGCTCTTCGGGTGCATGGGCTTACGAAAGTATTGGAAATCGGACTAAAACACCTGGGATTTAGTCAAGAGAACAAGTATTACTTTGATACCCTCAAAATAACCCTTCCTTCAGCCGAAGCTAAAGAGAAACTGCGTCAAACAGCTTTAGACAACAGTATTAATATTCGGTATTTTGAAGATGCTTCGGTAGGTATATCCCTTGATGAGACTACTTCAAATTCTGATGTTCAAGCTTTACTCAATATTTTCGAATCCATTTCAGAAAAGTCTCTTCAAGATTTTGATCATGAGAAACACTCAAAAGGCTTGTCCTTAAACTGGCCTGAAGAGCTCGTCCGAAAATCAGAATACCTAACTCACCCAGTATTCAATACTCATCATTCTGAACATGAGATGCTTCGGTATATCAAGCGGCTGGAGAACAAAGATCTTTCATTGACACATTCAATGATTGCTCTTGGCTCTTGTACTATGAAGCTGAATGCTACCACTGAAATGATACCTCTAACATGGCCAGAGTTGGGCAACATGCACCCTTTCTCCCCCTTAGAGCAATCAAAAGGCTATCAGCAGATGTTTGATCAACTTTGCCAATGGTTGGCAGAAATAACGGGCTTTGCCGCCACATCACTTCAGCCCAACTCCGGTGCCCAGGGCGAATATGCTGGACTTTTGGTCATAAGGGCCTATCATCAAAGCAGAGGGGAGAGCCATAGGAATATTGTACTCATACCTTCTTCGGCGCATGGTACAAATCCCGCAAGTGCGGTCATGGCTGGCATGAAAGTGGTGATCGTAAAGTGCGACGATAACGGCAATATAGATGTTGATGATTTGCGGGAGAAAGCTATTGCGCATAAAGAAAATCTTGCCGCCGTTATGATTACATACCCTTCAACACACGGTGTGTATGAGGAACGAATTGTTGAGATGTGTGAGATTATCCATGAAAATGGCGGTCAGGTATACATGGATGGTGCCAACATGAATGCTCAAGTAGGACTTACCAGCCCAGGTACCATTGGCGCGGATGTATGTCACCTCAACCTCCACAAAACATTTTGCATTCCGCATGGCGGAGGAGGTCCTGGCGTGGGCCCTATTTGTGTTGCCAAGCATTTGGTCCCTTTCCTACCTGGCAACCCCGTGGTAAAGATCGGTAGCGATCAGGCCATCGGTGCTGTGTCGGCCGCCCCTTGGGGAAGTGCGAGTATTTGCAGCATTTCATATGCCTATATTGCCATGATGGGGGGTGATGGACTAAAGCGCGCATCTCAGCTGGCCATATTAAATGCCAACTATATCATGCACCGCCTTAAGGACCATTATCAGGTACTTTATACGGGCAAAAACGGACGATGCGCTCATGAAATGATTATAGATTGCCGAATGTTCAAAAATACGGCAGGAATAGAGGTAGAAGATATCGCCAAACGACTGATGGACTATGGATTCCATGCTCCAACTGTGTCATTCCCCGTACCGGGCACGATGATGATCGAACCTACTGAAAGCGAAGCCCTGGAAGAGCTGGACAGATTCTGCGATGCATTGGTCAGTATTAGAGAAGAAATCCGAGCCATAGAAGAAGGCACTGCGGACAGAGCATTGAATGTTCTCAAAAATGCACCCCATACCGCAGCATTTGCTCTTTCCGACAATTGGGCAATGCCATATAGCAGGCAGCAGGCTGCCTATCCGTTGCCTTATGTAAGAGACAATAAATTTTGGCCATCCGTCAGAAGAGTGGACAGTGCTTATGGCGATAGAAATCTAATGTGCAGCTGTATTCCTGTAGAGGAATATGAAGCAAGTATGTAATTGATTGGCGATAAGATAGCGTTAGAAGCTACAAGTGGCTTGCTGATAAAATTACAGCAAGCCACTTCTTTTTTGTCAACATGCTACATAAGGTTGCTGAAAAAGTACAACAGTGAAATGGCAAACCAAGGCAATTTAAGGTCAACAAGCCTTTTTTGATGCATTTTTCAGCAGATCCTACCCTTCGCCACCGGGACGCTTTCGATAAAGGATCTCGTCCGATTAAATGAAAAAAGCCGGATGTTACCGGCCAGTATTGCTTAGTTCTAATCAACTGAAAGGGTTATCCCCTCACCATGGTGATTAATTCATTCTCAATTTTCCAATCTTTAGCTAATTTTAGCATTGCGGTGGCTTCCATTTCAGTAATATAACCTTTTTGGTTATTGGCTTTCCAAACCATATCTAGAATGGAAAGTCGCCTATCTTTATCCAATGGCTTGATCACTTCATTTAAGAAGTCTCTAGCTCTTTCAAATGCCGTAAGATAATCCTTAGAGATAAATTCATTAGCCCATTGCAGTTCGTTTACTGCATCTAACTCTCTAGCAGTTTCATCGAGAATTTTTTGTTCGTCCTCGTCTAATCCGTGGTAATGAAAAATAACAGACTTGAGTAAAAGGAAGGCTTTTTTTTCTTCGCTTGACATTGGAACAATTTTATAATTACAATTATACACTATTTTAAAGATAGAATGAAATAAAACTTCATTCTCTGGCTAAAAAATTGTGTTAATCCATTTTTTGGTAGATTAATAATGCCCGTTTATCGTTTAATTATAATGGAATTAATGTCTTAAACCTCCTATATGCTCCGGTGTTTTATATCGAAGCAAATTTTACTTCATATATATCCATTATATTTATCCTTTTGATTTATAAAAAGGAAGTATCTCGCTGTTTATGAGCTAAATATACAATAATTATAATTAATTATTAGCAGAATTATTTTTGTTTAATTCTTTTTATCACACGAATAAATCTTCGGTTATTTTATCTGCTAAGAGCTTCCCAGTATTGGTCAATCTAATTACATTTTCCGATAGCGTAATCAGTTTTTGATCGATCAATTTGTGAAGATAGGACTGTTGCGTGTGATAGAGGTCAAGATCATACTTAGCCTTCAATTGGTTGAGGTCACAGCCCCATTTTGTCCGCAGGCTAGTCATTATATATTCATTTGCTTTCGCTTTCTGATCCAAATTGTCGATCGTAAAAGGTACCTCATTTTTGGATAAAGCTTTTAGGTAGTGGGTGTTGTTGGCGATGTTATATTGGCGTGAAACATGATTGTATGAATGTGCCCCAGGGCCTATCCCTAAATATTTCTCTTGTTTCCAATAATTGCTGTTGTGCCTAGAGTATAATTCAGGCATACAAAAATTAGAAATCTCATATTGTTCGTAGCCCGCTTCAGTAAGTGTGGCCACAAGAATTTCGAATTGAGATGCGGCATATTCTTCTTCTATTGGCGCCATTTTGCCCTTACTAGTCCATTTCCCAAAAACAGTAGAAGGTTCTATGGTCAGGCAATAAGATGAAATGTGTTGAGGAGCCAATGTCAAGGCTATGGCAAGGTCATTCTTCCAGAGGGCATGATCAGGTGAAGGAATTCCGTAAATAAGGTCGATGCTGATATTGTTAAACCCAACATTTTGGGCTAGTGTCACGCATTGGACGGCTTGTAGGGCATTGTGCGCACGGTTGAGAAATCGCAACTGCTGTTCATTAAAGGTTTGGATACCAATACTGAGGCGATTGATGCCGCTTTCGTACATCTGCCTTAATGCTTTTTCATCTAAGTCATCGGGGTTGGCTTCCAAAGTAATCTCGGAATTGGGCGCTACTTGGTAATGGTTGTTAATTGTGGTGAGCAACTTATCGAGTTCTGGTTCGCTCAGCAAGGAGGGCGTACCTCCCCCAAAATAAATGGAAGATATAGTTTCTTGCCTTAAATACGATTGTTGTAGAATGAGCTCATTACACAAAGCATTTACCATCTCATTTTTGCGACTAAGATTAGTGCTAAAATGAAAGTCACAATAATAACATGCTTGCTTGCAAAAGGGGATATGGATGTATATTCCTGCCAATGCTTCCGTAATAAAGTGAATGTGAGATAGGATCCTTATTCACAACAAATTTAGAGCTTAATTTGCACATATTGCATATAGACGCATAAATGAAATGTGTGGCAAATTTGAAGTATAAATAATTGGACGATCTATTCTAAGCTTTCCTTAGATGCCCTCTTACCATTCTCTCTTTCCCCTGAAAGTCTTCAAAAATATCGACATCGAAGAATCCATTATTTTCCATGAACTGTTTTAACTCTTGTCCATATGCTTCATTGATTTCAAAGTATAGCTTACCACTGTCCCTTAGCAAGTCTTGGGCTTGATGTATTATCTTTTTATAAAATACCAATGGATCCTTGTCAGGAACGAACAAGGCAATTTGGGGTTCATATTTCAGCACATTTTTGCTCATTAGCTTGCTTTCTTTCTTCCGGACATAGGGTGGATTACTCACGATAATATCCAGCTCCTGCAAGTCCAGCGTATCCTTGAGAATATCCTTCTCCATCCAACGAACCGATGCGCTATTCATTAACGCATTTTCTTCAGCAACTTTTAGGGCTTGTACACTGATATCAAGACCTGAAACTGATGCATCTTTCAGGTGCAACTGCAAGCTAATGGCAATACAACCACTCCCAGTTCCTATATCGAGGACCTTAAGGCCCCTGTCTGGATTTTCGCGGAGCACTAAGTCTACCAATTCTTCCGTCTCCGGTCGAGGAATAAGCACAGCAGGATTAACAATAAATTTCCGGCCATAAAAATCCGCTTTGCCGATAATGTATTGGATTGGCTCCATATTCTTTATCCGCTTCAAAGTGGCAGCCGTCTTCTCCATGTCTTTTTTATCAAGGTCAACAGGTTTCTTTATGATCACATCCTGTTTGCGAATATCAAAAAATTCCTCGAGGAGCAAGTAGGTAATACTGCTAGCCTCAGCCTCTTCATAATATTTAGAGACTTCCTGTTTTAGATAATTTAAAAGTAAACGGGCATCTGTAATCCTGTCATTCATGGTCAGCAAAAAAATGGTTGTTTCAAAAGTATAAGAATATTTCTTTTCAAAGGTTATCTCACTCTTTAAATTCTTACTTTTGAATAAATTTATTGAATTAACCTATTTATGTGCAATCGTTTCACAAAATGAGTTAATACCTACTAACAAGAAAATGTAAGGGCTAGCTGAGTTCTGTAAGCCGATAGGCTATCCCTTTGTTCTCAATACATTAGCTTTTTCAATGGAGTCTGTTTACATGCATCGTGCCTTAGAACTGGCCGCCTTAGGAAGTGGCCATGTAAGCCCCAACCCTATGGTAGGCTGTGTGATCGTACATAAAGGGGAGATTATTGGGGAAGGTTGGCATAAGGTATATGGAGGGCCGCATGCCGAAGTCAACGCTATCAATAGCGTACTGGACAAAACCGTTCTCAAGGAAAGCGATGTATTTGTAACATTAGAACCTTGTGCACACTATGGCAATACACCCCCCTGCGCTGACCTTTTGGTTCAACATCAGGTAAGGTCTGTAATTATTGGAGCTGTGGACACCAACCCATTAGTGGGAGGAAAAGGGGTGGATCGTCTGAAAAAAGCAGGTATAAACGTGAAAACTGGAGTTTTGGAAGCTGAGAGCAGGCAGCTTAACAGGCGCTTTTTTACCTTCATGGAAAAGCAAAGGCCCTATATCATGCTCAAATGGGCAGAAACTGCTGATGGATTTATTGCGAGGGGCAACTTTGACTCGAAATGGATCAGCAGCACATACTCCCGCAGGCTGGTGCATAAATGGCGAGCTGAAGAAGCAGCTATACTTGTGGGCACTAACACCGCACATTATGACAACCCAATGTTGACAGTAAGAGATTGGTCAGGGAGAAATCCTGTTCGGATAGTAATAGATCGACATCTTCGACTCAACGCCTCTCTACATCTTTTTGATCGCAGTGTGCCTACACTTTGTTACAACTTGGTAAGAGAGGAACACGAAGAAAACCTAGAATTGATAAAACTAGAAGAAGAGGGTTTCGTGCTACAGCTGCTTGATGATTTGTATAAAAGAAAGATTTCTTCCGTTATGATAGAAGGTGGCACTTCAGTCTTGAATCTGTTTATACAACAAGGCCTTTGGGACGAAGCCAGAGTCTTCCGTACTGCTGGCACCTTTGGTAAAGGCATTGAATCGCCCCTCATGAAGGCAACTTTGGTGCACCAAGAGCAACTCCCAGGAAGCGATATCTTGTCTATTTATGAACCATTAAGTGTTGTTTGAACTTATAATCCAAACAACTAATGTAATTGATGATGGCTGAAAATCTCATTATCTCAGCAAGCTCTGATAAGGCCGAAAAATATGATACCCTAGTGCCACAAGTAGAGGCGCTGGTGGAAGGAGAAGAAGATATTATTGCCAATCTGTCCAATATAGCTGCTGCCCTAAAACAGACTTTCGATTTCTTTTGGGTAGGATTTTATATCGTAAAAGGCGGTGAACTGGTGCTAGGGCCTTTTCAGGGGCCAATAGCTTGTACGCGGATTTCAAGGGGAAAAGGCGTATGTGGTACTGCACATTATCGTCCCTGATGTGGATAAATTTCCCGGACATATTGCCTGTAGCTCCGACGCTAGGTCGGAAATTGTAGTACCCATCATCAAGAATGGAACAGTAGCGATGGTATTGGATGTAGATAGCGACCAACTGGACAGCTTTGATAGTACCGATGAAGCATTTCTCTCTCGCATCGCTGCAATTATTGAAAGGCTGGACTTCTAATCTTTTCTGCAATCACTCGGGAGAATGAAATGCAAAGATTAAGGTAGAGAAGGATAATGTGTCATAAGCAAACGAAAAAAGTTGACAATTGACAAATTCGCATTAAGCAAGCTAAAACTACCCACGCCCTTTCATTCCATCATTCGGCCATTCTATCAATCATGAAAATAACCAAGGAGATTTCAGATATTTACACCGCTAAACTTTGTAAATCCTGAATGACGGTAGGGCAGACAGAAGCAATTATTGAAAAGCTAGACTTCTAATCTTTTCTGCAATCATTCAAGCTAACATTGAATGAAAAGATTGAGGTAGGAGCGGTAGGGATAGAACGAAAAGCCCGCAGCGTGTGGGC
>SMEH01000090.1_pt1 | contig 31084 bp, 27 predicted proteins | sample 2456361 | NCBI WGS metagenome assembly SMEH01 (sample SAMN10132587, study PRJNA489261) | soil metagenome | isolation source: day1 control-loamy sand soil ammended | place: USA | reverse complement strand
CGGTGCAGCGTCGGAGCACGGTTGAGCAGCACGGGGTGGCCGTTGATGACCTCTTCCAGCACGTCCCACACCTGCGGACGGGCACGTTCGACCATCCGCTTGGCGGACTTGATGTTCTGTGCGTGGTTGAGGTCGACCAGCCGCTTCATGACGAAGGGCTTGAACAGCTCCAGCGCCATGTCCTTGGGCAGACCGCACTGGTGCAGCTTCAACTGCGGACCGACGATGATGACCGAACGGCCCGAGTAGTCGACGCGCTTACCGAGCAGGTTCTGCCGGAACCGTCCCTGCTTGCCCTTGAGCAGGTCGGACAGCGACTTCAGCGGACGGTTACCAGGACCGGTGACGGGGCGACCGCGACGGCCGTTGTCGAACAACGCGTCGACGGCCTCCTGCAACATCCGCTTCTCGTTGTTGACGATGATCTCGGGCGCGCCGAGGTCGATCAGTCGCTTGAGGCGGTTGTTGCGGTTGATGACACGACGGTACAGGTCGTTCAGGTCAGAGGTGGCGAAACGACCACCGTCGAGCTGGACCATCGGACGCAGCTCCGGCGGGATGACCGGGATCGCGTCGAGCACCATGCCGCGCGGGTCGTTGCCGGTGGACTGGAACGCGGCGACGACCTTCAGTCGCTTCAGGGCACGCAGCTTCTTCTGGCCCTTACCGGTGCGGATGGTCTCGCGCAGCGCTTCGGCCTCAGCGTCGACGTCGAACTCGCTGGCCAGCTTCTGGATGGCCTCGGCGCCCATGCCGCCGGTGAAGTACTCGCCGTAGCGGTCGTACAGCTCCCGGTAAAGCTGCTCGTCCACGATGAGCTGACGCGGCTCCAGCTTGGTGAAGGTCGTCCAGACCTCCTCCAGGCGGTCCAGCTCGCGCTGGGCACGGTCGCGGATCTGCCGCATCTCGCGTTCGCCGCTCTCCTTGACCTTGCGGCGAACGTCGGCCTTGGCGCCCTCGGCCTCCAACTCGGCGAGGTCGGCCTCGAGCTTCTGCGCCCGCTGCTCGATCTCGGCGTCACGCTTGTTCTCGATGTTCTTCCGCTCGACGTTGATCTCGTTCTCCAACGTCGGCAGGTCGTTCTGTCGCAGCTCCGTGTTCACGCTGGTGATCACGTAGGCCGCGAAGTAGATGATCTTCTCGAGATCCTTCGGCGCGAGGTCGAGCAGGTAGCCCAGACGCGAAGGAACACCCTTGAAGTACCAGATGTGGGTGACCGGTGCGGCCAGCTCGATGTGGCCCATCCGCTCGCGACGCACCTTGGCGCGAGTCACCTCGACACCACAGCGCTCACAGATGATGCCCTTGAAGCGGACGCGCTTGTACTTACCGCAGTAGCACTCCCAGTCGCGAGTCGGTCCGAAGATCTTCTCGCAGAAGAGGCCGTCCTTCTCCGGCTTGAGCGTGCGGTAGTTGATGGTCTCCGGCTTCTTGACTTCGCCGTAAGACCACTGACGGATGTCGTCGGCCGTGGCGAGACCGATCCGGAGCTCATCGAAGAAATTGACGTCCAGCACGTTGTTGCATCCCCTTGGGGTTCTTCTCGGGGGTCCGGAGTGCTTTCCTGACCCCATCGGTTAGAGGGGGGTTCGGCTACCCGGGCGGGATGCGGGACACCCCGCCCGGGCGGCTGGGTCATTGCACGACGTCGTCCACGGAGGGCGACTCGTTGCGGGACAGGTTGATGCCGAGGTTGGCAGCGGCGCGTTCGAGATCCTCGTCGTCGGAGTCGCGCATCTCGATGGAGGCGCCGTCGCTGGAGAGGACCTCGACGTTCAGGCACAGCGACTGAAGTTCCTTCAGCAGCACCTTGAACGACTCGGGAATGCCCGGCGACGGCATGTTCTCGCCCTTGACGATGGCCTCGTAGACCTTGACACGGCCAACCACGTCGTCGGACTTGATCGTGAGCAGCTCCTGGAGGGTGTAGGCGGCGCCGTACGCCTGCATGGCCCAGCACTCCATCTCACCGAAGCGCTGGCCACCGAACTGCGCCTTACCACCCAGAGGCTGCTGCGTGATCATCGAGTACGGACCGGTGGAGCGAGCGTGGATCTTCTCGTCCACCATGTGGTGCAGCTTCAGGATGTACATGTAGCCGACGGCCACGGGGTACGGGAACGGCTCGCCGGTGCGGCCGTCGAACAGCGTGGCCTTGCCGTCCGGACCGACCAGGCGCTGGCCGTCGCGGTTCGGCTTGGTGCAGCCGAGCAGCCCCGTGATCTCCTCCTCCCGGGCACCGTCGAACACCGGTGTCGCGGTGTTCGTGCCCGGCTCGACGTCCCGCAGCTCCTCGGTCAGGTTCTTCGCCCACTCGGGGTTGCCTTCGACCTTCCAGCCCTGGGAGGCCAGCCAACCGAGGTGCAGCTCCATGATCTGCCCGATGTTCATCCGTCGGGGCACACCATGGGTGTTCAGCACGACGTCGACGGGCGTGCCGTCGGGGAGGAACGGCATGTCCTCCACGGGCAGGATCTTGCCGATCACACCCTTGTTACCGTGCCGACCGGCCAGCTTGTCGCCGTCCTGGATCTTGCTCTTCTTCGCGACGTAGACGCGGACGAGCTCGTTGACGCCCGGAGGCAGCTCGTCGTCCTCCTCGCGGGAGAACACGCGGACGCCGATGACCTTGCCCGTCTCACCGTGCGGCACCTTCAGCGACGTGTCCCGCACCTCGCGGGCCTTCTCGCCGAAGATGGCACGGAGCAGGCGTTCCTCGGGGGTCAGTTCGGTCTCACCCTTGGGCGTGACCTTCCCGACCAGGATGTCGCCGTCACGGACCTCGGCACCGATCCGGACGATGCCGCGCTCGTCGAGGTCGGCGAGCACGTCCTCGGAGACGTTCGGGATGTCCCGAGTGATCTCCTCGGCGCCGAGCTTGGTGTCCCGGGCGTCGATCTCGTACTCCTCGATGTGGATCGACGTGAGCACGTCGTCCTGCACGAGACGCTGCGAGATGACGATGGCGTCCTCGTAGTTGTGGCCCTCCCACGGCATGATCGCCACGAGGAGGTTCTTGCCGAGCGCCATCTCGCCCTTGTCGGTCGACGGCCCGTCGGCGATGACCTGTCCCCGCTCCACGCGGTCGCCCTCGTTGACGATCGGGCGGTGGTTGAAGCAGGTACCCGCGTTGGTACGGCGGAACTTGTACAGGCCGTAGCTACGGCGGGTGCCGTCGTCCTGCATGATCGTGATCATGTCGGCGGACAGCTCCTCGACCACGCCCGACTCCTCGGCGACGACGACGTCACCGGCGTCGACAGCGGCCGGGAGCTCGACGCCCGTACCCACCAGCGGGGCCTCGCTACGCAGCAGCGGAACGGCCTGCCGCTGCATGTTCGCACCCATCAGGGCACGGTTGGCGTCGTCGTGCTCGAGGAAGGGGATCATGGCGGTCGCCACGGACACCATCTGCCGCGGCGAGACGTCCATGTAGTCGATCTCCATCGGGTCGAGCAGCTCGACCTCGCCGCCCTTCCGACGTCCGAGGACCTTCTCCTCGGCGAAGTAGCCGTCCTCGGTCAGCGGCGCGTTGGCCTGCGCCTTGACGAAGCGGTCCTCCTCGTCGGCGGTCAGGTAGTGCACCTCGTCGGTGACCCGACCGTTGACGACCTTCCGGTACGGGGTCTCGATGAACCCGAACGGGTTGACCCTCGCGTGCGAGGCCAGCGAACCGATCAGACCGATGTTCGGGCCTTCCGGCGTCTCGATCGGGCACATCCGGCCGTAGTGGCTGGGGTGCACGTCACGGACGTCCATGCCGGCGCGTTCACGCGACAGACCACCGGGGCCGAGCGCGTTGAGGCGCCGTTTGTGCGTCAGACCCGACAGCGGGTTGTTCTGGTCCATGAACTGCGACAACTGGGAGGTTCCGAAGAACTCCCTGATCGCAGCGACGACCGGGCGGATGTTGATCAGGGTCTGCGGCGTGATGGCCTCGACGTCCTGCGTGGTCATCCGCTCGCGGACCACCCGCTCCATGCGGGAGAGACCGACCCGGATCTGGTTCTGGATCAGCTCGCCGACGGTACGGACGCGGCGGTTACCGAAGTGGTCGATGTCGTCGACCTCGACCGGCACCTCGACATCGCCGACCTTCATCGTCTCCTCGCCCGCGTGGAGGCGGACCAGGTACTCGATGGTGGCGACGATGTCCTCTTCGGTCAGCGTGCCGACGTCGTACGGGATGTTCAGGCCGAGCTTCTTGTTGACCTTGTACCGACCGACCTTGGCGAGGTCGTACCGCTTCTCCTTGAAGAACAGGTTCTCCACCAGCGCCTGGGCGCTCTCCTTCGTCGGAGGCTCACCCGGCCGCAGCTTGCGGTGGATGTCGAGCAGCGCCTCGTCCTGGGTCGTGGTGGGGTCCTTCTCCAGGGTCGCGAGCAGCGTCTCGGAGAAGGAGAACCGCTCCCGGATCTGCTCGTTGGTCCAGCCGAGCGCCTTCAGCAGGACTGTGACCGGCTGACGACGCTTGCGGTCGATACGCACACCGACGGTGTCGCGCTTGTCGACGTCGAACTCCAGCCAGGCACCACGGCTCGGGATGATCTTGACGCTGAAGACGTCCTTGTCCGTGGACTTGTCGATCGACTGGTCGAAGTACACGCCCGGCGAGCGGACGAGCTGGGACACCACCACCCGTTCGGTGCCGTTGATGATGAAGGTGCCCTTGTCGGTCATCACGGGGAAGTCGCCCATGAAGACCGTCTGGCTCTTGATCTCACCGGTGTTGTGGTTGACGAACTCAGCGGTGACGAACAAGGGCGCCGCATAGGTCATGTCCTTGTCCTTGCACTCCTCGACGGAGGCCTTGACCTCGTCGAAGCGTGGGTCGGAGAAGGACAGGGACATCGATCCGGAGAAGTCCTCGATCGGGGAGATCTCGTTCAGGACCTCCTCGAGACCGCCGACCGGGTTCTCCTCACCCTCATTGACGGCGCGCTCGTACCATGCCTCGGAGCCGGTGAACCACTCGAAGGACTGAATCTGCACGTCAAGCAGGTTCGGAATACCGAGTGGCTCGCGAATCTCCCCGAAAGAGACTCGCTTCGGTGCTCCTGGAATACCCGTTGACGGTCGATTCGAGTTGGTCGCAGCACTGGCCTGGTTCGCGGGAGAGACTGCCAAGATGCGTCCTTCCGGGGACATAGCTGGTTGATCAGCCGCGCTAGCAACTCGTAACGCGGACTGTCAAGGGTGCGGTTTGCCGACCATCCTAGCTGCCACACGTGGGCAGCCTGAAAGTGGGCAGCGCAAAAAAGCAGTCTAGCCCGACATAGGAGAGTTGTCGAGGGGACTCACTCGACCGTTTGACGGCCGAGGTCCGACCTCGCTGCTCGCCTCTCCTTCTCGTACTCGGCCGTCTCCCGCAAGACGTTGCCGTGTTGCCTGTAAGCGTGAACCCCTAAGGACTCTGAGTCAAGCATCCTTTGCCGGTTAACCACCAGTTGGCGCAGTGTCAGTTACCCTCCGTCGACTCCTCTGCCTGCGACGACGACGGCTTCGGACCATTCGGCGACAACTCAGATCGTGCACCGGACGACTGACCGGCACCGTAGACGTCCATGTTCATGACCTTCCACTCGCCGTCTTTCCGTTCGGTCTCGAACCACATGGCCGCCGGACCGCCGACGGTCTGCTCGTCGCCTGCCCGCGTCGCTGTCTGATCAACGTAAACCATGACCCTGGCACGGTCACCATCGAGGAGTACCACCGCGCTGCGGACGGCCGTGGTGGTCACGACGATCTTCTGCTCGCCCGCCTGCCCCCGATACTCCCCCATCAGGGTGTCATAAGTGCTTTTGACCTCCTCACTGCCGAGCAACTGTTCGGCGGCCCGTTCCGTCTTGGCCATGTCGTTGTAGTCGATCGAGAACAGGCGCTCGGCCGCATCGCTCATGGCCTGTTTGACCTCAGCCGTCGTCGCGACGTCCACCAGCGCCGCGTTGGAGGTCAGCTCCGTGGCCTCGCTGTGCCTCAGCTTGAAGAACACCGCAAGACCCGACAGAACGAGCGTGGCGGCCACCAAGGCCGCAAGCACCGGATAGCCCGCACGGCGTTCGCGACCCCCCTCCGCCGCCCCGCCGGCCACTCCCGCTTCGGCGGCGTCCGAACGTTCCTCGTCGGCATCGGCGAGTTCGACCTGTTCCGGCTTCATGGGCCTGCTGACGCCCCTGTCCCGCCTCTTGGGCCGGGGACTCGGGCGCCCCACCTTCGCCGGTGCCGACCGCGCCTTGGCGGCCGTCTCAGGGGCCACAACGTCTTCCGCACCGTCTGCCGGGCTGTCCTCCGCGCTCTCGGCGGCCTTCCCGTCCTCGGCGGTCTCAGTATCCTCGCCCGACCGCTTCGGCGATTCGGCCGGGTCCGGCGACTCCGGTGGCTCAGCGGAGTCGGTGACGCCCCCCTCCTCGGCAGACCGCTCCTCGGTCGGATCGGACGGCTTCGGCGACTCGGACGGTGACCCGGGTCCAGCCTCCGGACGCGCCGACCGGGACTCCTTTGATGCGGGCTCCGTACCGCCGACACCCCTTCCGGCCTCGTCCGAGACGGTGGAACGAGGCACAGGTGACGGCTTGCGCAGCCCCGCGACCCTCGGTCGACGGGTCGGCGACGGACGCTGTACCGCAGGAAGCCGGCGGCGAGAAGGTGGCATCGGGATCTCCTACTACGTTCTGCGGGTCGGTGGGGGCTGGGCGGACGTGGTGACTAGCCACTCGCCCCGTACTGCACGTTCGCCAGGGCCGACACCTTCCACTGCCGGTCCCCGTCCGATTCGTCACCCTGCTGCTCGCGTTCCAACTCCAACTGCAGCCGCTCGACGTTGGTGAAGCTGCCCTGTTTGTTGGTGACCTCGATCTGGACCACGGCCAACGCCCGCGCCTTGCCCTCGTGGACGTTGAGCTCCTCCACCGCGACGTCCTGCACCGTGGCGACGGTCTTGAGTTGGGCCTCCTCGATCGAGTCGCGCCACTCCTGCTCGGTTTCGTCGATCTCCTCGCTCATCTCGTCGGTCGAGAGTTTCTTCCGCTCGGCGAGAAGCTCGTCACTCCTGGTGTGATCGAACTCAAGGAAGACCGCGGCGGCACGGTTCGCCGTGGCCGTGACCTCATCGCGGGCCTCGGCGATCTTCAGCTCATCGCTGCCCGCCGCGTTCCGCCACATGACACCGAACACGATAGCGACGACGAGTGCGGCCGACGCGAGTGCGGCCACGGTGAACAACAGCGGGCGCGGTGGCCCCGAACGGGTCGGACGCCGTTCGCCTTCCGTGTCCTTCGAGCTGCCCGTCTTGTCGCCCTTCGGGTTCTTCGCAGCCTCCGCGTCCTCTTCGCTCCCCTCGTTCTCCCCGTTCTCCGAGGCGTCCGAGTCATCCGGGGCATCCGGTCCGTCCGCGCCGGAGCCGTCCGCCCACCGTCCCTCCGCCGAAGACTCGTCGGCGGTGTCGATGTCGGGCTCGGTGGCCGGACGGTCCTCGGCGTCGTCCGGCTCCGGCCGCTGGTCCTCCGAACTCATAGGGCTCCTGATCAGATCGTGGGTGTGGTCGGCGTGGGCAGGTCGGTCTGCGCGTCGTTCCTCTCAGTCCGGCAATCCGACGAGCTCGCGCAGGCTCGAGATGGAACGTCCGTCCTCCTTCGCCAAGTCGGACGCGATGCGCCGCAGGTACTCCAGTTGTTCGGAATCGCGGTTGCGGTTGGCCTCCACCTGGGCGGGCGTCGGCAGCGACGGCACGCCGTTGTACGGCGCGTTCTGCGAACCCCGCACGGCGATGGGGCTGCCCGGCGGCTCGGCGCAGTACGCGTCCTTGTACGGCTCGCGAGGCGTCGTGTCGTTGCCGGGACGATAAGTCTCCGGAGGCCGGTAGCCCTTGGTGCACGCGGGTGGGTCGAACAGGTTCAGCACGAGCCCCAGATGCGCGGTCCCGTCGCCGGGGGTAACGCTGTAAGCGCCCGCCGCGACCAACGGATAACTCACCAACGCCTGCTCCACCCCGTCGAGTCGGGTGATGAGCACGTTGGAGGTCGTCAACAGGTTGGCGACCACGTTGCTGAGTCCGGGACCGGACTCGGCGAGCACCCCGCTGACCGTCGTCGCCGCGTCCGGCGCGACGTCGATCAAGTTCCGGATGTCGCCGTCGGAGTCCTTCAGCGTCTGCGACAAGGCCGCCAGGTCCTCGCTGAACGATCGCATGTACGTGGAGAGGTCGTTCTGGGTGCGCAGGACCGTGCTGCCCTTGTCGAGCAACTCCACCGTCTGCGGCAGGTACTCCTTGGCGACCCGGGTGAACTCGCTCGTGGTGTCCATGAGCCTCTGCAAGTGCTCCCCGGTGCCGTGGAACGCCTCATAGGACTCGTCGACGATCGTGCGCAACGACTCCGTCGGCACCGAGGAGGCGAGGCTGTCCAGGTCGGTGATGAGGTCCTCGGCGGGTACCGGGGTGCTGACCCTCTCCGGGCCGATGACGTCGCCGTCGGCGAGGTACGGGCCTTCGTCGGTGACCGGGCGCAGATCGACGTACTGCTCCCCCACCGCCGAGCGGTTGGCGATGGTCACGTCCAGTTCACGCGGCACCCGAGGGGTGTCGGGTTCGATGAGCAACTCGGCCGCCAACCCGTCCTCGGTCAGGCTGAGCCGTCCCACCTCGCCGATGTTGTAACCGCGATAGGTGACCTCGGCACCCGTGAAGATCCCCCCGGAGGAAGTCAGGTGGAGGTGGACCGTGTAACCGCCGGCACCGAACGTCTTCTCGACATCGGTGAACCGGACGAGCGCGTACGCGACCGCCAGAACCGAGACGACGAGGAACGCGACGAGTTGGATCTTGGTCTTGCGGACGAGCATCAGCGACCACCCCCGACCATGGAGTCCAGAATTCCGTCGAGGCCGCCCTGTCCGCCGGGGGCCGCCCCGCCGCCCGTGTCCCCCGGCAACGGCAGCACCGACGACGTGTCGTCCGGATCGGTTTCGCGGGGATTGGTGAGGTCACCGACGATCGGCAGGTTCTGCAGCGGGTTCTGCCTGCTGCGGCCGAGGTTGGCGAGGATCTCCTGCAGGTCCAGATCGAGATCGATGTACAGGTTCATGTAGTCGCCCTTGACGCCCTCGGCGGCCGCGTCCGTGAACGGATACGTCAACAGCAGCTCCAGCGCGTTAGGCAGGTCGGCACCCGCCTCGCTGAGCTTGCGCAAGGTCGGCAAGAGCGCTTCGAGGTTGGCCACCAGGTCTTCCTGGCCGGCGTTGACGGTTTCGACAGCCACATCGGACAGTCCTTCGAGAGCGCCCAACATGGCGACGAGCTGGTCACGTTGCCGTTCGAGCACCTCCAACCCCGGACCGAGGTCCTCGACCGCCACAGCGATCTTGTCGCGTTGGGCGTTCAGAGTGGACGACAGCCGGTTGAGTTGGTCGAGCGCGGTGGTGATGTCGCTGGACTGCTCGTCGAGCGCCTCCACCAGTTCCTCGGCGTTTCGCAGCAACGCCTTCACATCGGGCGCGTTGCCTTCCAGGGCCGCGTTGAGTTCCTTGGTGATCGTGTTGAGTTGCTCGACACCACCGCCGTTGAGCAGCATCGACAGCGCTCCGAGGACCTCCTCGACCTCGACGCTGCGGTTGGTGCGTTCGACCGGAATGAGATCGCCGTCGGACAACTTCTCCCCGGAGAAGCCCTCGCTCTCGGAGGGAGCGGCGAGTTCGACGTACTTCTCCCCGAGCAGACTCGACTGCCGCAGATTCGCGATCGCGTTCGCGGGTAACTCGACATCGCCGTTGATGGCGAGCACCACCTCGGCGGTCCAACCGTCCTCGGCGAGGCGGACGTCCTGCACCGTGCCGACCGGCACCTCCTTGACCCGCACGCCCGCCTGAGGGACGAGGTCGAGCACATCGGGGAAGTGGACGCGCACGGTGTACGGGTTGTCGCCCAGGTCGGCGCCGCCGGGCAGCGGGATGTCGTAGACCCCTTCGAAATCACTGCAACCGCCGGCCGCGACGAGGATGACCGCTCCCGCGGCGGCGAGCGTCGTCCGGAATCGCCTCACCGCTCACCTCCCGAACCCGTGATCTGCCCGAGCACCGGAAGCGGCAACGGAGGCAGCTTCCCCTTGTTGAGCGCGTTCACCGTCTGCGCCAGTGAGGGCAGCTGCACGACGCCGTCCAGCACACCGGCCGCATCGGCACACAGCTTGCCGAGCGCGTCGAGTGCCCTCGGGGTCTGCTTCAGCAGGTTGCAGACCATGAGGAGGGGCGGCTCGGTGAGCTCGTTCATGTTGGGTCGGGTGTCGAGGGTCCCCGACGCGGCGTTGTAGGTGTTGACGAGGTTGCCCAACGCCAGTGGCGCGATGTCGAGTGTCTCGGCCAACGCCGCACGTTGATCCACCAACACCTGGGTGATCTCGGCGAGCTTGTCGACGTTCGACTTCACGCGCTCGCGGTTGTCGTTGATGAAGTCGTCGACGAGCTGCAACGTGGTGCCGAGTTCGGTGACGGTGGCGGCGAGATTGTGGCGTTCCCGCTCCAAGAAGTCGCTGACGTCGGCGAGTCGCTCCTCGAACTCGCGCATGTCGTCGTCGCTCGCGGCGAGGGTGTTGGACAGCTTCGCGAGGTTCTCGACGGTGCCGAAGAGGTCGTCGGAACTGCCGGACAGGGTCCCGGCGGCGTCGCCGAGCCTGGTGATGGCTTCGTGCAAGGCCCTGCCGTTGCCGTCGAGGTTCTCCGCGGCGGTGTCGAGCAGATCGGACAGTGCACCGTCCGCGTTCGCCCCGTCGGGGCCGAGTGCCTCGGACACACGGCTGAGGCTCTCACTCAACTCGTCGATCTCCAGCGGGACGGAGGTACGGGACAACGGGATCACGGCGCCGTCGTCGAGTTGGTCCCCACCGGTGTAGGCGGGGGCGAGTTGCACGTAGCGGTCGGAGACCAGGGCGGGTGCCACGATCAGCGCCTTGGCATCGGCGGGAACGGTGAACCGTCTGTCGTAGGTCATCTCGACCCGGACCCGATCCCCCTCGGGTCGGACGGAGGTCACTTCACCGACCTCGACGCCGAGGATGCGGACGCTGTTGCCCGCGTAGAGCCCGATGGCCTGGGTGAAGTAGGCGGTGACGTGCTTGCGGTTCGTGTCCTTCAGCGTCCACCACAGACCGGTCGCGATGACGAGTCCGAGCACGCAAGCCATGGCGAGGCCGCGGGCGAGTCGTTGTCCGAAGCGGGTGTCGGTCATCGCGCGTTACACCCCTCTTCATTCAGCGGCCCGATGGAAGGCAACAACAGACCGCAGATGTAGCTGTCGAACCAACGGCCGCTGCCGATGGTGTTGTTGAAGACGCGCACGAACGGTGCGAAGTTCTCGATGCCCTCGGCCAGCGATTCCTGGTTGCGCTGCAACATGTCGGTGAGCTGGTCGAGCTTCTCCAGTACCGGTTGCAGCTGCTCCTCGTTGTCGTCGACGAGTCCGCGCAGCTGCTCCGACAACTTCCGGGTGCCGGTCAGCATCGCGCTGATGGCCTCCTCCCGGGCCGACAGTTCTTCCAGCAGTTCGTTGCCGTCCTCCAAAAGGACCGCCAACTCGGCATCGCGGTCGGCGAGTGTCTGGCTGATCCTGCGGGTGCCTTCGAGGAGTTCGGACAGCTGCTGATCCCGGGAGGCGATGGTGTCGGACAGCTCCGACAGACCTTCCAACGCGCCGCGCACGTCCTCCGGCGTGTTGGCGAACGTCCGTGACAGCACGTCGAAGCTTCGCGCGAGCTGGTTGACGTCGATGTCGTCCACGGTCCGGGACAGGCCACGGAACGCCTCCAGCACGTCGTAGGGCGCGGTGGTGCGTTCGAGCGGGATGGTGGTGTTCGGGTCGAGCGGTTCGTCACCACTCGGGTCGAGCGCGAGGTATTTCCGCCCCAACAACGTCTTGATCTTGATGGCGGCGGTGGTCTCGTCACCGATCCAGGCGTCGGAGACCTTGAAGGACACCAGGACTTTAGCGCCGTCCAGGTCGATGTCGGTGACCTCGCCCACCTTCACACCCGCGATCCGCACCTCGTCGTCGGTCTCGAGGCCGGCGGCCTCGCTGAACTCCGCCCGATACGTGGTCCCACCGCCGATCAAGGGCAGGTCGTCGGAGTTGAGTGCCGCGAGTGTCCCCAAAAACAGCAGCGTGATCCCCACGATGGCGATGGGGATGGGGTTGCGGTTGGAAAAGCTTGTCATGACAGGCACCGCTCTCGATTCGCGGGGAGCAACGGCAGGCTGAGGGGTGCGTCCCCGAGACCTGTGATGCTGATGTTGCCCTTCGCTTCGCACAGGAAGAAGTTCAGCCACGAGCCGTAGTCCGCCGCGGACGCCAACCGGTTGGTCTTCTCCGGCAGATACTGGATGAACTCCTCGACCACGGCCTCGTGGTCGTTGAGGTTGCCGGCCAGGTCGCCGAGGGCCTCGATGTCCTCACGCAGCGGCCCGCGCGCCTCCTCCAACAGGCCCGCGGTCGTGTCGGCGAGGTCTCCGATGGAGGAGATGGCCTCGCCGATGGGTTCACGGTCGCTGGCGAGGCCGGACACGAACCGCTGGAGTCGGCTGATGAGCTGCGACAGCTGCGGTGTGCGTTCGTTGAGGGTGTGCAACACCGAGTTCAGGTTGTCGATCACCTCTCCGATGACCTGGTCCTTCTCGGCCAGCGTGGTGGTCAGCGACGCCGTGTGGGCGAGCAAGCTCTCCACGGTGCCGCCCTCGCCCTGGAGTACCTGGATGATCTGGTACGACAGCGTGTTCACGTCCTCGGGCGACAACGCCTGGAACAACGGCTTGAACCCGTTGAACAGTTCGGTCAGGTCGACGGCGGGCCGGGTGCGTTCCAACGGGATGGTGTCGCCCGGCTCGAGCACTCCCTGCGGTTCACCCTCGCCGCGCTCCAACGACAGATAGCGCTGGCCGATGAGGTTACGGAATTTGATCGCGGCGACGGTGTTGTCGGGCAGCGTGCGGTTGCGGTCGAGTTCGAACTCGACCTCCGCGATCCTGCGGTCCACGATCCGGACGTCGGACACCTTGCCCACCATCACGCCGGCGATACGCACGTCGTCGCCCGGCAGGACCGAGGTGGCGTCGGTGAAGCGGGCCGTGTAGGTGTGGGTTCCCCCCAGGTTCACATTGGCGATGCTCAACCCGAGGATCGTGGTGAACACCACGGTGACGACCACGAACACGGTGAGCTTCGTCAGCGGCGCGAGCAGCCCCCTCATTCGCCCACCTCCTTCCGGCCGACCTCACGGCTGTCCCCGGCTCGACGTTCGATTCCGACGAGCACGCAGCTCATTCGACCGTCACCTCCGCTCCCCGGTACAGCGGCGCGACCAGCAGGGAACCCCATGCCGGAACCTCGGACGGGTCCATGCCGACCCGTGGGCCGGTGAGCTGCGCCACGAGCGCGTGTTCGCCCCCGGTGTTCGCCGGATTGCCCATGGGAGCGGCCCCGCCGGCGGCGGCCGAGTTGTTCAGTCCCCTGCCCGCGGAGTCCGCGGACTCCGGGTGCACCGTGCCGTCCTGCACCGGGCCGTCCGGCGGATGTTGCGGGAACGGGTCCGGCATCTCCTCCATGTCGTAACAACGCGGGCCGCGCTTGTCGTTGTACTCGGGTTCGTCCTGACCCGGCTTGTACGGACCCCGGTCCACGGTGATCTCCAGGGTGATGTGCAGCCCCGGTTTGTTGGTGCCCTTGCCGAAGGATTCGTCGATCCTGGGCACCAGTTCCGCCATCTGACCGAGGAAGCACGGGTACGAGGGTGCGTACTTCGCCAGCAACTCCGCCGTGGGGCGCGCCGTCTCGCCGAGGCTGATGAGGTTGGCCGCGTTCGCTTCGAGGAACGTGTCCAAATCGGTCGAGGCGGTCGCCACCGTGCGGTACAGCGTGTCCAGGTTCAGACTCTGCTCGACGATCGTGCGGCTCGTCGTGGTGAGGTTGTCCAACGTCCGCACGAGGTCGGGTGCGACGTCGGACAGGGTGCCGGAGAACGCGGCCAGCTCCCGCAGGTTCTCCTGCAGTTTCGGCACGTGCGGGTTCAACTCGCCGAGGTACTCACCCAATTCGGACAGTGTTTCGCCGAGTTGTTCGCCTTTGCCCTCCAAAGCGTTGGAGATGGCGGTCAGGGTGCTCGACAGTTTCTCCGGCTGCACCGCCTGCAGCACGGGCAGAAGGTTGTCGAGGGCCTGTTCCAACCGCACGGCGTCCTCGGTGCGGTCCTGGGGGATGACGGTGCCGTCGGCCAGGCCCGTCGTGGAAGGCCGCTCTGGGATGGTCAGATCGACGTAGCGTTCCCCGAACAGCGTCTTCGGCAGGAACCGCGCCGACACGTTGGCGGGCACGAGCGAGGCCTGTCCCGGGTCCAGGTGGAGCACGAGTTCCGCCCCGCCCGTGGGACTCGGTTCGACCGCGTGGACCCTGCCCACGATCAGCCCGCGCACCTTCACGTCCGAGTTCGGCGCGAGCTGGTTGCCGATCTCCCCGGCCTGCACCCGCACGGTCACGTGGTCGGTGAACGCCCTGTTGTAGATGGCGATGCTCAACGCGATGCCACCGACGAGGATGGCCACCAGCAGCAGGCCCAGCAACCTGCGACGGATCGTCGCCATTGTCGAGCTCATCCCGCGATCCTCACCGTCGTGTCGGTGCCCCAGATGGCGAAACCGATGAAGAAGTTGACCACGGCCACCGTCACGATCGACAGCCTCACGGCCTTGCCGACCGCGACACCGACGCCCGCGGGCCCACCGGTGGCCCGATAGCCGTAGTAACAGTGCGTGAGAATGATCAACACGCTGAAGATCAGCACCTTGACGAACGAGTAGAACACGTCCTCAGGCGGCAGGAACATGTCGAAGTAGTGGTCGTAGGTGCCCGCCGACTGGCCGTACAGGTACACGACCACGGTGCGCGAGGCCAGGTACGAACTGAGCAGACCGATGATGTAGAGCGGGATGATCGCGATGAAACCGGCGATGATCCGGGTGGTGACGAGGTACGGCAGGCTCGGCACCCCCATCACCTCCAGCGCGTCGACCTCCTCGGAGATCCGCATGGCACCCAGCTGTGCGGTGAACCCCGATCCCACGGTGGCCGACAACGCCAGTCCCGCCACGAGCGGAGCGATCTCCCGGGTGTTGAAGAACGACGTCAGAAAACCCGTGAACGCCGACGTACCGATGGAATCCAGGGCCGAGAAGCCTTGGAGCCCGACCAGGACACCGGTGAACAGGGTCAGCCCGACCATCACGCCCACAGTGCCGCCGATCACCGCCAGCGAGCCAGAGCCGAAACTCACCTCGGCGAGCAGCCGCAGTACTTCCTTGCTGTAGCGGCGGATCGCCCTGGGCGTCCATGCGAGTGCTCGCAGGTAGAACGACATCTGGTCGCCGAGCATGTCCAACGTCCTCAGTGGACGGTTGGCGAGGTTCTTGACGTTCTGCATCAAGCGGGCCATCGGTTCAGTCCAGCTTCGAAGGAACGAGCTGCAGGTAGATCAACGTGAGCACGGTGTTGACCACGAACAGCAAAAGGAACGTGATGACGACGGACTGGTTCACCGCATCGCCCACTCCCTTGGGACCGGGTGGCGGGTTCAGTCCCCGGTACGCGGCGACGACAGCTGCGATGAACCCGAAGATCAATGCCTTGATCTCACCGATCCACAGGTCGGACAGCTGCGCCAGCGCCGAGAAGCTCGCCAGGTACGCGCCCGGTGTGCCGTCCTGCAACACGACGTTGAAGAAGTAGCCGCCGAGCACGCCGATGACGCTGACCATGCCGTTGAGCAAAAGCGCGACGAACATGCACGCCAGCACTCTCGGCACCACGAGCCGCTGCACCGCTGAGACCCCGAGCACCTCCATGGCGTCGATCTCCTCGCGGATCGTGCGCGCACCGATGTCGGCGCAGATCGCCGACCCACCCGCACCCGCGACGAGCAACGCCACCACGAGCGGGCTCGCCTGCTGCACGGTCGCCAGCACACTGCCCGCGCCCGTGTACGACTGCGCTCCGAGCTGTTTGGCCAGCGAACCGAACTGCATCGAGATGACCGCGCCGAACGGGATGGCCACCAGCGCGGTCGGCAGGATCGTCACACTGGCGATGAACCACGCCTGTTGGATGAATTCCCGAAACTGAAACGGCCGTCGAAACACGCCGCGTGCCACATCGAGGGCGAGCGCGAACAGCTTCCCGGTCTCCCGCAGCATCCCGAGGCCGGGGATCCTGGCCGTTGAGGCCGGAGAACTCATGCGTTTCCTTACTCGTAAGGGGTGTGTCCTCGGGTTACGTCGTCGGTGCCGAACTCGATCGGCTGGGTTCGGCTCGCCTCGGGAATGGTGGCGACGTCACCGGCGGGCAGAACACCGTGCTGAGCACCGACGAGACCGGCGCTGTGAACGCCGTAATGACGTCGTTCCTCGGGCGAAAGCGACGCGATGATCGACTCGCGGGCCGCTTCGGGAAGCGTGTGCAGGATGCGCATCACGCGGTCCTTACGCCTACGCGCCCCCTGCCGTTCGGGCAATCCGGGTGTGGGTTGCATCTGTGGTGGTACGCCTACCACGTCCTCGACTCCACCGGCGTGGTGGCCCGCCTCGAACATCGCGCGTTCGGCGGCGAGCGTCGCGGAGTCCTTCTCCTCGGACATGCCGATGGGGCCGTCCATGCGACCGTTGAGGAACTGCTTGACCGCGGGCTCCTCGCTGGTGAGCAGGACTTCACGTGGTCCGAACATCACCAGTTCCTTGCGGTAGAGCATCCCGAGGTTGTCGGGCACCGTCCGCGCCAGGTTGATGTTGTGGGTGACGATGAGGAATGTGGCGTCGATCTGCGCATTGACGTCGATGAACAACTGCGAGATGTAGGTCGTGCGCACCGGGTCCAAACCGGAGTCCGGTTCGTCGACCAAAATGATCTCCGGATCGAGCACCAGAGCCCTGGCCAGCCCCGCACGTTTACGCATACCACCGGAGATTTCGCCCGGCAGTTTCTTCTCCGCACCGGACAGACCCGTCATATCGAGCTTCTCGAGAACGATCCTGCGGATCTCGGTCTCGGATTTCTTCGTGTGTTCGCGTAGCGGGAAGGCGACGTTGTCGTAGAGGTTCATCGAACCGAACAGCGCGCCATCCTGGAACAGCACCCCGAACAGTTTGCGTATCTCGTAGAGCTTGCGCTCCGAACACCTCACGATGTCCACACCGTTGATCACGCATTTTCCTCTGTCCGGTTTCAACAGTCCGATCATGGACTTGAGAAACACGGACTTGCCGGTGCCCGACGGCCCCAGCATCACCGATATCTCGCCGGGCGGCAGCGTCAATGTGACGTCACGCCAGATGGTGTGCTTGCCGAAGGACTTACTCAAACCTTCGATGACCACCTCGGCACCCATCGCACCTCCCGGAGTGTGTTCATGGCGCGTCAACAACTTGCAACGAGCCGAAGTCGCGCAGGTTACTCACCGGTTTCAACCGAACCGATTTTTTGATCGCGAGTTCGTGGCCTGCCGCACACTAACCCACGATCGAGTGAACACAAAAAAGGGCGGGTCGCTCGTCTTGAACGAACGACCCGCCCTTTGACGGAATGTGAAGATCAGCTCACTTGAGGCTGACCTGGGCGCCGGCGGCCTCCAGCTTCTCCTTGGCGGCGTTGGCGGCTTCCTTGTCAGCCTTCTCCAGGATCGGCTTCGGAGCGCTCTCGACGAGCTCCTTGGCCTCCTTCAGGCCGAGGCCGGAGACGACCTCACGCACGACCTTGATGACCTGGATCTTCTTGTCACCGGCGCTTTCGAGGATGACGTCGAACTCGTCCTTCTCCTCCTCGGCCGGGGCAGCCGCACCACCGGCGGCAGCACCCGGGGCGGCCATGACGGCAGCCGGGGCAGCGGCGGTGACGTCGAAGGTCTCCTCGAACTGCTTCACGAACTCGGACAGCTCGAGCAGCGTCATCTCCTTGAACGCGTCGAGCAGTTCCTCGGTGCTCAGCTTCGCCATGATGGCGTTCCTTCCTTGTTTCGACTGGGTAAGTCGGATGGGTAATGGTCAGCTCTCGGCAGCCGGCTCGGCGCCGCCTTCGGACTTGCGCTTCTCCTCCAGCGCGGCACTCAGGCGCGCGACCTTCGATGCCGGGGCCTGGAACAGCGCAGCGGCCTGGGACAGCTTCGCCTTCATGGCACCCGCCGCCTTGGCCAGCAGCACCTCGCGGCTCTCCAGATCGGCGATCTTCTCGATCTCACTGACCGAGAGAGGCGCGCCGTCCATGTAGCCGCCCTTGATCACCAGGGCGCTGTTGTCCTTCGCGAAGTCACGCAGCACCTTCGCCGCCTCGACCGGCTCGCCTTCCACGAAAGCGATCGCGGTCGGACCGACGAACAGCTCGTCGATACCCTCGACGCCCGCCTCAGCGGCCGCACGCTTGACGAGGGTGTTCTTCGCGACCCGATACTTGGCCGTGTTGCCGAGAGCGCGACGCAGCTCATTGAGCTGGGACACGGAGAGGCCACTGTACTGGGTGACAACAGCTGCCGAGCTGTTGCGGAACTTGTCCGCGATCTCGGCGACGGCCGCCACCTTGTCGGGCTTCGCCATGGTCGCCTCCTCTCTTGGCTGGTGACCACTGGCAGCCCGGGTCCCACAACGACAAAACGCCCCAGCGCAGCAGGCGCGGGGCGTACTCGGCAGGCAAGACGAGACCAGGGCGAACACCCGGGTCCCACACCCGCTTCGACTAACCTCGTTCCTCCTGCGCAGGCCGCCCGCCGCGTGCGGGACCTTCGTTTCCCACGTCCGGCGTGGGAAAGACCAGCGGTCTTCGGTAGAACCGCTCCTTAGCATACGAGGAGTCCATACCGCCATGGCCACCGGGCCCACCTTGACCGCGCCTCGTCGCAAAACGCGGTCAAGACGAACACGAATCGTGGGCGAACCGGCATCATGGGTGACGTGGTGGAGCAGCGACCTGACGGAGACCCCGGACAACACCGGGACAGTGGAGCCGCCGGTGAACCCGAGATCGTGCCCGACGTCGTCCCGGCCGATCCGAATCGTCCCGGCGCGGAGCTCACCCCCGCGGGGCCGACGCCGCCTGCGACGACGCAGCCCGATCCGGAACAACTGCGCCAGTTCCGCGAGTTCCAGCAATTCCAACAGTTCCAGCAGTTCCTGCGCTTCCAGGAGGCACAAGGCCAACTGGGACAGCAGGGGCAGGGACAACCTGGACAACTCAGCACCACCGCCGACACCGCCCTCGTGCCCCGGCGACAGCCGCAGGCGGAACCCATCACCCGGAAGGTCCCCGGGTGGCTCCAATGGCTGGGGAAGAAGATCCTCGGCTGGCTCGTGTTCTTCCTGCTGCTGGCCATCTTCGCGACCTGGGCTTTCAACGAGCTGTTCGGTTCCAACGACGACAACAGCACCGAGGCCGCCGCGCGCATGGGAGGCGGCACCTACCACACCGAGGAGCTACTGGCCAAGGAACCGTACGAGGCGGTCCGCAAGGTCTACGACGCCATCGCCCAGGAAGACCCCGGCACCAACCGGCCGTTGATCGCCGAGGCCTGCGGCCGTTTCGACAACGACAACGGCATCCAACAACGTTTCGCCGAGAACACCGGCGATCACCCCGACTGCCGCCACGCCGTCATCGCTCTGCACGAACAGGTCACGCACGTCAACGACTACGCGGAATCGATCTTCCCGCGCTGGTACGACCCCGATGCCACCACGGTGCGCATCGACTCCTGTGACTTCGACATCCAAGGCGGTCCCGCACTCGGGGTGTTCACGGTGACCAAGGTCGAGATGGGCCAATGGCTGATCACCGACCACGAACCCGGGCCGAGTGTCTGCGAGGCGAATCCGACCGGGCCCACCGGGAACTGACCGGGTTCCGCCACACCTCGAAAACGACCGGAAACGACGCGGAAACGACAATGGGGCGGCCATCCGAACCGGATGACCGCCCCATGCAGTCGTAGCGTCAGCCGCCCGTCAGGCGTTGACCTCCTCCGCCAGCAGGTCGCGGGTGCGAGACGGGTCGACCGGGATACCCGGACCCATGGTGGTGGAGAAGGTGACCTTCTTCAGGTAACGGCCCTTCGACGCGGCCGGCTTGGCACGCAACACCTCGTCCAGCGCCGCGGCGTAGTTCTCCACCAGCTTCTCGGCGTCGAAGGACACCTTGCCGATCACCAGGTGCAGGTTGGCCTGCTTGTCGATCCGGAAGCTGATCTTGCCGCCCTTGATGTCGGACACGGCCTTGCCGATGTCCTGGGTCACGGTGCCCGACTTCGGGTTCGGCATCAGGCCACGCGGGCCGAGGATGCGGGCCACGCGGCCCACCTTCGCCATCTGGTCCGGGGTCGCGATCGCGGCGTCGAACTCGAGCCAGCCACCCTGGATGCGCTCGATCAGCTCGTCGGACCCGACCGCGTCAGCACCGGCGGCCTCGGCCTCTGCGGCCTTCTCCCCGGTCGCGAAGACGATGACGCGGACGGTCTTACCCGTTCCGTGCGGCAGGTTCACGGTGCCGCGGACCATCTGGTCGGCCTTACGGGGATCCACGCCGAGCCGCATGGCGACCTCGACCGTGGCATCCATCTTGACCTTCGAAGTTTCCTTGGCGAGCCTCGCCGCCTCCAGCGGCGTGTACAGCCGCTCGCGGTCGATCAGCTCGGCGGCCTGACGATAGGCCTTGCTGCGCTTAGCCATGTGCTGTCCTTAGGAAGTCTGTAGCGGATCAGTTGTGGTTCGGGTCAGCGCGTGGCCCTTCCACGAGTACGACGGCGGGCCGAACGGCCCGGTCGCGAGATCACTCGATCGTGATACCCATCGAACGAGCGGTCCCAGCGATGATCTTGGTTGCCTGGTCCAGATCCACCGCGTTGAGATCGGCCTTCTTGGTCTCGGCGATCTCGCGGATCTGGTCCCAACTGACCTTGCCGACCTTGTTCTTGTGCGGCTCACCGCTGCCCTTCTCGACACCGGCGGCCTTCAGCAGCAGTTTCGCGGCGGGCGGGGTCTTGAGCTTGAAGTCGAACGAGCGGTCCTCGTAGACGGAGATCTCGACCGGCACCACGTTGCCGCGCTGCGATTCGGTCGCGGCGTTGTAGGCCTTGCAGAACTCCATGATGTTGACGCCGTGCTGACCCAACGCCGGGCCGACCGGGGGCGCCGGGTTCGCGGCACCCGCCTGAATCTGCAGCTTGATGATCGCTGCAAGCTTCTTCTTCTTGGGTGGCATTTTCGTTCCTGTTCAGTGTTGCTCGTCCTCACACCCCTGCCATGGTGTGAGGCCTGGCCTGCGACCGAGCGTTCTCGGTCGTCAGATCTTGGAGACCTGGTTGAACGACAACTCGACCGGAGTCTCCCGGCCGAAGATCGACACCAGAACCTTCAGTTTCTGCGCGTCCACGTTCACCTCGCTGATCGTGGCGGGCAGCGTGGCGAACGGGCCGTCCATGACCGTGACGGACTCGCCGACCTCGAAGTCCACTTCCACCGGGCCCGCAGCCACCTGCTCCTCGGCGGCGGGCTCGCCCTTGGCCTTGGCCGGGGCGGCCTTCTCGACCTTGGGCGCGAGGAACTTCACGACCTCATCGAGGCTCAAGGGCGAAGGACGCGAGGTAGCGCCGACGAATCCGGTCACGCCCGGCGTGTTCCGAACCGCGCTCCACGACGCGTCGTTCATCTCCATCCGGACAAGGATGTAGCCGGGCAACACCTTCCGTTGCACGATCTTACGCTGACCGTTCTTGATCTCGGTGACCTCTTCGGTGGGCACCTCGACCTGGAAGATGTAGTCCTCGACGTCGAGCGTCTGCCGGCGGGTCTCGATGTTGCTTTTGACCCTGTTCTCGTAACCGGCGTAGGAGTGCACGACGTACCAGTCGCCAGGCAGTGATTCCAGCTCCGCACGAAGCTTGGCGACCGGGTCCTCGTCTTCGTCCGCCTGCTCGTCAGCAGCAGCGCTGTCGGCCTCCGGAGACTCCGCAGCCTCGGCGGCCTGTTCCGGCGCGGCAGCGGCCTCGGCGACGTCCGAGTCCGCGTCACCAGTGGCCGCGAGCGCCTGCTCTTCGGAGAGGCCAGTCATGTCCTGACCGGCTCCTGAGCCGTTCTCGGAGGTCACTTTCCGTCCTCTCAGTTGATCGCGTGTGGTGGTCGCGGGCGCCGCGTGGACAACCGCCACCCGCGAGGCAGCGCGGGCTACCTACTCGCCGAATACGACGTCGACGCCCTCAAGGAACACGAAGTCGAGTCCAGCGACCAACGCCACCATGAACACCAGGAACAACAGCACCACGGTGGTGTAGGTAACCATCTGCTTGCGAGTAGGCCAAATGACCTTACGCAGCTCGCCCCATACCTCGCGAATGAACCGCCCGATACGCGAGAACAGGGAACCCTTCTTCGCGTCCTTGCGATTCCGCTTCGGCGTCGGACCGCCCTTACCTTCCGGCTTGGCTGTCTTTTCCGAAGCCTTCCCCTTGGGCGCGGGCCGCTTGGCGGACTCGCCGCCCTTCCTGGTCCTCGCCCCGGAGTCGGCCTTGGCTGGTGTGCCCGCTCGGTCAGCGGAGGCACGACGCGCGCGCCGAGCCGCGGCGGTATCCGGACGGGAGGGGCGCTTCGCCACACCCTCCTTGTCCTTCTCCCCGTCCTCGCTCACGAGCTACTACCTCCGCTCCACCTGACACGTCAACGCAGGGGTGACAGGACTCGAACCTGCAACCTGCGGCTTTGGAGGCCGCTGCTCTGCCATTTGAGCTACACCCCTTCGAGCAGTGACCCGCCCGTTTGTGGACGTTCTTCACCAACCCCGCAGAGACTGTGGGGCCCGTTCCGTACGTTCCAAGTTCAGCAGTCTACGGCAAGCCCGGTAGCAGCTCGCAACCACGCCCTCATTTCAAGATTCCGCGCGTCCTCGCGGAGGGGTCCGGCAGCACCGGACAGGGGCTCGTCCGTGGGCCTGATCAGGAGTTGCGACGGGGACTTACGTAGGGGATCCTACGCGTCGACGAGCTCTCGGACGGCCGCGAGGTCGGAAGGACCGGGATCCGGGGAGTCTCGGAGGAACCCGACAGGACCCGCAAGGGGCACTGCCTGAGACAACGCGACGCGTGAAAAAATATCGTCATGGCCACATCCGACAGCACCGCCACCGGCCCTCGCCGCCGAGTGTCCGCCCGCATCGCAGGCATCACCCCATCCGCGACGCTCGCCGTCGACGCGAAAGCGAGGGCACTCAAGGCCGAGGGGCGACCGGTGATCGGCTTCGGTGCGGGGCAGCCCGACTTCCCGACCCCGGAGCACGTCGTCGAAGCCGCCGCCGCGGCGGTACGCGACCGAAGCAATCACGGCTACACGGCAGCGGCAGGGCTTCCGGAGCTGCGTGAGGCCATCGCGGCCAAGACCCTGCGGGACTCCGGGTTCTCGTGCGACGCCTCGCAGGTCCTGGTCACCAACGGGGGCAAGCAGGCCGTCTACTCCGCCTTCGCCACACTGCTGGACCCGGGTGACGAGGTGCTGCTACTTGCGCCGTACTGGACGACCTACCCCGAGTCGATCACCCTCGCGGGCGGGGTTCCCGTGCAGGTCACGGCCGACGAGTCCACGGGCTACCGGGTGACCGTCGAGCAGCTGGAGGCGGCGCGCACCGACCGCACGAAGGTGCTGTTGTTCAACTCGCCGTCCAACCCCACCGGCGCCGTCTACTCCCGGGACCAGGTGGAGGCCATCGGCAAGTGGGCCGCCGAGCACGACATCTGGGTCGTCACCGACGAGATCTACGAGCACCTGGTCTACGACGGCGTCAAGGCCGAGTCCCTGCCCGTGGTGGTGCCGGAGATCGCCGACCGCACGCTCATCCTCAACGGCGTCGCCAAGACGTACTCCATGACGGGCTGGCGGGTCGGCTGGATGATCGGCCCTCAGGACGTCATCAAGGCCGCCGCGAGCTACCAGTCGCACCTGTGCGGCAACGTCGCCAACGTCTCGCAGCGAGCGGCACTCGCCGCCGTCTCCGGCCCGATGGACGTGGTGGAGGAGATGCGCGCGGCGTTCGACGTCCGCCGCAAGAAGATCGTGTCGATGCTGTCGGAGATCCCGAACGTCGAGTGCCCCACCCCCGAGGGGGCGTTCTACGCCTACCCCTCGGTGAAGGCGGTGTTGGGCAAAAAGATCCGGGGCCAGCGGCCGACCGACACGCTGGAACTGGCCGATCTGATCCTGCGTGAGGCGGAGGTCGCCGTGGTGCCGGGTGAGGCGTTCGGCACCCCCGGGTACTTCCGGTTCTCCTACGCGTTGGCCGAGGAAGACCTGGTGGAGGGCGTCACCCGCGTGGCGAACCTGTTGTCCGAGGCCAAGGACTGAGCACGCGAGAGACCACGAAGCCCCCGGTGGCGTGATCGGCCGCCGGGGGCTTTTTCATTCCCCACCCACCTCTACCAATTGTTCTAGTAGAATTAGAACAATGTTGGTTCGCATCGACCCGTCGTCCACGGTGCCCCTGTACGAACAGGTCGCCGCTTCGATCCGCGGTGAACTCGCACACCAGCGGTTGGGCCCGGGCGACCACCTTCCGGCCGCACGTGAACTGGCGGAGAGCCTGCGGATCAACGTGCATACCGTCCTGCGGGCCTACGCCAAGCTCCGCGACGAAGGGCTCATCGAACTTCGTCGTAGGCGAGGTGCCGTGGTCACCGGGCATGCCAGCGACCACGCACGACTGGCCGCGCTGGTGGACGACCTGATCGCCGAGGCACGCCGGGTGGGTGTCGGCCCCGACGAACTGGTCACGATCGTGAGAGGGAAGTACCAGTGAGGAAGAACAAGCTGCGCATACTGCTGGCCACACTGGGCGTTCCGGCCGTGGTCTTCACCGTGGCCCTCCTGCTCCGTGACGCCTGGGCGGCGCGTCTACCGACGGAAGTGGCCAGCCACTGGGGAACAGGCGGGGTCGACGACGGCATCGCTCTCGACACCTTGGCGACGTGGACACTGAGCGCCGGCGCGGTCCTCGCCGTGGCCAGCACCGTGCTCTTGCTGATGCTACTGCGTCGTGGATACGGCACACACCGCCCGTACGTCCTGGTCAGCACGCTTTTGACGATGCTGCCGATGGCCGCGCTGATCTCGTCCATGGCGGTGACGCTCGACGCCGCCTCCTGGCGGGAGGCCGGTGGCGCGGGTGCCGCGCTCGCGGTGCTCGCGGCGGTGCTCGTACCGGCGACGACCGTGGCAGTGCTCATCGCACCGTCCGTACCGCCCACGACCGGGGTACCGGACACCCCTGGCGATGCCACCGTGGGATTGGCAGCCGGTCAACGCGCGACGTGGAACGGTGCGGCCACCAACGTCGCTCTGGCCTCCGGCTGCGTGCTCGCGCCACTTCTCGCCTTGTTCCTCGTCGACCTGCTGACGGAGAACTCGCTGTCGTGGAGCGGATACGCCGTTCCCATCGCGGTCGGCGTACTCGCCATGCTCGGAGTGTCCCGTGTGCGGGTGATCGTGGACTCCACCGGCGTCACGATCCGGATGGGCGTGCTGGGGTTCCCGACCAAGCACATCCCCCTGTCCGACATCGCCTCGGCCGCCGCGACGACGACCACCCTGTTCAGGGGCGGCGGGCTCGGCATCCGCACCACCCCCACCGGCGACACCCTCTTCAAGGTCCGCGGCGGCCCGACGTTGGAACTCGTGCTCACGTCCGGTCGTCGGGTCCTCGCCAACGTCGACCATCCCGACCAGGCGGCGGGACTGGTGAACGACCTCCTCCGAGAAGCCCTGCGGCAGCACGACTGAGGGGACGACTGATAGAACTCAACGGGTGAACAGACGAGCATGGCTCGCCGTCACGGCCTTGCTGGCGCTGACGGCCGCATGCGGTCCCGCCGAGGGACCCGGGGTCGACGACACCGTCCCGGGCGACGACGCCGTCCACTACGTGGCCCTCGGTGACTCCTACACCGCCGCGCCCGGCACCGGCGAGCCGGTGGGGACGCCGCGGGGCTGCGGCCGATCGGACAACAACTATCCACGGCTACTCGCCGATCGGCTCGCCCCCGAAAGCTTCACCGACGTCTCCTGCGGCGGGGCGACGACCGAACACCTCACCGCGCCTCAACGGACCCCGGACGGAACCAATCCCCCGCAACTCGACGCCGTGACCCCGAAGACCACGCTGGTGACCGTGGGCATCGGCGGCAACGACGTGGGGCTCGTCGAACTCGCGAATCGGTGTGCCTCCGCCGCCGAGGAAGGCCTGCGCTGCAGCGACGCCGTGGCCGGAGGCGACGGGACACTGAACGCCAAGGTCGAGGCGGTGGCCACGAAGGTCTCCGGCGTGCTCGACGCGATCGAGGCCAAAGCGCCCGACGCGCGTGTCGTGGTGGTCGGCTACCCGACGATCCTGCCGGAGGACCCCACCGTCTGCGATGAGCTCCTGATCGACCCCGCCGACCTGTCGTCCCTGCGTGAGGGCCTCGAATTGCTCAACCACGTCCTACAACAGCAGGCGAGCGCCCACGGAGCCGAGTTCGCCGACACGGCCACCGGCACCGAGGAGCACCACGTGTGCGCGGCGGAGGACTCCCGGTGGATCGAGGCCTTGGAGTCCACCACGGGAGCCGCGCCACTGCATCCCACGGCACGGGGTGAACAGGCGATGGCCGACGCCGTACTGGCCGTACTGCGCGGTCGCTGACCCGGGACCGACACGGACACCGACGGCGTCGGACCGACGCTCAGGGCAGACGCACCACGGCCTGGGCCTTGCCCAGAACCGACTTGCCCTCGAACTTGGCCGTGATGTCGATACGCGCCGTACCGTCGTCTCGCAACTCACCCACTTTGCCGGTGAACTCCACGAGCGCACCGGTGTCGTCGTCAGGCACGACCACGGGCCGGGTGAACCGGGCGCTGTAGTCGATCAGCCGACCGGGATCACCCAACCAGTCCGTCACCAGACGTCCGCCCAGGGCCATGGTCAACATGCCGTGGGCGATCACCCCGGGCAGCCCCACCTCGGTGGCGAAGCGTTCATTCCAGTGAATGGGATTGAAGTCGAGTGAGGCACCCGCGTAGCGCACCAGCTGAGCCCGGGTGATGCGCACGGACAACGGTGGCAACTGGTCTCCGACGTTCACGCCTACTCCCCCCTCACGACGAGTTGCGCCCGCGTGGTGCACACCGGTTCGCCCGCCGTCGTCTCGATGTCGGCTTCCACGGTGAGGAAGTCGTTGCCGGCACGGGCGAAGATGTCGACGATCCGCGTGGTGAGCCGCAGCTCGTCACCGGCGTGGACCGGACGATGGTGGGTGAATCGCTGGTCGCCGTGGACCATGCGCGAGTAGTCGAGTCCGAGTTCCGGGTCGGCGACGATCGCGTTGATCGTGGTCAAGTTGACGATCGTGAGGAACGTGGGCGGCGCGATGACGTCCGGATACCCCGCGGCCCTGGCTGCCTCCGGGTCGCGGTAGAGCGGGTTGTCATCGCCGATGGCGTCCGCGAACTCCGCGATCTTGGCGCGGCTGACCTCGTACGTAGTGGTGGGCGGATAGGTGCGCCCGACGAAACTCGCATCCAGTGGCACGACCGGCAGATTACCGGCACGCCCACACGCGGCGGCAGGCCGTGGGCGGGCTGTCGTGCGCGAGCCCACGGCCTGCCGCCGGAACGGGACGAGGGGATCAGTTCAGCGACACGCCGTAGGCGCTCAGCGCCTCGGTCAGCGGCTGGAAGTACGAGCTGCCGCCACCCATGCCGGACGTGATGCCGAGACCGACGCTTCCGGCGAACAACGCACCACCGGAGTCACCCGAGTTCACCGATGCGGAGGTCTGCACCAACTCGTGCACCGCACCCTGGGGGTAGTTCACGGTCACGTTGATGGCCTGGACGGTGCCACAGGTCAGGCCCGTGGTGCTCCCGCTCTTGCAGATCGACTGGCCGACGTAGGCGTTGGAAGCCGAGTTGATCTGCTGCACCGTGCCGTCGTAGAGGCTCACCGCGCCGGGTGCGCTGCCCGTGTCGTTGCGGATCAGACCGTAGTCGTCACCCGGGAAGCTGGCCCCGACGGAAGGACCCACATTCCACTGCGAGACCGCACCGGTGCAGTGCCCGGCGTCGACGATGTAGTTCTGGCCGCCCGAGTTCACGTTGAAGCCCGCCGAGCAACGACTACCACCACCGGTGATCGCCTCACCGCCGTAGATGGCCACGTCGAAACCACCCGCGACACGGTCCACCCTCACCCGGTCGCCGAACCGCTCCGCCTCGGCGAGCAACTCGGCGACCTCGGCGTCGTCGGCCTCCGCACCGATGGTCAGCACGACCTGGTTGGTCGTCGGATCGGTACCGATCGCGGTGTCGGCGACCGAGGGCAGCGACTCCAACGCAGCACGTGCGGCCTCGAGTTCCGCCGCCGTGTGCTCGACGACCTTCGCCGTCACACCCGCCCGCTCGACGACGGCCGCCGCGGCCTCGCTCACCACGTTGACCACCGGCTGCCCGGAGGCATCCAGGTAGCCGTCCACTGCGCGCTCACCGAGTTGCGCCAAAACGGTGTCCAACGCCTGTACGCTGTGCTGCTGCGTCCGCAGGATCGTTTCGGCCTCCGCCTGCGTGACTCCGCGTTCCGCGATGAGCGCGGACACCGCCTCGTTCTGGACGTTCGCCGAGTAGCCCTCAATCCTCGGCTCCGTCACCGCCGATGCCGTCGACGGCACCACCACGCCGAACACGAGGGCACACGCCCCCGCCGCCACCGTCGACTTCATCAACTTCTTCATGTCGTCCCTCACTTCCGCAGGGTTGGAAATGGGTCCCTGTCAGAGTGGGGGCAACAGTACGAAACTGGTAGCAACGATCGTTGGAATTTTTCCAACTAATAGGACGAAACGTTCACCACCACACACAACAAAGCCGCCTTCCCGAGGAAGGCGGCTTTGCCAGGCTTCAGCCTGAAAGTCAGCGTGTTTCCTTGTGCGCCCGGTGCGTACCGCAGTTCGGACAGAACTTCTTCATCTCCAGACGATCCGGGTCGTTACGCCGGTTCTTCGTGGTGATGTAGTTGCGGTGCTTGCAAACCTCGCACGCCAGGGTGATCTTCGGTCGCACGTCGGTGGCAGCCACAACGGCTCCTTACTCTCTCATCGAAACAGCGTAGCGGTGGCCGGACTCGAACCGGCGACGCAGCGATTATGAGCCGCTTGCTCTACCGACTGAGCTACACCGCCTCCGTCACAACACCGAGCCCCTTTACGGAATCGAACCGTAGACCTTCTCCTTACCATGGAGACGCTCTGCCGACTGAGCTAAAGGGGCCTGCCCCAACGGGCTGAAAACAGAATACATCATTGACTCACCCCAATGGAGCGGGGGGCGGGTTTTCGAGAAACCTCAGGTCAGCAGGGTCAACACGGGCTCCGAAGCCGGATCGAGCGAACGGGCCGTCCGGGCCTGCAACCATGCTTCGAGACGGTCCTCCGACAGCGGGCGGGAGATCAGGTACCCCTGCGCGACGTCACAGCCCATGGCCTCCAGCTGATCCCGCGCGAGATCCTCCTCGACCCCCTCGGCGACCACCGTGAGCCCCAGCGAATGACCGAGTTCGACGATCGACCTCACCACGGCGAGATCACCGAGGTCGGTCCCCATGCCGAAGACGAAGCTCTTGTCGATCTTGACCTGGTCGACGGGCAACTGTCTCAGGTACGCCAGCGACGAGTACCCCGTGCCGAAGTCGTCCACGGCCAGCTCGATACCCAGATCACTGAGCTCACGCAGGATCGGCAACGCGCGCTCCGGATCCTGCATCACGTCCGACTCGGTGAGCTCCAGCGTCAGCAACTCACCCGGCACACCGAACCGCTCCAGCGCTTCGGCCACCCGTGCCGGGAACTCCGCGTCGGCGAGATTCCGCACCGACAGGTTCACCGCCACCGAGATCCGCAACCCGTCGTCCAGCCACCGTCGCACCCGGTCCAGCGCCGCATCCAGCACGAACGACGTCAACACCCCGACAAGGCCCGCGGCCTCGACGGCCGGCACGAACTCGTCGGGATTGACCCGACCGAACTCGGGGTGCTGCCACCGCACCAGCGCCTCGACCCCCAGCACCTGCTTGTCGGGCAACGTCACCTTGGGCTGGTAGTGGACCGTGACCTGGCCTTCCTCGATGGCCTGGCGGAACTGCGTGACCATCTGGAACCGGCGCAGGAAGATCTGCCCCATGCTCGGCACGTAGGACTTGATCTCCTCACCGCCGCGGGTGGCCCGCACGGCCATGTCGGCGCGCTGCAACAAGCTGTCCACGTCGACCCGCTCGGCGTTCTCCTCCGCCGTCGTCAGCACGTACCCCACCACGGAGTTGGCCTCGACGGTGAGCCTGTCCACCGGATACGGCGCCGACAGCTGCTCCCGCAGTCGTTGGGCGATCTCCTGGGCCCGTTCGGCGTCGCAATCGGCGAGCAGGACCGCGAACGAGGCCCCCTCGAGCCGGGCCAGCGGCACGCCGGCTCCCAGGGTGTCGCGCATACGCTTCCCCGCGGCCATCAGCATCCGGTCGGCCCACGTGTACCCGAGGGCGTCGCTGACCGTGGAGAAGACATCGAGATCCACCCGCAGCACCACGGAGTTCGCGTGTTCCCGCAGCGGCTCGGCGGCCACCTGCCGGAAACCCGGGCGGTTGAGCAGGCCGGTCAACGGATCGTGATACGCATCGTGCCGCAGCGTCGCCAACAGTCGGCGGTTGTCCAAGGCGGTGGCCAGATGGCTCGCCATAGTGCCGAGCAACTGGACGTCGTACTTGCCGAAGCCCCGCCAGCGTGACAACCGGTCGTAGGCCTCGACGATGCCGAGCAGCTGGTTCGCACTGCGCAACGGCACCACGAGCGCCTCGCTCGCTCCTCGACGCAGCAGTGCCGCCCGGATCTGCGGATTGGCCTCGGTGACCCGAAGGTGCCGGACGTGCGCTCCGGGCAGCCGTAGCAGTGGATCGTCGGCGTCGAGTTCGGTGTCGTACCCGGCGGCCAGGTCGTCCCCGACCACAACGGTGCGCATGGGCTGTTCGGGA
>SMEH01000088.1_pt1 | contig 31522 bp, 36 predicted proteins | sample 2456361 | NCBI WGS metagenome assembly SMEH01 (sample SAMN10132587, study PRJNA489261) | soil metagenome | isolation source: day1 control-loamy sand soil ammended | place: USA | reverse complement strand
CGTTGGGACAGGCGGCCGTCGGCACGGCGTTCGTGCAGGCGCCGAGTCGCATGTCGGCGCGGCGGTTCTGGCTCGGCTACGCGGCGGGCTCGCGCGGGCGGCTGTACCTGGACGACGGTGCGGTGACGGCGGTCGTGCGGCATCGGCGTTCGCTGCTCGCCGCGGGTATCACGGGTGTGGACGGTGACTTCCAGGCCGGTGACGTGGTTGATCTCGTGAACCACGCGCAAACCGTGGTGGCTCGTGGTGTGGTGGCGTTCGACGTCACCGAACTTCCGGATCTGATCGGTCATTCGTCCCACGAATTGCCCGAGGAGCAGCGTCGCGCGGTCGTGCACGCGGACGATCTGGTGCCCTTGCGCGGTCGCGCCTCTTGATCGTCCACGGATGTCACTCGACGGATCGCCCATCCGGTGGCGTGAGCTGTGACACGGTCGGCGGGTCGAACGATCCTCGGCCATGTCGCGGTCGCCACTGTATGGGCTGGTGGCACGTTGGTGGAGGCACACAGCGTTTAAGGTGAGTTCCCATGTCCGCACGCCGTATCGGGGTCATGGGCGGCACGTTCGACCCTATTCACCACGGACACCTCGTTGCCGCCAGTGAGGTGCAGCATCGTTTCGGGCTCGATGAAGTGATCTTCGTGCCCACCTGCCAGCCATGGCAGAAAGCGGGTCGTGAGGTGTCGGCGGCGGAGGACCGTTACCTCATGACCGTGATCGCCACCGCGTCCAACCCGGTGTTCTCGGTGAGTCGCGTGGACATCGACCGTGGTGGGCAGACGTACACGGTGGACACGTTGCGTGATCTGCGGGTCGAATATCCCGACGACGAGCTGTTCTTCATCACCGGTGCCGACGCGTTGGAACAGATCCTCACGTGGCGCGATGCCAACGAGTTGTTCACGCTCGCGCACTTCATCGGCGTCACCAGGCCGGGTTACCAGCTGGACAACCACCACCTGCCCGAGGGCAAGGTGAGCCTGGTCGAGGTCACCGCGATGGCGATCTCGTCGACGGGATGCCGTGAGCGGGTGCGCAACGGGGAGCCCGTGTGGTACCTCATGCCCGACGGCGTGGTGCGCTACATCAACAAGCGGAAGTTGTACGTTCGCGAGTCGTCCTGAACTGGGGGACATCCTCCGATGTCGCCTGCGGGTAGGCTTTTTCCGGCATACGTTTGGAACACCGTGTAAGGAGAACCGTGGCAGCGACGGCCGAAGCCTTAGACCTCGCGACCGCGGCCGCGCGTGCGGCCGCGGACAAGAAGGCGACCGACGTGGTGCTGATCGACGTCTCGGAGCGTCTTGTGATCACCGACGTCTTCGTGATCGCGTCGGCGCCCAACGAACGTCAGGTCGGCGCCATCGTCGACAACATCGAGGAAAAGCTTCGCAAGGCCGGGCACAGGCCGGTGCGCAGGGAGGGCACCAGGGAAGGGCGCTGGGTGCTCATCGACTACACCGACGTCGTGGTGCACGTCCAACACGACGAGGAGCGCGCCTTCTACGGTCTTGAGCGGCTGTGGAAGGACTGTCCCCGGATCGAGGTCGAGGGGCTGGAAGCCCCGGCCGAGGACGCGGACGGTGACGAGGAAACGGACGTGTCGTGACGCTGCGACGACTCATACTGTGGCGACACGGTGAGACCGACTACAACGCGGCCGGGCGGATGCAAGGTCAGCTCGACTCGAAGTTGACCGAGGTCGGATGGAAGCAGGCGAAGTTCGCCGCACCCGCATTGGCCCGGTTCACCCCGGATCTCGTCGTCGCCTCCGACCTGCGCCGAGCCACCGACACCGCCACCGTGTTGACGGAGGCGTTCGAACTGCCCCTGCGGTTGGACAAGCGGCTGCGTGAGACGCATCTGGGCGAATGGCAGGGCCTCACGGGCGCCGACGTGGACGAGAGGCACCCGGGCGGGCGGGAGCGCTGGCGGCTGGACGCCACGTGGGCGCCACCCGGTGGTGAGTCGCGGCTGGAGGTCGCCGAGCGGGCCTACGAGGTGGTGGCCGACCTGCTGAACGGCGAGGAACGGGTCGAGACCGTGCTCTTCGTCGCGCATGGCGGATTGATCCTCGCCCTGACCGCGAAACTGCTGCGGCTGCCCATCGGACTGTGGCCCTCGCTCGGGGGTATCTCCAACTGTCACTGGGTGGATCTGACGCGGCAGGACGGTACCTGGCGGCTGCGTGCCTACAACGCGGGGATCATCGGGTGAGTGATACCCCTCCCCCTCGACTGTTGGTGTTCGGTGATTCGCTGAGCTTCCACGGTCCGGACAGAGGGTATCCGGCTGATGACGAACGATTGTGGCCGAACGTGGCGGCGCGATCCCTCGGTGGCGTCGCCGACCTCGTGGCCAGAGCCGGGTGGACGGCTCGGGACGCGTGGTGGGCGATGATCGGCGATCCCCGGGTGTGGGCGGAGCTGCATCGTGCCGACGTCGTGGTGTTGGCGGTCGGGAGCATGGACACGGTGCCGTCACCGCTGCCCACCTATTTACGCACGGGACTGCGGTATCTGAGACCCGACTCGCTACGCCGCGCGGCCCGACGGACGTATCTCGCCGCTCAGCCTGTGCTGTCGGTCGCGTTGCGGGGTCGACCCTCGGCGTTGCCCCCGCGGCTGACGGTGCGGTACCTCGACCTGGCGGTGTCGGCGTTGCGGGCGTTGCGGCCGTCGTTGCCCGTGGTGGGTTGGCTTCCGTCGGTGCATCGGGCGGCGTCGTACGGATATGTGCAGACGGTCCGTCCCCGCACGGCCGTGGCCGTGTCACGCTGGGCGGCTGACGTGGGCGTCCCCTTGCTGGACGTACCCGCCGTCGTGGGGGCGCACGTCCTGGGCGGCCATGGCAATCCCGACGGCATGCACTGGGGGTGGGACGGACATGCCCTGGTCGGGAAGGCGATGGCCGAGTTGATCCGGCCACTGCTCACCCGTCGGGGCAATAGCACGTCCAGTACGCCCGACACGTCCGACTCCGAACGCGTCCGCCACGTAGGCTGACCGCGTGCCGGTCGCGGTTGTCACGGATTCCACAGCTCATCTGCCCGAGGGTTTCGCCGAGAGGTACGGCATCCGGGTCGTTCCTCTGCATGTCCTCGTCGACGGTGTCGCCTCGCTCGACGGTGTCGAGATCGGTCCGACGGCGCTCGCGCGAGCGTTGGGGGAGCGCAGGATCGTCACCACGTCCAGACCCACACCGGCTGAGTTCGCTTCGGTGTTCAGGCAGGCTTTGGCGGAGGGGGCCGACGCGATCGTGTCGGTGCACCTGTCCAAGAAACTGTCCGGTACGTGGGAGGCCGCCGTGCTCGCGGCGCAGGAAGTGGGTCCGGACGTGGTGCGCGTGGTCGATTCCCGCGGTATCGCGATGGGATTGGGGTTCGCCGCGTTGCGAGCCGCCGAGGCGGCGCATCGAGGAGCGTCGGTCGAGGAGGTGGAGCGGGTCGCCGTGGAGACCGCCGAACGTTCCGAGACGTTGTTCGTCGTGGAAACCCTGGAGCATCTGAGGCGGGGCGGTCGTATCGGCCATGCCGCGGCGTTGTTGGGCACGGCGCTCGCGGTGAAGCCTGTGCTGCGCATGGTCGACGGTGAGATACGCCCGTTGGAGAAGGTGCGCACGATGCAGCGGGCCATGAACCGGCTGGTGGAGCTCGTCGCGGAGGCGGCAGGGGACGGCGAGGTGTCGCTGGCCGTCCATCATCTGGCCTCACCCGATCGTGCGGCCGAACTCGCCACGCGGCTCGACGAGCGGTTGGGGAAGTCGTCCGGGTGTGTGGTGTCCGAGCTCGGGGCCGTGGTCGGGGCGCACACCGGCCCGGGGGTGCTCGGAGTCGTGGTACAGCGTCCGACTCCTATGGGATGAGCCGCCGTGCCGGCCGGTCGGCATCGTAGGCGTCCGAACGGTACCGGTCGTGGGGGAGTTGTCCACACTCCCCGGGTTGTCCACAGCGGCCACGGAATCGACTCACGGTGACGGGCGGGATCGCCGTAGCGTCGAATCCGTGTTCGAGACAGCACGGACGACGGCGCGGCTCTCCGGCCGAACGCAGGACACCGACCTCATCGCAGAAACCGGTGGGGTCAAGACCGGTCAGGCCGAGACTGCGCGAAATGGGCCGGAGGAGACAGCGCCGGATTGTGTCTGGACCGCGGACGCAAAGCGGGAAGCACGTCCGAAGGTCCGGTTGGCGCAGCTCGCCGCCGAGGTCGGTGGTCGCCGGACGTCACCCTCACCCCGGCACCGGGTGCAGGCACGTTCCGGGCGACGAGGTGGCTTGATCGAACGGTGGCTTCCCGGAGGGCAGCGTGTCACACCACCACGGCGACGGCATCTCGTGATCGCCGCTGTCGTCGGCGGTGTTCTGGTGAGTGTCGTCGCTGTGGCGGCGATCGTCGGGAGCGGGCCGGAACCGGAGCACGCACCGCCGCTACCGCTGGTCCAACAGGAGTCGGTGTCGGCGGGGAAGGCCGGTGAGCCCGATGCCGTCCCCGATGTGGCGTCGAAAGCGACATCGACCGCTGCCGAACCCACCTCACTCGTCGTCAGCGTGGTAGGCACCGTGGCGAGACCCGGGCTGATCACCGTGCGGCCCGGCGCTCGGGTCGCCGATGTCATCGAGTTGGCAGGGGGAGCCGACAGTGACACCGATCTGCTGACGGTGAACCTGGCTCGCCGGGTGTCGGACGGTGAGCAGATCTACGTCGGTGTCACCCCGCCGCCGGGAGCGGAGCATCCTCCCGTCGCGGCGGTGCCCGCCGATCCGTCCACATCGGCGGCGAAGGTGGATCTGAACACGGCGGATCGGCAGTTGCTGCAGACTCTGCCCGGGGTGGGTGAGGCCACGGCGTCCCGCATTCTCGAGTGGCGGGAACGCCATGGGAGGTTCACGTCGGTGAGCCAGCTTCGGGAAGTCGACGGCATCGGTGAGAAACGGTTCGCGCGTCTGCGTGATCTGGTGTCGGTCGGATGAGGGTGGACCGAAGTGGTGATCAAAGTCGCTGCGGTCGGCGCTCGCGGCGACGCACCGACGCACGACTGGCGCTTGGTTCCGGCCGCGGTCACGGTGTGGTCGGGGGCGATCCTCGGATTGCTGTGGGGGTGGTGGGCGAGCGCGTTGTGCGGGGCCGTCGGGTGCTCGGTCGCGGTCGTGTTGGCGTGGCGGGTTTCGCGTTCAGGCCGTCACGATCACCGCCGTTGGCTTCCCGCAGCGGGCGTGCTCTTCCTCTGTGGACTGTTGACCGCATGGCCTGTGGGGGTCCGGTTGTACGACGCGGAGCACGCGGAACTCCGTGGTCTCGCCCGCGCCGGTGAGAAGGTGACGCTGTCAGCGGTGGTGGTTCAGCGGCCGCGCCCGGTCCATGTCGATGGCTACGCAGGCCGTCCGGGAGGTGCCCGATCGGTACTCGTCCCGGTGGATGCCGTCACGGTGACGGTGGGGGGTGAACGTGTCGCCGCGCAGCATCGGGTCTTGCTCATCGCGCCGGCGGCTACCTGGAGCGATGTACTGGTGGGGCAGCATGTCACGGTGCGCGCCGAGCTTGCGCCCGCCCGACCGCACGAGATGACGGTGGCGGTCGGCTTCGTGCGCGGACCGCCCGAGACGGAGCGCGTCGCACCGTGGTGGCAACGGATTTCCGAGTCGGTGCGCGCGGCGTTGCGTGCGGCCTGCGAGGTGCTGTCGGAGGAACCGGCGGGCTTGCTCCCCGGGCTGGTGGTGGGGGACACCAGTGAGCTCTCGAAACGGGTGGAACAGGAGTTCCTCGATGCGGGGCTGTCTCATCTGACCGCCGTTTCAGGGTCCAATGTGGCCATCCTGTGCGGTGCGATCCTCCTTATGGCCCGAGGATTGCGATGCGGTCCTCGTTCGTCGGCGGTGTCGGCGGCCGCGGCCCTGCTCGGATTCGTCGTTCTCGTGGGCTACGAGCCGAGCGTGTTACGGGCAGGCGTGATGGGTGCGGTGGGGTTGCTCGCACTCGTGTTGGGACGGCGGGGCTCGGCGTTGCCCGCCCTCGCGGCCGCGGTGTGCGTACTCGGGCTGTACGACCCCGACATGGCCGTCAGTATGGGCTTCACGTTGTCGGTCGTAGCGACGGCAGGGCTCGTTCTACTCGCTCCGCTCTGGTCACGGGCATTGGAGCGTCGGGGAGTACCCGGCGGGATCGCGGACGCGCTGGCCGTGCCCACGGTGGCGTTCTTCGCGACGGCCCCGGTCATAGCGGGGATGGTCGGGGAGGTGAGCGTGGTCTCCATCGTCGCGAACCTCGCGGCCGCACCCGTCGTCGCACCGATCACCGTTCTCGGAACGGCCGCCGCTGCTCTAGCCCCGCTCTGGCCCGGTGCGGCCGAAATCGTGGTCCAGGTGGTAGGGCCCGCGGTCAGCTGGCTGATCCTCGTGGCACGCCACGCCGCTTCCGTGCCCGGTGCGGTGATCCCGTGGCCGTCGGGGTGGTGGGGTGGTGTGTCCGCGGTGTTCGTGATCGTGCTGCTGTGGTGCGGTCTCCGGTTCCGTGGGGTCCGGCTGGCGGTGACGCTCGCGGTGATCGGCACAACGCTGTTCCTGGTGCCGACCCGTGTGCTCGCGCCCGTGTGGCCACCGAACGGCTGGGTGTTGGTGGCATGTGACGTCGGCCAAGGTGATGGCCTTGTCCTGGCCACAGGGGAACGGGACCGGGCTGTCGTCGTCGACACCGGTCCGGATCCCGCTGCCTTCGATCGCTGTCTGGACCGGCTCGGCGTGAATCGAATCCCGTTGGTGGTACTGACCCATCTGCACGCGGACCATGTGGGAGGCCTGTCCGCGGTCTTCGACGGACGCGCTGTCGGCGGGGTGGCCGTGGGACCGGGGCGGACACCGGAGTGGGCGTGGCGGTCGGTCGTGGACCTCACGGCCGACCGACGAATCCCGCTGGTCCGGCTGACCGCGGGAGACCGGCTCGTCTGGCGGGACCTGAGGATCGACGTGCTCGCCCCCTCGGTAGGGAATGCCGTGGTTGGTGGGGACACCGACGGCACCGCGATCAACAACACGTCACTGGTCCTGCGGGCCACCACGCCGGCAGGGCGCATCTTGCTGACCGGCGACGTGGAATTGTCGGCTCAGGCGGAACTCCTCGCCATGGGAACAGACCTCCGTGCCGACGTCCTCAAGGTCCCGCATCACGGCAGTCGATACACGCTCGCGGCATTCCTGAAAGCCGTGTCACCGCGTATCGCGATCACCAGTGTCGGGGCTGACAACACCTATGGTCATCCCAGCCCTCAGACCCATCGGGTGCTCCACGGGCTGGGGACCCTGGTGGTCAGAACCGACACGAGCGGTGATACGGCCGTGGTGTTGCACGACGATGAACCGGCGCTCGTCCGAAGGGGACCATCGATGCGGCGTCGGCTCAGTCGTCCAGTGCGGCTTGCACGGCCTCCACCGATGGTGGGACTGTGGCCTTGGGGCCGACTTGATCGCCGAGAGCGTCGAGTGTCTTCAAACCGTCACCGGTGATCAGCAGGACGGTCTCGGCGTCGGGGTCGAGCCTGCCGGTCTCGACGAGCTTCTTCGCCGTCGCCACGGTGACGCCTCCGGCCGTCTCGGTGAAGATCCCCTCCGTTCGGGCCAACAGCCGGATCCCCTCCACCACTTCATCGTCGGTGACGTCCTCGATCGCACCACCGGTGCGGCGCACGGTGTCGAGCACGTACGGTCCGTCGGCCGGGTTGCCGATCGCCAACGAGCGGGCGATGGTGTCGGGACGCACCGGCTGCACCACATCGTGCCCCTCACGGAACGCCGTGGACACGGGCGAGCATCCGGTGGCCTGCGCGCCGAACACCCGGTACGGACTCGCCTCCACCAGGCCGAGCTCACCCAGCTCGCGGAAACCTTTGTCCACCTTGGTCAATTGTGAGCCGGAGGCGATGGGAACGACGATCTGTTCGGGCAACCGCCAGCCGAGCTGTTCGGCGACCTCGAAAGCGAGGGTTTTCGAGCCCTCCGAGTAATAGGGACGGACGTTGACGTTGACGAACGCCCACGTGTCATGTTCAGCCGCGAGTTCGGTGGCCAGCCGGTTGACGTCGTCGTAGTTACCGTCCACGGCGATCAGCACACCGTCGTACACGGCGGTCGTCAACACCTTCGCCCGCTCCAGGGACGAGGGAATGAGCACCACCGAACGCCACCCCGCCCTGGCGGCGGCAGCGGCGACGGCGTTGGCCAGGTTCCCCGTCGACGGACACGCGAGTGTGTCGAAACCGAACTCGCGCGCGGCGGCCAGCGCGACGGCGACCACCCGGTCCTTGAACGAATGCGTCGGATTCCCGGTGTCGTCCTTCACCCACAGCCGACGTATCCCGAGCGCCTTCGCCAGTCGGTCGGCACGCACCAGCCGCGTGAAACCGGGCTCGGTATTGGGGGTCTCCTCGACATTGGACGGAACGGGCAGGAGTTTCTTGTACCGCCAGATGTTGCGTGGGCCGGACTCGATGTCCTCCCGGCGGACCCGGCCGAAGTCGTAGGCGACCTCAAGCGGTGAGAAGTCATGGGGCGAGACGAACTCGGGGGCCAACGGCTGGCGGTGTCCCTCCTCTTTCGACACCAACTCGACGGCGGGGCCGAGGTCGACGGCGCGGTCGGAGGGCGTGAATGCAACTGCGGTCATCGCGAGGTCCTTCCTCATCTTCCCCGCTGACGCGGGACGGAATTGGCACCGATGTCGTCAGCTACCTCGCGGAATCCGAGATGACAGGCTGACGCCGGTTGCCGGGGCTTCATCGGGCCGGTCCCTCTGCCCCTCTGGATGAGCTATTCAGTTGTGCGATGCGTGCGCCGGGCGGGCGTCACGGCATCGGCTCGTAGGCTACAGCAACGGTCTCGAAGCGGGCCACCCGCCATGCGGGGGATGACACCCGTGGCAGGATCGAGGCGTGACCGGTCCAGCCACCACACCGCCCCCGCTGTATCTCGTGCTCGGCGAAGAAGAACTGCTCGTCGAACGGGCCGTACGTGAGGCGGTCGACACCGCACGTCTGGCCGATCCGACGGCGGAAGCCACCCGGGTGCGTGTGAGTGAACTCACCCCGGCGCAATTCGCGGAGTTGGTCAGTCCGTCACTTTTCAGCGAAGGCCGCGTCGTCGTGCTCGACGCGGCGCAGGAGATCTCCCAAGAGAACGCCGATGCCGTGCTGTCCTACGTCTCCGCCCCGGCTGACGGCATCACGCTCGTGGTCGTGCACAGCGGGGGAGGGCGGAGCAAAGCCGCGAAATCGTTGCCTTCGGCGCTACGCAAAGCCGGTGCGGTCGTCACGGAATGTCCGAAGGTCACCAAACCCGCCGAACGGGAGGCGTTCGTCCGCAACGAGGTACGTAGAGCGGGCGGACGGATCGATGCGCCGGCCGTGGCGGCCCTCATCGACGCGGTGGGTACCGATCTACGGGAGTTGGCGTCGGCGGCGACACAACTGGTGGCCGATTCGGGCGGTTCGGTCGACGAAGAAGCCGTTCGTCGCTACCACCGGGGGCGTGCGGACGTGACCGGCTTCCAGGTCGCGGAGAAGGCCGTGGCCGGTGATCGCGCCGCTGCGCTCGAATCACTGCGGTGGGCGCAGCAGATCGGGGTCGCCCACGTGTTGCTCGCCGATGCTTTGGCCGACGCGGTGCGCACGATCGCCAAAGTGTCGGCGGCCGGACGCGGTAACCCCAACCACATGGCGGGTGAGCTGGGGATGCCGCCGTGGAAGATCCGCAAGGCGCAAAGTCAGGCCCGGGGGTGGAGCTCCAGTGGGCTCGCCGAGGCCATGCGGGTCGTCGCCCGAGTGAACGCCGAGGTCAAGGGGGCGGCGGCGAATCCGGAGTACGCGCTCGAACGTGCGGTGCTCGACATCGTCGAAGCCCGTGACCGGCGTTGACTTCCCGAAGCCCAGCCGGACACGGCGATGAGGCCGCAAACGCCGAAGGCCCCGGGGGAACTCGCCACCTCCGGGGCCTTCGGCGTTCGACGTCGGTATTGTCATGTCGACGTCTGTGGAAGCTTGTCCTCAGAGCTTGTTGACGCGCTGAGCCATCGCGGACTTCTTGTTCGCGGCCTGGTTCTTGTGGATCACGCCCTTGCTCACGGCCTTGTCGAGCTTGCGGGCGGCTTCGCGCTGCAGCTCCACGGCCTTGGCCTTGTCACCGGCGTCGGCGGCCTCGCGGAACTTGCGGATCGCGGTCTTCACCGCCGACTTCACCGACTGGTTGCGCTGGCGGCGCTTCTCGTTGGTCTTGATGCGCTTGATCTGAGACTTGATGTTGGCCACTACGCGCTCCTTCGTCTTGATCGGCGGTTACGTCGTCGCCGCGCTTGTACGGCCCCGAACCGGGGTGATCCGGGTTTCCTCCCCTGCGGAATGCCGCACGGCAACGACTGACCAGCCTAGCAACGCCCGAAGTCCGTGACGGTCGCACCCCCGGTCCACGTCGTGAGACGGTAATGGCCATGGACGTGCTGAGCAGTCGCATCCTGCTGAACCCGAAGGACCCCGAGGTGACCACGGCCTTCTACCGGGACACGCTCGGGTTGGCGATCTACCGCGAGTTCCCCGGTGGGACGGTGTTCTTCCTCGGCGGTGGTTTCCTGGAGATCGTCGGCCGGGGTGAAAAGGGTCGGACCTCCGACGTCGCGTTGTGGCTGCAGGTTCGCGACCTCGCCGCCACGGTGGCCGAGTTGCGGCAGAAGGGGGTCGTCCTCGACCGCGAGCCGCGCCGGGAGCCGTGGGGGCTCGACGAGGCGTGGCTGTCCGATCCCGACGGCACGCGGATCGTGCTGGTGGAGGTCCCGTCCGACCACCCCCTGCGGGTCGATGTCCGTACACCGTAGTGGCAGGACGGCACGCGTCGTGCGCGCCGTGGCGTGGTGGACGGCCGCGGCGCTCGCCGTGCTCCTGCTGGCCACCGCCGCCCGTCTCACCTACGGGGCGGCCCGGACGTGGAACGGGTGGGGACCGCGAGCGTCGTCTCCTGCGTGGAACACGGGCCCATAGGCCTGCACGGACTCGGCACCGCGTACACCTGCACGGCGGATGTGCGGTGGGACGACGGCCGGACCGAACGTCGGACCTTCCCGGTCGGCCAACTGACCCCCGCCGTCCACGGCATGGCGGTGCCGGTGTACGAGGATGTCGCCGACACCAGGGGCGACGGCACGGAGCTGGGCCGTAACGACACGGCGGCGTGGTCGCAGGCCCGTGTGCCGTTGTTGCTCGTGGGTGGGGTCGTGGTGCTCGTCCTGTGCATGGGAGCGCTGAGGTCGACGTATCGGCTGTTCCGCGGTCCCGAGCGAAAAGAGACGAAGCGCGAGCGGAGGCCGATCGGGCGGACACGTTCGGCCGAGCAACGGAAGGCCGCGCAGGTGCTGGCGACGCGATGGCCGGTGGACCAAACCGACGTCGCCGCGGCGGGCACGCCGAGACTCGCCGTCCGGCTGTACGGGTTGGCGGCGTGGTGCGTCATGGCCGTGATCGTTTGCGTCCTGGCGACGGTTCCACTCCACGACGCCCCGAGGGCGGTGCGGTTCGTCCCACCCGTGCCGGAGATCGCGCGCAGCTGGTTGATGGACGTGCCGGTGATGCTGGTCGTGATCGGAGGGGGGTGCTGACGCCCCTGTTGTTCGCGATGGCGCGTGGCACGCGTACCGAGGCCGCACGCATCGTGCGATACGGCTCCGAGTACCTCGGGCGTGACTTACGGGGGAAGGGATCAGCGACCACGCGCGTGGCGCGGCGGCTCGACACGATGAGGCGGGGCGAGCGGGTCGGACTGGTCCTGTCCTACGCGGTGGGGGCGGCGTTGCTGTCGCTGGCGGTCGTGGCCGCCGTCCGGTGTGTCGATCAGATGCCCGCGGGGGCGCCGTCACCCGCCAGGCTGGCGGCGGCGCGGGATGTCGTGTTGGTGGGGTCGGCGGCATTGTTGTGGCTGTTGACGGTGGACGGCAGATACCGCGGGATCTGCGCTCTATTGGACCGACACCGCCGGCACGTCGAAACCAGTGACCAGGAGCCGTCGGTGCAGATGAACGAGCCACCAGCCCGGACGGGGCCGTGTCGGTCGTGCTCGCTCCGGGTGGCAGGTTGGAGAGCCTGACTCTGACCCCGAACTCCCTCCTCCTGGGGCACGAGCGGCTCGCCGCGACCATCACGGAGACGATTCGGGTCGCGCACGCCGAGGCGGCTTCCCAGACCCAGCAGGCGTTGCAGCCGCTGGTGGGAGGCACGCAGGCGATGGAGTTCCTGCGCGAACAGATCGACACGGCGTTGGAGGAGGACCCGGCCGTTGCATCCGCCGATGATCGACACGACGCCGAGGCGGGGCGGAGGGGCCGCCGTTCCCACGACGACGAGGACGATTTCGGTGGCCCGATCCTGGGGAGGGACTAGATGAGCGACGGATTCAGGTCGACCCCCGAGGACCTCGAAACGCACTCGGCCACGGTCCGCGAGCTCGGTGACCGGCTCTCGAAGGCCGCTGAGGCCGGGCGGAGTGTGGAGCTCGGCGGGGAGACCTACGGCGTCATCGGCCAGGCCTTCGCGGGCGATGCCAAGACCCAGATCGTCGAGACGGCGGAGGCGATCTCGGAGGTGGCGACGGGTCTGAGCGATTTCGCCGACGGCATCGCCTCGGCAGGGGAGAACTACCGCAAGGCCGAGGAGGGGATCAGGGACTTCCTCAAGCAGTTCGGGGGTGGAGGATGAGCTTTCTGGAGAACACCTCGCCGGACAAGTGGACCGCCGGGGCCGGCCCCATCGACACCGTCTATCAGGTGGCCAAGGACCTCAACAACCCGAGGACTGGGCGATGGACGGTCTCGCGCTCGGTCTGGAGGGCCTCGGGTTCATCGCCAATCCGCCCGGTGCCCTGGCGGGCTCGGCGGTGGGTTTCCTGATCGAGCACCTGTCCTTTTTGAAAGAACCCCTCGACGACCTCGCGGGGGACCCCGATGCCATCTTCGGGGTCGCGGCCGTGTGTGGGGGGAGCAGATCAGCAAGGAATGCGCCCAGATCGCCGAGGACTACAAGCGGGCGATCGAATCGGAGATCCCCAGTTGGGAAGGTGACGCGGCCGAGGCGTACCGGGCGAAGGCCACCGAGATCGCGGAACAGATCCAATCGCTGGCGGCGGCGGTCGGGGTCTCGCAGGCCGTGCAGGGCTTCGGGCAGTTGGTGGCCACGGTGCGGGGGATCACCCGCGATCTGATCGCCGACGTGGTGGGGGAGATCCTCATCGCGGCCGGCGCCGCGCTCGCGAGCAGCTGGTTCACGTTGGGGGGATCGCTCGCGGCGTTCACGGGCTGGGCCGTCGCGCGGGGGCGGCCACCGCGGGCAAGATCGCGGGCAAGATCTCCAAGCTCCTCATGAGGCTCGCCACGATCCTGAACAGGTTCAGTCGGCTGCGAGGGGCCGTCCAGCAGCTCGGCAAGCTGGCTCGCAAGTTCGGTGACACCGCCAAGTCGCCGGGCAAGGTCGCCGCGCGGAGGGGGAGTCACCTCAGAGCCGTCGAGGGCAAGATCGACGGCTGGAACGAGGCGCTCACGAGCCGACTGCCGAGTGGTTGACCGACCTCGCGGGCAAGGTCGACGACAAGATGGCCAAGCGGCTTCGTGACGGTTTCTCCGACACGGTGAGTCTTCCCAACCTGGGGCGGGTCGGCGCCTACGAGTACCTCAAGGAGGGCTCGAACGCCGACGAGAACTACCAGGACGCGGTCAAGAACCTCGAGCAGGGGGATTCCTAGCGCGCCCGCCAGGCCCGCAGTTGCACCGCTCGTCCGGCGAGCGGGCCGGGCGGTTGCCACGTCCACGTCTGGGCGTCGGTGAACCCGGCGGTTTCGGCCTCGGCCGCGAGGTCGTGCCGGGACACCGGAAGCCACTTCTCGTGCCCCGAGAGCACGATGCGGCCACCGGGGCGCAGCACGCGGTGCAACTCGCTGAACGCGGCGGACCGGTCCTCCCAAAGATGCACGTTGTTGACGCTCAGCACGACGTCCGTGCTCTCGTCGTCCAACCCGGTACGGGCGGCGGTCCCGGATCGCAGCAGTACGGTCCCCGCCCGCACCTCGTCGGCGCAGCGCCGACGACACAGTTCGAGCATCTCGTGCGACGGGTCGATGCCGATCACCAGACGTGCTCTCTCGGCGGCCGCCTCTAGGCCCACGCCCGGACCCGGTCCGACGACGAGGACCGTTTCCTCCACTCCGAGTTTGGCCACCGAGACGACCTTTCGTTCGGTGGCTGCGTTACTACGGGCCATCACGACGCCGCCCAGCCTGCCCAGCGGGCCGCGAGGGTGACCGAAGGCACGGTCGAGTACCTGTCCGAGAGAACTCATAGTTCGAGGTCAGCACGAAAGTCGTCGCCGTGCATCGGGGATCACCCCGGAATTTCCCCGTGGGGCACCATGGGAACATGGACTTCACCAGCCGAGAGTGATCCGAGGTATCTGAGTGACACAGCCACGCCCGTCAGCCGACACCACGTTCACACCACCGGAGTTCATCCGTAACTTCTGCATCATCGCCCACATCGACCACGGCAAGTCCACCCTGGCCGACCGGATGCTGCAGCTCACCGGTGTGGTCGAGGAACGGACGATGCGTGACCAGTACCTCGACCGCATGGACCTCGAGCGGGAGCGGGGCATCACCATCAAGGCGCAGAACGTGCGCCTGCCGTGGCGGTACCAGGGGCAGGACCACGTGCTGCACCTGATCGACACGCCGGGGCACGTGGACTTCACCTACGAGGTCTCGCGTGCGTTGGAGGCCTGCGAGGGCGCCATCCTGCTGGTGGATGCGGCTCAGGGCATCGAGGCGCAGACGCTGGCGAACCTCTACCTCGCTCTCGACAAGGACCTCCACATCATCCCGGTCCTCAACAAGATCGACCTCCCGGCCGCCGACCCCGACAAGTACGCCGCCGAGCTCGCCAACATCATCGGATGCGAGCCCGAGGACGTCCTGCGCGTCTCGGCGAAGACCGGTGAGGGCGTGCGGGAGCTGTTGGACCAGGTGGTGGAGCAGGTGCCGCCGCCGGAGGGCGACTCGGACGCGCCGCCGAGGGCGTTGATCTTCGACTCGGTGTACGACACCTACCGTGGCGTCGTCACCTACATCAGGGTCGTGGACGGCAAGATCACGCCGCGGGAACGCATCAGGATGATGTCCACGAACGCCACGCACGAGCTGCTGGAGGTCGGCATCATCTCGCCGGAGCCGAAGCCGTGCGCCGGGCTCGGCGTGGGCGAGGTCGGGTACCTCATCACCGGTGTGAAGGACGTCCGGCAGTCCAAGGTCGGCGACACCGTGACCCTCGACCGCAATGCCGCCGAGGAACCTCTCGCCGGTTATCGCGAGCCGGTACCCATGGTGTTCTCGGGGCTGTACCCGGTGGACGGCTCGGACTACCCCGTCCTGCGTGATGCCCTGGACAAGCTCCGGCTCAACGACGCCGCCCTCAGCTACGAGCCCGAGACCTCCGCGGCGTTGGGTTTCGGGTTCCGATGCGGATTCCTCGGTCTGCTGCACCTGGAGATCACCCGGGCCAGGCTGGAACGCGAGTTCGGCCTCGATTTGATCGCCACGGCGCCGAACGTGGTCTACCAGGTGTTCATGGAGGACGGCACCGAGCACATCGTCACCAACCCCACGGACTGGCCGTCCGGGGGCAAGATCGCCGAGGTGCGTGAACCGGTCAGCAAGGTGACCGTGATCTCACCCTCGGAGTTCATCGGCGCGATCATGGAGCTGTGCCAGGGTAAACGCGGCCAGCTGCTGGGCATGGACTACCTGTCGGAAGACCGGGTGGAGCTGCGGTACAAGTTGCCGCTCGCCGAGATCATCTTCGATTTCTTCGACGCTTTGAAGTCCCGCACCCGGGGTTACGCGTCGCTCGACTACGAGGAGGCGGGGGACCAGGCCGCCGATCTGGTCAAGGTGGACATCCTGCTGCAGGGCGAGCCGGTGGACGCGTTCTCCGCGATCGTGCACAAGGACGCCGCCTACGCGTACGGCAACAAGATGGCGAGCCGGTTGCGGGAACTCATCCCGCGGCAACAGTTCGAGATCCCCATCCAGGCCGCCATCGGATCGCGCATCATCGCCCGCGAGACCATCCGGGCCATCCGCAAGGACGTGTTGGCCAAGTGCTACGGCGGTGACATCTCGCGGAAGCGCAAGCTGCTGGAGAAGCAGAAAGAGGGCAAGAAGCGCATGAAGACGGTCGGTCGCGTGGAAGTGCCTCAGGAGGCCTTCGTCGCGGCGCTGTCCTCCGAAGACGGTGACAAAGCCGACAAGGACAAGGGCAAGGGCGGCAAGGGTAAGAAGTAGCCGCTCGACTGCCCCGAAGACACGCCGCGGTTTCGGTGTGCGAGTCGAACATTTCGGTTGAGTGAGGCCGAAACGGTAAGGGGTGGGCGCGTCACTCGGCCGGTGAGCTTATTCGTACGCTTGTGCCATGTTCGACAGCTTGCGCGTGCCCGTGATCGTCGCGCCCATGGCCGGTGGCCCCTCCACGCCCGAGCTCGTCGCCGCGGCGGGGCGAGCCGGAGCCTTCGGATACCTCGCGGGCGGGTACCTCACCGCGGCGAACCTGGCTGAACAGATCGCGGCGGTCCGGCGCCTGTCGGACGGTGTCTTCGGGGTGAACCTGTTCGTTCCCGGGATACGCTCCACTGTGGACCTCAGTGCGTATGTCGAGCGGATGAACCGGGAGGCAGCGCGGTTCGACACGAGACCGGGGGAGCCGCGGTGGGACGACGACGGCTACTCCGCGAAGCTGGACCTGCTCGTCGAGTCGCGGGTTCCCGTCGTCTCGTTCACCTTCGGACTGCCCGCCGAGTCGGACGTCGAACGACTGCACGAGGTGGGCACCACCGTCGTGGTGACCGTGACCTCACCCGACGAGGCCCGTCAGGCCGCTGAGGTCGGTGCCGACGCGCTGTGTGTGCAGGGGTTCGAGGCGGGTGGCCACCGCAGCCTGTTCACCGACGATCCGGACGACCCCTGCGGAGGCCCGCTGTACGGGTTGTTGGCCGCGTTGCGGCTCGTCTCGTCCGTCACCGACCTGCCTCTGGTGGCCGCAGGAGGGATCGTGCACGGTGCCGACGTGGCGGCCGTGCTCACGGCGGGTGCCGTGGCGGTGCAGTCGGGCACCGCGTTCCTCCAGGCCGACGAGGCAGGGACGAACGCCACCCATCGACGAGCGCTGGCCGAGGGGGGACGGCTCACGGAGTTCACCCGGGCCTTCAGTGGACGTCCCGCCCGCGGTTTGGTCAATCGGTTCCTGCGGGAGCATTCGGACCACGCTCCGGCGGCGTACCCCCAGTTGCATCGGCTCACCAAGCCCGTGAGGGCCGCATCGAGCCAGGCGGGTGATCCGGAGGCCATGTCGCTGTGGGCGGGACAGACCTACGCGCTCGCCCGCACCGGGCCGGCGGCGGAGATCATCGACACGTTGTGGAACGAGGCACGAGAGGCCTTGACCCGGGTGACGAAACGATTCGCCTGACGTCGTCGCCGGGAGTGGGGCGGTTTCCCCGCCTGTCAGGACGTCGTCAAGCGGTGGGGCCGACGTGGTGAGCCGAAGGCCTCGACCCACCACGCCGGCGACGCTGTGCCCACGTATGGTCCCGCGGTGGACGTGGACCGCTAGCGAGTGAAGACGATCTTGCCCGCGGTGTTCCCGGCGAGCATGTCGGCGAAACCCTGCTTGGCTTCCGTCATGGGCATCTCGGCGCCGATCTGCGGGCGAATCCCCTTCAGGTCGACGTAGGAGAGCAGGTCGGCCAGCTCGTCGCGCGTACCCATCGTCGAGCCCACCACCCGCAGCTGAAGGAAGAACACCCGCTGTAGGTCGGCACTCGGGTCGGGCCCACTGGTGGAGCCCGAGACCACGACGATCCCGCCCGGTTTCAGTGACTTCAACGAGTGGGACCACGTGGCCTTACCGACGGTCTCGAAGACGGCGTCCACCCGTTCCGGCAGGCGCGCTCCGGGCTCGAACGTGGCGTGCGCGCCGAGGCTCTCCGCCAACGCCCGCTTCTCCTCCGTCCTGCCCGTCACCCACACGCGGAAACCGGCGGCACGGCCGAGCTGGACGAGCGCCGTGGACACCCCGCCGGACGCACCCTGCACCAGCATCGTCTGTCCCGGCCGCAACCCGGACTTGACGAACAGCATGCGATACGCGGTCAACCAGGCGGTGCCCATCGTGGCCGCCTCCGCGAAGGACAGCCCCGCGGGCTTGGGCAGCACGTTACGTGCGGGAACCACCACACTGTCGGCGAACGTGCCCTGGTACTTCTCGGTGAGCAGGGTCCGCTTCGGGTCCAGCGTCTCCTCTCCGCGCCACGCGGGATCGTTGATCACCGAGTGCAGCACCACCTCGCTACCGTCGTCGAGCACCCCGGCCCCATCGCAGCCGAGGATCATGGGGAATTGATCGGGTTTGATCCCCACCCCCCGGAGGGTCCAGATGTCGTGCATGTTGAGACTGGCAGCGCGCACCGACACCCGGACCCAGCCTTCGGGCACCTCGGGATCGGGCCGTTCACCCACGACGAGCGAGGACAACGGATCGTCAGCGTTCGGTTCTTTGGCGTAGACGGCGAACATGGCGCCAACCTACCTGGCGTACGCTCGGTTGTGTGTTCGACGGAGTGGCCCGCTGGTGGGACGGCTTCGAGCTGTGGCTCGCACAGCAATGGTTCCCGGTTCAGTTCGTTCTGGTCGCCGCCGTGCTCCTGCCGTTGTGTGTCGGTATGGCATGGGTGATCCACCGTGGGGTGGAGGCCGTAGCGGACCGGCTCGGCCGATTGTGCCGCGCCGATGCCGCCGGCAACGGTCACGGTGTTGTTGACGAAGGTCACGGCGGGAGGCCCGATGCTGTCTCGTAGACGTATCCGCGTCGCCCTCGTCGCTCTCATCGTGCTGGCTATCGTGGGTTGGTTCGCACAACAAGCGCTCGGGGTTGGAAATCCAGGCCCCCCTAGCGGTAGCCTGCCGGGCGCGGAATCGAATCCCGGTGTCGTGCTGCCGTCCGTTCCTTTGTTGGAGGCCGATCCAGCCTGAGGGCAGGGCGGGTGCGACACTGACGCACCGGTTCCGTACCCGGACGGCCAACCTTCGGCATGAGGAGGCGTCGTTGCCTCACGCAACATCCGGTTCCTGCGGAGCCAGCAGCACGCAGGACGTCACGGTGGGAACGCAGTGATGACCGTCAAAGCTAAGCCTGATTTGAAGACCGTCGCCGAGCAGGCGCGCGCCCGGGGCGCGTACACGCACGTGGTGGACACGGCGGAGCACCCCGACAGAGGTAGCACCCTGAACGCCATCGCAGCGGCGTTGTCGTTTCCCGATCACTTCGGCCGCAATCTCGACACGCTGTACGACGGGCTCACCGACCTGTCGTGGTTGCCGCCTGGTGAGCACGTGTTGATCTGGCGCGCCTCCGAGGTGCTCAAGCGCAGTGACCTCAAGTCGTACCTCGCGGTGCACAGCGTGCTCTCCGATGCGCAGCGCGCGCTGGCCCCGCGTGAGGGACGTCGGGACGGACGTCAGCTGACCGTGGTCCTGGCCGACTGACCGCCGTGGGCCCATCACACGGATGGGCCCACGGCGACTCACCGGTCCTCGGAGGTCAGGAACGTTCGGGAACCCAGTTCGGGAGGCGTTTCTCGGTGAACGCCGCGATTCCCTCCTGGCCTTCCTCACCGGCGAAGAACTGTGCGGAGAGCGCCTGCATCTTCTCGAAGGTCTCGGGCATGGTGCGCGCCGTCTCGCCCTGGAGCAGTTCCTTCGTCGCGGCCAGGGCGGTCGGAGCTCCGAGGGAGAGCGAAAAGACGTAGCGTTCGACGGTGGCGTCCAGTTCGTCGGCGGGAACGGCGGCGTTGAGCAGACCGATCTCAGCGGCCCGTCGGGCGTCGAACACCTCGCCTGTGAGGAACAGTTCGTGGGCGGCGCGGGCGCCGATGCGGGGCAACACGGTCACCGAGATCACGGCCGGTACGACACCGATACGGACCTCGGTGAAGGCGAACGTGGCGTCTTCCACCGCGACGGCGATGTCGGCGGCGGCGACCAACCCGACGCCACCCGCCCGCGCCGGACCCGCGAGTTTGGCGATCACCGGCTTCGGGCTCGTCCACAGCCGCTGCAGCAGGGCGGGGAAGTCGTTGACGCCTTGCTGGCCGGCATGCGCGCCCTTGGCCTCCTTGAGGTCCATTCCGGCGCAGAAGACCGGACCGGTGTGGTCGAGCACGATCACGCGCACGGTGTCGTCGTCGATGGCTCGGTCCAGGCTCGCGGCGAGTTGTGCTCGCAGCGGGGCGGACAGCGCGTTGCGGTTGTGCGGGGAGTCCAAGGTGATCGTGGCGACCCCCGTCGCGGTGGTGTAGTGCACCAGTTCGTCAGCCATGCCCATACCTTGGCACACGACTTCCCCGCGTAACCGTGTCCGCAGACTCCGTAGTCGTGTCCGCAGCCTATGCAGCCGTGTCCGCAGGTTGCGTAGTCGTGTCCGAACGGGGCGGGGCGTCGCATGCGACACATGTCGCTGTGCTGCACGGTCATTGCCGCTGCCGCACACTGAAAAGTCATGCGGACACCTCGTGTCCCCTCGTCACCGCTGCTGACGAGAGGGGCTTCCCACCGTGAGTAGTGTGGTCACACAGTTGTGGCCGCTGTGGCTTGCTGTCGTGGTGTTCCTCGCCGCCGGAGGCGTCACCGTGGTGTGCAGCATCCGGCTGGTAGGCCTCGGTGACACACTGGCCGACCGCACCGGGTGGGGCGAAGCGCTCTTCGGCGCCGTGTTCTTCGGATTGGTGACCTCACTGTCCGGCATCGTGATGACCGCCGCCACCGCGGCGGCGAACCTACCTCAACTGGCGTACAGCAACGCCGTCGGGGGAATCGCGGTGCAGACACTGGCGATCGTGGCCGCCGATGCCGCCCACCGCAGGGTCAACCTGGAATACGCCGCCGCCTCGGAACTGAATCTGCTGTTCGGTTGCTTGTTGATCGTGTTGCTCAGTACGGCGTTGTTGGGTTCGTTCAGCCCCGAGCTGACCGTGCTCGGCATCCATCCCGTGTCACCGATCATGGTGGCGTTCTATTTCGGTGGGTTGAAGCTGATCCAGGGCCGTGAGGGGCCGATGTGGACGGCCGTGGTCACCCGGGAGACCAGGCTGGACCGTCCCGAGGAGGATGATCCGTTCGGCACGCGGTCGTCGAAGTCGCTCGCGGGCGAGTTCGCGGCCATCGCGGTCGTGGCCGTGCTCGGCGGATGGGCGGTGGCGCGGGCGGCGGAAAGCGTCGTGACGATGACGGGGCTGAGTGAGGGGTTCGTGGGCGGCGTCCTCATGGGAGGGGTCAACGCCTTGCCCGAGACGGTGACGGCGATCACCGCGGTACGTCGGGGTGCGTTGACGTTGGCGGTGGCGGCCGTGATCGGGGGGAACAGTCTCGATGCGTTGAACCTCGTCGTGGGCGACGTCGCGTTCCGTGGCGGGTCGCTGTTCCACGCGGCTGGGACCGACCAACTGTTCCTCACCACGGTTGCTTTGTTGATGACGGCCGTGCTGTTGGGTGGTCTGTTGCTGCGGCAGCGTCTCGGTTGGTGGCGGTTGGGGTTCGACGGCGTGCTGCTCGCGGTGATCTACGGCGGTACGGTGATCACACTTCTGTACTGATCCCCCAGGCTGCGGACACGACTACGTAACTTGCGGACACGGCTGCGTAACTTGCGGACACGACTGCACAGGCTGCGGACACGGTCTCAGGTGGGGCGGTGGTCTCGTGGTGTCGCGAGGGCCGTGGAGTAGCGACGGCGTATCACCTCGGCGATCGTCGGTTCCGCGCCGAGGGGTGCGGCGATCCTCGCGTCGGGCACCGAGGCACGCACCGCGTCCCGAACGCGGTCCGGCAGGAGGCCGGGCGCCAGGAACCAGGACGCCACCGCGAATCGCCGGGCACCGCGTGCGCGTAGTGCCGCGAGCGCGGCCGGAACATCGGGTTGGGTGCTGCTCGCGAACACCGGGGTGGCCATGAAACCGTGGCGCTCCTCCCAGCTCTCGGCGAGCCGCCCCACGGCGGCGTTCGCGGGGGCGTGGGAGGATCCCACGGCCGCCACCAGCACGCCGAGCCGGGGGTCGGTCACGTCCGCGCCGGTCTCCCGCACGCGTCGTAAGGCGAGTTCGCCCAGCACCGGGTCGGGGCCGAGGACGTCCGACACCGTCACCTGAAGGTGCGGGAGTCGGTCGGTGAGTCGAGCCACGATCCCCGGTAGGTCCACGCGTGCGTGATAGGCGTCGCCGAGCAACAGCGGAACCACCACGACGTGCCGATGTCCTTCCGCGTGCAGCTCGATGAGCAGATCCGGCAATGGGGGGTCGGACAGGTCGAGAAACGCCGTTCGCACGAGCACGTGAGGCATGCCCGCCCGTACCAGCTCCACGAGTGCGCGCACGGTGGTGGCCGACCTCGGGTCCCGACTGCCGTGCGCGACGGCGACGAGCGGGGGCGGGCACTGCGTGGTCACGGTGGTGTGTGCCCTCACGCGCCGAGTGCGGTGAACCGTTCGCCGACGAGTCCGGCGGCAAGGGTGTCGCCACTGGCCGGATCGATCACCAGGAACGCGCCCGTACGCGGATTGTGGCCGTAGTCGTCCACGGGGATCTCCTCGGACAGGCGGAGCCGCACCGAGGCGATCTCGTTGAGCTCCAGGCTGTCGAGGTCGTCAACGGTGGCCAGGGTCTGTTCGTCGAAGCGGGACTTCAGCCTCTCCACCAGTGCCTGAACGGTGCGTGTGCCGTGTTTGACGAGTACCCTCACCCCCGGTGTGAGCGGTTTGGTCGACAACCAGCACAACGTGGCGTCGAACTCGTCCGTCACGGTCGGAGCGTGCGCACCGGGCGCGGCGAGCAGGTCACCGCGGGCGATGTCGAGCTCGTCCGACAACAAAAGCGTCACGGACATGCCCGCGCTGGCCTCCTCGAGAGGGCCGGAAGGGGTGTCGATGCGTTCGACGCTGCTGCGTAGCCCCTGGGGCAACACGACGACCTCGTCCCCCGGACGTACGATGCCCGACGCGATCTGCCCGGCGTAGCCGCGGTAGTCGGGGTATTCGGGGGTGCGGGGCCGGATCACGTACTGCACGGGGAAACGGAAAGCCGCGCGGTGCGGATCGTCCGTCACGGGCACGGTCTCCAGATGCTCGAGGAGGGTCGGCCCCTGGTACCAGGGGGTGTTCTCCGAACGCGTGGCCACGTTGTCGCCGTGCAACGCCGACACGGGGATGGCCAGTACCGCCCTCTCGGCGTAGCCCAAAGACGTGGCGTGTGCGGTGAACTCCTTGGCGATGACGGTGAACGCCTCTTCGTCGTAGCCGATGAGGTCCACCTTGTTCACCGCGAGCACCAGATGCGGCACGCCGAGCAGCGCGAGTACGGCCGCATGGCGCTTGGTCTGTTCCACGACCCCTTTGCGTGCGTCCACCAGGAGCACGGCGAGTTGTGCCGTGGAGGCACCCGTGACCGTATTGCGCGTGTACTGGACGTGTCCCGGCGTGTCGGCGAGGACGAAACTGCGGTTGGGTGTGGCGAAGTAGCGATACGCCACGTCGATCGTGATGCCCTGTTCCCGTTCGGAGCGCAAGCCGTCCACGAGTAACGATAAGTCCGGTGTGGACAAACCTTTGTCGACACTGGCTCGTTGTACGGCGTCGAGCTGGTCGGCGAGCACGGATTTCGTGTCGTAGAGCAGACGTCCGACGAGTGTGGATTTCCCGTCGTCCACGCTTCCGGCGGTGGCCAGCCTCAGCAGGCTCGACATCTAGAAGTATCCCTCCCGCTTACGATCCTCCATGGCGGCTTCGGAGAGCCGGTCGTCCGCCCTGGTGGCTCCACGCTCGGTGAGTCGACTGGCCTGCACCTCGGCGATGATCTCCTCCACGGTGGTGGCGTTCGATTCGACGGCCCCGGTGCACGAACCGTCACCGACGGTGCGGTAACGCACCATCAGCTCGCGGACCTCCTCGCCCTCCCGTGGTCCGCCCCACGGACCCGGGGTGAGCCACATGCCGTCGCGGCGGAAGACCGTGCGCTTGTGCGCGTAGTAGATCGAGGGCAGCTCGATATCCTCCCGGGCGATGTAGTTCCACACGTCGGCTTCGGTCCAGTTCGACAACGGGAACACGCGTACGTGCTCGCCGGGGCGATGCCTGCCGTTGTACAGGTTCCACAGTTCCGGTCGTTGCCGGCGTGGTTCCCATTGCCCGAAAGTGTTGCGGAGACTGAAGATACGTTCCTTGGCGCGGGAACGTTCTTCGTCGCGCCTGGCCCCGCCGAACACGGCGTCGAAGCGATGTTCGGCGATGGTGTCGAGCAGCGGTTGGGTCTGCAGTGGATTACGAGTGCCGTCAGGGCGTTCCTGGAGGCGTCCGTCGTCGATCCAGTCCTGCACCTTCGCGACGATCAACCGTAGGCCGTATCGGGAGACGACGCGGTCCCGGAACCGCAGGACCTCGTCGAAATTGTGTCCGGTGTCCACGTGCAACAAGGGAAACGGCACGGGGGCGGGCCAGAACGCCTTGATCGCCAGGTGCAGGAGCAGGGTGGAGTCCTTGCCTCCCGAGAACAGGATCACCGGACGGTCGAACTCGCCGGCGACCTCGCGGAAGATGTGCACCGCCTCCGATTCGAGGGCGGCGAGATGGTCCCGCGCCGCCTCGGTCGTGGTCTGCGCAGTGGTCATATTCCCTTCCCCTCGGCGCTTCTCATCGGTGTCATCAGGCGTGCAGACCACATTCGGTCTTCGAGGTGCCGGCCCAACGACCGCTGCGCGGATCGGCCCCGGGAGCCACCTTGGCGGTGCACGGGGCGCAACCGATGGACAGATAACCCTCACCGACCAGCGGGTTCTGCAGGATGCCGTGCCGGGCGATGTAGTCGTTGAACTCCTCGTCGGTCCACGCGGCGATGGGGTTGACCTTGACGAGTCCGTTACGTTCGTCCCACATGACGATGGGGGTGTCGGCTCTGGTGGGCGCGTCCACGCGGCGCACGCCGGTGATCCAGCACGAGTAGCCCGCGAGCGTGGCGCGCAACGGTACTACCTTGCGCAGATGGCAGCATCGGTTGGGATCGCGTTCGTACAGCCGCTGTCCGTATTCGGCGTCTTGTTCCGCCACGGTTTGCTCGGGACGGGCGTTGATGATGCGGACCCGCGGGTAGACCGTGGTGACGGCATCCCGGGTTCCGAGGGTCTCGGCGAAGTGGTACCCGGTGTCCAGGAACAGGACGTCGACATCGGGTTTGATCTTGGTGGCGAGGTCGATGAGTACGGCGTCCTGCATATTGGAGGCGACGATGAGGTCGTCACCGAATTGTTCCACCGCCCATCGCAGCGATTGTTCGGCGCTCGCGTCCGCCAATTGTTCGGACGCCTCGGCCGCCAAGGCTTTGAGCTCGTCCCGCGAAGCCGTGGTCATCGACTTACCTCCGGTATCCGCAAACCGACGAATTTCACCGAGAAGACTCGTCTGCAGGCGCCGCACAACCACGCTCCGCCGTCCTCCGGTCGAAGATCCTCCTCGCCACAGTACGGACAGTGGAACGGAGTGGCACGAGATGACGTGGAATCGGTCATATCAAATCCGCTTCCTCGGCACGAGCGATCCACTGGGCGAACCGTTCACCGTGCTCCCGTTGGGCGACGTAGTTGCGCACAACACGCTCCACATAGTCCGGCAATTCGGTGGCGGTGACCTTGTGCCTTCGCAGTTTACGGCCGAATCCCGAATCAAGCCCGAAACCGCCGCCGAGATGGACCTGGAAACCCTCGACCTGCTTGCCTTCGGCGTCGGTGACGATCTGCCCCTTAAGACCGATGTCCGCGGTCTGTATACGCGCGCACGAATTGGGACAACCGTTGAGGTGAACGCTGATCGGGTGATCGAGATCGTTATTGAGATCGGCCAGTCGTCGCTCCAATTCCGCGACGAGTCGTTCGGCCCGCCCCTTGGTCTCGACAATGGCGAGTTTGCAGAATTCGATGCCCGTGCAAGCCATGACACCGCGACGCCACGGTGTGGGAGCGGTGTCCAGACCAGCGTCGGCGAGTTCGGTTCGCAGTTTGTCGACCTCGGACTCCGGAACGTCGAGCACGATCAACTTCTGTTGCGGCGTCAAGCGCACGCGGGTGGAACCGGCACGTTCGGCGGCCTTGGCCACCGCGGTGAGCATCGACCCGGAAGCCCGCCCGGCCACCGGGGCCGCTCCCACGTAGTAACGACCGTCCCGCTGGCGGTGGACACCCACATGGTCGATGGGACGTTCGGGCGCCTCGGGAGCCGGTCCGTCGATCAGCGGCCTGCCGAGATACTCCGTTTCCAGGACCTCTCGGAACCTCTCCGGACCCCAGTCCTTGACGAGGAACTTCAACCGGGCGCGGGAACGGAGCCTGCGATAGCCGTAATCACGGAACACACCGACGACGCCCGCCCACACGTCGGGGACCTCCTCCAGCGGCACCCACGCACCGAGTCGCACGGCGAGCATGGGATTCGTCGACAGGCCGCCGCCCACCCACAGGTCGAGCCCCGGCCCGTGCTCGGGATGTTCGACCCCGACGAACGCGACGTCGTGGATCTCGTGGACCACGTCCTGTAGACCGGAGATGGCGGTTTTGAACTTGCGGGGCAGATTGGCGAACTCGGGCGCGCCGATGTAACGGCGTCGGATCTCCTCGATGGCCGGTGTGGCGTCGAGGACCTCGTCGGCGGCGATACCGGCCACCGGGGAGCCGAGGATGACACGGGGACTGTCACCGCACGCCTCGAGGGTGGTCAAGCCGGCGGCTTCGAGTCTCGCCCAGATCGTGGGGACGTCCTCGATGCGGATCCAGTGGTACTGGACGTTCTGTCGGTCGGTGATGTCGGCCGTGTTCCTGGCATAGGTCTGGGACAGTTCGCCGATGAGCGCGAGTTGCTCCGTGGTGAGCGCGCCACCGTCGATGCGTACCCGCATCATGAAGTAGCGGTCTTCGAGCTCCTCCGGCTCCAGCGTCGCCGTCCTCCCACCGTCGATGCCGGGTCTGCGCTGGGTGTAGAGGCCGTACCATCGAAAACGGCCACGCAGATCGCTCGGGTCGATCGAATCGAATCCCTGCCGGGAGTAGGTGTTCTCGATCCGCTCTCGGACGTTCAGCGGTGGATCATCCTTCTTGGACCGTTCATTCGCATTGAGCGGTTCCCGGTAGCCGAGGGCCCACTGTCCCTCACCACGTGGTCGTCGAGCGCGGGTGGTGCCACCCGGATTCGGAGCCATACGGTGTCCTTTCGTCCGTTCGCCTTGTCGCCCTCGGCGGTCCCCGAGGCCTCGTCGCAGTCCCGTCGATGTTCTTCTCCGAAGGCGTTCCCGAAGTGGCTCATCCGAGGGGCACCGCTTCGGTGCGGTCGAGGCGGTGCGAAAACACCCACGGTGGGGGCGGGAGACGTGGATGAGGTCCCGGAGATCGCCGGAGGCGGTTCAGCGAGGGCAGAGACTGCTGGAAACGCGGAGATAGTCGACATGGCGTCGCATCACGAGGGGCACGCCTGCTGAAGTCACGGTGGGAACCCTCCCACGCGTCGGCGTGGGCGTCGAGCACGGTTCGGATGGTGAGAAGGCCCCTTTACCCGCGGTGGTCCATCACTAGGATTCGCCCCCGCCGTCGACGCTCCGTGCTCTTCGCATTCCTCGTCCGACTTCTTCGTGTCGAGGTGTTTCGGGCCCGCTTCCGCCGATCGGTACGCACGCACCGACTGCGGTGACCGAGCTCTTCGTCACCGTGGAACCGGGCGAGGGGTACGTCCCGGAGCCGGGGTGCCACACTGGAGGCGTGGGTTCCATGACCAGTTCGTTCGTTCTTGCCCCGGCCGCGCTGAGCGAACTGGGAACTCGGCCGTTCGGGGTGTACGTGCACGTCCCGTTCTGCGCCACGCGCTGTGGTTACTGCGACTTCAACACCTACACGGCCGGGGAACTGGGCACGGCCGCGTCACCGGCGTCGTGGTTCGACGGGCTGCGGCGGGAACTCGACCTGGCCGTCACCACGCTCGGTGACCCACCTCCTGCCGACACGGTCTTCGTCGGGGGAGGCACGCCGTCGCTACTCGGCGCGGACGGGCTGGCACGGGTGCTCGACGCGGTGCGTGACACGTTCGGACTCGCCTCCGACGTCGAGGTGACCACCGAGTCGAACCCCGAGTCCACCTCCCCGGAGTTCTTCGCCGGGCTGCGTGAAGCGGGGTACACCCGGGTGTCGTTGGGCATGCAGTCGACGGCACCGCACGTGCTCCGGGTGCTCGACCGCGTACACACCCCGGGTCGCCCCACCCAGGCGGCCGCCGAAGCCCGTGCCGCGGGGTTCGAACACGTCAATCTCGACCTCATCTACGGAACGCCGGGTGAGCGGACCGCTGATCTGCGTGCCTCGGTGGAGGCCGTGCTCGAGGCGGGTGTCGACCACGTGTCGGCGTACGCGCTCATCGTGGAGGAGGGCACGGCCTTGGCTCGTCGCGTGCGTAAGGGGGAGATCCCGGCGCCCGACGACGATGTGCTCGCCGCCGACTACGAGTTGATCGATTCGATGCTCACCGACGCCGGGCTGCGATGGTACGAGGTGTCCAACTGGGCGGCCTCGCCGGACGCGCGGTGTCGACACAATCTCGGCTACTGGCGCGGCGGGGACTGGTGGGGAGCCGGACCGGGGGCGCACAGTCACGTCGGCGGCGTGCGGTGGTGGAACGTCAAGCATCCCGCCCGCTACGCGGCAGTGCTCGCGGACGGAAAACTGCCGGTGGCGGGGCAGGAGGAACTCACCGACTCCGAGCGGTATCTGGAACGGGTGATGCTCGAACTGCGGCTGGCCGAGGGGTTGCCGCTGGACGTCCTGGACGACGACGGCCTCCGGGAGGCGAAGCGAGCGGTGGAGGACGGTTTGCTCGACCGGGACGCCGCCGCTCGAGGGCATGCGGTGCTGACCGACCGGGGGCGGCTGCTCGCCGATGCCGTGGTCCGCCGCCTCGTCACCTGATGTGGCCCCGGTAGGTGCCACACCCCGCCCCGGAGTGACCGAGGTGGATCACCGGTCGTGGGGTGTCAGGACCGTCGGACGAGCCGGATGGTCAGTCCCGCCTTCGCCAGGCGGTTGAGCAGGGCGTCTCCCATGGCCACCGCGGTCGTGACCTGGCCGGAGGTGGCGGGCAGGTCGTCGAAGGCCAGACACAGAGCCGATTCCGCGAGCATCTTCGCCGTCTCGTCGTATCCCGGATCGCCGCCGGCGAATTCGGTGACGACGCGTTCCCCACCGCCCTCGCCGATGAACCGCACGGAGAACCACGAACGCAACCTGCGGTGCTCACTCGGCCCCTCACCGGGTCTGCGAAGAACCCCGAGCATCCGCCGGGCCGGCGGGATCTGGGCGAGCACCCCCAGCACTCCCAGGCCGAGTCCGGCGGCCAGCACCGTGGGCAGTCGTTTGACCGATGCGTAGTGACGATAGGTGAACTCGGATCCGTAACGTTCGAGCGCGGCGGCCGACCGACCCACGATCTGCGGATCGAGGGTCGGCAGCGGGATCAACCAGCGGCCGCTCTCCCGATCGCGGCGGGGTGGCCAACTCGGCAGATGTATCCGTCGCCCCTCGGGACGTCGTTCGACCTGTCGGCGTTGCCGCGCCGCCTTGACCATGTCGCGCGGCCGGGACAACGCCGTCAGCACAGAGGAGTAGGTGCCGCCGGAGAACTCCGCGTGGACCCGGACCCGGCCTTCCACGGTGAGTTCCGTTGCTTTCGGCAGGTGTTGCACCGTGAAGTACACGCCGAGGTCGTAGGGGATGGAATCGAATCCGCATGCGTGCACCAGACGTGCGCCCGTCCGTCGCGCGGTCTCGTGATGTGCCAGGTACATGCGGTCGACGAATTCGGGTTCCCCGCAAAGGTCGACGTAGTCCGTGCCGCTGTGAGCACACGCGGCCACCAGTGGTTCCCCGAACCGCAGATACGGACCCACCGTGGTGATCACGACGCGGGTGGACTCGGCGAGTGTGCGCAGTGATTCGGGATCGGTGACATCGGCCCGGAGCAAGGGCAGCTGCGCGCATTCGGGATTGAGACGTGTCAGTCGGTCCCGTACTTGTTCGAGTTTCGTCAGGTTGCGACCCGCGAGTGCCCATCGGCAACCGTTCGGGGCATGGCGGGCCAGGTACTCCGCGGTCAGTCCTCCGGTGAATCCGGTTCCGCCGAAGAGTATGACGTCGTACTCCCGATCGGCCATGGTGTCCCTCCGTAGTCGCGGTGTGTTCTATGCGTAACACGTTGCGGACGCACGGTGGGCGAGAGGTGATGAGAGTCAACCCGGCCGGACGTGTGACACCGAGACGAAAGACCTGGTGGGCCCACGGGCCGGGCTGGATTGAAACCGGCGGTACCGGGGTACCTGCCCGATCATGAGCGAGAATCACGACCTTTCTCCGGAGGCGGACGTCACCGAGCAGCAGACGCCTGTCACCCCGGCCGCCGACACCCCGGTCGAGACAGGGATACCGATGGAGGCCGATCCGGCCGATGTAGCCGATCAGGCGACTCCGGTGCCGCTCGACGAGGACGACGAATTCCGTCCGAGTAGCTGAGGTGTGGATTTCTCGCAACCGGGGTAAACGCCCCCCACTGACGCGATTTCACAAGCACGGAGGTGACACCAACCTATGGCCGACACGTCTCGCCTGCCCACTCCGGTCGCCGAGGTCTGGGAATGGCAGCGGCACGGTAATTGCCGGAATCTCGACAGCTCCGTGTTCTTCCATCCTGACGGAGAACGCGGTTTTGCGCGCGCCGACAGGGTTGCGCGAGCCAAGGAGATCTGCCGTACCTGCCCGGTGATCGTCCAGTGTCGGCACCACGCGCTGACGGTGCAGGAGCCGTTCGGTGTCTGGGGCGGTCTCGACGAAACCGAACGCAGGGAGGCGATCGCGCGGCGAAAAAAGCTTGAGCCCACGGCCTGAGCGCACCGGAGGGTGTCTGGGGAGTAGGGGAAGAACCAACCGGAGACACCGGAAGACAGCACTACCTCGCGCTCTCGTTCTCGGCGTTGCCGAACGGTTGTGGTCGTGTGGCCGATGACGGTGGCGTCGGTGTCCGGCGGAGACAGTCGCCTTTGATCGATGCTCCCGCCTGGGGGACCCCATGTGGCTCAAGAGGCGAACAAGCGCCGAAGCGGCACGGACGACCAACGAAAAGCCGTAGGCCGCCGGGGATCCGGCGAAACCGCGCCGGGGCAGTCCCGGCTCCGCAACGCCGACAGCGATGCGGAAAGTGGCCGGAAGGCGGCGCGGCACAGGTCGGTTCGCCGCGCCGATCGGCTCCTACGGCCGTCGGGACCGCTGCGAGAGCGGCGGGGTGAGCGCCCAGCATCGTGTGGGCGTGCGGTGGAATGGCCGACCACGGACTCAGGCGATGCGGTCG
>SMEH01000087.1_pt1 | contig 31546 bp, 24 predicted proteins | sample 2456361 | NCBI WGS metagenome assembly SMEH01 (sample SAMN10132587, study PRJNA489261) | soil metagenome | isolation source: day1 control-loamy sand soil ammended | place: USA | reverse complement strand
CAAGATAAACGCGAACTTGTCAAGATCTGCACGATAAGACAATGTGCGCAACGCGATGAAAACTTTGAAAAAATACAAGGGATGGCCGAAAATGCCATAGAAGAGCTGGTATTGATCTCCAAGGCAATACGAGAGAACATTCTTGACTTGAATCCTTTATTGCTTATGGAGATCAAAAAATATTATAGTGAATCCTGGAAAATCTTTCTCGAGTTTAAGGAAGACAATTTCTATAAGTCTTTGGTAAAAACCATCGAAAGAGGAAAGGCTGAAGGTTATTTCAGGGAAGAAATTGATGCAGAAGTGTTGGCCATCATGAGGATACAGCAAATGCAGGATATTTTTGAAGCCACGGTTTATCCCAAAACTAAATTTGATTATAAAGAAGTTCAGATTCAACTCATGAACCATTTCATGCATGGATTGCTGACTAGGAAAGGGAAAGACATGCTTGATAAACATTATAAAGGAAAGTTTTAGAAAAAACCAAAAGATAACCAATAGCATTTTTTGCCATTTTTTAATTCAGTCAATAAATCAACTAAAAGCAATGAATTTAAAATTCAACATTTTATTTGGGGTGCAAGTGGTTCTGGCCATAAATTTTGTTTTTGGCCAGTCTCGAGCTGGAGATCCCGTTACGCTTACTTTAGAAGAGTGCTTGAATTATGCTTTCGAGAACAGCGACTCTATCAAGAATGCAATTATTGATCAAAAGATCGCCAAGGCACAAGTGGGAGAAACAAGATCTGCAGGTTTACCTCAAATTGAGGGAAATGCATCGATGTCTAAAAGCTATATGATGCCGGTGCAGCTTATCCCTGCTGAGTTTTTTGACCCAAGTGCACCTCCTGGAACTTTCGCTCCAGTCCAGTTCAGCCCCACTTATACGGGCAGTGCTTCTGTGCAGTGGGACCAAATGATCTTTGACGGCTCTTATTTTGTAGGGTTGCAGGCAGCATCTACTTATCAAGAGCTGTCCTCCAAAGCCGCTATTAAGACCAAAATAGATGTTGCCGAAGCGGTAACCAAGGCTTATTATGCCGCTTTGGTGGCTCAGGAAAGGATTGCGCTCGCAGAAGAGAATTTTAGGAGATTGGATACCCTCTTGCGGGAAACTAGCATCATGCACGAAAATGGTTTTGCCGAACGGATAGAAGTAAGTCGAGTAACAGTCGAACGCAATAATGCTAAAGTAGAAAGACAAAAGGCAGAAAGGGCGATTCAACTAGCATTCGCTCTGCTAAAATTTCAAATGAACATGCCATTAGAGCAATCTTTGGTCCTAGGGGATAATCTGAGCCAGATAGAGGTGTCTTTTAACGAAGCCTTAATTGACGAGTTTGAGTATAGAGACCGCATTGAGTATTCACAACTTGAAACCAATAAAGCATTGGCCGAGCTCGAGCTGAAAAACATTCAAGTACAGTATCTGCCAAAGTTAAATGCATACGTCAATATTGGCGCAACGATGGGCGCCAACGAATCTTCCCAGCTTTTTGATTTTAAAAATGCTTGGTTTGAAAATGGTGCTTTTGGCGCTTCTTTGTCCTTACCTATTTTTGATGGCCTGAACAAGAGCTATAGAATACAGCAAAGAAAGCTGGCCATCCAAAAAACCAATAACTCTTTCAATACTTTACGAAAAAGCATTGACCTCTCCATTACCCAGTCTCGCATAAAACTACAAGATAACATGGAAATGCTTGAAGCGTCGAGAGAGAATATGGTATTGGCTAGAGAAGTATATGACGTATCCAGAATAAAATATCAGGAAGGGGTAGGATCTAATATAGAAGTGATAGATGCGGAAATTGCTTACCAACAGGCAGAAACCAATTATTACAATGCTCTTTATGATGCATTGGCAGCACAGGTTGAGCTGAAAAAGGCTTTGGGCATTCTCCTTGACTAAATAATTCTTTAAAATAAAACACACAACTGAAATCCAAACATATCCATGAAATCTAGAATAAATTATTACTTGGTGGGTTTAGTCTTGTTGCAGCTAAGCTGTGGTAAGCCTGACCAATTGGAAGAAAAGAAAGCTGAACTTCAGGAGTATAAGGATGAGATGCAGGAGTTGAAGGGGAAAATAGAAAAACTGGAGAATGAAATAGCGCAGTTGGATCCTAATTTTGGCAAGAGCAACCGCCAAACTACTATTGTTTCGACCTTGCCCGTAGAGATCAGGGATTTTGAACATTTTATTGAGGTAGGAGGAGAAATTACTTCCCGTCAAAATGTAGTACTTGCTGCTGAAGTAACAGGTATGGTTCAGCGGATACATGTAAGAGAAGGTAATGAAGTAAAAAAAGGGGACATTTTATTAAGCTTGGATGCAAGTGCTACACAACGTACAATCGCCGAGCTTGAAACAGCGTTGGAACTGGCCACTACGGTCTATGAACGTCAATCCAACCTATGGAAGCAGCAGATCGGGACCGAAATTCAATACCTTGAAGCCAAAAACAGAAAGGAATCTGTGGAAAGGCAACTGGAGTCTGCACAGGTGCAACTTTCTAAGAGCATCATCAGGGCACCATTTCCTGGTAGCGTAGAGGAAGTTATCATAAAAGTAGGCGAGACAGCAATGCCCGGTTCTGAGCTTTTAAGGTTGGTGGGCTCAGATAAAATATTTGTGGAAGCGAATGTTTCTGAAGCTTATGTGGGCAACTTTTCTAAGGGAGATAAAGTAGAGTTGGTCATTCCATCTACAGGAGAGACATATGTGTCGGAATTGACCTCAGTAGGAGGGGTGATCAACAAGGAAAATAGGACTTTTAAAGTGGAAATAGAATTGCCTGAAGCAATAAAAAACCATGTAAGGCCTAATCAGTTGGCAGTGGTCAAAATAAGCAACTTCATAAAACAAGGTGCTGTGGTCATACCTACCAATTTGATTCAATATGACAACCGTGGCGCTTATGTATATGTGGTCAACCAGGCTGACTCTATTCTCACGGCCAAAAGGGTTTATGTAGAAGGAGGGGTTACCTATAATAATCAAACATTGATAGAGAAGGGCCTTACAGGAGAAGAGCTATTAATAAACAAAGGGTTTAGAAATGTTTCCGACGGGTTTGTAGTGAAATTGGCAGATAGAAGTGCAGAATAATCCACTCACCTAGCTTAAAGAATAAAAAATGGACCAAGAAAATACAAATAAAGATAAGGAAGTAATTAGGGAGTTTGGCTTGACTACATGGTCGGTCAAAAATAGGACCAGTGTATGGATCCTGAGCCTTATTATTGCAATGCTTGGGGTGTACTCCTACATAGAAATGCCCAAGGAAAGTTTTCCCGAAATTGTAATTCCGACTATTTATATCGGTACATCTTATCCTGGCAACTCTCCGGTAGATATGGAAAACTTGATCACAAGGCCTATAGAAAAGGAGCTTAAAGCTATCAATGGGGTGAAGAACATCACTTCTTCCTCTATACAAGATTTTTCCACGATATTAGTTGAGTTTAACCCTGAAGTTGAGGTATCTCGGGCCTTACAAGATACTAAAGATGCGGTGGATAAAGCCAAGAGCGAACTGCCTACCGATTTGGATACCGACCCAAATGTGATGGAGATCAACTTCTCTGAATTTCCTATTATGTACATCAACCTTTCCGGCGATTTTTCAATTGATGAACTGAAGGATCATGCTGAATACCTTGAGGATGAGATAGAAAAGTTGTCGGAGATTTCAAAGGTGGATATCAGTGGGGATTTGGATAGAGAAATCATAGTGAGTGTGGATTTATTTAAGATGGAAGCCAGGAGTGTGTCTTTTTCAGATATTGAAAACGCTATTGCAGGAGAAAATGTGACGATGTCTGGAGGAGATATTCTGGCAGGTGATTTCAGGAGGTCCTTGAGGATAGCCGGGGAATTTGCTTCACCGAGACAAATAGAGGATGTGATTGTGAAAGATGAAAACCAGAACATCGTTTATGTGAGGGACGTCGCTGAAGTAAATGACTCATATAAGGATAGGACCAGTTATTCAAGGCTGGACGGAGAGCCCGTCGTTACTTTAGGGGTAGTAAAAAGGAGCGGCGAGAATTTGCTAGCTGCTTCAGATAGGATAAGAGAGATATTGGAAAAGGCAGAAAATGATAGGTTCCCGGATGGCTTAAAGATTACGATTAGCAATGATATGTCTGAATCAACCCGGATGCAAGTGGAGAATCTTGAAAACAGTATTATCACTGGAGTAATTCTGGTCATATTGGTGTTGATGTTCTTTCTTGGATTAAGAAATGCACTTTTTGTCGGCGTTGCCATCCCAATGTCCATGTTCCTGTCTTTCTTGATTCTCAATGCATTGGGGATTACGCTTAACTTCATGGTGCTGTTTGGACTTGTGCTGGCTTTAGGTATGCTGGTGGATAATGGCATCGTAGTCATTGAGAATATATATCGAAAGCTAGAAGAAGGCCTTACGCCTAGCCATGCAGCACGTCAAGGAGTTGGGGAAGTCGCCCTGCCTATCATTACTTCTACGGGTACCACGGTATCTGCCTTTTTGCCATTGGCATTTTGGGGCGGGATGATGGGAGAATTTATGAAATACTTACCCATTTGCGTGATAGTGGTATTAAGTTCTTCCTTGTTTGTGGCCTTTGTTATCAATCCCGTGTTAGCGGCGATGTTTATTACTAAAGAGAAGAAGGAGCCAAACAAGAAAAGATTGTTAATAATGGCAGCTGTTTTAGCCGTAATTGCCATTGCAGGGTACATTGTAGCTGATTCCTATACGTTTGCAAATTTGGTGATGTTTGTCGCCATCTTTATTCCTTTAAACCTGTTTCTGTTACGACCTGCTACCTATTGGTTCCAAAACAATCTATTGATCAAACTTGAAAACTTCTATTTTGATTCAATGAGGTTCTTTATGGCAGGCAACCGTCCTATTGCTGTATTTAGTGGTACGATAATCTTATTTTTTGTATCAATAGCGCTATTTGGGATAAGAGCACCTAAAGTTCTTTTCTTTCCTGAAAATGAGCCTAATTACATTAATATATTTATTGAACAACCTATAGGCACAGATATCGAAAGTACCAATGAATTTGCGCGTGTGGTTGAGAATGAAGTGCGGGAGATGATGGAGCCATATGATTACATGGTAGAATCGGTCATCACACAAGTAGGAGAAGGAACTAGCGAAGATGCTTTAGGGCCTAGTGGTGGTAGTTCTCCCAATCGTGCGAAAATAACAGTGACTTTCGAGCAGTTTAACGAAAGAAGAGGCGTGTCAACCTCAGAGATAATGCAAAACATCCGAAATGCTATGGAGAAGTATCCGGGTGTGCAAATTACAGTTGATAAGGAGCAAAACGGTCCTCCAGTGGGTAAGCCCATAAATATTGAGATAAGCGGAGAGGATTATGAGGAGCTGATCGCTCTCACAGAAAGGGTGAGCACAGCTATAAGTCAATCCGGGATAGAGGGAATCGAAGAGTTGAAGTCGGACTTAGAAGTGGGGAAACCAGAACTCTTATTTGAGATCGATAGAGATAAGGCCAGAAGGTTCGGAGTTTCTACCCTCACAATAGCATCTGCTCTGCGGACAGCACTTTTTGGCAAAGAGGTATCAAAATTTAAAGAAGGAGAGGATGAATATCCTATTCAGCTTCGTTTAAAAGAGGATCAGCGATACGACGTGAATGCCCTTATGAATAAGCAGATTATTTTTAGGGACAACTCGGGCAACTTGAAAAAAATCCCCATATCTGCGGTGAGCGACTTGAAGTATACTTCTACTTACGGTTCAGTAAAAAGAAAAGATTTGGATAGGGTGATATCGCTTTACTCGAATGTAAACGAAGGGTATAATGCCAATGAAATTGTAGCTCAATTGAAGCAGGTAATAGCCGACATGGATATTCCTGTGGGTTTTGATGTGAAGTTTACGGGGGAACAAGAAGAGCAAGAAGAGACAAGTGCATTTCTTATGAAAGCTTTACTGCTGGCCATTTCTATGATTTTCTTGATTATAGTGGCTCAGTTTAATTCTCTTGCGGCCCCGTTTATCATTATGACCTCTGTACTATTCAGTACCATCGGGGTGTTCTTGGGCTTGTTTGTCTTTAACATGGATTTTGTCATTATAATGACAGGCATTGGGATCATTTCTTTGGCCGGTGTGGTGGTGAATAACGCCATCGTACTCATCGACTATACCAATTTGCTGCGCGAACGCAAAAGAAACGAACGAGGCTTGAAGGAAGGGGAGTATTTGTCATATGCTGATCTGGTAAGTACCATTATTGAAGGAGGAAAACATAGGTTGAGACCAGTTTTATTGACGGCTATCACTACTGTGTTGGGCTTGGTGCCCATGGCAACGGGTATGAACATTAACTTCTTTACTTTATTGTCCCATTTCGATCCAGAATATTATGCCGGGGGTGATAACGCAGATTTCTGGGGGCCGATGGCGTGGACGGTTATTTTTGGTCTAACTTTTGCAACCTTCTTAACGCTCATCCTCGTGCCGGTAATGTACCTGCTTTCAGATATTTTGTCAGCCAAAGTGTCGGGTAGAAAGCTCGAAAAGGATTATACTGAGTAGGAGGTGAAAGTATGTCAGGAGGGTGGTGGATTCATTTCTCAAAACAGAGTTCAATGAATCTATGGCTGAATGAAATAAAATTGCGAGTTTATGTGTTAAGGTAACAGTAATAAATAGGAGGGAGCCTTACTAAACATAAAGTAGAGAAAAGGAATATATGAGTAAATTGATGTTTATAATTATTGTGGCTATATGCCTGTTGTTGATAGATATTTATGTATATCAATCCGTAAGAGTTGTAGGGCAAAATTGGGCATCGCAGACTAAAAGATGGGTGGCCATTGGATACTGGTCCCTTAGCGGGCTTTCGTTGATGGGGTTCTTTACCTATCATTTTATGCCTCCGGAGATTATCGGGAGAATGTGGCGTAGCTTTATTATGGTGGCATTGTTTGTCAATTATTTTTCTAAGCTTTTTGCCGTGTTCGTCTTGTTTATAGATGATATTATAAGAGGATTTAAATGGTTAATTGGTAAACTTTTTCTATCCAAAGTAGAAGATGCTGTACCAGCAGTGCAGGAAATCGCAGTCGATACTGGAAAGAAGGGAATCACAAGAGGACAATTCTTGTCGAGAACTGCTATAGTGGCAGCTGCTGTTCCTGCTATTACCATGGGATATGGGATAATTTCCGGGGCCTATGATTATAGAATACGTAGAACGGTGGTCCGATTGCCTAACTTACCTACGGCATTTGATGGCATCAAGATAGGTCACCTGTCTGATATCCACAGCGGTAGCTTTTTCAACAAAACAGCCGTTATGGGGGGGGTAGAAATGCTAATGAAGGAGAAGCCGGACCTGATCTTCTTTACCGGAGACCTGGTGAATAATACAGCCGATGAGGTAAAAGACTATGTCCCAATCTTTGGGAAGCTAAAAGCCCCTTTGGGTGTCTTTTCTACATTGGGAAACCATGATTATGGTGACTATGTGCAGTGGTCCTCACCCCAAGAAAAGCGTGAAAATCTAGAACTGATGAAGGAAGCTCACCGACAAATGGGGTGGCAGCTGCTCATGAATGAGAACAAAGAGATTAAGCTCAATGGAGATAAGGTTGCTATTTTGGGTGTCGAGAACTGGGGTAAAGGAGGTTTTGTGAAGCATGGACGATTGGACAAAGCCATAAGAGGAACAGAAGAGGCGGCAGTGAAACTATTGCTCTCTCACGATCCAAGCCATTGGGACGCTCAGGTACGACCAAGGTATGACGATATCGATGTGATGTTCTCTGGTCATACGCATGGTTTTCAGTTCGGCATAGAGGTCGGCAACTTTAAGTGGAGCCCAGCGCAGTATATGTATAAACAATGGGCGGGATTATATCAAGAAAATGATCAATACTTGTACGTTAATAGAGGGTTTGGTTTCTTAGGCTTTCCAGGACGCATTGGAATGTTGCCAGAAATCACCATTATGGAATTGAAAAAAGCTTAAGTCGGCTTAATCTCCTTATTGTTAGCAGTATATTGTCTTTTTATAGATTCTTATTACTTTTGACTCTTAAGGTCAATTCCGGCAAGGTATACAATGCCCTCTATGTATAGATTCCTTCTAGGCAATAGGTTCCAATTTGTTCTCCTGACATTTCTGCTTTTTATAGCAGTAAGCAGTGTAATTTCAGCCCAATCAACAGAAGACTATGTAAAGCTAGGGGTAGAAAAGTATGAAGTTGGCGATTTCCGTAATGCCATACGCGACTTCGATAAGGCCCTATTAGTCAATCCCAATGATACATTGGCTTACAAGTATAGGGGGCTATCTAAGTTGATCCTTCAAAGCTTTAGGGCCAGTATAGGTGATTTTAGCAAATGGATAGACTTAGAGCCTCAAAATGCAGAAGCCTATTTTATAAGAGGTTTAGCCAAAGGAAAAATGGAGGACTATAGGGGCGAAGTCGAAGATTATAATAAAGCCATCCAGTATGCTCCTGATAATATAGAAGCTTATTTCAATAGAGGGGCTGCCAAATTACAGCTAGAATATTATGAAAGTGCTGTCCTAGACTTTGACAAGGTCATTGCTATGGATCCTCACCATGCAGCCGCATTTGCCAATAGAGGCCAAGCCAAAATAGCCTCTGGAGAGAAACAGAATGGTTGCGATGACTTACGTATTGCTGGAGATATGGGGTTTGGCGGTGCTTTTCCTGTTATTATCAAACATTGTCACTAATTCCTTTCGGAGCATTAACGGCACCTTCTCGAATGAAATCCTTTACATGACGTACAAAATCCGTCCAGTTTTTGGAACCCATGGTTTTTTTATTCATGATCATGTGATGAAACATGGTTTGAGCATCCACATGGTCACTGTCTAGCGTTAAAATGGTCCAGTGGCTTAGCTGACAATCTTCAACGGTTTGTTGGAGCACCTCCATTGACATCGTTTCGTCTTTTGGATCCATAAAGACTAAGGTAGGTACATTGGCATGTTTAAATCGCTTCTTTTTCAGTGATGTGTAAATATGATGCAATGCGTCGTAGGCCCGTAGTGGCAGATAGGAATTCGCTCTGTACCTTTCAGGGACCGCACTGTATAAAGGAAATGCTGGAAACTTCCCTGCCACTCTACCTAGAAATTGAACAGGCTTTCTAGGGGCAATTGCCGGAGCTAAGAGTACCATTCTATCAAATTTGATATGGTCGGAGAGTATGTCTAGACCAAGCGCTGCCCCCAGTGAATACCCTACGAAAAGACACTTTACATTTCTCTTTGCAGGCATTTTGAATGCTTCTAATACATCATTGCGCCAAGTGTCTTCACTAATATCTTTCAAACACTCAGCATCTTGATTGTGCCCAGTTAGCCCTACTGTAATCACTGGAATTTCTAAGGACTCTAAAAGGTCTGCAACATCCATTAAGACATCTGGTTTGTTGTTGAGCCCATGCACCATAATGCATGCCGATTGAGCTGAGGGAAATTTATGTAAGCTTTGATATATTATCGCCATAGAGATATTTGCTTGCTACTGTTAATGGATTTTATTGCACAATTGAAGTTTGAGGGTGCCTAATCCCAGTAGCATTGCTTAAGTAGGCTTTTATGCTTCCCACTAGTATCTTAGCTTCCACCAGCACCGGGATTTTGTTTGCGTCGTCGGTTACCCATACAGTCATGTCTTCTCCGCCTTTAAATATGGAGCCCTCCACCAAAAGTGGTTTGAACTTGATACAGCGGTATTTCTTCTTATCCCTCGTTTCAATAGTTTCTTTTCCTAGATAGCGGATGTAAAGTGGGTGTAGCTCTCCATCTATCAATACACTAATCGGAATCTTGTCACCACTTTGGTGTTGGTCAAAGTCTATCGTACGCGCATGATAAACCGTGGCCAGAACATCATAGGAGCAAGGCTGTATATTTAAGGTGTCTTTTTTAAGCGTACTTTTGGAGTTTATCAGAGAAAAGGCCACCTTGTTTTGGTCGGGTAAATAGTGATACTCTTCGTCTACTTTGAAACCTCCTTCGTAAGTATCCCTAATAAACCACAGTGGCTTAAAGTCATCATAGTTGACCTTAGACTCGTATCGATCTCTGACTTTATACAGCCAATCATAACTTGGCTTACTTTTCCCTTCACTGATAAAATGATATGCTTTTTTGCCTTTGAGTTCTGTGGAGCTTACTTTGAAATAAACTTCGCCTGCATTTACCCAAATAAATCCCCAATTATAGTACACTTCATAATCCACTCGTTCTCCTATAGAAAAGGAGTGGACTTTATTCTCAAGACATTGTGCTTCTGAAAAAGATGTTGTGCCCAACAGCATTAAAATCAATAGCCAGTGAATAGGCTTGTTCCTATATTTATTCATATTCATGCACAATCTCATTCATTTTTTATTTTAAGCACAATTTTCCCTACATTTTTATTAGCTTCCATATATCGGTGTGCTTCTTGAACTTCATTCATGGCAAATACTTTACCAAGTACGGGGGTTAACGTCTTATTTTGAAATTTCTCTAGCGAGTATTCTGCAAATTCACGGGTAAGTTCAATTTGGTAGGCTAAGCCTCTATTTCGTAGGGTTGAGCCTATTAAGGTCAGTCGCTTTCTTAGCAATAGGCCTAAGTTAAAATCAGAAATTTTAGTCCCTCCCATAGTGGCCAATTGCACCAGTCGGCCATCCATCTGCAAACATGCTATGTTTTCCGAAAAATAATGTCCTCCAATGAAATCTACCACCACGTCCACCCCTTTTTCTTGGGTATGTTGCATCACCCAAGGCTTAAATGCCCCTTTCTTGTAATCGAAAACATCATCAGCTCCTAATTCAAAGCAAATAGCATGTTTGGGTGAAGAAGCTGTAGCGAGCACCATGGCTTTTGTGGTTTTTGCCAATTGTATGAGGGCGGTGCCCACTCCACTAGCACCAGCATGTACGAGGACTTTTTCTTGGTTTTGTAACTTCGCCAGTCGGAACAATGCTTGGTAAGCCGTGAGGAAAACCTCAGGGATAGCAGTTGCTTCTAGCATTGACAAGCCAGTAGGGATTCTCATGGCCATATCTTGATGTATTACAGCTAGAGTAGCATACCCACCGCCAGGAAGTAGCCCGAAAACAGCATCTCCAAGCTGCCACTTTTTTACATTCTTGCCGGTTGCCACTACAACTCCAGCCATTTCAAGGCCCAGTATGGTGCTGGCTCCTTGGGGTGGTGGGTATTTCCCCAATCGTTGTAGGATATCGGCACGGTTTAGGGCGGTGGCATGTACTTCCACCAGAATTTCTTCGTCATTCGGTATAGGATCTGGAACAGAAGATATAGACAGAACTTCCGGACCGCCAAAGGTTTTGTTGGTTATTGCTAGCATAATTCATAGGTACATTATGCCATTTAACGACTATATGCCTTTGGGGTTAAGCTATAGTATCTCGATTAATATGTTAATGTCGTGAGGGGCAGTTTCGTCGCCACCAAAATAAGGGTACAATACATAACCAGATGCAGGGCCTGCACAACTTCTTTCCATGAATATGGTGACATCTTTTACCGTAAATTGATATTGGTCAGGATGTGCAGTGAGAGAGTAGTCAAAAGCTTTGTCAAAAGCTACGGATGTAATATACTTTGAATTTCTTTCTCCGTTTACGTATGTATAGGCGTGTATCTCAAGGTCTTCACCCGTCCAACGCCAGCCAAACCGAGCACTGTTGGTATGATGAGATGAACTACAATCAGAAAAGCCATAGAGTTTATTAATGTCCGCCTGATTTTCTTTATCGGCAGTAGTATAAATAGCTGAACTATCGAAACGCGCCTTAAACTTCAGTTGGTTAGTTTCTAATTTTGCTATTGAATGCGTTGAGTGGTGACCTCCTTTTTTTATTGTGTAGTTTTTGATGCTGGCGTTCTCTTTTTGAGGAATTATCTCCTCTAATTTTTCACAAGATAATGTTGTCATGAACATTAATATAATGCCCAAATTACGAAAGATTAATTTCAAGTTCATAAGAATTGTTAAGTGATAAGTAATGGTAGTTTTTTGTGAAGGCCTTATTTGGCTCTTTCTAAAAACTTAACATCCCAGTGGAGATAAGATTCATTTCGTTAAAAAGAGGAGATGTAAGAAATTAAATAGAAGGTGCATAAAATAGATTTTATGGCCGAAAAGCATAGAAACCAATCTTCAATTTCCTAACTTAACGGCACTTTTAAAACTAGCACTGTATTTGTGCTATTTAGATGAGTGGATTGTTCCTTACCTTTATATGAAAAGAGACTGAAGCTCTCTTGTGCAGCAAAGCGACAGTTAATCATTGGCCCGAATTGGTTGAAATATACCTGAAGCACTTTCGTTTAATTTAGCATATATGTACGTGGGAAAGTACCTTTTTTAGGTAAGATGGAATCAAGCCATTCTTTTGTTAAACAAACCATTGTAAACGATGAATAAACTATTTAAGATAGGCGTTTATTTTCTTCTATTATTGCAGTTGGCTCCCTCACAAGCGCAGGACCAGCGTGTGGCGAGCTCTAGTAATAATGCTGCAAGGGCAAGTAGTATCATAATGCCGGAGGAGAGCCATGTAAATGTTGAGCTTTTGGTGACCCAGATATTGAGGCAGCACCATTATAGAAAAATTGATCTCAATGATAGCCTTTCTTCCGTAATCCTAGACAGTTACCTTACTGCGCTTGACCCCAACAAGGTGTATTTTATTACTAGCGATATTGAGATTTTTGAGCAATACAGGAACTCTTTGGATGACGATTTGAAAAAGGGCAACCTTGTGCCAGCGTTCCATATATTTAATATTTTCAAAAAGCGATTCGTAGCTCGAAATGATTATATCCATAAGCTGCTCGACAAACCGTTTGATTTTAGCATCGACGAGTACTATGATGCCAATCGTGATGAAGCAGAGTGGGCTAAGACAGATCAAGAGTTGGATGAGGTGTGGCGAAAATTATTGAAGAGCCAAGCCTTGAGCCTAAAGCTGAGCGGAAAAGAGAACCAAGAGATCAATGAGACCTTGCGCAAACGCTATGAAAACCTGTACAACGCGATGACAGAATATAATAGCGAAGACGTTTTTCAAATATACATGAATGCGTTCACGGAGTCTTTTGATCCTCATACCAGTTACTTCTCTCCAAGTACTTCTGAGAACTTTAAGATTGCCATGAGCCAATCGCTTGAGGGGATAGGCGCCTCTCTACAAAGAGAAAACGATTATACCAAAGTGGCAGAACTCGTTCCTGGAGGTCCAGCTTTCAAAAGCAAAGAGCTGCACAAAAATGATCGAATCATTGGGGTAGCACAAGGTCCGGAAGGCGAAATGGTGGATATAGTAGGCTGGAGGATCGATGAGGTTGTGAAGTTGATCCGTGGACCCAAAGGCACTACTGTGAGGTTGCAAATTCTACCAGCGATTGAAGGGACTAATGCCCTGCCTAGAGAGATAACTTTGGTGAGGGATAAAATAAAGCTTGAGGAACAGACTCCTAAGAAAAAGCTGATTAAAGTAGAGCAAGGCAATAAGGTTTTAAATGTGGGGGTCATTACCATTCCAACCTTCTACATGGATTTCGAAGAAGCGCAGAAAGGCAATCCTAACTATGGCAGCACCACGAGAGATGTAAAGAAGCTTATAAATGAACTGAAAGAAGAGGGAATGGACGGATTGCTCATTGACCTGCGATACAATGGAGGTGGTTCACTTACTGAAGCGATAGAGTTGAGCGGGTTGTTTATCAAAGATGGACCTGTGGTACAAATAAGAAATGCTAACGGAAGTGTGGAAGTCGCAGAAGATCCTGATCCAGCAATATTCTATGATGGTCCACTAGGGGTGCTTACAAATAGATTCAGTGCATCTGCTTCTGAAATCTTTGCTGGCGCTATACAAGATTATAAGCGGGGCGTTGTGATCGGAGAGCAATCTTATGGGAAAGGAACAGTACAAAATCTGTTAGATCTAGGCCGGTTCCTTCCGGGCAAAAGTGAAGCGGGACAGGTAAAAGTGACCTTAGCGAAATTCTATAGAGTGACGGGAAGCAGTACACAGCATAAAGGAGTGACGCCGGACATTGAATTGCCTACTATTTTCAGTGCAGAAGAGTTTGGAGAAAGTTCTCAACCGAGTGCCCTGCCGTGGGACCAGATTGCACCAACGCCTTTTAAGGCAACAAATATGTTGTCAGATGCAGCATTGAAGCAATTGAGGGGTGAATATGAAAGTCGCTTGAAAAACGATGCAATCCTCAAAGAGCTTATTGAAAACACTAAGATGATCAAGGAGACTAGGAAGGAGTCACGTATTTCTTTGATGGAATCAAAAAGGATTAAGGAGAGAGAGGAAGAAGAGGCGAGGAGAGCTACTACTGCTTCACTAGCCACGACTTCGTTGGATACAGAAATATTGGAAAAGGAGGAGATCAAAAAAGAGGATATTAAAGACCCCTATTTGCATGAAGGGCTCAACATTATGGCAGATTTGATTGCCTTATAGAACTGGTCTGCTTTAGTGGTGCCATCCCCCTTAATAATGGATGGCATCACTTTTTTAGATCCCCTAGCGTTTATTCTTCAAAGATGATATTTATGGGGCTGTCGTATTGTAGCCCGAGCAGTTCGGATGCATTCCCATGGTTGATGCCCACTTCTAAATATCCGAGGCTGTTGAACACTACAAAGACATCGCCGCTTCCCGTATTATGAATGGTTTTGTGAATTTTGGAAACATTTTCTCTGCCAAAAACCACTTTGAAGTTCCTCTCTTTGCTCAGAATGTCAAAAGCCTGTTTTTCGATATTGGTGATGAGATTTCCGTAATGGTCTACCCGTACCACATGCCCAGAGATTTGCTTTTTAGTAGCTCTCATGCTTCTGCCAAGCAAGCGTTTTACGCTAGGGAGTGGTTCGCCCAGTTTGTCTAGGCTGTCGCCCTTAGCCAAGCGAGCTGCCACATTGGCAAGGACATCTCGTGCAGGAAATGATTCTGAAGTGCTATCTGGGTGGGCTATCGCAACGGCTTTGGTGGGTTCTTTATCACTTATCAGCCCGAATATTCCATTGTCCGCACCGACAAAATAATGATTTTCAAGCTCTAGTGCTACTAGTGCTTCATCTTCGCGGGGATTACTGTTTACTGCTATCAAGTGCACTGTCCCTGTTGGAAAATCTTTGAAAACCATTTTGAGCACATGGGAACAATGCGCCAAGTCGAAGTGTTGAATGCTATGGCTTATGTCTACGATCTGTAGGCCAGGATCGACCTGTAGGATCTTGCCTTTTACAGCAGCAACATAATGATCACTATATCCGAAATCTGATATAAATGTGATTATGGCCATAGAACCAAAAGGAATTATTGTGTATTTTTGCTTTGGGCAAAAGTAATGAAATTTTCAGGCAAAAACGTTTTAAATAAATAGATTACAAAAACTAACGAAACATTTGGTAGAAAAAGTTATCACACTGGAAAACATTTCACTCATAGATTTCCTAGGGGTTGAAAACAAAAATATAAAAGAAGTTGCTTCAGCTTTTCCTCAGAGTAAGATTGTGTCTCGAGGCAATGAAATCAGAATAAAAGGTAGTACGCCTGAAATTTTGAAGATAAATGACATATTGAATGCTTTGATCAGCCATTACAATAAGTATGGGAAAGTTACGGAAGACAATGTACAAACGTATTTAAAACAAGAGGAGCAGGAGTCTGAGCAGAAATCGAATATTGAGGATGTGCTTATCTATGGCACCAAAGGTTTTCAGATCAAAGCCAAGACGCCCAATCAACAAGCCTTGGTGGCGGCAGCACGTAAAAATGACCTGGTCTTCGCTATAGGACCTGCAGGCACAGGAAAGACCTATATTTCTGTGGCGTTGGCGGTGAGGGCCTTGAAAAATAAAGAAGTAAAGAAGATCATCATTACTAGACCGGCCGTAGAAGCAGGAGAGAATCTGGGATTTTTGCCGGGAGATTTAAAGGAAAAAATAGATCCTTACTTACGTCCTATATACGATGCTCTGGACGATATGGTACCTGCCGAGAAGTTGAAATATTATCAGGAAAATAGGATCATTGAGATCGCGCCATTGGCTTATATGCGTGGACGCACATTGCACAATGCTTTCATCCTTTTAGATGAAGCGCAAAACACCACACCAATGCAAATCAAAATGTTCTTGACACGCATGGGGCCTAACTCCAAAGTGATTATAACAGGGGATGGGTCTCAGGTGGATTTGCCTATGAGGCAGCGCTCGGGGCTTATCGAATCTCTGGAAATCTTAAAAGATGTGAAGGGGATCGGCTTCATTCAGTTGGACAGCAAAGATGTGGTTCGCCACAAGATCGTAAAGGATATTATAAAAGCTTATGATAAGGCTGACGCTGCAAAGAAAAAACAAGGTTAACTAAGGCTTCCTGAAAAGTACAACAGTAGGCATAGGGACTGGTTGCAGCCTTTTGAAGACGTAGCAGCGCGCCTGATGGAAGCGGATACCCCACAGCCCCTTAGGGCGAGGAGTAGTAGCGGACAGCAGGAATACGCGCCCAAATAATTGTAATGATTAATGGGAATTGGTATTAACCGCGGGGCAATGAACACATCTGATCGCTGCCCCGCGGTTTTTTGGTCAGATGCTAATGGCCGGATTTGACTTCTGTCGCATCCAAGTCATAGCCCTGTGCTTTTAAAATGCCGCTCACCTTCCAAGCAAAGAAAGCGAGGTAGGCAAAGCACACTACAGTAATCCAATAGGATGCGTGAATGTTGGTGATGTCGGCTAGTCCTCCCTGCAGGGGCGGAATGATGGCACCTCCCAGAATCATCATGATCAGGAATGCTGAGCCCTGACTAGTGAATTTTCCTAGACCAGTGACGCTAAGGGCAAATATGCAGGGCCACATGACAGAGCAGACAAGACCACCGCTGATGAAAGCGAAGAGCCCTACTTTGCCCGTGGTGAACAATCCTACCAACATGGCGGCAATGCCTAGAATGCCTAGAATCAACAATAGTTTTCCTGGGCGCTCTTGAGCCCAAAAATTGGCCGCAATAAGCACCACAATACATATCGCATAAATGTACAAGTCGCTGACATCGACGCCACTGATATAGTTGACTCCCAAGACTACTCCAAATGCTACAAATGGGACGACGATAGTGAGGATATTTTTCGTCGACTTAGAAAGATTGAACACAGTGACTGCGCTTGTCCACCTTCCGATCATTAGGCTTCCCCAGTATAATGAGATGTAATGGGAGATTTGCGATTCATTGAAGCCTCCAAACTCCGGGGTCTCTAGCAGGGCTCCCATATTACTTTGGATGGTAACTTCGACCCCTACATAAACAAAAATGGCAATCATGCCCATGACTAGTTGTGGGTACTTCATGGCGCCCCAGCCTGTGTTGTTTTTTTGGGCGGCGCTGTTGGATGCAAAAAGAATTCCTAGTACCGCCACTATGGAGAGGAAAAGGAGCACAAGGGTGCCAGTGTCTCCAGCACTATCTGGCAACAAATAGCCGATCAATGTCAACAATATGATTGCTCCCGTGATGCTAAGCATGGCTTTGGTAGCTTTCCCTGTTTTTTCATAGGCTTCATCAGAGACTACACGTGGCATCTTGGCAATGGCAAATATGCCAGCGACTAATAAGAAGACGCCAATAAGTATTAGGTACAGAAAATTGATGGACTCCATAGAGGCATTGGCCACCTGTTCGGGGGTGGCTACTACAGTTCCGAAAAGCACCAACGTGACTATGATGGGCCCGATGGTGGTGCCAAATGAGTTAACTCCACCAGCCAAGCTCAATCGGTGAGCACCTGTCTTGGGGTCGCCTAGGGCAATGGCAAAAGGGTTCGCAGCAGTTTGCTGCAAAGAAAACCCAAGCGCGATGATAAAAAATGCTCCCAGAATGAGAGCGTATTCACTAGAGTTGACCGCTGGGATCATACATACAGCCCCCACAACAGAAATTAGAAGTCCATATATAATGCCTTTTTTAAAGCCTATCTTATTCAGGATGTCATAACCAACACCCGTGGAGGCCAAGTATAGGATAAGCGAGCCTATAAAGTAGGCACCATAATAGGCAGAATCGATAAGTTGTGATTCAAATTGTGATAGGTTGAAGTGAGATTTGCAGAAAGGTATAAATATACCGTTAGAGGCTGCTAAGAAGCCCCAAAAGAAAAACACTGTGACCAGCGTGGATAACGCAGAGCCATAGTTTTTATGTGAAGAGTTTTCCATTCGTTATTATTTCTTTGGTTGGTTAGAACCTAAAATTAAATGAAATTGTGTAATCTCTAAACTTTTGTAAGCTTTTATGAGTATGGTGGCCGATGAAGGAAAACTAGCTTCGATACTTTATCAGCCAAGTTAATTTTTACGGTTGTGATAAACCATTTTTGTAGATCAGAGAAAAACCTTACTTTAGGGCGGCATATGGCCAAGAGCTTATAAATCATAAGTTGAGCGTGAAAAAAAGAATCCAGTAGTAGTGCAGTTAGTAGTAATTAAGATAGGGTCAAACGTTCTTACAAAAGAAGATGGCTCTCCCGACAAAGAGCGGATGGCTTCCTTGGTGAAGCAGATGGTGTTCCTGAAAGAAAACAATGTGCAGGTAGTGCTGGTGACCTCTGGGGCAGTAGCCTTTGGTAGAAAGTCCATCCGGATGGAGGATCGGGGCGACTCGATTGTAAAAAAGCAGGTGCTGGCCTCTGTAGGCCAGATAGAGCTTATTAGTTCATATAAGGAGTTGTTCCTGCAAGAGGGTCACCAGATTGCCCAGCTCATGGTTACTAAAGAAGACTTTAGGGATCGGAAGCATTACTTGAACATGAAAGGTTGCCTTGCAGGTCTGTTGCGGTATGGCATTGTGCCCATTATCAATGAGAATGACGCTGTGGCGGTAACAGAGCTCATGTTTACCGATAACGATGAACTGGCAGGTTTGGTAGCAGCCATGGTTGACGCCAATTCCCTTTTATTGCTCACGAATGTTGATGGTATATATAAGGGACATCCTGATGACCCTAGTGCAGAGCTGATCGAACGTGTGGGCAGGAAGATGCCAGAGGTGAGCAAGTACGTATCGACTTCCAAATCTTCATTTGGCAGGGGAGGCATGATTACCAAGATGAGCATGGCCAAGAAATCTGCCGATTTGGGCATCCATGTCTATATTGCCAATGGAAAAAGGGATGATGTGCTGGTAGACTTTTATCATAATCGGCTCAGGGCTACTTATTTCGAGCCAGATCGCACAAAGCACAACCAGAAAAAGTGGATTGCTCATAGCGACAACTATTCGAAAGGAGAAGTGGTGATTAACGAAGGAGCTAAAAAAGCGCTGCTGTCGAGAAAGATCATCAGTTTGTTGCCGATCGGAATAGTCGATATAAAGGGAGACTTCACCCGAGGAGAAATAGTGAGAATAGTGGATGAGCAAGGAGAAAAATTGGGGCTGGGAAAAGCAGAGTATGGGGCAAAAATAGCCATCGAAAAGATTGGGGTTTCCAACCAAAGACCCTTAATACATTATGATTACTTATATTTGTTTCATCAATAAGATTACAGAATATAATGGCATTGCAGCAGACCTTTAAAAAAGTAAGACAAGCAAGCAGAAGACTTAATCTGCTTTCAGAAGAAAAAATAAATTCAATCTTGAGCGATCTGGCAGATAGAACCGTATTGAATTCGGCTGCTATTTTGGCGGAGAACGAGAAAGATCTGGCCAGAATGAGTCCAGACGACCCCAAATACGATCGCTTAAAACTTACTGAAGAAAGGATTCAAGGAATTGCTGCTGATATCCGCAATGTGATAAAATTACCATCGCCCTTGGGTAAAATTCTAGGTGAGCGTACATTGGAGAATGGCCTAGAGCTGAAGAAGATATCCGTTCCCCTAGGCGTAATCGGGATAATATATGAGGCGCGGCCTAACGTTACTTTTGATGTCTTCTCTCTTTGCTTGAAGTCTGGAAATGCTTTGGTTCTAAAAGGCGGGAGCGATGCCAAAGATTCGAACGAAGCGATAGTCAAGATCATTCATGAGGTGTTGAGAATTAATGGGGTGGATGAGAATATTGTTCAGTTGCTACCGCTCGAGCGGGAGGCTACCCATGAGATGCTTAATGCGGTTGGCTATATCGATATCATCATCCCAAGAGGAAGTCAAGGCCTAATTAATTACGTGAGGGAAAATGCTAAAGTGCCTGTAATTGAAACGGGGGCAGGCATAGTCCATACTTATTTTGATGAATTTGCCGATTTGGAAAAGGGAAAGGCCATCATTGATAATGCCAAGACGAGACGGGTGAGCGTGTGCAATGCGTTGGATTGCCTTGTCATGCATGAGAAACGCCTTGATGATCTCGCTGCTATAATGGCTATCCCTGCAGAAAAGGGCGTGACTGTATATGCTGATGCTCCTTCTTACGAAAAATTGAAAGGCCACTATCCTGATGACCTTCTACATCCTGCCAAAGACGAGCATTTTGGTACCGAGTTTTTGTCAATGAAAATGTCTATCAAGACCGTGGCAGATTTGGAAGAGGCATTGGAACATATTGCAACATTCAGCTCCAAACATAGCGAAGCCATTGTTTCTGAAAATGAAAGCACGGTAGAAACTTTTCTAAAAGCAGTTGATGCTGCGGCAGTCTACGCCAATACGTCCACCGCCTTTACCGATGGTGCCCAGTTTGGACTTGGCGCAGAAATCGGTATTAGCACACAAAAGCTCCACGCCCGTGGGCCAATGGCTTTAGAAGAGTTGACGAGCTATAAATGGCTGATAAAAGGAAATGGGCAGGTGAGGAGCTAGATTGAAGGCAGAAGGCTCAAGTTATCAGCCTTAAGACCTTGGACAAAGTTGGCAATAGGCAGTTGATCGTAGGGGAAAATTATGAGTTTTGAATGTTGAATTGTGAGATGGAAGATATTTTAGGACTTAGAAACCTGGCCCTTCTGTCTAAGTCTATGATTCCTTCGCTGCTTGGGAATGTGCTAAAGCAATATTCCTATTGAATGGCCGGCCGATATTTCAATTAGCCCGTAGATTTATCTGCGGGGCTATGGTCATCGTAGCAAAAAGCTTTAGCAAAATAAAGGTAATAAGTAAAGAAAAACCTTAAACCATAAGCCTTTAACTGAACTACTTCTTGCGCAATGTTCCCGTTCCTGTTACATTCACTTCGATTTTTTCGGGATTGCCCTGGTATACAATATCGCCACTGGACTGTAATGAACCTGTCAAATATTCGGAAGGATTTACTGCTATAGTATTGGTACCGAGATGGTTTATACTTACTCTTTTAGCTGAAAGTTCTTCTGCTTCACAAATGCCGTCGTTGTAATAATATCCAACAATAAAATCATTAGTTTGCCCAGAAATATAACAATTGGCAATAGAGTTATTAACGATATACAATTTTTCATTGTCCACCTCGAGCCGCACATCTCCCGTTCCGTCCTGAATGTTAACAGTGAAGTTATTGAAAGTGACCACTCCCTCCGAACTTAAGCGACCAAAACCATAGTGATTGATTCGGACGAGGGTATCAAGCGTTAGATGCAAATTAATATCCCTATAGCTACGGATCCAATTACAATTGTTTGCATTATAAATATTTAGAAAACCCTCTTCATCTACGCTTAGCTTAATTCCAGCGATGAGGTTTTCTCCCGCAGTGAGCCTCACCTCTTGAACATTGCCACTTTTGAGGATTACATTGATGCCATCGTTGATGTTGATAGAATGAAAGGGTGGTAATGACAGTTCCACAGTGGTATTATCTCCAGCTTTTTTCACACAGTCGAAGTTGGTGTTGTCGCATCCTGACATTAAAAGCAAAGCAACTGTAACGATATAAGCTGTCGTCTTTCTCATATAAAAAGTCTTAAAGTTTTATGCCAATGCCCCATTCTACTGCTTCTGCTTTTCCATAATGCGACTTTAAAAAAACTCCCCCATAAAGTTTTTCTGAGAGTTTGTATTTTAGACCATATCGCTGATAAATAGGTTTGTCACTTTTATAAGGCCTGTAGATATAAACCCCAAGCTGGGTCAGGAAAGAGAGCTTACCAATTAGCAGCTCATGCCCTCCTGCCAAACCTACACGCTTGAAGTCCAGATCTCGAGATTCCAAATCGCGATCAATAGCAATTTCTTCTTTTGTCGCCCAACTATGAAAATAGTCAACTCCCAAATTAAAGCTGTTTAACAATGAAACTTGTTTAGAGGAGTTGAACGAAACAGTTATAAATGGAAATTTCTTGCCGTCGATTGTGACTTCTTTCAGTCCGGTGCCTATAAAAACATTGAATTTGAGGTCTTCGTCGATTTTAGGCATGGTGGAAAAGATGTGGTAATCAGGCCTGAGCTTATTAAGGGAATAAGAAACTCCCAAATCAACAGTAGGAATATTGATGCCTTTGTTGGGCAGTGCAGAAGCACCATTGGAGTAATGTGTCAGTCGAAGAGCCAACATAAGCTTCAAACGCTCTATTATCTGTTGGTTGTAAGACAGTTGTGCTCTGAGTGAGTAGGTGATAGGGCTCCCGATCGCGATATTTTTATTATTATCTTGTTTGTCGTAAGGGCTGAAAGAATAGGATATCCCTACACCAAATTGAAAGTTGAAGGAATTTTTGTCAGTGCGGGTCAAATAATAATCTAAAAATCCGGTGGTGGCAATAGAATGACCCAAGATGTCGCTCTTATAATCGAAATAGTCCAACACAAGGCCAATGTCAGGATACTTTAGGGCCTTTTCCCAATCTCTATCACCATAGGTATGCTTCTTCACCCATATGCTGAATCCCTCAGGATGGCTCAGGGCCAAGTGCCTCATTTTGGGGTCATGAGCAACGATAAAACCCTTACTGATACTGCCGCCAACGCTGTAAGTATAGTTTATTATAGGAGAGCGTCCTTGGCCGTGTGTAATGCCAGTGCTTACAAACAATAAAAAGAATGCAATAATTAAATCCCTAAAACGATACATTCACAAACCGATACTTTGAACTGCAAACTTATGTAAAAATCTAAGCAGCTGCTTTGGTAACTTTAAAAATAAGGCTCAGAACGGTACTTAATGAGTTGAAGCTTGAGAAATGTGCGCATGTTATGAAATAAGCCAATAATTGATTTGTGTTATATTGTTTTACGCTTTCTCTTTCGTTATTTTGGCAAATCTTTATTTAAGTGTAAATATTGGTTGAATTAAATATCCCAGATGTCGATAGTTGTTGAGTCATTGAGTAAAGTATATGGGAGCCAACATGCGGTAGACGATATTTCCTTTTCTGTTGCTGAAGGGGAGATTTTAGGCTTTCTGGGCCCAAATGGTGCAGGAAAATCCACCACAATGAAGATAGCAACCAGCTACCTGCCACCTACTTCAGGAACAGTAAAAGTCGGTGGGTACGATGTGACGGAAAATGCTTTGCAGGTAAAAAAGATTGTGGGGTATCTGCCTGAACACAACCCACTGTACACAGAAATGTACATCCATGAATACTTGGAGTTTATAGGTGAACTGCATGGGCTCCGAGGCAAACAGCTCAAAGAAAGAAAATCAGAAATGGTGAAGTTGTGTGGACTAGAAAGGGAGCAGCATAAAAAGATCGGCGCTCTTTCTAAAGGGTATCGACAAAGAGTTGGGTTGGCTCAAGCACTGATACACGACCCTCAAGTAATTATTCTAGATGAACCTACAACTGGACTCGATCCCAACCAGATACTGGAAATAAGAGGCCTGATCAAAACAATCAGCAAGAATAAAACAGTAATTTTTTCCACGCACATCATGCAGGAGGTGCAGGCTTTATGCGATAGGATTATCATCATCAACAAAGGGAAAGTAGTGGCCGATAAACGAGTGACCGAACTGCAATCAGGAGTGGCAGGCCAAGTCACTCTTATGGTGGAATTCTCTGCCGAAATAGAGCCGGATTTGTTGAAGGGAATAGATGGTATAACCGAAGTAAAGGCCATGGGAAAGGGCAAATATATTGTCAAATCACCTCCTAATAAGGATATACGTGGTGAGATTTTTAATTTTGCTGCTACTAATAAGCTGACCTTGCTAGGTATGGTTCAGGAAAAGGATTCTTTGGAAGATATATTCCAACAACTCACAAAATAATATGAGCTTAAGTGTTTGATGACCATGTGGAGTATTTATATTAAAGAAATTAACAGTTTCCTAGATTCCCTCATTGCCTATATCGTGATAGGAGTATTTCTTACAGGAATTGGGTTGCTTATGTGGGTGTTCCCCGAAACAAGCGTTCTTGATTATGGATTCGCAGACATGACAACCCTTTTTGCATTGGGACCCTATGTTTTCATGTTTCTTATTCCTGCCATCACAATGCGCACATTTTCCGAAGAAAAAAGGGCAGGTACCATAGAGCTATTAATGACTAGGCCATTGACAGAGTGGTCGATTATCATGGGGAAATACCTTTCTTCATTTACATTGGTCTTATTTTCCATTCTCCCCACTGCGATATATTATTTTTCAATTTATAAACTAGGCAATCCTGAAGGGAATCTCGATACGGCCGGGATCGTTGGCTCATATATTGGACTGGCGCTGTTGGGCGCTGTATTTACAGCTATTGGAGTCTTGTCTTCCTCATTGACAGAAAACCAGATTGTGGCATTTATCATTGCGGTATTTTTTTGCTTTATCTTTTATAGTGGCTTTGCCTCATTTGCCTCTATCAATGTTTGGCAAAGTTCCTCTTTGTTCATAGAGAAATTGGGCATTCTGTATCACTACACCTCTATGAGCAAAGGACTTATCGATTCGCGTGACTTGATCTATTTTTTTAGTGTCATAACGATCATGTTGCTGATTACTCACATGATATTATCGAGCAGGAAATGGTAGAGAAAAAAAGTAGAAAGAAAGCAGCTTTCATAAGATTCGGTTTTGCATTGGCGGCAATAGTGCTGCTGAATGTGATTGCAGAGCGGCATTTTTTTAGAATCGACCTAACCGAAGAGAAGAGGTTTACCATTACTGATGCCACCAAGAACACCTTGAGAAATTTGGATGGTGTCGTGCATATAGATGTATATCTTGAAGGAGACTTTCCATCGGGTTTTAAGCGGTTGCAAAATGCAATTAGGGAAAGATTGGAAGAGTTCCGGGTGTATGGTGGACGCAATATCCGCTATAGATTTATCGACCCTAGCCACCAAGGCACCGATGCCAAGACTAGGGGTGAATTTTACCTTTCACTAGTCGATAAGGGCATACAGCCTACCAATCTTTTCGCAACGGAAGATGGCAAAAAAATTGAAAAGTTGATTTTTCCGGGAGCTACTGTGTCGTACGGTGGCAAGGAGACATCTGTGATGCTGCTAAAAGGTAACCAAGGAGCAAGTCCCGAAGAACGCCTCAATCAGTCCATAGAAGGGATTGAATATGAGATGATTGCAGCGATCAGGAAATTAAGCGTGACCAATAGGAAGAAGATCGCATTGATCAAAGGACATGGAGAATTGGATTCACTTAGTATAGCAGGGCTTTCCAATGCTCTTTTAGAAAATTATGACCTCTTTCATGTAAATCTCCCTACAAAGGAGAACCTCAACGACTATGATGCGATCGTGGTCGCCAAGCCAGACACTGTATTTTCTGAGCAGGATAAGTATAAGATAGATCAATTCATTATGGGGGGTGGAAAAGCCATGTTTTTCATAGACATGATGCGCGTAAGCATGGATAGTGCTGGTGGCGATGGCACGTATGCTTTTCCCAAAATGCTAAACCTAGAAGACCTGCTCTTTAGATATGGCGTTCGGATCAATAATAATTTGCTTCAAGACCTAAATGCGGGCGCACATCCAGTTGTTACGGGTTTTATGGGTGATCAGCCACAAATTAGAGTGCTCCCTTGGCCATTTTATCCGATCATCAACCATTTTGGTGAACACCCCACCGTAAAGAATCTGGATGCAGTATACACTAGATTTGTCAGCAGTATTGATACTGTAAAGGCTGATGGCATTAAGAAAACGCCTTTGCTTTTCACTTCTAAGTACGCACGGGCATTGGCGGCACCTGTAAGGGTGAACCTTAACGATCTCCGAGATGTCGTGCCCGAGAATTTCCAAAATGGACCATATCCAGTGGCCTATCTTTTAGAAGGGGCTTTTACATCTTTATATAAAAATAGGATGCTTCCTGCTGCCGTCAATAAAGATTTATTTCGAGAAGCAGGAGAGGAGTCCAAGATATTGGTGATTGCCGATGGGGATTTTGTGAAGAATGAAGTTAATCCGCAAAATGGCGCACCATATGAACTGGGCTATGACCCTTACATGCAAGTGGCTTTTGCCAATAAAGATCTACTGATGAATACCATGAGCTATTTTCTTGATGATGCTGGTATTATTGCTGCCAGGTCCAAAGAAATCAAGATTAGACCTTTAGACAAGCTCAAGCTCCAGAATGAAAAATTGAAATGGCAACTGATCAACTTGGTTTTGCCGATTGTGGCGATTATCTTGTATGGGTTAGGAAGGTATTACTATCGAAAGCAAAAATACACCAGATACTAATTTGGATTATTTGTTTTTTGCACGCAATCGAGATATGGGGTCATTTTTGGAGATTCATCGATTTTCTGTAAATGTATTGGGTTTTTAAAAGGTTTAAATGTTTTACCATGATACCTTAATTTTGAATTTTATTTTTAACTTTACCAAGCTGAAAAAATATAAAATATACTTATGAAATTTATTGTTTCCTCATCGGCGCTTTTAAAACAGCTGACCAGTATAAATGGTGTTATTACGACCAATCCTGTTGTTCCTATTCTCGAGAATTTTTTATTCGAGATCAATGATGGCAAGTTGACCGTGACTGCTTCTGATTTGCAGACATCAATGATATCTGAGCTAGAAGTGGAAGCCAAAGATAGTGGGAACATTGCTGTGCCTGCCCGTATCTTAATGGAAACATTGAAAAATCTGCCTGAACAGCCCGTAACCTTTTCTATAGACGAGGAAACCTATAGTATTGAAATAAGCTCAGACAATGGTAGGTATAAATTAGCAGGAGAAAATGCTACTGATTTTCCTAGAATCGCAGTGGTGACAGAAGGAGACGCAGTCAATCTTTCTTCAGATGTACTTGCCGAAGCAATCAACAGTACCATATTTGCTACTAGTAACGATGAACTTAGGCCTGCCATGACAGGTGTATATTTGAACCTTAGCGATACTAATACAACTTTTGTAGCGACAGATGGCCATAGGCTCGTGCGTTATCGACGTGTAGATGTGGCTTCTGATACCAATAGTTCCATCATAATACCTAGAAAAGCATTGAACTTGCTAAAGGCAACTTTGCCCACTATGGCGACCAATGTGAACATAGAGTTTAACGCAACCAATGCCTTCTTTAAATTCGGCAATATCCAAATGGTTTGCCGATTGATTGATGAGCGCTTTCCTGATTATGAAAACGTAATTCCTGCAGATAACACCAACCATATGGTGATCTCTAAGAATGAATTCTTGAGCTCACTGAGAAGGATAGCTATCTATGCCAATAAAACCACCCATCAAGTACGACTTAAAATAACAGGAAGCGAATTGTTGATATCGGCCGAAGATATTGATTTCTCCAACGAAGCCAACGAACGTTTGTCTTGTGAGCATGATGGAGAGGATATAGAAATAGGCTTTAACGCAAAGTTCCTCATCGAGATGCTGAATAATATCAGTGCCAAGAATGTTTCCTTGCAGTTGTCCACACCCAATCGAGCCGGACTGATTGTGCCAGTTGAAAAGGTGGAAAATGAAGATGTCCTGATGCTGGTAATGCCTGTGATGCTCAATAACTATGCATAGACATTGGGTCATTTTATTGGATAATAGATTTTAAATATTGGAGCTATTAAGCTCCTTTTTTTGTTACTCGGGAAGTTTAAGGATAAATCCCTTACCAAAGAATGAAGAAAAATATAGACCTGACACTCTTGCCTGAAGAGGCTTTTGACGAAGCCGTTTTCGAAAGTTGTGTTCTTGACCAAATCGGCCGGCCCAAAGATGATGTGGTGATACGACCTTTGAAAAGATCGATAGATGCTCGGTCAAGGACTGTGAAAGTAAATGTTTCTGCAGAGGTATATGTCAAGGAAACGCCTCCGCCGCTGATTTCCTATAAAAAAGATTATCCTGATGTGAGCAACAGGCCTCCGGTTATCATTGTGGGGGCAGGTTCTGCCGGACTTTTTGCAGGCCTTAGGTGTGTTGAACTAGGCCTTAAGCCTATTATTCTCGAGCGTGGAAAGGACGTGAGGTCGAGAAGAAGAGATCTGGCGGCTATCAACAAGCAACATATCGTTAACCAAGATTCCAACTATTGTTTTGGAGAAGGTGGAGCAGGAACTTATTCTGACGGGAAACTTTATACTAGATCGAAAAAGAGGGGAGATGTGAGACGGATATTAGAAATCCTTGTCTCGCACGGTGCTACAGAGAATATCTTGGTGGATGCGCATCCCCATATTGGAACCAATAAGTTGCCCAAGATTATCACCGCTCTTAGAGAAAGTATTGAGCAGGCTGGGGGCATGGTGTTGTTTAATACCAAGGTGACCGATTTTTTGTTGGAAAATGGAGAGATGAAAGGAGTGGTTGTAGCTAATGGCGAAAAATTTATGGGTATTGGCGTTATTCTGGCAACGGGCCATTCTGCACGAGATATCTTTAAACTCTTGCAGGAAAGGGATATCCAAATAGAAGCCAAACCCTTTGCTTTGGGTGTTAGGGTAGAGCATGCTCAACAGCTCATCGATAAAATTCAATACAAACGAGAAAATAGGGGGGCATATTTACCCGCATCTTCTTATGCGCTTGTATCTCAAGTAGAACATAGAGGAGTAGAAAAGGGTGTCTTTTCTTTTTGCATGTGTCCCGGTGGTTTCATAGTGCCTTCTGCTACAGCTCCGGGAGAGGTGGTTACAAACGGGATGAGTCCTTCTAGACGCAATTCTAAATTTGCTAATTCAGGCATTGTCGTAGCGGTAGACGAAGGGGATTTTAAGGAATATGCGCAGTATGGTGCGCTTGCAGGTATGATGTTCCAAATGGAAATAGAGCAAAAAGCATGTAAGCTTGCAGGCGACACCCAAGCAGCACCGGCTCAGCGCTTAGTAGATTTTGTTCAGGGGAAGCTTTCGGGCTCTCTTCCGGAGTCCTCTTATCAGCCAGGCTTGGTAAGCGTCGACCTCTCTAAGGTGCTACCGTCCCAGGTTGCCAAACGGCTTCAGGAGGCTTTTAAGGTATTTGGTAGAAAAATGAATGGTTTCTTGACCAACGACGCCATAGTGGTGGGGGTTGAAAGCAGGACTTCCTCACCAGTGAAGATTCCAAGAGACAAAGCGACTTTTGAGCATGTTCAAATAAAAAGGCTTTATCCTTGCGCAGAAGGAGCAGGTTATGCGGGAGGGATCGTTTCAGCAGCGATGGACGGCGAACGATGTGCCGAAAAACTGGCAGAAAAATATGCTGCTGTGACTTTTTAGTATTAAAAACGTTATAGTACCCTAGAACATTGATAAAATAAACTATTTGGAATGAAAAAGACGGTAGTAGTAGGTGCATCCACCAACCCGGCCAGATATGCTTATATGGCGGCTAATATGCTTAAAGAGTATGGGCATGAAGTAGTACCAGTTGGGATCAAAAAAGGCGAGGTGGCTGGTGAAAACATTCTCCAGTTGAAGGATAGCCCATCGATACAAGATGTGGATACAGTGTCTTTGTATGTGGGACCCCAGAATCAAGAAGCTTGGTATGACTTTATCCTTGGCCTCAATCCCAAGCGGATCATATTCAACCCTGGCACAGAAAACAGTGAACTCGAAAAAAAGGCTACAGAGGCAGGCATTGAAGTGGTAGAGGGGTGTACATTGGTGATGTTGAGATCCAGGCAATTTTAATGATTCGGTACGATCACTATGAATGAAATTGATTATATCCAGCTTTTGGGCATGATCGCTGGAATATTGACCACTGTGGCTTTTTTGCCCCAAGTAGTCAAAACCTGGAAGTCCCGTTCAGCCAAAGACCTTTCTTTGGGCATGTTTTCCATCTTCTGCTTAGGAGTTTTGCTTTGGCTTATCTATGGACTTTTGGTGAGCGATCTTCCCATTATTTTGGCCAACTTGGTCACCTTAGTATTAGCATTAACTTTGTTAGTATTTAAGTTGAGTTTTAAAAGATAAGGATTTTTAAACCTCAATTCCAGTGAAATAGCTTGAACTTTTTCAGAAAGGTTCCGGTAATGTTTTCCTAGCACAAATCATCCAGCTATTTCGTTCTCTAATATTAAAAAAATGCTACTTAGGATTATTGTTGCTGACACTTCCTGTTTCCTTCAAAAAGACCATTAAACAAGTGCCATTTTATGCTTTTTAACCAATAAAAATGCATAGAAAACCATTTAAATGTTGTATTTTTGTAGATGGCGACTCATAACGGTCAATGTATACTTTATCCACATAAAAGCTCATAAATCAAATCATCATTATTTTCCTGTGTCGGGAAAAAATCAATTATTTAAAACAATATGGCAGATCGAAAAGAGAGTAATGTAGGTGAGTATTCTGCAGGGAATATTCAGGTTTTGGAAGGTTTGGAGGCAGTTAGGAAAAGACCCGCAATGTATATTGGCGATGTCGGGGTTAAAGGCCTTCACCACATGATATGGGAAGTAGTCGATAATGCGATCGATGAAGCAATGGCCGGCTACTGCGATGAGATAAAAGTAGAAATCCATGAGGATAATTCAATTAGTGTAACTGATAACGGACGGGGTATACCTGTAGACATTCACCCAAAAGAAAAACGATCAGCCCTTGAGGTAGTCATGACCGTGCTGCACGCGGGAGGTAAGTTCGACAAAGATACATACAAGGTTTCAGGAGGACTGCACGGTGTGGGCGTGTCTTGTGTGAACGCACTTAGCGAAGACCTTAAGGTGACGGTTCATAGTAGAAACGGTAAAATACATGAGCAAGAATATAAAAGGGGCGTGCCTCAATATGAGGTAAGACCCGTAGGCGATACGAACATTACTGGAACAACAGTATGGTTTAAGCCAGATGCAGAAATTTTTACAACCACTGTCTATAATTACGAAACTGTAGCTGCCAGGCTTAGAGAGCTCTCTTTTCTAAACGCTGGCATAAAAATATATTTGACCGATTATAGAGAAAAAGAAGACAACGGGGAGTATCTCAATGACCTATTCTATTCTGAAGGGGGGTTGAAGGAGTTTGTGCTCTATTTGGACAATACAAGAGAAAAGCTTATCCCTGAGCCAATTTATATCGAAGGAGAAAAATCTGGTGTGCCGGTGCAAGTAGCCTTAAATTACAATACTTCTTATTCAGAGAACGTGGTTTCTTATGTGACCAATATCAATACCTTAGAAGGAGGAACACACGTTTCTGGAT
>SMEH01000180.1_pt1 | contig 31728 bp, 29 predicted proteins | sample 2456361 | NCBI WGS metagenome assembly SMEH01 (sample SAMN10132587, study PRJNA489261) | soil metagenome | isolation source: day1 control-loamy sand soil ammended | place: USA | reverse complement strand
GTGGACGGCGGCGAGGACGGTGGCGCAGAAGTCTTTCATGTCCACGGCGCCGCGGCCCCACAGGTAGCCGTCGGAGACGGTGCCGGAGAACGGGGGGACGCTCCATTCGGTCGCGTCGGCGGGGACGACGTCGAGGTGTCCTTGGATGAGGAGGGGGGCGAGGGTGGGGTCGTCGCCGGGGATGCGGGTGACGACGTTGGCGCGGCGGGGTGCGGATTCGAGGATGGTGGGTTCGAGGTCGGCGTCGGCGAGGATGGTGGCGCAGAATTCGGCGGCTTCGCGTTCTCCGCGGGCGTCGCCGCCGCCGTGGTTGGTGGTGTCGAAGCGGATGAGTTGGGCGCAAAGGTCCACGACGTCGACAGTCACTGTGGATTACACCGCCTTGGTGGGTGTTGCTGGGGCTGGACGGGTTGGTGGGGGTTAGCCGTATTTGCCTTGGACGGCGCTGTCGGCGATGGCGGTGACGATTTTGAACGTTTTCATCGCCTCGGTCATGGTGGGGGCGTCGAAGCTGACGGTGCGGACGCCGGTTTGTTCGACGGTGGGGATGACGGCGGCCGCCTGGGCGAGGTGGCTGGCGTCGAACTCGACGTCGATGTGGTGGGCTTGGGTGGTGGGGGTGCCTCGTCCGGCGTGTTGCATGGCGCGTTGGGCCGCGTCGGCGAGGTCGGCTGCGGTGCGGGAGGGTGGTAGGCAGATGGCGGCGTAGCGGCTGATGCACTCTTTGACGGCGACGGTGGCGGCCTGGGGGGCGTAGTCGCGGGCGTCGTCGCAGGTTTTGTCGTCGCCGCTGATCAAAAGGACGGGTACGCCGTATTCGGCGGCGAGTGCGGCGTTGAGTCGGCCTTCGCTGGCGAGGACGCCGTCGAGCCAGACCCCGGTGATCTGGTTGGGCAGGTAGGTGTGGGAGAGCACGCCGTCGCAGCCTGCCGCGGCGTGGTAGCCGAGGAAGACGACGCCGTCGACGCCGGTGTCGATGCCCTCCATCATCGACAGTGGTTTGTGTCTGCCGGTGAGCATGCGGGCGCGGGGGTCGAGGTCTTCCAACAGCAGGTTGCGTTGGGAGGAGTGTGCTTCGTTGACCAACACGTCGGTGGCGCCGCCTTCGTAGAGGCCGGTGATGACGGCGTTGACGTCGCCGGTGAACAGTCGGCGGAAGCGTTGCCATTGTTCGGTTCCGGGGACGACGTCGTCGGTCCAGGTGACGCCGGTGGCGCCTTCCATGTCGGCGGAGATCATGATCCTCACGCCCGTCAACTTAGCGGGAATGTCACAGGTTGTGCACCTGTAGGTGCAAATCGTTGACATCGTGATGTGTGGGGTGATTACTTTTCCGCTCCGGCTTCCTCTCAAACCACAGTGAGGTGGACAGTGGCTTGGACTCGCTTCCGGCGTCGTGGGGCGACGTTGGCTGCGCTGGTTGCGGCGTTGTTGGTGGTCGTGCCGTTGGCGGCGTCGATGCAGGCCGCGCCGGCGGCGCGGGCGCAGTCTCCGCAGGTGTTGCGGGTGGCGTTGGTGCAGGAGATCGACCATCTGAACCCGTTCACGGCCAGTTTCGCATCGAGCGCGATGATCGGACGGTTTGCGTGGGAGTTTTTGACGCTGCCGTCGGCTGAGGATGCGACGCCGACCGGGGGTGTGGCGGAGTCGTGGGAGTCCTCGGAGGACAAACTCACGTGGACGTTCACGATCCGGGAGGGGATGACCTGGTCGGATGGTGAGCCGGTGACGGCGCACGACGCCGCGTTCACTTTCAACAAGATCATGTCGGATCCGAAGGCGGCGGAGGCCAACGGCAGTTACGTCGTCAACTTCAAGAAGGTGTCAGCACCCGACGACCGGACGTTGGTGATCGAGACCGAAGAGCCGCAGGCGAGCATGACGGCGTTGGATGTGCCGATCGTTCCGGAGCACGTGTGGTCGAAGATCGAGGACATGCACGACCCGGTCACCGACAGTATCGAGGTGGTGGGGGTCGGTAGCGGTCCGTTCCTGATCGCCGAGTACCGCCCGAACGAGCTGGTGCGGATGACGGCGAACAAGGACTACTGGCGTGGCGCCCCGGCGTACGACGAGTTGCACTTCATCAAGTTCGAAAACGCCGACGCGGCGGTGAACGCGTTGCGCAACGGCGAGGTGGACTTCGTCAACCGGCTCACGCGGGCGCAGTTCGACAGTCTGAAGAACGAGCCGAACATCGAGACGAACCAGGCGTCGGGGCGGCGGTACCGGGAGCTGTTGATGAACCCGGGTGCGCGTAACGCCGACGGTGACGCGATCGGTGATGGTCACCCGGCTTTGCAGGACGTGCAGGTGCGGCGGGCGATCGCGATGGCGATCGACCCGGAGGTGTTGGTGGACAAGGTCCTCGGTGGTTACGGCGAGTTGCCGGGCGGGTTGGTGCCTCCGATCTATGAGGACTACCACTACGTGCCGGACGAGGACGTGCGGTACTCGTTCGATCCGGACGCGGCGAACGCGCTGTTGGACGAGGCGGGGTACCGGCGGGGCCCGGACGGGGTCCGGGTGGACTCGGAAGGCAGGCGGCTGGAGTTCCGGCTGACCGGTCGGGCCAGTGAGGACTATGCGCAGCGGGCCAGCGACTACATCGTGTCGTGGTTGCGGGACATCGGCATCGAGGTGACGAAGAACCTGGTGTCGGACAACGAGGTGGACGAGACCACCTCCTCGGGGCATTACGATCTGGCGTTCTCGGGGTGGGGCACGAACCCGGACCCGGACTACATCCTGAACAAGCAGACGTGCGCGGCGCTTCCCGCGGCCTCGGGTAGCAGCAGTAGCAACGCGTTCTTCTGCGACGAGACCTACGACAAGCTGTACGCCCAGCAGATCGCGGAGATGGACCCGAAGAAGCGGGCGAAGCTGGTGTTGCAGGCGCAGGCCCGCTACTACGAGATGGTGCCGAGCCTGGTGTTGGGCTACGACAACGTGTTGGAGGCCTACCGGTCGGATCGGTTCACCGGCTTCGTGCAGCAGCCGGAGGGCGAGGGCCAGATCATGGAGCAGACCGGTTACTGGGGTTTCTACGGCGCTCGGCCGGTGGAGGGCGCGGCCGAAAGTGACTCGGGCCTGCCGACCGGGGTGTGGTTGGCGTTGGGCGCGGGCGCGTTGGCGTTGTTGGCCGTTGGTGGCACGGTCGTGGTGCGTCGCCGCGCGACCGCCGACGACAGGGAGTGATGTCGGTCGTGACGGTGCCGTCGACCGACGCCGCATCCGGTCCGGGCTCTTTGCAGGAGGGCCCGGACCGGCGCGGTGCCGGTGGTTCCACGGTTCGGTTCCTCGCGTCGAAGCTGGGTGGGGCGCTGGCGAGTTTCTCGCTGGTGGTCGTGCTCGGGTTCTTGTTGTTCCGGATGATCCCGGGTGACCCGGTGGCCACGATGACGCGGGACCGGCCCACGAGCCCGGAGCAGCTGGCGGAGCTGCGGGAACGGCTCGGGGTCGACAAGCCCATGCACGAGCAGTTCATCGACTACGTACTCGGGCTGCTGCGAGGGGATCTGGGCACGTCCTACATGTACAACCGGCCGGTGGCGGACATGATCGGGGAACGGTTGTGGCCGACGCTGCTGCTGGTGGGCACGGCGACGCTGTTGGCGGTGGCGCTGGGCCTGTGGTTGGGGGTGCGTGCGGCGTGGCGTCACGGCAGCGCGTTCGACCGGGTCAGCACCGGGGTGGCGTTGACGTTGTGGTCGATGCCGCAGTTCTGGCTCGGCTTGCTGCTGCTGATCGCGACCCAGGGGTTGTTCCCGAGCCGGGGGATGCGGTCGCCGGTGATCCCCGAGAACCCTGTGGCGCAGGTGTTGGACGTGGCGCATCACCTGGTGTTGCCGTGTGTGACGTTGCTGGCGGTGATCTACGCGCAGTACATGCTGGTGATGCGGTCGTCGCTGTTGGAGGAGATGGGCGCGGACTATCTGACGACGGCGCGGGCGAAGGGACTGCGGGACGACCTGGTGCGGCGTCGACACGCGGTGCCGAACGCGTTGCTGCCGACGGTGACGTTGGTGTTTTTGCAGTTCGGCATGGTGGTGTCGGGCACGGTCACGGTGGAGACGGTGTTCTCGTGGCCGGGGCTGGGGTTGTTGACGTATGAGGCGTTGCGGGGGCCGGATCTGCCGCTGCTGCAGGGCGTGTTCGTGGTGTTGGCGTCCTCGGTGTTGGTGATGAACCTGCTGGCCGAGCTGTTGTACCGGGTGTTGGACCCGAGGGTGCGTGAGTCATGACCTCTCCTGTGTGGCAGCGGCGGCGGGCGGCGGCCGCGTCGGTGTGGCGTGAGTTCCGAAGCCAGCGTGGCGGGCTGGTCGGCTTGGGTGTGCTCGCGGCGGTGGTGTTGCTGGCGGTGACGGCACCGTTGTTCACCGACCCGGCGGATCTGGACGTCGTCACCGCGCCGGGCACGCCCTTGCAACCACCGAGTGCGGAGTTCCTTTTGGGCACCGACGTCGATGGGCGGTCGGTGTTGTTGTTGACGTTGTGGGGCGCGCGGGTGTCGCTGCTGGTGGGTTTCGCGGCGACCGTGTTGTCGGTGGTGATCGGCACGTTGGTGGGTTTGGCCGCCGGCCACTTCGGTGGCTGGGTGGCCAGTGTGCTGCTGCGGTTCACCGATTTCTTCTTGGTGTTGCCGTCGCTGGTGTTGGCCATCGCGTTGTCGACGGTGTTGCCGCACGGCGTGGCGACGATCGTGCTCGCGGTGGGGGTGACGTCGTGGCCTGCGACGGCGCGGCTGGTGCGGGCGCAGACGTTGACGATCGAGAGCAGACCGTTCGTGGAGCGGGCCCGGGCGTTGGGTGGGGGGCATGCCCACATCCTGGGGCGGCACGTGTTGCCGTCGGTGCTTCCGTTGGTGTTGGCGAACACGACGCTGGTGGTGGGCAACTCGATCATCGCGGAGTCGACGTTGTCGTTCCTCGGGTTGGGTGATCCCACCGCGGTGTCGTGGGGGTCGATGCTGCAGACGGCGTTGTCCTCGGGGTCGGTCAGCGCGGGGGCCTGGTGGTATCTGTTGCCACCCGGATTGGCGATCGTGGTGGTGGTGTTGTCGTTCACGTTGGTGGGCCGCGCGTTGGAGACGGTGTTGAACCCGAGGTTGAAAGGACGGTGACGCAGCCGATGACGCCGGCGACACCTTTGCTGCAGATGAACGACCTCGGGGTCACCTACCGCACCAGTGACGGGGAGTTCGCCGCGGTACGCGATGTGAACCTGACCTTGCACGCCGGGGAGACGTTGGGTATCGCAGGCGAGTCCGGGTCGGGCAAGTCGACCGTGGCGATGAGTGTGCTGCGGTTGTTACCGAAAACGGCGACGGTGACCGGGCAGGTGCTGCTCGACGGTGAGGACGTCAACACCATGCGGTGGGGGCGGCTGCGGGCGGTGCGCTGGTCCTCGGCGTCGATCGTGTTCCAGGGCGCCATGCACGCGTTGAACCCGGTGCGCACGATCGGGGAGCAGATCGCCGAGCCACTGCGACTGCACACCACCACCAACGGGTCGACGAAGGACCGGGTGGCGGAGCTGCTGCGACAGGTCGACCTTCCCCCGGAACGGGTCAACGCGTACCCGCACGAGCTGTCCGGCGGGCAGAAACAGCGGGTGATGATCGCGATGGCGTTGGCGTGCGAGCCGAAGCTGATCGTCGCCGATGAGCCGACCACGGCGTTGGACGTGGTGGTGCAGGATCAGGTGCTGCAACTGGTGAGCCGGTTGGTCACCGAACGCGGCATCGGACTGATCATGATCAGCCACGATCTGGCCGTGTTGGCGCAGACGTGCGCGCGGATCGCGGTCATGTATCGGGGCAGGATCGTGGAGGAGGGCACCTCGGCCGAGGTGTTCGGACAACCCCGACACGAGCACACCCGTGCGCTGGCCGACGCGATTCACCAGGTCGGGGATCCGCAGGCGCGGATGGTCACCGGCGAGGAGAGCACCCCGGCGGCCGGGCTCTCGGATGACCCGCCAACAGGTGAGGTGGACAGGGAACTGCTGGCCGTGCGGGACCTGGTGGTGACGTTCCGTGACCGGTCGCGGGGGATGGTGCGGGCGGTCGACGGGGTGGATCTGGGGGTCCGCCGCGGGGAGATCGTCGCCTTGGTCGGACAGTCGGGCTCGGGGAAGACGACGCTGGCGCGCACCATGCTCGGCCTCCAGCGGCCCACATCGGGGTCGGTGCTGTTCGACGGTGCCCTCCTGCCGACCTCGACGGCGGGGCTGCGGGCCTACCGGCGGCGGGTGCAACTGGTGCTGCAGGACCCCACCAGTGCGCTCAACCCGCGACACACGGTGTACGAGGCGGTGGCGGAGGGGCCACGGATCCATCGCCTGCCCGGGGACGAACGGGACATCGTGATCTCGGCGTTGGAGGCGGCGGAACTACGTCCCGCGGAGCGGTTTTTGTCCCGATTGCCGCACGAGCTGTCCGGTGGGCAACGGCAACGGGTGGTCATCGCCGGGGCGTTGGCGTGTGAGCCGAGTGCGCTCATCGCCGACGAACCGGTGGCGTCGTTGGACGCCACGGTGCGTAACGAGATCCTGGCGCTGTTGTTGCGGCTGCGGCGGGAGCTCGGCCTGGCGGCGTTGGTGATCACCCACGATCTGGGGTTGGCGTGGGCCATCGCCGATCGGGTGGCGGTGATGCGACAAGGGCGGATCGTGGAATCCGGGCCGGTGGAGCAGGTGCTGCAAAGCCCCCGGCACGACTACACGAAGGCGCTGCTTGCGGCACTCCCGGCCCCTTCGGCGAGCGCTTTTCGTCGCAGTGTGTAACCTCAGAAACCAGTATGGCCACCACCACCGATTCCGTGGCGAGCGCCGAGGCGCCCATGGAGGAGTCCGCAGCAGAAGCAGCACGGGCAGCCGCCCGTGCCCGTGAGTCGTCCCGCTTTCCGTACCGCACCATCGCGATGGGGGTCGTCGGCAGCATCGTGATGCTGCTCGCCGCCCCCGGCGCGGCCGGCACCCTCGTGCGTGATCCGATCATCGGCACGGGACCGTTGTCGTGGATGCGGTACGGCCACGGGCACGTCCTGTCCACCGCCGTGCTCTACATCGGCTTCGCACTGGTCGTCTGGGCGTGGGTGAGATTGGGCCGGTACGTGCTGGCCGGTCGGATCGGCACCAAACCCATCCTGGTCGCCGCGTTCGCGTGGATGGCCCCGTTGCTGGTCGCGCCCCCACTGTTCACCCGGGACGTGTTCTCCTACCTCGGGCAAGGGGCGCAGCTGCTGCACGGGCTCAACCCCTACGACTACGGGCCCGCCGCGCTGGATGTGCTCCCGGACGTGGTGCAGAACGTGCACCCGCTGTGGCAGACCACCCCCGCGCCGTACGGTCCGCTGTTCTTGCTGGTGGCCAAGAACGTCGTGGGCATCACCGGCAACAACATGATCGCCGGGGTGATCCTGACCCGACTGGTGCTGCTGCTGGGGTTGGCCGGCATGCTCTGGGCCCTGCCGAGGCTGGTGCGGCACCTGGGGGGACGGTTGCCGGTGACCATGTGGCTGGCCGTGGCCAGCCCGATGACGGTGATCCACCTGGTCGGCGGCCCGCACAACGACCTGTTGATGCTGGCGTTTTTGACCATCGGCGTGTGGGCCGCGCTGGAACACAAACACGCGTTGGCCATCGCGCTCGTCACGATCGGCATGCTCATCAAACCCACCGCCGCGATCGCGTTGCCGTTTTTGGTGTGGGTGTGGGCCAACCACCTGCCGGGCGAGGAGAGCTTGTTCCGCCGGTTCGTCAAGGCGGTCACACCGTCGCTGGCGATCTTCGGTGTGGTGTTCACGGCGGGCACGTGGGTGTCTTTGGGCTCGTTCAACCTCGGTTGGGTCACCGGGCTGCAGGCGCCCCAGATCATCGCCAACTGGTTGAACTTCCCCACCGGTCTCGGGGAAGTGGCGCACACCCTGGTGAACTTCGTGGTCGACGTGCCGGTGTCACCGTTTGTCACCGTGGCGCGGGGCCTGGCCTGGATGGCGCTGCTCGGGGTGATGGTGTGGCAGTGGTGGAAGGCCCGCCACGGTGGGCGCGAGGCCATCCTGCGCATGGCCATCACCTTGCTGGCGGTGGCGTTGTTCGCACCACCGACCCTGCCGTGGTATCTCACCTGGGGCTTCGTGGTCGCCTCCGCGTTCGCGTGGCGTCGGATCCACCTCGCGGCGATGGTGGCCGTGTCGGTGTTCTTGGTGTTGGTGTACTACCCGACGGGTGAGCAGAGCCTCTACGACTGGTGGTTCATCATCGGCGTGATCGCCGCCAGCCTCTACGGCGCGGCGTCGTTGTGGAAACCCGACCCGCTGGGGCTGGTCGCGGCGTGGCGCCGCCGCGGCGACCAGTTCACCTCTGATACGGAGGACACCCCGCAAACCGGTCGGGAGTCGGAACATCCGACGACGCCGACCAGCCGCGCCACGTCGTGATCCGTATCCGCACCACCGGCCCGGCCGGTGGGGTACGCAGATAAGGCGGATATTTCGCCGTCAACGCGGCGATGGCCCGCTCGTCGGTGTGTGCGACGGTGGCATGCCCGTCCGCGCGCACCCACCACAGACGTGACCAGTCCTCCTCGTAGTGGTCCACCAAAACGGACACGCGGGGATTGGCGGTGATGTTGCGCAGGCGCCGCAACGCCGCGGTGGTCTTCGGTTTGGCGTCGACGGCGGACACCACGTCCTCGCCGTCCATCGCGAACGTCACCGGCACCAGGTGGGGAACGCCCTCGGCGTCGGCGGTGGCCAGCCGCGCCACCCGCGCCGTCGCGAACAACCGCCGCGCCACCGAGGCTTGCATGCGCATAAACGCAAGCCTAGGCCGCCCCAAGGTCGCGGGGGCGGCGACAGACATAGACGTGGGCGGGTGGAAGGTTCCGCCACACGGTGCGGCTCACCACCACCTCGTCGAACACCTCGTGCAGCAACGCGCGGAACCGCACGGCCCCGGACAACAAGGCCGCATGGCGGTAGGCGAACGTGCTGAACGCCCCGTGCGGGGCCAGCGCCTGAGCCACCTGGGTGAGAATCCGGCGCTGGCCCGCCTCATCGAACAACGACCACGGCAGTCCGCTCACCACCGCGTCCACCCGCCGCACGCCCTCGGCGGTCAACAGCGCGGACAGCTCGGCGGCATCACCGTCGATCACGGTCACCCCGGGGTGGGTGTGGCGCAGGTGCGCGGCGAGCACCGGGTCGATTTCCACGGCGAGGTGCTGTCCCCGAGCGGGGAGTCGCTGCGCCACCTGCGTGGTGACCGCCCCGGTTCCCGCGCCGAGCTCGACCACCGTCGGTGTCCCCGAGGTCGGGACCACCGACGCCAACACCGCTCCCAACTCGGCGGAACTCGGCGCGACAGCGCCGACCGCCCCCGGGTTGCGCAGTACGGCGGAGACGAACACTGACACGGCGCGAGACGCCCGCTGCGGCCTCGGCGGAAGATCGATATCCATAGTGCTGACGTCGACCGGGGCGATGCCGGTGCGTGTTTTCCCCTTCCGCTGTCGGCCGGTGTGCTCGCGGGGCGAGGATACGCGACGCTGATCCACAAGGATCTGCGGTATCGCCCGTCACCGACGGACTCACCGAAACCGGGCACCAACACGCCCGACAGCGCCGGTTCGTCCGGTTTCCCCGTGGTCACGGGCCGGCACAAGGCGGCCAACAGGGCATAAGGGTGCCGGTGTCGGCGTCGAAGTCGGCGTGCACCCCCAACGGCACCGCCAGCGAACCCGGGTGATGCCCGACATCCAACCGCCACGCCATGGGCACACCGAGCGGGCCGAGCCGGTCGCACAGCACTTCCCGCACCACCTGGTCGGGACCGCACCCGGTCCACGAACCCAGCGCCAATCCCGCCACCCCGTCGAACCAGCCCGACCGCAGCAACTGCGTGAGCATGCGGTCGAGTCGATAGGGCTCCTCGTCGATGTCCTCCAACACCACGATCCCGCCCCGCGCCGGAACGGACTCCCGGGTGCCGATCCCGGCGGCAAGAACGCTGAGGTTGCCACCGACGAGGTGACCGCGGGCCCGCCCTTGGCGCAACGTCTCCGCCTTCGGGCTGGTCAGCCGTCGCAGTTCGTTCGGGCTGAACAACGCCGCGCGCAGTCGTTCCGCGGCCACCGGGTCGAACAGGTGGGTGGCGGGCATGGCCGCCAACACCGTCGGCACCTGCAGCGCCGCGGGCGGCCAGCACCGCCGCCACGTCCGGGTCAAGCCAGGCGTCTTGGAAGTCGCGGGCACGGTCGGCATCGGTCGCGGCCAGGTAGGGCAACCGCGGGTGGTGAGCACGCATGGTGCTGCCCAACCGCACCCGCAGTCCCCAGGACTCCAACGCCGCCACCCCGGTGTCCAACGCCTCCGGATCCACCGGGCCGGAACAGGCCACCAGCGCCACCGTGTCACCGGCACGCAACGGTCGAGGCCAGGTTCGCCGCATGGAACCCCCTCAGTACTGCAACCGCACCGGCGGCACATCGGGCGTGGCGAAACCGAACACCCGCCCGTAGAAGGCGAGTTCGGTCTCCAACGCCGTGACGATCGTGCCCGCTTGGCGGAACCCGTGCTGCTCACCGGCGAAGGTGACCAGCGCATGCGGCACACCGCTGCCATGCAAAGCGGCGACGAACCGTTCCGCCTGCTCCGGCGGGCAGATCTCGTCCTCCAACCCCTGCAACAACAGCACCGGACCGGCCAACGACTCGAGATTGTGCACCGGGGAACGCGCGGTGTAGCGGCCGTCGACATCGGGCAGCGGCCCCACCAAACCCTGGACGTAGTGGGACTCGAAGTCGTGGGTTTCCCCACCATCACTGGTCCACGACCGCAAATCCAGGATCGGGTACTTGGCCGTGGCGGCCCGATAAAGACGCACCGACGTGATCGACGCGGCGGCGGTGAACCCACCCGCACTGCCACCGCGGATCGCCAACCGCTGCGGGTCGGCGACCCCTTCGTCCACCAACGCCTGCGCGACCGTGGCGCAATCGGCGACGTCGACCACGCCCCATTGGCCGCGCAGCCGCTCCCGATAGCGTCGGCCGTAGCCGGTGGAACCGCCGTAGTCGACGGCCACGACCCCGATCCCCCGGCTGGTGAAAAACGCGAAGTCCATATCCAGCACCGGGTAGTGACGTCCCGTCGGACCGCCGTGGACATGCACCAGATACGGGGGTTTCTCCTCCTCCGGCCCCACGTGGTCCGGACTGGTCGGCGGATACACATAGGCCGGGATGGTGCTGCCGTCCTCAGCGGTGAACGACCGTGCCTGCGGGACGGGCAGATACTCCACCGGTGGCCGCGGTGTCGGGTCGGTGAGTTCGGTGACCGTGCCAGTACGCAGATCCACCCGCACCACACCGGCACCCCGCCGCGGGCCGGCCGCGACACCCACCACACCGTCGCCGTGCCGCGCCAAGGTCGGTGTCCACGCCGTGAGCTCCTCGGCGACCGGGGTCAACGTGCCGCTCGCCTCCTCGACCACCCCCAGCCCGTGCGAGGTCAGCACCGCGTGCTTGCCGCCCCCCAACGGAACGGTCCACCGCGACCCCAACTTCCACAGCGGCCCACCCATCTCGACCTCCACCGAGGTCAGCGGATTGAGCACACCGTCGAGCGTGACCCGATGGGGCACCCACCACCCGGTGGGATCGGCGAGCACGATCAACGCGTCCGGGCCGTCCCAGTCGAGTTGGCACACCGACACCTCGCCGTTGATGAGGACCCGGTGCGGGCCGAACGTGCCGTCCGTCGCCACCTCGGCCACGCACAACGACGTCGCATCCCACGGCATGTCGGGGTGGTCCCACCCCAGCCAGGCGGCGTGTCGACCGTCGGGCGCCAACTGCGGCGTGGTCACAAAGTGGTGGGTGGCCGCCAATGTTCGTACCGGCCCACCGTCCAACGGCACCGCCACCAGATCCCGGGCCACGTCGGCGCGACCGGGGCCGGTGACGGTCTCCCGCACCGCCCACACCTGCCCGGCCAGCCCGGGACGCAGATCGGAAAACCGCACCCCCTGCGGCTGCGCCGGTTCCGGGGTCAGTGGAGCGACACCGCCGTCACGCATGTCGAGGGCGTACAGCCGCTGGTCGTCCCAGTGCGTGAACACCAGCGTGTCTCCGACGACGAGCCAAGGGCGGCCCCCGTACTCGTGGACCCGGTTGCGGGCGCTCCATGGCGCGGGCAGCACTTCGTCGATGACACCGTCGACCCAGCGCACCACGGCCACGCGACCGTTCTCCTCGGGCCGGGACTCGGCCCACCACACCGCGCCGTCGACCACATCGACCCATTGGGGAGTGACATCGGCGGCAGCGACATCGCGAGCACTGATGGGGGACTTCCAGGTGCCATACGGGGTGATCGAGGGCATTGCGCCAGCCTAGAAGATCATGAACGTTTCCGGTGCCCCCGAACGAGCCCGATCATGGGAGTTGGCATAGGGTCGTAGATGCCATGGCTCGTGTCATTCACGTTTTCCGCCAACCCGACCGCTTCGTCGCGGGTACCGTCGGGCAGCCCGGTGATCGCACGTTCTACCTGCAGGCACGGGAGAACACGCGCACCGTCAGCGTGGTTTTGGAAAAGCAGCAAGTCGCGGTCCTGGCCGAGCGGTTGGCGTCGCTGTTGGAGGAGGTCGCCAACCGGTTCGGTGCCACCGTGCCCGACGACGTCCCCGAAGAACTCATCGACACCGACCCCTTGGACGTGCCGTTGGAGGAGGAGTTCCGGGTCGGCACGATGGGACTCGGCTGGGACGCCGAAAGCAAAACGGTGGTCATCGAACTGCTGGCCATCACCGACACCGAGATCGACGAAGCCGTCGTCCTCGACGACACCGAGGAAGGCCCGGACGCCGTGCGGGTGTTCCTCACCCCGGCCGCCGCCCGCGCGTTCGCCGCCCGCGCCGACCGCGTGGTCAACGCCGGACGCAAACCCTGCCCGCTGTGCGGTGAACCACTCGACCCCTCCGGCCACATCTGCCCCCGCCAGAACGGATACCGGCGCAACACCGAACTCGCCGGTGAGGACTGAACAACGCGTTGACCGATCACGTGCAAGCGGGTGATCCCGCCGTGTTCGACGTGCTCTCGCACGGAAAACTCGACGTGCAGGGCAGGCTCGTGGACGCCTCCAACCTGACGTTGCTGTGCACCGTCGAGCTCGACGGCGTCACCACGGACGCGGTGTACAAACCGGTGGCGGGGGAGCGGCCCCTGTGGGACTTCCCCGACGGCACCCTCGCCGGGCGGGAGGTCGCCACCTACCTCATCGCCGACGCGGCCGGACTCGGCAACGTTCCCCCGACGGTGTCACGGGACGGACCGTTCGGCGAAGGCATGGTGCAACTGTGGATCGACACCACCGACGAGGAGTTGGTGGCCGTGTGCGCGCCCACCGACGTGCCCGACGGGTGGCGCGTGGTGCTGCACGCCCACGGCCGCGACGGCGGACCCGTCGTCTTAGCCCACGCCGACCACGCGGGTGTGCGGGAGTTGGCCGCCTTGGACGTCGTGGTCAACAACACCGACCGCAAAGGCGGACACGTGCTCTCCGGCGCCGACGGCCGCGTCTACGGCGTCGACCACGGCGTGTGCCTCCACACCGATCCCAAACTGCGCACCGTGTTGTGGGGGTGGGCCGGCGAACCCCTCCCGGAGGAGGTGACGGACAAGCTGCGCACCCTGCGCGCCGAGTTGGACCGCGAGCTCGCCGCGGCCCTCGGTCCGCACCTCACCGCCGCCGAGATCCGGGCCCTGGCGGAGCGTACGGACGCTCTGCTGGCCACCGGGACGTTCCCCACTCCCGAGGAAGGCTGGCCCGTCCTACCCTGGCCACTGTTCTGATCCCGACGTCGGCGTGCGGAGCCTTTAGCGCACCGGTGTCGCTCTTGCACCGGCTTCGCCGTGTCCGGCGTGGCGTCCCGCCCGGTCCTGACCCGGCCGCTACGGTCGCTGCTGTGCGCTCCCATTCGTATCACGACGTGCTGGCGACCCCACGCCGCGCACCGGCGGCGCAGCGGATACCCGCCGAACCGGGACTCGTGGTGGAAGATGCGGTCAGTGGGTTCTGCGGCGCGGTCGTCGGGTGCGAGCACGGCGGTGTGGTGCTGGAGGACCGCCACGGACGTCATCGGGTGTTCCCGCTGAACCCGGCCGCGTTCCTGGTGGACGGCACCCCGGTCACCCTCGTGCCACCCCGGCGGCGGGCACCGGTGACACCATCCCGATCGGCGTCCGGGTCGGTGCGCGTGGCCGGGCTGCGGGCCCGCACCGCGCGCGGCTCGCGTATCTGGGTGGAAGGGATCCAGGACGCCGAGCTCGTGGAGCGCGTATGGGGCCACGACCTGCGCGTCGAGGGTGTGGTCGTGGAACCGATCGACGGTGTGGACGCCTTGGCCGACCGAATCGCCGCGTTCGCCCCCGGTCCGGGACGCCGGCTGGGCATCCTCGTGGACCATCTGGTGCCGGGCAGTAAGGAATCGAGGCTGGTCGAACGTTTGTCCCACGACCACGTGCTGGTCACCGGCCACCCTTACGTCGACATCTGGGCCGCGGTGAAACCCACCAGTGTCGGCATCAGCGCCTGGCCGGACGTGCCCCGGGACGTGGAGTGGAAACACGGGGTGTGCGCGGCGTTGGGCTGGGGTGAACCGCACGACGGTTGGCGGCGTGTCCTGGCGGCGGTGACAAGCTTCCGTGACGTGGAGGCCCCCTTGTTGGGGGCCGTGGAGCGGTTGATCGATTTCGTCACCGAACCCGAACCCGAACCCGCGCAACACCCCGACGAACAGGTCACGGCTCCGTCACGGCATGGGGGTTACCCGATGGGATGAGCAGGGATTTGGGAGCATAAGACCATGACACCGGCCATCATCTGGCTCATCGTCGGAGTCGCTCTCATCGCGGCCGAGGTACTTTCGGGCGACTTCGTCCTTGTCATGCTCGGCCTCGGAGCGTTGGCCGGAGCCGGTTCCACGCTCATCAGCGACAACCCGATCATCCACGTCATCGTGTTCGCTGTCGCCTCGACGGCGCTGATCGTGCTGGCCCGGCCCGCGTTGAAACGACACTTCCTCACCGGGCCGAACGTGCGCATGAACACCGAGGCGCTGCTGGGAACCCAAGCGGTGACGGTCTCCACCGTGACCAGCACGGGCGGTCAGGTCAAACTCGCCGGCGAGATCTGGTCGGCGCGCAGCATCGCCGAAGGGGAGGTGATCGAACCGGACACGACGGTCACCGTCGTGGAGATCTCCGGCGCGACCGCCGTCGTGTCGGCAACACCGTGACACCGCACGCCGCGTTGGTCACAACCGAACGGCAGTAAGGAGTAGGTCTTGGAAGACGCGACAGCATGGATCATTGTCGCCGTCATTGCGCTCTTTGTGATCATCACGCTCTCGAAGTCACTGATGGTGGTGCCACAAGCGCAATCGGCGGTCATCGAACGGCTCGGCCGGTTCCGCACGGTCGCCGGACCGGGACTGAACTTCCTGGTGCCGTTTCTGGACAAAGTGCGGGCCAGGGTCGACTTGCGCGAGCAAGTGGTGTCCTTCCCGCCGCAGCCGGTCATCACACAGGACAACCTGACCGTGTCCATCGACACGGTCGTGTACTTCCAGGTCACCGATTCACGCGCGGCGGTGTACGAGATCTCGAACTACATCGTCGGTGTCGAACAACTGACCACCACCACGCTGCGTAACCTGGTCGGCGGCATGTCGCTGGAGGATGCACTCACCTCCCGTGACCAGATCAACAGCCAGCTGCGGGGTGTGCTCGACGAGGCCACCGGCCGGTGGGGTATCCGCGTGGCCCGGGTGGAGTTGAAGGCGATCGATCCGCCGCCTTCCATCCAGGACTCGATGGAAAAGCAGATGCGCGCCGACCGGGAGAAGCGCGCCATGATCCTCACCGCCGAAGGTGAGCGCGAGTCGGCCATCAAGACCGCCGAGGGGCAGAAGCAAAGCCAGATCCTCGCCGCCGAGGGCGCCAAGCAAGCGGCCATCCTGGCCGCGGAGGCCGAACGGCAGTCCCGCATTCTGCGCGCACAGGGTGAACGCGCCGCCCGCTACCTGCAGGCGCAGGGTCAAGCCAAGGCCATCGAGAAGGTGTTCGCCGCGATCAAGGCGAGCAAGCCGACCCCGGAGGCGTTGGCCTACCAGTACTTGCAGACGTTGCCGCAGATGGCGCAGGGCGACGCCAACAAGGTGTGGCTGGTGCCCAGCGACTTCGGCAAGGCCCTCGAAGGGTTCGCCCGCCAGTTCGGCACCAAGGGCGACGACGGTGTCTTCCGCTACGAACCGCCCGCCGAGGAGACCCCCTCACCCTCGATGGACGACGAGGAGGTCGCAGGATGGTTCGACACGAGCACCGACCCCAAGGTCGCCGAAGCGGTGCGGGAAGCCGAGGCCGTGGCCCGGCAGGAAGTGCCCAGCCCACTGACCAGCCCCGGTGGTCCCACTCCGCCCGCCGCGTCGGTGTTGAAGGGGTCGGGATCCCAGCCTGCTGAACCGCCGACGGCGAGCACATCGGAACCCTCGCCGCAGCCTCCGACACCGCCGGCGGTGCCCCCGGCCCAGCCGCAGCCGCCCGCTACGCCACCGAACCCGCCACAGCAGCAGGGTGGCGGTGTCCCGTTCGGCGGCCCCCAGCCGGGTAACTATCCGCCCCAAGGTGGACAGCCGCCCCAGGGTGGGCCCATGCCCCCACAAGGCCCGCCTTTCGGCCGGCAGTGACGCGGACGTGGGGGTGCGCACTCGTGTTGTGCCGCACCCCCACGGTCACCTGCGGGATGTGATCGGGGTCAGAGTCGGGCGTTTCGGGGCCAGCCCGTCGCCGGATGAGGTGCCCCGTAACCTCCGCCCCAACCAGGGCAGCGCGTGTTCCCGCGCCCACCGTAAGTTCTCCAGCAGCCGCCGCTGACGGCTTCGCACCACCGCCTTGCCCAACGGCGTGGGCGTGATGTCGTGTTTGGCGCCGAGCGTGTCCAACACCGCCGCGGCGATGAGCACGTGTCCGGCGGTGTTGAGATGAATCCGGTCAGCCGACCACACTCGTCGATCCCGCAGCGCGCGCATCGCCCACATGTCCACCACCAGCGCACCGTGGCGGGCCGCGATCAACCGCACATGCTCGTTGTACACGGCGGTGCGGCCGCGCATCCGCCGGAAAATCGGATCCTCCACACCGTCGGCCCCGGTGAACAGCACCACGGTGGCCCCCGTGGCCGCCAACTGGTCCACCGCGGCCTCGTAGTCGTCGCACAGCGCGTCGATATCGACCTTCGGCCGCATCAGATCGTTCCCACCCGCATACATCGTCACCAGGTCGGGCTTCATCTCCAACGCCGGGGCGAGCTGCTCGTCCAACACCTGCTGTAACAGACGTCCCCTGATGGCCAGGTTCGCGTAGGCGAACCCGTCGTGGTGGTGGGCAAGCTGCTCAGCGACCCGATCAGCCCAACCGCGGACCCCGTTGGGGGCATCAGGGTCGTCATCACCGACCCCTTCGGTGAAGGAATCACCCAAAGCAACGAAGCGGGAAAACATGTCCGCACTCTAACGGCGGACCCGGTGTGGCCCTCGGCACGCTTCGACCACCACAACAGCCGCAAAAACACCGAAACGTGGGTACCCCCAGCGGGAACACGAAGGAGTGAACACACGCCCCCGTCACATCGGAAAGGTCACCACCATGCGTTACCTGATGTTCGTCAAGTCGGACGAGGAAACCGAGGCCGGTGCCCTGCCCACCGAGCAGGAACTGGCCGACATGACCGCCTTCAACGAACGGCTCGTCAAGGCGGGGGTGATGATCGACGGCAACGGACTCGCCCCCACGTCCGAGGGCGCCCGCGTCCTCTTCGACGAACACAACACCCCCATCGTCGTCGACGGTCCTTTCACCAAAGCCAAGGACCTCGTCGCCGGCTACTGGCTTGTGGAGGTCTCCTCCCGAGAGGAAGCCGTGGAGTGGGCCTGCCGCGCCCCGCTCGGTCCCGGCGGCCAGATCGAGATCCGCCGGGTGCTCACCGACGAGAACTTCGGCGACAGCCTCACCCCGGAATTGAAGGAAGCGGAAGCACGTATGCGTGACGCCGAAGCCCGACGCCGCGAGGAACTGTCACGCTGAACACCCCGCACCAACCACTCAAACCCGCGCCAAGTGGCCGAGCCTGCCCTGGTCCACCCCGCTCGGCCCCGACGCCCGGACCGTGACCGCCGACCCCGGGCGAGGCCCGAGTCTTTTTTCCAGGAGGTGGCAAGGCGTGGCGGACTCACGACCGACACCCGCCGAATTCGGGGCACTCCAGGAACTGGCCACCTTCCCCCTGACGGAGGCGATCTTCGGCCGCCGGTCACGACGCTTCGCCTTGGGGGACGAAATCCCCGACGGCCCCCTCGCATACCGCTCCTGACACGAACCCGTTCCACTCACAGAATTCGAACGGATGCTCGTGCTCAGCGCGATGGGCGGAACCACGGGCTGGCACTACTCGATCACCCGCAACGCCCACTACGCACCACACGTGGCCAACTACGCCGGCGGGGCCGCCGGGCGCACCTTCCCCTCCGCCGCCGGATTCCACACCGCCGAACTGTTCTTCACCGACGACTCGGGGGTCTACTTCTTCCCGACCCGTGACGCCGGCGCACTCGTCGACCCGGCCACCGAACAGATCACCCCGCAACTGATGGTCGAACGCCACCGGCAACGACTCCGCCGCCTGTCCACCGAACGACTCTTCCTGCCCGCAGAAGAGCCCTACCTCGAAGGGCACAACACCTGGTGTGTCAACGTCCCCGGGTCACTGCTGGTCATCCCGGTGGCCGACATCGCCCAACACCTGCTCGCCGTCCTGTGCTTTCTCACCCAAAACGGCTACGCGATCTACGACGACATCCACAACCGCGCACTACCCGGCCTGGACCAGTTCCGCGGACTGGTCGACGTCGAAGAACCGTTCCCCCTCACCTTCAGCGAACAATACGCCCTGACCGAGGCCACCGCGGAACTGGCCACCTCCTGCTACGCGGGTGTACTGCTGTTGCAGGCAATGGGACTGGGCGGGTGGATGTTCGACGGGATCGACCGCTTCTCCATACTCGGCGCCTCCGACAACCCCGACGTGCCCGGCCTCGGCTTCCGCTACGACACCGACGAACACTGGGCCACCCCCAACCCCACCGGACGGGAAGGGGTCTTCGAAGCCTACTGCCCACCGCACTACCGGACCATGGCGGACGCGGTCGACGCCTTCGCCCACCGCAAGTTCGGGCCGGGCGGGCCGTTCCACCCCGACACCCCCGGCGCCTGGACCGACACCCCCGGTTTCCGGAGCAGCGCCCAGGTCCACGACGAGACGTTCAAAGCCTGCGTCTCCCTACAGGCCCAATACATCCTCGACACCTTCGGGAAATTCCCCGCCACGGTGCCGACGGTGTTCATCCTCAACTACGTCCAAGCCCACCACCTGGACCTCGACTTCTACGACCGCTTCTTCACCCCCGGCGCCTACCTGCACACACACGCCACCCACATGGACACGTGGCACCGACGAGAAGAAACCCCCCACCACCCGTAGCCCCGCAAAGCGGGGGAGAGGGGCCTCCACAACCGGGCCCACACCAGCACCTCGGTTCACCGGCCGAACAACACCATCCGCGGCCGGCTGGGAACAGCACCGGCTATCACGGAACGCGCAGCAGAAAACGCAAATCCGTGCCGTTTCGTTCCGGCTCGCGAACCAATTGATACCCGTGCTTGACCGCTTCCTCCGGAACATTGCGGAACGACTGGGGACAGTCCGCCACCACCTCCAACACCTGTCCCGCCTCCATCGACGCCAACGCCTCCAACGAATAGATCACCGGATAAGGACAGACCTCACCACGAATGTCCAACCGATAGTCGGCCTCAACGCTCTGCGACACCCGCTCGCGTGCTGCCTCCGCCATACCTTCCACCCTTCCCGCTCCTAGGACACCGCCGTGGGAACCGAACGCCGTCCCTTTCGGGACTTCGAGTCCGCCGGATAACGGAAACGCCGTTCCCACCAATGGGAGAACACGAACCACGCCACCAACAAACCGACAGTGGCCACCAAAGCCCCACCGGCCCCCCACGCGGCCACCAGATCAACCTCGGGCCATCCCCGGGTCACCGCCGAGAAAATCCCCCAGTGGTCCCAGCCGTACGCCAACACCGTCGCCCCGACGATGTTGCCGACGAACACGACGACGAAATGGACCTGGCCCTCCATCGCCCGATACATCATCCCGGTCTCACATCCGCCCGCCAGCACGATGCCGAAACCGAACAACATCCCACCGATCACAGTGCCCAAAGACGCCGGCTCGATCACCGCGGGCATGCCCGCCTGGATGACGACGAACGTCAACACCGTGGCCGCCAACAACCCCACGGCCAGGGCTTTGCTCATCGTCGCCCGACCACTGACCCACAGGTCCCGGAAAGCCGACGTGAAACAGATCTGTCCACGCTGGATGAGCACACCGAACCCCACCCCGAACACCGCGGCCGCCGCAAGAAGCCCTTCCCCCCGCACCGCCAGCACCACCGCGACACCGGCCACGACAACGCCCACACCGATCCCCACGAACGGCTGAACAGGCCGAGACGGCGCGGCCGAACGAGTCGACACCTCCTGCGACGAAAGCGTCAACCGCTGCAACGCGGACAACTCCGGCCTGCCGCGCCAGAACCGCAACCGGATCACCCTGACCCCGACGACGGTGCCCACCCCCATGGACACCATGAACAACCACGCGTGAAACGAAAACTGCGGTATCCCGGTGAAAAAGGCCGCAAGATTACACCCCAACGCCATACGCGCCCCGAAACCGGCGATCGCACCACCGACCAGCCCCTGCAACAACCGCCGCTTCCGCTGTGGCACCCGGAGTTTGACATCATTGCCGAGCAACGCGGCCAACAAAGCCCCGGCCAACATCCCGATGACGACCCACCCACTGGTCCGCTCCAGCGGCGTGCCCGTCAATCCGATCATCCGGAAGTACTCCCACTCGGAGACGTCGACACCCGCAACCCCCAACAGGTGACCACCGAACCGGGTGAACTCCCCGGTCACCGCCCACTGAGTAGCGGTGACCGCGAAATAGCAGGCACTGAGCACCCCGGCCGCCACCACGGCGGCATAGGGATTCCAGAAGCGACCGAACACCCTCCGATACAGCCCGCCCACCAGTTCCTCCTCGCGACCGGAACATCGCGGTGAACGCCCACAGCGCAGGCAAGGAAACGGCACACCACACGAGCGCCCACACCACACCGTCGCCTAGACGCTACGGCAAGCCACAGCAGCAGGCAGCCCACACAAACCCACACTCCCCGAATGCCCGAAACCCCGGCGAGCTCTGAAGAAAAAGACGACAGCCGCACCCAACCCACCCGCGACCTGTCGACATTCCTCCCGCGCCGAAAACGAAAACCACGCCACAGTGGGAACCAAGCCCCCACACAAACGAAACCCGAAAACCATTCGATGTCCGAAACCGCGATCTCCCACCGACAAGGACAGCGAAGGGGAGCTCGTGGACCCATCCGCCACGAGAACCGGATCCCGGGACTTCGTCGACATCCCCGACGAGGCGGATGGGCCCTTGACGAAACGGACCCGGCCGAAAGAAGGGTGCTCTCTCCCCTCCAGGGATCAAGCACAGAGCATCGCAGAGCTCAGCACCAGCGCTGATGGTTGCCCTCGGGTGGGGATGCCCACGAAACCGGGCCGAACTTCGAGGTCTGACCGACCGAGCCCCAGAGGAACGCCATGTCGAAGCCATGTCGAATAGGGCCACAGCCATCATCCTGACAGTGCTGGCGGTGATCGCCGCTACGACAATCGTCGTCGGAGTTCTTTGGTATTTCCTGAGAGATCCCGAGCCGAAAATGGTTCCTGTGAGCGCTGCGTCTTGGATGACGGCGACCGCAACGACGCCACGACCCATGACCTCTCACGTGCCCGAACTCGTCCGCGGCAACCTCGTCGACACGAACACAACACTCCGCCTGACCTGAGTGACCACCCTGGCCGCCGGGGGAGGGGAGTGGCCGTCACCTCGACGGCCAACTGCCGCGTTCGATCAACACCTCCCGCAGCAGATCCGGACGGTCGGTGACGATGCCGTGCACCCCCAGATCCAACAGCTGCCGCATCCGCTCCTGGTCGTTGATCGTCCACGTGTGCACTTCGATACCCAACCGGTGAGCCGCCGCGATGAACGCCTTGTCCACCACGGTCACCGGACCGTGCCGCAACGGCACCTGCGCCATACGACCACGACTGAACGACCCCAACCGCAGAAACGGCAACCAACCATCGGCCCGCAACAACAACGCCGAACGCGGCCCCAACGACGTCAACAACCGTGGGCCGGCGAGTTTACGCAACCGCACCAGCCGCGCCTCCGAGAACGCCGCCGCGGCCACCCGGTCGAAGGCATTCAACCGGCGGACGGTCCGCACGAACGGTTCCACGGCCGCATCGGATTTGATGTCGATGTTGAAGAACGTCTCGGGCAACTCCTCGAGCACGTCCTCCAGTCGGGACACAGGCTCCCGGCCACCGATCTTCGCCCGCCGCACCGTGCTCCACAGTTGCGTCGCGATCGGACCGGTACCGTCGGTGGTTCGATCCAACGTCCGATCGTGGTGAACGACCACGGTGCCATCAGCCGTCGCATGGACGTCGGTCTCGACGTAGCGGTAGCCTTCGAGCACCGCACGCCGGAACGCGGACAACGAATTCTCCATGCCGGACAAATCACCCACATGCCACCCGCGGTGAGCGAAGGCGCGTGGCGGGGAATCCACAAGATACGGGTGCGCGGCTGTCATGGGTTTTAAGTGTGCCCGCCCGGCGTGGCCCTGACATGGGGACGTGATGAATGACTAGTGTCGCGGTCGATGACCTCCACGACTGCAACGACTACCGCAACGACTTCGGTGGCCTCACCGGCCCAACACCACACATCCGAACACACCGACCCGAAAACGTCACGTGACGAAAACCGGAGCAGGAACCGGCGGGGTAGAAAGCCCCAGCATTGCGGGTGGTGTGGGCGACCGATCGAACAGCTCAGCACCGTCGGACGCCGCCGCCGCTACTGCGGACAGTCCTGCCGCCAACGCGCCTACGAACGCCGCACAGCCGTGGAGCGGGGCGGACTGCCGACCGACGCGGTCGTGCTGTCACGAAGCGAGATCGCGGCGCTGCAGGATCGACTGTTCCAGCTGCGATGCGCGGCCGAGGACGTGGCCACGGCGGCCCGGGAAGGAGCCGACGCGCAGGAGCTGCGCATGCTGGCCGACGAACTCGCACGCACGGCACACGAACTGGAGCGCCTGCGGTGAACGAAGACATCACGAACCCGTCGCGAACGCCGACGGTGGGTATCCGCCCTGCTCGGCACGCCACGAATAAACGCCGATAATGTACATTATGTAAAGTAAAGGTTGTGTGGCCCTCCCCAGGTGGCTTCGACCACACGTGGACCCATCCCCTCTCAAGACTCCCCTTTCAGGACCCTGCCGCGCGACTGGGAGCGTCGCCGAGAACGACGGGCGGTACGGCATTCGCACGGGAAGAGTCACTCATTCAGCCGTAGCGATCATGCGCGTGTCACGACGCACCGGTGGTACGCCACCGACGACATGGTCGCGATCACCCGGAGGCCGGTGCCGGTCTTTCACGCTTCCCTCTTCCGCGCCCCGGCAGGAATCACCCGAGACTTGTTGACCTCAAGCTCGCGGTGGCCTCGTGGCGACATCGACCACCAACGGCGTCCGGAGATGGGTGATGCGGCGAACGGGGTCGGATTCGACGGGATAGCGACCGGGGCGACTCACCCAGCGGGACCCGGGGACGCAAAACATGAATCCATGTCGTGTATTGTGCATTCCACGACTTGGATATGATCTTTGCCGTGGCGAAGCCGGCAAACCTCTCCGACATCACGGTACGGGACGCGACACTCGAATACCTGGAGATCCTCGAACGACGTGTGATGCGCTCACAGCTGAGCGCCGCCACGCTCACCTCCTATCGCCGCGACCTCCTCGAGTTCACCACTCTCCTGGGCCCGGACACCGACCTGGACTCGATCGAGGCCGACGACCTGGAGATCGCGCTGACCACATTGGCCAAATCACCGGACCGCCGGTACCGCGTCGGGGTGAAGATCGCCGAGGACGGCTCCACTCCCCCGGGTCGGGGTCCGTACTCGCTCGCTCGCTGGTTCACGGCCGTGCGCGGCTTGTTCCGGTGGGCGGTCGACAAAGGGTATGTGCAGGTGGACCCCACCGTGAAGGTCACCCCTCCCCGGGTTCCCACGCGGGTGGGTGGCACGCGGGTCGGTCTTCGGCTCGACGAGGCGCTGACCCTGCGCGAGGCGCCCGCGGTGCGGTCGTCCGGACAGTTGCGGGCCGATCAGCGGTTGAGTTTGCGGGACGAGGCGATCCTGCGTCTGCTGGTCGAGTCAGGACCTCGTGTGTCGGAACTGTGTGGGGCGAATCGCAGCGATATCCGCGTGCACGAGGAAACCGGCACGCCGGTGCTGCATGTGCGCGGTAAGGGGCGTAAGGATCGCGATCTGCCGTTGTCGAAACCCACGGTCGAGGTGATCGAGCGGTACCTGGCCGAGGAGCGTCCCGCTCCCCCGACGCCGCAGCGGCCGCACGACATGGTGGAGCGTCGCAGGATCGACGACGCCGCTGGGGCGTTGTTCGTGTCCGTTCGTGGTTGGCGGTTGTCGCCCCGCGATGTGCAGCGCATGGTGCAGCGGTACGCGAAGGAGTTCTTGGGGCGGCGCGCTACTCCGCATTCGCTGCGGCATACGGCGCTGACGGTGTTGGCGCGGGCGGGTGTGGACATCGCGACGGTGGCGCAGATCGCTGGGCATGCGAGTCTGTCGACGACGTCGGTGTACATGGACGACTCGATGAGCGCGGCGGTGGAGGCGATCGCGGAGTCTCCTTTGGCGCGGCCGTGATGCGGTGATCTCGTGTGGTGGCCGCGGCGTTCGCTGCCGTGGGCCGGGCCGGGTGGAGTCCTGCCGTGTGAGGTGGGACGTGGTGTCGTGGTCGGGTGTCCGCCGAACGGGGGCAAGCGTGGGGCCGGATCGTTTATCGGGATAGCGCCCGGGAAGCCCTCCGGGGACCACGACGTCACGAGTCAGGACGGGCAGCATGGTGACCTACTCCTACCGGTGTCGGCAGTGCGGCGACTTCGATGTGCGGATGCCGATGGGTGAGGCGACGGGTGCGTGGGCTTGTCCGTGGTGTGGGACGTCGGCGGTTCGTCGGTTCACTGCTCCGCAGGTGCGGCGTGGTGGTGATGTCGCTGTCAGGCGGGCGTATGAGTACGCCGAGCGTAGTGCGGATGAGCCTGAGGTGGTGTCGGCGCCTCCGCCGGCGCGGCCGCCTCGGGTGAGTCGTGATCCTCGGCATGCGCGTCTGCCCCGGCCGTGAGTTGTCCTGTCTCGAGGAGCGTTCCCATGCCTGAGGTCAAATTCCGTGTCGATCAGTCCCGGTTGTTCGCCGAGCAGGAGGTGTTAGGGCATAACCGGTGGCATCCGGATGTGCCGCCGGTGGCGACGGTGCGTCCGGGTGAGGAGTTCCGGTTGGAGTGCCGGGAGTGGTTCGACGGCGCGATCCGTAACGACGATTCGGCCGATGACGTCCGGGATTGCGATTTCACTCAGGTGCACAAGTTGTCGGGGCCGATCGCGGTGGAGGGCGCTGAGCCGGGCGATCTGCTCATGGTGGACATCGTGGATTTGGGGCCGGTGCCGCAGGAGAAGGGGCCGGTGGCTGGTCAGGGCTGGGGGTATACGGGGATTTTCGCTCGGGAGAACGGCGGCGGGTTCTTGACCGATCATTTCCCGGGTGCGTACAAGGCGGTGTGGGATTTCCGTGGTCAAACGGCGACGTCCCGGCATATTCCGGGGGTGTCGTTCGTGGGGATCGCGCACCCGGGGTTGATGGGGACGGCTCCGTCGGCGGAGTTGTTGGCGCGGTGGAACAAGCGGGAGGGCGATCTGATCGCGACGGATCCGTCGCGGGTTCCGCCGTTGGCGTTGCCGCCGACTGCGGAGAATGCGGTGTTGGGTTCGTTGTCGGGTGCGGAGTTCGAGCGGGCGGCGCAGGAGGCGGCGCGTACCGCTCCCCCGCGGGAGAACGGTGGGAACCAGGACATCAAGAACCTGTCGCGGGGTTCGCGGGTGTTTTATCCGGTGTTCGTGCCGGGTGCGAAGTTGTCGGTGGGTGATCTGCACTTCAGTCAGGGTGATGGGGAGATCACCTTCTGTGGTGCTATCGAGATGGGCGGCTACATCGATCTGCATGTCGATGTGATCAAGGGTGGGATGGAGGCTTACGGCGTGGAGACGCCGGTGTTCATCCCGGGTCGGGTGGAGCCGCGGTATTCGGAGTATCTGGCGTTCGCGGGGTTGTCGGTGACGGAGTCCGGTGAGCAGCGGTATCTGGATTCGCACTTGGCGTACCAGCGGGCGTGTTTGAATGCGATCAACTATTTGACCAAGTTCGGGTACACGCCGGAGCAGGCGTATCTGTTCTTGGGTGCGGCGCCGATCGAGGGTCGGTTCTCGGGTGTGGTGGATATTCCGAACTCGTGTGCGACGGTGTACATCCCGACCGAGGTGTTCGATTTCGATCCGAGGCCGTCGGCGGGTCCGCCGAAGCGGGTGGATCGGGGTCAGTGTGCGGTGAGCAGTCGCTGAGTTCGGTGGTGAGGACCTCAGGGCGAGGTGTCCCGGTGTGGGTGCCGTGTGGTGCGGTGGTGTGCGGGTCACCTCGCCCTGTGGTGTGGGTTAGTCGTGGTGGGTGTCCTCCGGGGCGAGGGGTGGGTAGGAGCGGTGGGTTTCTGAGGTGATCTGGTGGACGGCGGGTTTGGGGCGGCGGTCGATGGTCACTTCGAAGATGTCGGGTCGGGAGTAGTGGCCGACCGGGTCGAAGTAGTGGTTGGCGATTTCGATGGCGGTCAGGTCGATGTCGGCGTAGACGATGCCTTCTTGTTCGGGGGGTAGGACGTCGCTGAGCAGGGTGCTGTCCGGTCCGAAGATGCGGGCGTAGCCGCCGCCTGTGAAGGGTGGGGCTGAGGTGCCTGGTTCGGAGCTGAAGACGCGGCTGGCGTGCTCGGAGACGACTTGGGTCGACATCAGGACGAATTCGCTGGCTTCCATGGCGTTGGCTTGGTTGAGTGCGGTGATGTTCTCGCCGCTGAGGAAGGGGCCGCCGTAGTAGTCCAGCGGTGGCCATGAGGAGACGCGGATTTGTTCGTCCTCGGCGATGAGGGCGAATTTCGTCAGGGGTTGCATGTTTTCCGCGCAGTTGAGTGCGCCGATGCGGCCGATCGAGGTGGGGGTCACTTGGAGGTCGCTGCCGTCGCCTTGGCCGAACAGGGTGCGTTCGACGTGGGTGGGTTTGAGTTTGCGGCGGTGGAGGACGATGGCTCCGGTTTCGTCGATGACGCATTGCGACATGTAGAGCGAGCTTTCGGCTCGTTCGGCGAATCCGAGGGCGACGATGATGTCGTTTTCTCGGGCGGCCAGGCGCAGTCGCATCATCTCGGGGGAGTCCACGGCGAGGGCGGCCGCGCGGTAGCGCAGGACGTAGGGCAGTTCCTCGGAGACGGTGGTGCTCATCAGGAAGATGGGGTAGCCCGGTAGCCATAGTTCGGGGAAGGCGATGAGTCGGGCGTCGTTGTGGGCGGCTTGGCGGATCAGGTCGATGGTTTTGTCGGTTGTGGCCGGTAGGTCGAGCCAGGCGGGTTCGGCTTGGACGGATGCGACGCGGGTTGTGGTCATTGCCGGTGGCTCCTTTCTTGGGTGGTCCGGCGAGGGTTGGTCTCGTGGTTGAGGCATCCGCTGCATAGCACGTGGTGTGACTTGGATGATCATGGGCTGCTTGCTGTCCGGGTTGGGGTTCGGACGGTGGAAGCCCTGTTTTGGGAGGGTTTTCTGACGGCGCGTGATCGGCCGGGGGTGGGTGTCCCACGTTTCACCGATACCGCTGGGGTGGTGGTTTGTACCACAGTGGTCTTTCTCGGATCTCGCCGGGGAAGGTGACTGATGGCCGTGTGCAGCCGCAGGATCGTGTCACGTCGCGTGGGTACCAGGGTTTTCACCGGGTTGACCGCTGTCGGTGTCGTGGGGGTGTTGGCGGCCGGGGCGGTGGTGGTGCCGCGGTCGGTGGCGGCGGCCGAGTCGGAGTGGGTGTCGGTGACCGTCACCGAGGGCACCAATCTCACCGCGTCCGCTGCGCCGGACGGCAGTGTGGTCGTGGATCTGCAGGGGGTGCTTTTCCGGGTCCCTGCCGGTGGTGGGGAGGCCGAGCGGCTGACCTCGGTGGAGGACGAAGCCGCGATGCCCGACGTGGGCCCGGACGGTCGCATCGCCTATCAGGGTTATGCCGACGGTCGTTTCCACATCTGGATCGCTGAGCCCGATGGCAGCGAGCCGGTGCAGCTCACCCGCGGTGGGTTCGACGACCGGGAACCCCGTTGGTCTTTTGACGGCACCACGATCGCGTTCTCGTCCGATCGCGGTGGTTCCTACGACATCTGGACCGTCGATGTGGCCACCGGTGAGCTCATCCGCCGCACCGACGATCCCGGGCAGGAGCACACCCCCGCCTGGCATCCCGACGGGCGGAGCCTGGTTTACGTCGCCGACGAGGGGATCGCCGCGGTGGCCGCTGACGGCACCACCCGCACCCTCGTTCCCTCCCCCGGCGATGAGGTGGCCCTGCACGCTCCTTCCTGGTCGCCGGATGGCGGGCGGCTGGCTTACGTGCGCCATGAGGACACCCGCGCCGATCTCGTCGTCGACGGGCGTGTCGTCACCGAGGGGGAGGACGTGTTCCTCTTCGCTGCTGAGTGGCTCGACGACCAACGGTTGCTCTACACCGCTGACGGCGCGCTCCGTATCCGTGATCTCGCCGAGGGGACCACTCGCGACGTGCCGTTCGAGGCGACGTTCGAGTTGCCGCGTGTCGACTATCGGCGCAAGGAGCATGATTTCGACGATCGTTCGCGCCACCGTGTGCGCGGCATCCTCACCCCGGTGTTGTCGCCGGACGCGCGGCAGGTGGCGTTCGTCGCGTTGAACGACCTGTGGCTCATGCCGTTGGACGGGACACCGCGCAGGCTCACCCACGATCGGTTCGCTGAGAGCAACCCGGTGTTCTCCCCTGACGGTCGGTATCTGGCCTACGCCGCCGACCGTGCCGGCACGCCCGATCTGTATGTGCGGGATCTGCGTACCGGGCGGGAGCGTCGGGTGACCGCGCTCGACGGCGCTGAGGTGTCCCCTGCGTTCTCCCCCGACGGGAGGAAACTGGCCTTCCAGGATCAGGATGGGGCCACCTATGTGCTCGACCTGCGCACCGGGCGGGTGCGGCAGCTGGTGCCGCCGCTGTTCGGGCCCGGACGCCCGAGTTGGTCGGCTGATGGCAAGACGTTGGCGTTCGCGGCGGTCAAACCGTATTCGGCGCGGTTCCGGGAAGGCACCAGCCAGATCCTCACCGTCGATGTCGTCACCGGGAAGCAGACCTATCACGCCCCTGGAGGGGAACACGCCTCGATCTCCACGCGCGGCGACGACGGCCCGGTGTGGTCGCCGGACGGGCGGCAGGTGGCGTTCGTGGTCGACTCCACGTTGCGGATCATGCCGGTGGCCGCTGACGGCACTCCCCGCGGTCCGGCCCGGGAACTCAACGGTGAGGTCGCCGACGCGCCGTCGTGGAGTGGGGATGGCCGCCGGTTGCTGTATCTGTCGAACGGAACCCTGCGGCTGGCCGACGTCACCACCGGCAAGGCCCGTGACGTCGACGTGCCTTTGTCTTATCGGCCCGATGTCGCGCGGGGTCGCACCGTCATCCACGCCGGGGCGTTCTGGGACGGTGAGAGTCGACGGCTGCGTCACGACGTCGACATCGTCGTGCGGGACAACCGCATCGAGTCGGTGACCCCGCACCGCGCGGGCACCCACCACCGTGGCCGGTTCGTCGACGCATCCGAGTTCACCGTGATGCCCGGCCTGGTGGACTCCCATGTCCACCAGGAGTACGAGTCCCGTTTCTACGGTGATCGGCAGGGGCGGATCAGCCTCGCCTACGGCATCACCTCCACGCTGTCGGTGGGTGATCAGGTGTATCGGGCGATGGAGGATCGCGAGTCGCTCGACTCCGGTGCCCGTGTCGGTCCCCGCTTCTACGCCACCGGGGAGCCGATCGACGGCTCACGCGTCTACTACAACTTCATGCGCCCCACCACCGGTGATGAGCAGGTGGAGCGGGAGTTGTCGCGGGCGGAGGCCCTCGACTACGACATGATCAAAACCTATGTGCGGTTGCCCGCCGACCGCATGCGGACGGTGATCGAGGCGGCCCACGAGCTGGGGGTGCTCTCGGCGTCGCACTACCTGTCCCCCGGTGCGCACCTCGGCCAGGACGGCACCACCCACCTGGCCGCCACCCAGCGTCTCGGCTACGCGCGCACGCTCACGGCCACCGCCACTTCCTACGGTGATGTCGTCGCCCTCTACGGGCAAGGCGGGCGTTCGGTGACGGCCACACTGTTCACCACCGAGTTCCTGGGGGCCGAGGAGATCAGCGCCGATCCGCGGCTGGCGCTGTATCCGTCGTGGACACGCGAGAAACTGCTCGCCGACACCCGTGACAACACCACCGCACCGGCCGATCCGGACTGTGACAGCGCCGATTGTCGCGAGGTGCGGGCTCTGCGGGCCGTCGCCGAGGCGGGTGGTCGCGTGGTCGCGGGCACCGACGCGCCGTTGGCGTATGTGGGGGCCGGGTTGCACGCCAACCTGCGGGAACTCGTCGGCTACGGCTGGAGTCCGTACGATGCGCTGCGCACCGCCACCGTGAACGCCGCGGAGAATCTCGGGGTCGCCGAGGATGTGGGCACGCTGGAGCCGGGCAAGGTCGCTGATTTGGTCCTGGTGCGGGGCAATCCGCTGCGTGACATCGACGCGGCCATGAATGTGGAGGCGACCATGGTCGGCGGGCACCTGTACACCTTGGCCGAGCTGTTGGGGCCCTACACCGGGGGCCACGGTGCCACCACGGCCGCCGCGGCCACCGGCGAGGAGGCCGCTCCCGCCCCGGCCACGGTGGTGTCGGAGTGGGCCGACCCTAAGGTCGGGGCCCGCTACTGGTGGCATGCCCCCGAGGTGGTCGCCGCCGACCACGCCCACTCTTGCAGCGCCTACGACCGGCCTGGCCGTTAGCGCCCAGGCCGGGTCGGTTTCGCGGCTCGTGGCGCTTTGGAACCCGGCTGTTGCACCGGGCTGCGAAAACGTCCTCAGGCGTGGTCGAGGCACGCGGTCGGGTGTGGACCGTGTCCACCGCGTCCACCGCCGGCACGGTGGTCGATGCCTTGCGTCCGCCTGAGGCGGTGCAGTACCGGATCGTCGCCGACACCTGCCCGCAGGACATGCCGGTCCGGTTGACCCCGGCCATCGAAGACGGCGATGTGGCCTTCCTGCGCCAACGCCAGTCCACCCCCTGACACGTCCCGAAACACGAGATCCCGAGGGCCCGGATCGCGCAGGGGCAACGCTCAGTCCGACCGTTCCTCGGCCCGGTGGAGGGGGTGCAGGGCGGCGGCGGTGGCGGTGATGGTGTCC